>Ga0208219_1000290_pt1 | contig 18442 bp, 18 predicted proteins | sample NGESurshal072012_7_FD_184469 | JGI IMG/M metagenome (GOLD analysis project Ga0208219, IMG submission 184469) | Arctic peat soil microbial communities from Barrow, Alaska - NGEE Surface sample 53-2 shallow-072012 (SPAdes) | ecosystem: Environmental > Terrestrial > Soil > Wetlands > Peat ... | reverse complement strand
CGGTGGTTCTTCACCGGGCCGTAAAGGGCGAGGGTGGGGATCGAGATGAAGGTGATCAGGTAGAAGATGCCCGCGACGAGCGCGGTTTTCCTCATTGAGTCCATCGGGACTCTTTTCGCGGCTGTGATTCGCACGGTGGCGGTCATGTTGCGCTCCTTGGTTACTGGCACCTGAACGCTACGGACCCTTCCACCCGCGGGCATCTGCCCTCAGACCACGCTTCCCGCGCCGGCTACGCCCTCAGATATAGGCCGATGGTGAGTGCCGTTGGTGGCAGGCCAGCCGCGAAACTGCGCCGGTCGATCCACCGATGAGTGAACCGGTCCGCTGATTCACGTCGTATCTAGATCACGCAAGTCAGCGATCGACGTCGTGGCATCGGCACCGGCACGGCCGTCCTCAGGAGGAAGTCATGCATGGGAAAGTGCTGTGGAGACTCGGTCTGCTGACCGCGGTCGTGCTGCTGGCGAGCATCACGGCAGTCATCCGGCCCGGGATCGCCCGGGCGGTCTCGCCGCTGAACGGCGGGACCGTCGTCACGGACGCCCCCTGGTTCGCCACGCTTATCGTCCACGACGAGAAGCCCCAGAGTTTTCCCGGTGCGTCCGAGAACAATGACAATCATTACGTCGCCTGCGGGGGGACGCTCATCTCTGCGGACTGGGTACTGACCGCGGCGCACTGCTTCCACCACAATTCAGCGACGGCCACCTCCGGCGGTTCCCTGTTCACCAGTTCCGACGCGACCGTAACCGTGGATCTCGACGCGAGCTCGATCGGATCCACCGCGCCATACAGCGCGACCGGCGGAGAGGTCCGTACCGGAACCTGGTTTCTCCCGCAGAACGGCTCGACCTATGACCGAGCTCACCTGCCCCAGGGGGACATAGCGCTGGTCAGGCTTTCCCAGCCGGTAACTGACATTCCGCCAGTGACGCTTGGCTCGGACACGCTTGCCCTGCCCACAGCCACACCACTCACAGTTATCGGCAGAGGCGGCGAGATCGGGAAGGGCCTAGACGGCGTTCTCCGGCAAGCGACAGTCAGCCTGACCGGCTCAACGCAGACACCCGCCGTCGCCAACGGCGCAGGAAGTGATGACGAGTTGGTCGTCCAGCCGTACGTGACCCCGGACAAGACTCTCGACTGCTGGGAAGATGGCGACAGCGGCGGCCCGGTCATGCTGCACCCGTCGCCCGATGTCTGGATCCAGCTCGGCACGATGTCGGGCACCACCGGAAACTGCACGAGCACGTGGGCAGGCGTTGCCTCGCAGGTGGACGCCTACGAGACCTGGATCACCAGCATGGTGCCGGACGTCAGGTGGACCAGCGTCGCGCCGCCCGGGCAGGCAGCCACCCCGGTCCCGGCACCAGGACCGGCCACCGCGGCCGCCCCGGCCGCCCCCTCGCCGACCTGGCGATACTCGTTCGTAGCACAGACCGCCACCGCGGACCTGGCGCACGCCCGGCCTGGCCAGGTCATCGGCATCACCGTGACGGTGCAAAACACCGGCACGGCCACGTGGACCAGTGGCGGCGCGGACCCGGTCCGGCTGGGCACCTCAGACCCGCCCAACAGCACCGGACCGCTCAGGTCCGCCGGCTGGCTGTCTGCTGACCGGCCAGCCGGGCTCCAGCAGCCGGCCGTCGCCCCCGGCAGCAACGGGACGTTCACGTTTGACGTGACAGCACCAGCCGGTGCAGGCACGCTCACGGAGACCTTCGTCCCGGTCGCCGAAGACGTCACGGCGCTGAGCGGGCCCCCGATCAGCGTCACGATCACCTCGGTGCCCATCGTGGGCATGGCCATCGCACCCGGCGGCGGGCTAGGCCAGTGGGTCGCCGCCGCCGACGGCGGCGTGTTCACTTACGCGGGCGCAGGTTTCTACGGCTCGATGGGCGGCCACCATCTCAACGCACCCATCGTCGGCATCGCCACGACAGCATCGGGGCACGGGTATTGGCTGGCCAGCGCGGACGGAGGTGTGTTCGCCTTCGGCGACGCGCCCTTCGCAGGATCAGAAGCAGGCCAGAAACTGAACGCGCCGGTCGCCGGCATCGCCGCCACCCCCGACGGGGGCGGGTACTGGCTCGTCGCGGCGGACGGCGGGGTATTTGCGTTCGGAGACGCCGCGTTCTACGGCTCGATGGGTGGCCAGCCGCTGGATAAACCCATCGTCGGCATCGCGGCCACACCCGACGGGCACGGCTACTGGCTCGCAGCCGCGGACGGAGGCGTGTTTGCCTACGGTGACGCCGCCTTTCCCGGATCGCTGGCCAGCACACAGCTGAACGCGCCCATCACCGCGATCGCAGCCACCCCTGACGGCCACGGATACTGGCTGGCAGCTGCCGACGGCGGGGTGTTCGCCTTCGGCACGGCCAGATTCGCGGGATCACTTGGCTCGCGAGGCTCGGCCCGCGCTGTGGTAGGCATCTCCGCCACACCCGACGGATACGCGGTGGCCGACGCGGACGGGCAGGTGACCGCGTTCACAACCGACAGCACGGGGGCGCCACGCACCACCCTCAACGCGGGCGAGCGGCTCGCACCGGGCGAGCAGCTGACCTCGGCCAACGGCCGCTATTCGCTGGTCATGCAAGAAGACGGCAACCTGGTGGAATACGACTCCGGCGTGCCCGTCTGGTCGTCAGGTACTGACGTCCCGGGCAGCGATTTCGAGGCCCAGGCCGACGGCAACTTCGTCGTCTACGCACCCGACCATCTCGCGGAGTGGACCACCGGCACCTCGAGCCCTGGCAGCGTTCTGACCATCCAAGACGACCGGAACCTAGTCGTGTACGCTCCCGGGAACGTCCCGGTCTGGATGTCGAACACGGCCACGTAGCGGGTGCCGGTCCACGCGCCGATGCCGGGTGATCATCGAGAGCCTCGGCCACGGCGACGTTGCCGGCCTGTCCTGGCTGTCCCGCCCAACCGGTGGGGATATGGCGCGAGCGTTACTGGGCCCCATAGCCCGGGGGTGTGACGCTGCGGGGGCACAGGGCCAACTAGGGGTGTGAGCCAGATAAAGCCATCGTCACTGAACTCACCGCCGTCACGCCTGGCGCCGCAGGGCAGCGGGCCGGCTGATCGCGGCATTGCTGAGTTCGAGGCGCTGTACCGGGCGAACGTTGCGGTGGTGACCGCCTACTTCGCGCGGCGCAGCGCGGAGCCGCAGACCGTGGCCGACCTGACCGCGGACACCTTCGTCCAGGCGATCACGTCGTTCGCCACCTTCGACCCGCGCAAAGGCACGCCACGTGCCTGGGTGTTCGGCATCGCCCGGCGCATCTACGCCGCGCACTGCCAAGCACACAGCCAGCAGCGGAGCAGGGTGGAGCGGCTGAGGGGCCGCCGGGAACTCGCCCCCGACGAAGTTGGGGACCTGATCGACCGGATCGATGCCGAACGCGCTGGCCGGGCGCTGGTCACCGGGCTGACCACGCTGCCCGCCACCGACCGGGCGGCGGTCGAACTGGTGGACCTGGCGGGCCTGCGGCCCAAGGAAGCGGCCCAGGTGCTCGGCGTCGCGCCGGGCACCCTGCGGATGCGGCTGCTGCGGGCCCGGGCCCGGCTGCGCAAAGCGGCTAGCCCGGATCTGGCGCACAGTACCGATCCCGCGAGTGAGCCAGAGGTGAAGACATGACGAAGTTCGAAGATCAGCTATACCAGCAGCTGATGACCGAGCACGGGCACCACCTGCGTGCCCTGCAGCGGCCAGCGCCGACCGGCCGCCGGGTCCGGCGGCCGGTGTGGCTCGCCACCGGCGCGGCCGGTGTGGTGGCCGCTGTCACCGCTGCGGTAATGGCGCTGGGCAGCACACCCGCCTACGCCGCGTACTCGGTGACCCGGCACGCCAACGGCACCGTAACGGTGTCGGTCAGCCGCCCATCCGGCGTGGCCGGCGCTAATGCGACCCTGCATGCGATGCGCGCCCGGGTAAGGGTCGTCCCGGTGGGGCCAGGCTGCCCGCCGATCGGTTCGCTGCCGCGCCCCCGGCCGGCCCCGCACCCGAGCGTGTCGGTCAAGAGCGGGGTGGCCAAGAACGGGCATCGCTCCGTTGCGGTCACCCTGGGCAAGGGCGGCATTCCCGCCGGGGACACGATGATTCTGGCCTTCAGCGGTAACCCGGAACATGGCACAGCGCTGGGGGCAGGAGGCATCATCACCGGGCGCGTGCCCCGCTGCGTGAGCCTGCCGTCCGCGCCGTCCGGCGGGGGCGGCGCCGGCTGACCCAGGACCGTGACCCGGGCCGGTTGAAGTCAGCACCAGGCTGCAGCACAACCGTGCACCAGAGGCGGGGTGGCTGCCCGGCGAGAGGCGGGCAGCCACCCCCACGTGCTCGTGCGCGCCGGTCATTCCTCACGGTGGCACAATCACCGTGGATGGTGCTCATCGACGTATCTTCGCGGACTACTCCTAACCTCGGGATTTCGAGTATCAACCGAGTGCCGGAGCTAAGGAAAGGAGCACATCAACATGGCCGAGCAAGCGCCGCCATGGCCGAAGCAAGGACCTGCGTCGTACTTCCCGTCCATCGAGAAGAAGTACGGGCGCTCGATCGCGGAGTGGCAGCAGATCATCGCGGGCTGTGGCCTCGAGAAGCACATGGCCATCGTGGGGCACCTGAAGTCCGAGCATGGCATGGGACACGGGCACGCCAACGCGCTCGTCGGCTGGACGCTCGCAGGCAACGTCGCCAGTCCCTGAAGCGGTGGGCCATCCCGCGCCGTCGCCGCAGGTTCCGGGCCCTGCATCACATCGCTTCTGGCATCATCGAAGACGTGACTGTTGGCCTCGAGCACCTCGCGCGAACTGCCTACGAAGCCCACCGCGGCGCCAACCCTGACGCCATCCCGCCGTGGGAAGAGAGCACCGAGCAAGAGCAGCAAGCCTGGAAGGCCGCCGTGTCCGCCGTGGCGGGGCAGACCGGCGTCACCCTCGCCGATGCCGTCCCGGACCAGTCCCTGGTCCTCCAGGCCGGTGACCAGCAGCACACTTTCCTGACCAGCTTCACGGCCGGGCGCCAGGGCACGCTGGTCATCAACGACGACTTCGCCTCCACCCATCACGCTCGCTTCCAGGCCGCCCATGGCCTGTGGTACGTCGAAGACCTCGGATCAAAGAACGGCACCTGGCTCAACGGTCGCCGCATCCACGCAGCTCAGCGCCTGAAAAAGGGCGACAAGATCAAAATCGGCCACACCGTCGTGACGGTGGTCACGACGTAACCTGCGCGCAGGCAGCTAGGCGGTCACGTCGCTGCGGACGAAGACCGTCATCGCCGCCGCGATCGCGACGACGAGGTAGACGGCGCCGAGGATCAGACCATGCTCATAGCTCACGCCCTCGCCGCCGCCGGCAGGATCGACGCGCCCGGCAGCCACTGCTGGGTGCTTGGCACGATGCGCGTGATGATGTTCTCGACGGCGATCAGCTAGGCGAAGCCGACGATGACCGCGAACACCGCCGACCGGACGAACTGGCCGAGCGCCATCCCCAGCACGCTATAACCGATCGTGGCCAGCGCGAGGTCGCCCAGCTCGCGGACTAGATCGCCGAGCCCGGTCCCGGTGAACCACGCGCTCGTCGAGACGCCCCGGCTGTGCGCGGCCACCCCCGCCACGACCAGGGCGGCGACCGCGGCGAAGCAGAGTGCGAGGACCAGGAAGGTGGATAGAAACAGCGTCGGCCGCCGCAGCTTGGTCCGACTGCTGCCAGCCGGGCGCGGGACGGACAACGAGACGCGCGGCGCAAGTGGATTAAGCAGCAACCCGCCGGGGTGTCCTCAGAAGGTGCCACCGAGCGCGCCTGGGTATGTGCCGCGACCCGCTACACCGCCCTATGTGCCGGTACAACGGGTCGCGGCACGTCCCCCGCCCGGCAGAAATCTGCCGCGCACCTGCAGCCATTAGTTTACGCTCCGCCCGGAGGCTCGCAGCTATGTACGGGAAGGTGCTGGATTTTCACGGAGTATCTGCAGGCAGAGATCGGCGGGCCGCCCACTCGTGGTCGAGGACAGACATCAGCACCTCGTCGTACCAGCGCCCGTCATGCAGCACCGACTCGCGAAGGCGGCCCTCCTCGACGAACCCCGCCTTCTCATAGGCGCGGATCCCGGCGGGGTTGAACGGGGCCACGCCGAGCTGGATGCGGTGCAGGCCCATCTCACGGAATCCGTAGCCGACGATGACGCGCATCGCGTCCGTGCCGTAGCCACGACCGATGTACTCACGTCCGAGGGCGATCCCGATCGTCGCGCACCGGTCCTTAGGACGTGCGCCCCACAACCCAATGTTGCCGACCAGCACCGGCGGATCGTCGAGCGTCTCGATGGCGAAACCGAGGTCGTCCTTCTCGTTCGCGCTCCACTTCGCGATGCGCTCCTTCGCTGCGGCCTCCGACGGCGGGGCCACCCAGCTCGACAGCGTGGCCATGCGTCCCGGATCCATCTCCCATTTCGCAAGCGCAGGCAGGTCGTCGTCACGCACGCCGCGCAGTCGCACCCGCTCGCCGACCAGGATCGAGTCGCCGTAGCCGAATGCGCCGGAAACATCGGTGAGTTCGGTCATGTGGTTGATACTGCCGCATGCCAGCCCGCGACGTGATCCGGTCCTGGCCACGCGAGGGCGCCGGTGCACGCGGGGGCATGGATGTAAGTTTCATGCCCTCAGGACTACAGCTCGCTCCCGGAATTACTGCCCTCAGCGGGTCGCCGGTAGCTGTCCGCAGTGATGTCTGCGAACGACCGGACCAGCGGATTGGCGTCGGCCTCCCTCCAGGCGAGAACGAGACGGCTGGGCGGCATATCCGGCACCGCCACGGCGACGAGCCCTTCGGGTAGCGAATGCCCGAACGGCCCCAGCCCGATCGTGCCGTTCCACAGCACCGCTTGCAGGCACTCGTTGACGGTGCGCACGACAGGACCGTCCCGGAGGCTGCCGCCTGGGGTCGTGCCGTTCCAGTACGCGCACCAGAGGGGATCGGTTCCCTCAGGGAACTGGAACCACCGCCGGCCAGCGAGCTCGCTCAGGTGAAGGGTGCTGTGGTGGGCCAGCGGGTCGTCGGCACGCAGCACCACGCCGACCGGATCTGACCGCAGCACGTGAATGCGGATCCCCGACATCTCGAACGGTGCGCGGGTGAGCGCCACGTCGACCAGGCCACCCCGGCAGGCCCGCGGTCCGGTCAGTGAGATCGGACTCGTGGACCCGTACGCCGACACCAGGATGACGCTGCCGGAAGGTGGTCGCCAACTGCGTCTCGGCCTGCCCGAAAATGCCGGCGAGCATCCCGATGGTGATAGACGCCGTGCCGGCGGCCGTGGCCACCCGCACGCGAGCCTGCTCGGCCCGGTCAAGCACTGCGCGTGCCTCTTCGTACAGCACGGCGCCCGCCTCGGTGAGCGTCACCCCGGCGGACGAGCGATGCAGCAAGACCACGCCGAGCTGGGCTTCCAGCTGCTGGATCGCGCGGCTCAGCGGTGGCTGAGTCATATGCAGGCGGGCTGCGGCTCTCCCGAAGTTCCGTTCGTCGGCGACGGCGACGAAATACCTCAGCAGCCGCAGGTCCATCTCAGCAACATACCTGGAGGGTATCGACGCTGCGTAATGGGTGTTGGACGGCCCGCAGGCCGGGGCGGTGGACTGGAACCAGCACCGGCCCGGGAAGGCCGGCCGGCAACTGAGCTGAGGAGCACCGGCCATGCCCGAATACCAGTATCCAGACCCTGTCGTCGAGACCTCCGGCGCGCAGGAAATCGCAGCCGACCTCGTCGTGATCCCCAACCACGGGGTGCAGCTCGTGCCGAACATCGGGATCATCGGCGGTACGCACTCCGTGCTCGTCATCGACACCGGGATGGGCCCTCGCAACGCCGATAAGGTGTTCGCGCTCGCGGCCGAGTACGCGGGTACCCGCCGGGTGTACCTGACCACCACGCACTTCCACCCTGAGCACGCGTTCGGCGCGCAGTCCTTCGCGGCGCGGCCACCTACCTGATCAACCGGGCGCAGGCCGGCGACCTGGCCGCGAAGGGCCCTGGTTACGTGGGAATGTTCCGCGGGCTCGGCGAACCGGTTGCCCGTCAGCTGGAAGGCGTCGAGCTGGTGACCCCGGACATCGTCTACGACGGCTCCTACGAGCTTGATCTGGGCGGCCGTAGCGTGCAGCTGCGGCCCATGGGCCAGGCGCACAGCAAGGGCGACCAGGTGATCATGGTCCCCGACGCCGGGGTCATGTTCACCGGTGATCTTGTCGAGGCCGGCCAGTTCGCGATCTTCCCGTGGTTCCCGCCGTACGACACCGACGTGTCCGGCGTCCGATGGATTGAGGTGATGCAGCGGCTTGCCGGCGCTCATCCCCGCGTGGTTGTTCCCGGCGACGGTGACATCGGCGGAGCGCAACTGCTGGCCGAGGTCAGCCAGTACCTCGCAGAATTGCGCGAGGAGACCTGGAAGCGGCAGGACTCAGCCATGGGCCAGGAGACTCTCGTCGAGGAGGTCCGCGCGCTGCTGATCAACCGGCACCCGGACTGGGCCGGGCAGGAGTGGATCGAGCCGGGCGTCGGCTGCCTGTGCGCGGAGCACCCGCTCCGGTGTCCTGGTGCGGTTACATCCTGAAGGTGAAAACGAGGGTGCTCCAGCCAGTGTCCTGGACTCCATCATCGAGGGCGTCGCTGACGGCACGCTCCTCATAGCCAAAGTGCGACTCCATGATCGCGGCCAGCCCATCGAGTTCCCGCCGGATCGCCGCACGGCGTTCCGGGGTGCTGCCGGCTGCCTCATTGGCCAGCTCCCGGACAGCGGTGAGGAGGCCGGCGATCATCTGGTGGTCCTCGGTCAGCTTCCTCACGGTGTCTCGAAGATCTGGCCGGACTCGCAGGAGTTCAGCGAACATGCCGGCGTCTTCCCCCTCGTGGTGCGCGGTGAGCGCTGAGCAGAATGCCAGGCAGTGCGCCTGCAGCCCGTCATCAGCCCGCACCAGACCGGGGCAGCCCACTGAGCACGCCCCCCGATAGGACGCGGCGTACCGCTCGCCGGCTAGAAGAGCGTCGGCTCCGTCCCGGCAGGAGCCAGCCACACCCTGGTGGTGCAGGTCACCGGGGTGGTGGTCAAGACTGCAGGCGTGGATTTCTTCTGCTACCACCGCGACCGGCCCGGCTCTGTGGCGTTGCGCGACGAGTTGCTCGAAGAGCACTGGTCCTACATGGACCGGTACGAGGCGGAGATGATCGCCCGCGGCCCGACCCTCGCCGGCGACACGCCCACCGGCAGCGTGCACATCGTCGGCCTGCCCGATCCCGCTGCCGCCCGCGCGTTTGCCTTTGACGAGCCCGGTTACCAGGCCGGTGTGTACCGGGACGTGCTGCTGCGCCGGTGGCGCAACATGCTGGGGCGCACCATGTGGGACTTCCCCGGTGGGCAGACCGGTGGCCACCGGTACCTGGTGCTCGGCCTCGGCACCGGGCCGGCCGTCGACGTCGCCGTGCCGCCAGACCGGGACGAGCTGATCGCGTACGGGCCGCTGCTGTCCGACAACGGCGCCGCCTGGCTGGGTACGGCGGTGCTGGTCCGGGCGCCGGATACGGATACGGCACGCGCCATCCTGACCCCGGAGCGGTACGCCGGCGTCGAGGTACACAGCTGGCAATTCGGCGGGCGGCCGTCATGAGGGCCCCTCCAGACGTCTCAACGCGGAGGCCGCATCTCTCCTGTGCCGGCCCGTTCAGACCCTGCTGCGGCCTGAGCTGGCGTGGATGAATGATCGGGGCACTCAGGACTACCCCAGGTTTACATCCACGCCCGGGACCGGATAGCAGGACCGTCTTATACTGAAGGAGCCGTCACGGCCCCGCCCAGATTCCGCGGGTTGTCCGTCACGTCGACGCTCGTCACGCGCCCCCGGCATCGCGCCGGCGTGGCCCCTCCTGACCGCGGTCGGCTGAATGCAGATGTGACCCTGCTGGCCGGGAGACCTCCGTGATCGTTATGTGCTTCGCCCTGCTGCTCCTGCTCCCCCGCGAGCGACGCGGCGCTGGTGAACGTCTCAGCCAGACCGGCCCGCAGCGGCCCAGTTAGCCAGCCTCATGGAGTACCTGCTCGCCGCGCTGGCCGCGGCGCTCCTGGGCACGGGCTTCGTCCTTCAGCAGCATGCGGCACAACAAGCACCACAGGCTCATTTCCTGCACGCCCGGCTGCTGGCTGATCTCATCAACCGGCCCCGGTGGCTGACTGGACTAGCGGCCATGGTGACGGGCGAGCTCCTCTCAGGATGGGTCGTCGGTCATATGGTGCTGTCCCTCTACGAGCCGCTGCTGGCTACCAACCTGCTTTTCGCTCTCCTGCTCGCCGTACCTCTGTCGGGGCAGCGCTTGCACAAAGCTGAAGTCGCGGGAGCGCTGATCCTGGTGGCCGGAGTGATGACGCTGTCACTGGCCAGTTCGGTACGTGCTCCAGCCGTGTACGTCGGATCACCGGCCTACTGGCCGTTCGCGGCCGGCGCGGTGGTGAGCCTGGCCGGCGTTTTCGCCGAACTGGGCCGCAGGCGCTCCGCTGATCAGCGGGCCATCCTCACCGGGATAAGCGCTGGCCTGGTGTTCGGGATCGCGGATGCGCTGACCCGCCGAGCGGTCCAGATGCTGGACGCCGGGCGCGTCACCCCGCTGCTGACCAGCTGGCCGGGATACTCGGCGATAGCGGTCAGCGTGATCGGACTGTGGCTTATGGAGAGCGCGTTCAACGCCGCCCCGCTGCGAGCTTCGCTGCCGGCCATCACCGCGGCTGAGCCGCTGTCCGGGATGGTGCTGGGCGTCGTCGTCTTCCGCGCCAGCGTGCACGTATCCCCAGGGACCATCGCGCTCGAGTCCTTCGGGCTGCTGGCCCTCCTCGTCGGCGTCATCATGGTCGCCCGGGCCCCGGCGCTGGCGCGGCTGCGCAGCCTGCACCCGTCGCGCCACGCCCCCCTTCGCCACCCAGCGAATCCGGAGGCGGCCCCGCCCCCGGATGGCAGCCGGAGACCATCCCAGTTACGGAGGGCGGACCGTTGGGGATAGAAAGCGTTTCACAGTCCGGGCGGGCGCGACGGGATGGGGCGTTCGCCGGTACGTTTCTTCCCGTGACGACTCTTCCCCATGCGGTGGACGTGCGGCGCCGCGCCGGCTGGCTTCCCGAAGACCAGGACGACCTGGAGGCATGGCTCGCCGGCCACCGCGAGCAGGTGGAGGCCCGGGGCGAGCAGGTCGTGCTCCATCCCGTGCTCACCGAGTTCCAGGAGTTGATGGACAGCGACCCCGTGGTGCGCATGCTCATCAACCAGATGATCGCCCAGGTGCCCAAGACCAAGCCTTACCGCAAGCGGCACCTGGAAAGCGTGGCGCAATTGCTGCGCCTGATCAATGAGGTGCTGACCATGGCACCTGAGTTCGGCGGCTCGATGGTGGCCACGCCGCTCGGCGCGATCCTCGACTGGACGATGGGGACGCCGGCCGGCTTCGCCGCCTTCCGCGACCCGCGGGTCAACGCGATGCTCAAGAAGATCCTGAACGCCTGGTGTGAGTTCCTCGATAGCGGCGACTCGCTCTACGTGCTCAACGATTCGCCGACCGGCTGGAAATCAGCCGAGGCTCAGCGCACGGTCGGTATTGAGCAGTACGAGCATGATCCGCAGGACAAGCACTGGGGCTTTGCCTCGTGGAACGACTTCTTCACCCGGCGCTTCAAGGACGGCGAGCGTCCGGTGGCCTCGCCGGACGACGACAAAGTGATCGTCAGCGCCTGCGAGTCCACGCCCTATGGCATCAGCACCGATGTCAAGCGGGGGCTCGACTCACTGCCTCGTCTTCCGGCCGGGCGCGATCGCTGAGTTCGCCCTCCCGGCAATTCCCCAGCCGCATGACCCCAAAGCGCCGCTGATGCTCGTCCGCTCGAAGCTCGCCATCGCCAACACGGCACCCTGAGCCGCGGCGGATAGCACGATCAGGCCGTTCAGCGACAGCCAACTGCCCGGGCTAGCCTGACCGGGGACCAGGCGCGGGATAATGAGGCCATGACGAGTGGGCTAGTCCGGTGCGGGCACTGCAGCCAGGCGAACCGGGTGCCAGCCGCGGCGGCCGGGACCCCCCGCTGCGGCAAGTGCCATCAGCCACTGCCGTGGATCGCCGACGCCGACGACACAACCTTCGGTGAGATCGCGGAGGCCGCCAAGATTCCCGTCATCGTCGACTTGTGGGCGCCCTGGTGCGGGCCCTGCCGTATGGTCAGCCCCGCGCTGGAGCAGCTCGCCCGCGACCTGGCAGGCCAGGTGAAGCTGGTCAAAGTGAATGTCGACGTCTCGCCACAGATCTCGCAGCGTTTCGGGGCCCAGGCCATCCCGACCCTGCTGGTGCTGCGCGGCGGCAGAGTGGCGGCCCGGCAGACAGGCGCCGCTCCCCTACCCGCCTTGCGGGCCTGGGTCGACAACGCGCTCACCACAGCCGCTCCCTGAACTAGCTGGGTGATTTAGGGGTGTCGCCGGCCCGGAGCGCTCGCGGTTCCGGAGGCCTCGGGGAAGCCGTAGTAGCCCCACCCGGCCGCGCCAACCGCATCCGCCAGCTCGCTCAGTCCAGCGTCCGCGTGACCACTGGCCCCGTAAACAGCTGTCACACTCCGTACGCACCAAACCGCCAGGGATTGCTTTCCCAGATCACCCAGCCATGGATCGCACGGCCTGCTTGGCAGCGGTCATCTACCGCGGTACCTACCCGGTCCAGCCAGGGGACCGCAGACTCGATGAGCTGGTACTGCTGGTCGACCCAGCGAGCCGCCAAGGCACGGCATTCCCGGACGGCGGCCTTACCGCAGATCCTGCCCAGGTTGGGCGGACGACGCGGGCGGCTGGCAAGCCAGTCAAACATCCTTCCGGGCAGTGACGATCCCACCGCAGCTACTGGCCAACCCGCAGCCGATTCATCCGCTGGCACCCGCCAGCGACAGCGTAAGCCTGCGCCCGGTACGCAGCTAACGGGTACGCAGCTAACGGGGACAGTCCGGTGCGCGAGCCTCCTGAGCGTCTCGGCCAAAGCTCGCCAGAATAGGAGGACGCATGTCCGCCACACGTGCTACTGGGCCGTGCGGCGTGGCAGCTGCCGTGATATTGGGGGTCCGCCATCGTGGTAGGCAGGTTCGCCCGGCCGCGCCGACAGATGCGGGCCGGGCTGGTGCAGCTGCTGTGCGCGGTGGCCGGGCTGGGGCTCGGGCTGGTGCTGCCGCGGATCACCACCGAGACCAGCGTGGCCAGCACGCGGGTGACGGAGACGCTTGTCGCCGTTGGCTTTGGCGTCCTAGGGCTGGTCAGCATTATTTTCTCGCTGCTTTTCCTCACCGTGCAGTGGGCGTTCGGCAGCCTCTCGCCCCGGTTGAACCTGTTCCGCGACGACCCGATCGTGTGGCGCACGTTCGGGCTGGCCATCGGCGTGTTCGTGTTCTCGGTCACTGCGGCGCTGGCCATCGGCAACGATCCGAAGGTGCCGGTCATCGTGCCGGTGGCCGAGGTGGTCGCGGTGCTCGTCACGCTCGCCCTGGTCCGCACGCTGCAGGTGCGGGCCTTCGCCTCCATCCAGCTCGCGCCGACCTTGTCGGCCATCGCCGCCCAGGGCCGGGTGATTATCGACGAGCTTTACCGGCACCCGGCCGGTGGCGACCGGCACCCCGCCCCGCAGCTCCCGCCGCTCACCCAGACGGTCACCTGGCCGCACCGGCAGGCCATCTTGCAGCAACTCGATCTCCGGCGGCTGTGCTCCGCTGCCGGTACTGCCGTGATCGTGCTCCGGGCCCGCATCGGCGACACGTTGCAGGAAGGCGCCCCGGTCGCCGACCTGCACGGCGCCGACGGGAGCGACGCGGCAGTGCTCGGCGGACTCGTGACTGGGCAGGAACGTACATTCCGCCAGGACCCGCTGTTCGCCTTCCGGCTGCTGACCGACATCGGCCTGCGCGCGCTATCGCCGGCCGTCAACGATCCGGCCACCGCCGTCCAGGTACTGGACACCATCGAGAGCCTGCTGCTGCCCCTTTCGCCGCGTGACCTGGACGTTGCCGAGGTAGCCGATGACACCGGGACCGTCCGCGTGGTCCTGGCCCTGCCATCCTGGGATGACTACCTGCAGATCGCCCTGGACGATCTCATCGAGTCCAGCTCTCAGTCCCCGATGGTGCTGCTGCGGACCCTGGCCATGCTGACCAGTCTGCTCAACGCCGCGCCGCCGCAGCGCCAGCAATCGATCCTGTGGCGCCTTCGTCACGTGGAAGAGCTCGCCGCCGGGAACTTCCCGGTGCTCTGGCGTAACAGGGCACACAAGGACACCGGATGAGCCGCCCGATTGATAGAGGCGACCTAGCATTCGCGATCCCCGGGTCAATGCGGGGGTTAACACGCGTTCAACTGGTCCGGGCGGCAGGTACTGCCCCGGACCGTTGCGCGGGCCACCTGCCCGGTCAGTGGCCGGACTGCCCTGTCAGTGGCCGGGCAGCAGCGGGCGCATGAATGTCCGCTCGTAGCGGAGCACGCACTTGCTCTCGTCCCGGATGCGGTCGGCTTCAAGGAATTCCGGATCGGTGCCGAACAGGGCACGGTACTGCTCGTAAGCCGCGAGGCTGGGGAAGCTGAACAGGGCGAGGGCCTTGTCGCTTGCACCCTCGGCCGGAAGAAAGTAGCCGTGATGCGTACCGCCATGCGAATCGACCAGCTGGATCCACCGGCGCCCGAAGCGCTCGAAGGCGTCGATCTTCGCAGGATCGATCACGTACTCCACGACGCAAGTGATCACACCTCACCCTAGTCCGCTCGGCCCCCGGCTAGATCCTGGTCGGCGGCGCTCATGGGGCGGGCTCCAGTATCCAGACTTCGAAGTGCACCCGGTTGGTGGTCTCGGGCGCGACCGTCTCGGTGCCCTCATCCTGCCTCGTGTGCAGCCGCATGATCTCCCTTGCCCCGGTGCCGTAGGGGATGAGTGCGTCGCGGAAAGTCGCCAGGAGGACCGGACGCCGGCCCGCCCTGTCAATGCCCCGCACGACCTGCCGCACGCGGGCCGGCGTCGGGTGGGGCAGGACCGAGGCCGGCAGGCCGCACATACCGCGGACGACCTCGGGGAACTCGTCGGCGGCCCGGCCGCTGAACATGACAACGGAGGAATTACCGGGCAGCGCCGCGCACATCCGGGCTACCGCCGCGATCTCACCCGACTCCGTGGCCGTGAGTGCCCAGCCGTCCGCGACCGGCCTGATCCCCAGCGGCCCGCCATCCCTGACGCCCAGGCCGAACGTGGTTATCGCGGCCGGCACCACCAGTGCCGCGGCGCAGACGGGGATCGCGGCGAAGGCCACCGGGCCGTAGTCGTGGCGCCGGGCCCAGGCAATGAGCCAGCTTGCCCCCCAGATCGCCAGCAGGATCAGCCCTGGCAGCACGCCGGGCACCAGCCTGCGGCTCGCCCACGGCTGCTGGGGGATGATGGCCGGCCGGTACAGCACCGTGACGATGATCCACCCGAACGTGCCGAGCGGCAGCACCCAGGCCGGCATTTCGCCGCGCAGGCACCTGCGGACGAGCACGGCGGCGCCGAGTGCGGCGAGCAGCACGACCGGTACCCCGACGTACCAGAACACCCAGTGCAGGCTGAGTTGCATGTAGTGATGGAAGGTGATGGCACGGTACCGGGGCCGTCGGCCGGGCATGATGGGCACCGGATGGACGTAGGGGCGGACGGCCAGCCCGATCAGGATCGCCAAGGGCAGGGCCGCGGCCGCGCGGAGCGCCCATCGTGCCCGCTTCCCGGCCCAGTCCGCCCGGGGCAGGCCGCGCCGCCGCAGCACCGGCACTCCCAGGGCCGTCACGACCAGGACCGCGCCAGCCGCCAGCGCCAGGGGCAGCAGCGCGCCCCTGATCAGCACCATGTAGGGCCAGGACAGCACCAGCCCGTCCACCACGCCGAAAACGGCGCCGAGGCCAAGACCGCCGAGGAGCGGGAGCGCCTGGGGCCGTCGCCTGGCCAGCAGCAGGCCGCAGTACGGAACGACCGGCAGGATGTCGCTGATCCCGTCGATGCGCACCAGGATGGTCAGGCCGAGAGCCAGGCCGCCCAGCCCGGCGATGACCCGGGCCGCAGCGCCGTCGGCCGCCAGCGAGTCGATGACCAGGCAGAGCCCGCCGAGGAACAGGATCTGAGCCAGCGGCTCACTGAAGGCCGACCGGCTGACGTACTGCTCCGGCAGGGAGAGGGCGAGGACCAGAGCCGCCAGCGGCGCCCACCGCGGCCCGGCCAGCCGCGCGGCCAGGCCGCCGAACGTGAGCACCGCGGCCGCTCCGAGCACCGGTGCCACCAGGACCGCCGCGCTCACCCCGCCGGCCCAGAAGGCGGCCGCGAGAAGCATCGGCATCCCGGCCATGAACTGCGGCACGATGCTGCCGCCGACCTGGAAGTACCCGGGGCTGGAAAAGATGAGCAGGTGATGGGTTCCGCCGAACGCCGCGCGCGACTGCGGGATCGGGAGTGATCCGTGGCGGGCGATCCAGGCCCCGAACTGGATGTAGGACGCGGGATCGCGCACGATGATGATCTGCTGGGAGTGATATATCAGCTGCTCGGCGCCGAACGCGGCAGCCACCACGATGACACCGGCCACTGCCCACCACGGCGTGCCCGCCTGCCCGGCGCCGCGCGCTGGCAGGGTGCCTGGCCATCGGTCCGGGATCCACCGCAGACCGCCTATCACCGCCACGGCCGCCACCGGCACGGACAGCGCCACCATCAGCGGCCAGGTGAACCAGCCCAGCATCAGCAAAGGGAGCCCGGTCAGCAGCCAGGCCATCGCCAGCAGCGCCGGGAGCACGGACAGCCGGCCCAGCAGGCGGCCGGCCGCATTCGGTACCTCCGCCGTCCGGCCGCCGTCGCCGGCCGGGACGCCGGCGACGGGTACCGAAGAGCCGCTGGCTGTGGTCTCGGCGCTCATTTCGCGGGCGCCTGAGACGGACCGGCGCTCTGCTGGCCGCTCTCCCGGTGCAGCACGATGTATCCCCTCCGGTCAAAGTGACTAGGTAGCCGTAGCGCCTGAGCCGCGAGGCCCGCGGCCTTTCCGCGACGACCCAGGGCTCCCAGCGTGGTGGGTCCTCCCCCTCCCGCAGCAGGACAGTGTCCCGTGCCGGCAGGTACGGCCCCAGTAACCACCAAGCACCGAGAAGTCCGGGCCGAACCCGTTGCGCACCCCTTTATTGACCGAGATTCCGGGCCTGAAGTCCGCGTACGATCGCACGCCTGGTCGAAGATCACCAGATCGTATGCGTTGGAGTGGAAGGTGTAGTAGCGGATCAGGGCAGCCAGCATCCCGACCAGGCACCGGGGTGGCCAGCCCTCCGTCACCTGCTGGCGGCGCTCTCGCCAGGCTGTCAGCGGGGTAGGTCCGACGGTCATGGGCATGTCCGGAGCCACGCGGGGAGATTAGCCGAAAATCTAATTAATTGGTCGGAAAAACCAGCCCAAACTCAGCTGCGAGTATCCGGAGCCCTGCGAACGCTCACTAGTCTAGGGACTCGACCCAGAACCGGCGAACGTCTAGTCGCGGCTTCCGGGGCTGAGACCCGCCAGGCCTAGCCGGGCCAGCCGATCCAGGTCGGTGATGCCGTCCATCGCGGTGATCCGGCTGCCGGTGACCGTGACCGCGATGAGTGACACCGGCCGTCCCCTGACCGTGATCAGTATCCCGGCTACGCCGTTGACCAGCACCGGGGTGAAGTCGGCTAGCGGGCTGGCCGTCGCGATCGTCGCCCGGGCGATCTGCGCCGCACCTCGCATGACGACCGAGGCGCCGGGCCGGGCCGGGCCGCCGTCCGCGCGGATGACGACATCGGGGTCGAGCAGTTCCATGAGCCGGTCAAAGTCGCCCGCGCGGGCCGCCGTGAAGAACGCGTCCACGATCGCGCGCTGCTGCGGCAGGCCCACGTCGGGGGTGCTCGGCCCCGCCTCCCTGACCTGGCGGCGGGCCCGGCTGGCCAGCTGCCTGACCGCCTGCTCCGATCGCCCGGCAAGCTTCCCGACCTCGCTGAACGGCACGCCGAACACGTCGTGCAGCACGAATGCCACGCGCTCAGCCGGTGTCAGGGCGTCCAGCACGACCATAAGCGCCAGCCCGACTGATTCGGCGAGCAGCGCCTCCTGCTCAGGGTCGGGCGCGGCGTCGTCGGCATGGACGGCGATCGGGTCTGGCACGTGCATCCCGGCGGGCTGCTCGGGCCGGGCGGCCCGGGCGCGCAGCACGTTCAGGCATGTGCGGGTGACGATCGTAGTCAGCCAGCCGGTCACGTTCCGCACGCCGCCGGTTCCGGCGGCGGCGAACCTCACCCACGTCTCCTGCACCGCGTCGTCGGCCTCGGCCAGCGAGCCGAGCATCCGGTAGGCGATCGCCCGCAG
>Ga0208219_1000289_pt1 | contig 18443 bp, 16 predicted proteins | sample NGESurshal072012_7_FD_184469 | JGI IMG/M metagenome (GOLD analysis project Ga0208219, IMG submission 184469) | Arctic peat soil microbial communities from Barrow, Alaska - NGEE Surface sample 53-2 shallow-072012 (SPAdes) | ecosystem: Environmental > Terrestrial > Soil > Wetlands > Peat ... | reverse complement strand
CGTGGTGGTGGCCGCCGGACAGCAGGGTGGCCAGCTCGTCCTCCACGTCCTCGCTCGTCACGAACAGCAGCTCGTCGCCGGTCTCCAGTGGGTCATCCTTGGCCGGCACGAGCACCCGGCCGTCCCGGAGGATCGCGACGAGCGCGGTGTCGGCGGGCCAGGTGATGTCCCCGATCCGCTGGCCGACCAGTGGCGCGTCATCCGGCATGGTCAGCTCGACGAGGCTGGCGTCGCTCTGCCGGAACGTCATCAGCCGGACCAGGTCACCAACACTGACCGCTTCCTCAACCAGCGCCGACATGATCCGCGGGGTGGACACGGCGACGTCCACCCCCCACGACTCGTTGAACAGCCACTCGTTGTTCGGGTGATTGATCCGGGCGACCACCCTGGGGACCCCGTACTCGGTCTTGGCCAGCAGCGATACCACCAGGTTGACCTTGTCGTCGCCGGTCGCCGCGATGACCACGTTGCATCGTTCCAACGACGCCTCGTCGAGCGAGGCGATCTCGCACGCGTCGGCGAGCAGCCATTCGGCCCGGGGCACGCTGTCCACCGCGATGGACCGCGGGTTCTTGTCGATCAGCAGGACCTCATGCCCATTGTCCAGCAGCTCGGCGGCGATGGAGCGACCGACCGCTCCGGCTCCCGCGATAGCCACGCGCATCAGCGGCCTCCCTTCGCTTTGCCCCCGGGTGCCCGCGCGGACAGCGCGGCCGAGATCCGTTCCAGATCTTCCTCCAGCGCGATCACGTGCAGCACATCGCCCTCCTGCAAGACCGTGCCCGGACTGGGCAGCACCACCTCGCCGAGGCGGGACAGGAAGGCGACCCGGACCCGGGCCGCTTCCTCCAGCGCGCTGGTCTTCTCACCCACCCAGTCCGGCCCGTACGCGACCTCGGCGAGCACCACGGCGCCGGTGGGATCCCGCCACAGCGGCTCACTGCCCTCCGGCAGCAGGCGGCGCAGCATCTGATCCGCGGTCCACCGGACGGTGGCCACCGTCGGGATGCCCAGCCGCTGGTAGACCTCGGCCCGCCGCGGGTCGTAAATCCGCGCCGCGACCCGCTTCACGCCGAAGGACTCGCGCGCGACCCGGGCCGCGATCACGTTGGAGTTATCGCCGCTGCTCACCGCCGCGAACGCGTCCGCCTGCTCGATGCCGGCCTCGGTCAGCACGTTCTGGTCAAACCCGATGCCCGTCACCTTCTTGCCCTTGAACGTCGAACCCAGCTTGCGGAACGCGTCCCGGTCCTGGTCGATGACGGCGACCGAGTGGCCTTGGTCCTCGAGGATGTGGGCTAGCGTTGAACCGACCCGCCCGCATCCCATGATCACAATGTGCACGACCGCCCCTTGCGTGAGTACAGTGCCCGCCAACGGTATTCCCTGTCCTGAGTTGGTGAGACGGCCGCTGAGGATACTTGACCCGACTGAATATGAGGTGCGGCGTGGAACCTGCCCGGCAGACCGGCGGGGAATCGCTGGAACTGATCGTCGGCGATGTGGGCCAAGGCGGCTGGTGCGTGGCCAGGGAGCCGGGCGGCCGGGTCGTCCTGGTCCGGCACACGCTGCCGGGCGAGCGGGTGCTGGCCCGGCTGACCGAGGAGACGGCCAAGTTCGCCCGGGCCGAGGCGACAGAGATCCTGGAGGCCTCACCCGACCGGGTTGAGCCGCCCTGCCCGCACGCTCATCCGGGCGGCTGCGGTGGATGCGACTGGCAGCACGCCAGCCTGCCCGCGCAGCGCCGGCTCAAGGCCGCGGTCATCGCCCAGCAGCTGCGCCGGATCGCTGGCCTGGACCGCGAGGTGACCGTCGAGCCGCTGCCCGGGGACTCCGATGGCCTGGGCTGGCGGACCCGGGTCCGCTTCGCGGTGCGCGCCGACGGGCTGGCCGGCCTGCGCCGGCACCGGTCCCACGAGATCATCGACGTCGGGACCTGCCCGATCGCGCACCCCCTGGTCAACGAGGCGGGGGTCACCCAGGGCCGCTGGCCGGGGGCGGAGTCTGTGGCCGCGGTGACCTCGCCGGACACCCGTGAAGCGGCTGTCGTGGTCACCCCGGCGCGCAGGCCGCACCGCCGCAGGCCCGCGGGCCGGGCCGCGGGCCGTCCCGGCGGCCAGGGCCCGGGCGGCCGGGACCCGGGCGGCCGGGCGGCGGTCCCGCAGACCTGGACCGCGCAGGTGGAGGGCCCGGTGCTGGTGGCCGGGGAGGGCGTAGGCCTGACCGCGCTGCGCGGGGGCCCTTTCCTGCACCGGACCGCCGCTGGCCGGAAGTGGCGGACCAGCGCGGGCGTGTTCTGGCAGGTGCATCCCGCTGCGGCGGATGTGCTGGCCGCCCTGGTCCGTGAGGTGCTCCGCCCGCAGCCCGGGGACGTGGCGCTGGACCTGTACTGCGGCGCCGGGCTGTTCGCGGGCGTGCTGGCCACGGAGGTCGGCCCGTCCGGGACGGTGATCGGCATCGAGTCCGACCCCGCCGCGGTCCGCGACGCGCGGCACAACCTCAGGGACACCCCGTGGGCCCGGATCCACAAGGGAGACGTGGCCGAGGTGCTCCGTCAGTCCACCTGGCTGCAGGCCAGCATCGCGGTGCTCGACCCGCCCCGGGCCGGCGCGGGGCACCCGGTGCTGGACGAGCTGCTCCGCCCGGACAGCGCCCTGCGCCGGGTGGCCTACGTGTCCTGTGACCCGGCCACGCTGGCCCGCGACATCGTGATGTTCGCTGAGGCCGGCTGGGAACTCGGCGAGGTCCGCGGGCTCGACGCGTTTCCCATGACCCACCACGTGGAGTGCGTCGCCACGCTGACCCGGGTGGAGAGCTAAGACCGCGAGGACGGCCCGGCGGGTCCCACGCGGGATCCGCCGGGCTGCCCGGGCCCGGGTTCGGCCAGGTTAGTGGCGTTGCACGGCAGGCGGCTGGACCTGCGTGAAGCCCGCGGGAACCGTCACCTTCAGCTGGGCCAGGTTGGCCGGGGTGGGGGACAGCCACTGGAACTGCGTCCGCTGCTGCGGAAGGGCCATCTGCACGGGCAGGTACGTCGCCGGGTTCACCCAGAAGACGAACGTGCCCGAGGCGCCCGTGATCTTGATCGCGTCGACCCCGCCGACCACCTGCCGGCCCACCACCGTGTACGCGCCGCAGGCCAGCTGGGAGCGGATGAAGCCCGGCCAGCCGTTGCCCTGGCCCTTGCGGAGGACGATCTCGTGGCCTCGTACGCATCCCGAGGGCCCCCCGTTCCCGCCCGACAGCCTGATGTCCGGCGTCGAGGTCCACCAGGTGTGATTGCGGTAGAAGACCGCGGTGCTGGACAGCGTCTGGTGCGCCGAGGTCATCCTCACATCGAACACACGCTGCCCGCCGGCGGTGAAGGCCGAGAACTTCGCGGTCCCCCGGTAGCTCCAGTTCAGCGACGAGCTGACCGGCCAGAAGGAACGGCCGCCCGACCCGTGGGCGCTGCCGATCAGGCCGGTCGGCACGGGCTCGAGGCTGTTGCCGGCCGCAAACACGGTGCGGTCCTGCTCCAGCAGGCTGCCCACCCTCGAGGACGCCAGGGCACGCTCGACGTGCCGGACCACATAGGCCGTGTAGGTGGTCTGGACCGGGCGGGGGCTGGCCGAGCCGAAGGCCCCCGTCACCCCGGCCACGGCCAGCCCTCCGGCCGCCATGACGGCCACGGTCCCGGCCGCCGTGACGGCACGGGTTCTGGCCCGCCGCGCGCGCCGGTGCTGATCGGCCCGCGCCGCGAGGCCCGGCGGGACCCGCACGTCGTCGGTGAACCGCTCCATCGCCCCGCGCAGCCGCTGCTCGAGTTCCGTGCTCATCGTGTCTTCCCCTCTGCTAGGTCGTTCTCCGCGCCAGGCGCGGTCCCGCTCAGCTCACGCAGTCTCTGCATCCCCCGTGAGGCGGACGCCTTGACCGAGCCGACGGAGCAGCCCAGGACCCCGGCGGTCTCCGCCTCGCTCAGCTGCTCCCAGTACCGGGCCACGATCACCGCCCGCTGGCGCGGCGGCAGCTGCACCAGCAGCCGGATCAGCGCGTCCCGGGTGTCCACCTCGGTGGTGCCGTCCGCGGCCGTGGCCGCGGTCTCGTTCTGCAGCAGCCGCAGCCGCCCCCGCCAGGCCCGCTGCCGCCGCCAGCCGTCCGCGGCCAGGTTGTACAGCGTCCGGCGCAGGTAACCCTCGGGATCGCCGTCGATCGCGGACCAGTGCCGCAGCAGCCGCTCCAGCCCGGCTTGCAGCAGGTCCTCGCCCGCCTCCTTGCTGCCAGTGAGCAGCACCGCGGTGCGCAGCAACGGCTCGCCCCGTGCGGCCAGGAACGACTCCAGGTCGGTGACGGCCCGGTCGTCTGCCATGCCCTCAGCTCCTTCTGTCGTTCACCAAGTACGAGGCAGCCGGCCGGAAGGTTGAGCGGCGGTGCGGGTGCGCAAGGATGGATCCATGCAACTGCGGATCATGACCGAACCACAGCAGGGCGCGGACTACGGCCGGCAGCTCGCCGTAGCGCGGGCCACCGAGCAGCTGGGCTTCGACGCGTTCTTCCGGTCCGACCACTATCTGAGCATGGGGGACGGCGACGGGCTGCCTGGCCCGACCGACGCCTGGCTGACCCTGGCCGGCCTGGCCCTCCAGACTTCCCGGATCAAGCTCGGCACGATGGTCAGCCCGATCACGTTCCGCTTCCCCGGGCCGCTCGCCGTCTCGGTGGCCCAGGTCGACGACATGAGCGGCGGCCGGGCCGAGCTGGGTATCGGGGCCGGCTGGTTCCAGGCCGAGCACGCGGCGTACGGCATCCCGTTCCCGGACACCGCCGAGCGGTTCGACCGGCTCGAAGAGCAGCTCGCGGTCATCACCGGGCTGTGGGACACACCGGTTGGAGAGAGGTTTTCGTTCGCGGGGAACTTTTACCCCATCACCGACTCACCAGGACTGCCCAAGCCCGTCCAGCGCCCGCACCCGCCGATCGTCATCGGCGGGCGGGGGCCGCGCCGGACTCCGCGGCTCGCCGCCCGGTACGCCGACGAGTACAACGCGCAGTTCGCCAGCGTCGCGGAGACCGATGCCGCGTTCGGCCGGGTCCGTGAGGCCTGCCAGGCGGCCGGCCGGGACCCGGGCACCCTCGTCTACTCGGCCGCGCAGACCGTCTGCTGCGGGCGGGACGAGGCTGAGCTGGGCCGCCGCGCGGCAGCGATCGGCCGGGATCTGGCCGAGCTGCGGGCCGATGCGCTGGGCGGCACCCCCGACGAGATCGTGGACCGGATCGGGACGTTCGCCGGGCTCGGCGCGACGCGGCTGTACCTCCAGGTGCTGGACCCGCACGACCTGGACCATCTGGAGCTGATCGCGTCCGAGGTGCTGCCCCAGGTCCGCTGACCGGGGGTCCGCTGAGCCGCGCCCCGGCAGCCAGGCCCCCACCGGTCAGCGCAGGCTGTCCTGGGAGGCCGGGACCCAGAAGCGCAGCTCGGTCCCGCGCTTGTCCTCCAGCACCCCGCCGTTGGCCTCGATCACCAGCCGCGACCCCGTGTTGGACTCGTCGCAGGTGACCAGGGCCGGGTCAATGCCCAGCCCGCGGGCCACCGGCAGCGCGGCGGCCAGCATGGCGGTAGCATGCCCCTGGCGCCGGGCCGAGGGTTTCACGTCGTAGCCGATATGCCCGCCGAGGTCGGTAAGCCGGGGGGTCAGCCAGTGCCGGATCGCGAGCCGGCCCAGGTACTCGTCCCCGTCCACCCACCACAGGGTGGTGGACGGCACGTACCCGGGACGGCGGGGCGCGTCCGCCCTGGCCTGGTCCCGCAGGTAGCCGACGTAGGCCCCGAAGTGGCCCGAGTCCTGCCAGTCCAGCCCGAACTCGCGGATCTCCCGGCCGAGCATGGTGTCGTCGGTGGCCGTGCCGCGGCCCTCGGCCCGGAATTCCTCCATGGCCCCGATGAACGAGAGGCGGACGCGGGAGGTCGGCGGGCTGAAGCCGGGCATGGGCTCACTTATACCGGGCCCGGGGACGGCGTTCGGCCCATGGCCGGGCCGCTGTCCGGCCGCCCGGACGTGGGGGTGACGGTCATCGCCCATTCAGAGTCCGTTCAGAAAGAAACCCCAGCGCGGCAGCAGGGTGCGGGAGGATTGTCACGTCGGCTGGGGCGACGTGCGCCCCGCTTGAGCATTCACGTCAGCGCTACCCCAGCGTAAACAGGAGGCATCCATGGTGTCGTCACGTGGCCGGCGGCGCTGGCTGAAATGGGTGATCGGGGCCATCGTCGTGGTCGTTGTGCTCGCCGTGGGCGGGCCGTTCGTCTTCTTTCACTTCATCGAGGGGAACGGTCCCGCACCGCTCAGCCTCAAGTCCAGTCCCGCCGCATCGGGCACGCAGAGCGCCAGCGCCGTGTCCAGCCAGGGTGCCTCGGAGGCGGTCGCCGGGACCTGGGCCGTGGGGCCCGGCTCACGGGTCGGCTACCGGGTCAACGAGATCCTGGGCGGCCAGTCACACACGGCTGTCGGCCGCAGCAGCGCGGTGACCGGGCAGATGGTGGTCAAGGGCACCACGGTGAAGACGGCCAGCTTTACCGTCAAGATGGCCACTATCCACACCGACTCGGCGCAGCGTGACTCCCAGTTCGATGGCCGGATCATGGACGTGGCCACCTACCCGGACGGCACGTTCGCGCTCACCAAGCCGATCGTGATGGCACCGCTGCCCGCGACCGGGACGATCAAGACCTACAGCGCCACCGGCAACCTGACGCTGCACGGCCAGACCCGGCCGGTGACCTTCCCGGTCAAGGCGGAGCTGACCGGGAAGGGGATCGAGGTGCAGGGCGCGATCCCCGTGCTGTTCTCGAAGTGGGGCATTCCGAACCCCTCCTTCACCGGCTTCGTCACCACGCAGAACCACGGAATCATGGAGTTCCTGCTCGACTTCCGGCCCGCCTGACCGGCCGCGGGCCGCGGGCTCGTGGGCCCCCTCTGGCCGGACCGAGCGGGCCCTGGCCCGAGGTCCGGCGCGGAGTAACGTGATGTCATGGACGCTGCTGTGGTTGGCCGTGAGTACGTGGCGCACCTGACCGATGCGGACCTGACCCTGCTGGCGTCCGCGGCGGCGGGCCCGGGCGCGACGTCCGGGGCGGTTCCCATCCTCCCGCCGGACGCGGACGCCGGCTGGCTGCGCGGCAACCCGGCCGTGATCCCGGACCTGCTCGGTGACCCGCGCGTGTTCGAGGCGGTGTTCGGCTGGGGAGACAGCAGCGGCCCACCCCGGCCCGGCCAGGCCGTCCCGGTGTCGCCGTTCCTCACGTTCGCGGTCGCGGTGCATCGCTCCGCCACCGAGCTGGCCTCGATGGGGCACGTCGCCGAGCGCACCGGGCCCCGGCAGCGGGTGCCGCTGTTCGACGCGCCCGCGCTGCGGGAGTTCCTCGGGTCGCCCGCGCGGAAGCTGTTCCTGGCTGAGCTGCTGGCCTCGTTCACCCGGGTGGCGAGCGGCCGTTACCGGGTCCGCGGCGGCGGCCGGACCCGGCGGTTCAGTGAGCTGGACCCGGTCCGGCTGGCCGGCCTGCTGGACGGCGTGCCCGACGCCGAGCGGCCCGGGGTGTACCGGCGGCTTGGTGACGTGTCCCTGTTCCTGGCCGGTGTCTTCCCCGACCACGCCATCCTGTACGGGGTCGGGCCGGTCGCGGTGGCCCGGCTGCTCCGCGCGGCCCAGGTGCCGGCCGCGGAGTACGAGCGGCTGTCCACGGTGCCCGCCATCGAGCTGCTGGAGCAGCTCGGCGCCCGCTGGTACCGGGCCGCGTACGGCCTGGCCCCGGTGCGCACCGCCCGGCTGGACGTGGTGGCGGACGTGGCCGGCCGGTTCCAGCAGGCCCGGCGGGTGCTCAACCACATCGCCGACCGGTACCTGTTCGCGGCCGACCGCCCGTGGCTGGCGCCGCCCACGCCCTGACCGGGTCCTTGCCCGCTGCCCGGGCCCGGCTCCCGGGGTGCCATGATGTGGCGCGTGCCCCGTAACCCCGCGCCACCGGACCCGGTGCTGGCGGACCCGGTGCTGGCGGACCCCGTGCTGGCGGACCCCGTGGACTTCACTCCCGTGAACCGGGGAGCCTGACCGTGGCCGCCATCGCCGCTGCCTGCCTCATCGCCGTGCTCCGCTGGCTGATGCTGGCCGGGCTGGCCGGTGCCCTGGGCGGCCTGGCCGGCCGGGGCCTGGGCCGCCAGTACAAGGGGACGGTTCCCGCGCCGCTGCCGGCACCGTGGGCGCTGCGTTCCTCGCTGCTGGGCCTGGCCGCGGCGGCGGGGCTGACCGTCGTCATCTTCGGCGCCCACGCGCTGCTGACGGTGTCGGCTCACCCGGCGGTGGCGGCGCTGATCACGGTCAGCCAGGGCGGGCTTACCGGCCTCGAGTGCGCCGCGTTCGCGCTCGCGGCGGGGGCGCTCCGGCTGCGGCAGCCGGGGCTGAGTGTCGTGCCCCTGCTGGGGGTGGTCCTCGCCGAAGCGATCCGGGCCCACCCGGAGGGCATCATCCCGGTCGGCGGGGCCCTGCTCAGCCTGGTGCACATCCTGCCCGCGGTGATGTGGGCGGGAATGCTGGTCTATACGCTGCGCGCCGCGCTGGCGTGGCGGCACGACCCCGGGGCCATGCGGGGCCTGGTCCGGCTCTACGCCAACGCGGCGGTGTGGCTGTTCGCCGTGGTGGTGCTGACCGGCGTGGTCACCGCGCTGGTCCTGGTCCCGCTGGGCTCCCTGCTGAACACCGGCTACGGGATCATGGTCATCGTGAAGGCGGTGCTCGTCGCGGTCGTGGCCGGGGCAGCGATCGCGGGCCGTGCCTGGCTAGGCCGCACGCCAGAACCCGGAGGAGGCCCGGGCCGGGCCACCCGCCTGGAGTGCTACGGGCTCGCTGCGGTGCTGGCGGCGACCGCCGTGCTCACCGTGCTGACGCCGCCCGCGGCCCCGGCCCGGGCGGCCAGCCCGGCACGGGCCGCGCATGTTGCGGGAACCGCCCGGCGCCTGCCGGGTTAGACCCGGGTGACAGGTCAGGCGGCGGTGGACGGCACCCGGACGGCCCGCGCCCAGTCCGGCCCGTCCGGCGCCTCGTCGCCGAGCAGGGCCACCACCACCCGGATGCCCCGCGGGGGCCGCTCTGGCCACGGGGTGAACCCGTCGGTGAGCACGACGGTCACGGCTGGACGCGGCCGCAGGGCCGCCGCGGCGGCGATCCCCGCGCCCATGTCGGTCCCGCCGCCGCCGACCAGTTCGACCTGGCGGGCGGACGTGACCCGGCGGGCTGGACCCACCGCGGTGTCGCAAGCCAGCACCCGGACCTGCCGGGCCAAGCCCAGCGACCGCAGCAGTCCTTCCACCTCGGCCAGCGCCGCGGCCAGCAGGTCCTCGGTCATGCTGCCGGAGGTGTCGCACACCACCGCGACCTCGGGCACCGGCCGCCGCAGCGCGGGCAGCACCACTGGGCCGGCAACCGAGGCACGGCGCGAGGGCCGGCGGTAGGAGTAGTCCACCGCACCGGCCGCGTCGGCCACGGCCCGGCGCAGTTCCGCGGCGAGCACCCGCCGCCAGTCCACAGCGGGCTGCAGGGTCTGCTCCGCCCAGCGCAGCAGCCCGGCGGGCACGGTCCCGGCTTCCCGCGCGTGCTGGACACATTCGTGAGCCACCTGGCGGCACAGCAGCCGCGCCTGCCAGGGGGACAGCGCGGGGGGCCCGGAACCATCCCAGTCGCGCGCCCAGCCGTCCGCGCCGCTGCCGCAGTCCAGGTCCCAGTCCCCGGCCGCGGAACCCGTGCCGGCGGCCGTCCCCGCGGGGGTGTTCCCGGCGGCGCGGCCGGCCGCGAAGTACTGCTCGGCGAGCAGGCCGTCATCGGCGCCCAGGTGCCCGGGCAATACCGGCCGGCCGGGCAGTTCCAGGCCGGCCGGGACCAGGTCGTCGTTGATCTCGGCGTCGGCGCCGCGGACCCAGGCGTCGGCGTCGTCCGGGGTGATCCCGGCCTCCTGGGCCCGTTCCCCGTGCGCCCGCAGCAGGTGGGACACATGGTGCACGAGCACGCTGCCGAGCTGCGCTGGGGTCCAGGCCGCGGTGAGCTCCGGGTCCGCGTGCAGCCGCCATCCCTCGTCCACCGCCACCGTGGCGATGCCGGGCTGGGCCAGCACCTGCGCGCCGAACAGCCCGCTGGCCAGGTAGGGGAAGCGTGACGCGGCCCAGAGCCGCCCGGCGGCCAGGCCCGGCACCTCACCCCCGGCGTGGCTGGTCATCCGCGCAGCAGCCCGGCGTCCCGCAGCACGGGCGCGAACAGGTGAAGCTCGGCGGGCGGCGGGGCCCCCTCGGGACGGCAGCGGGCCAGCGTGCGCGCCGCCGCCGCCGCGACATCGGGGGCGGTTTCCGCGGCCCGGCCCAGCACCTGCCACCCCGCCGCCCAGCGCTGCGGGGTGGGATTAGCGGCCACCACGGCGGCGACGGCCGCGACCGCCGCGTAAGCCCGGTCGCCGCGGGCAGGCAGCAGGAACCCGGCCGGGTCCGCCAGCACCGCCTCCGGGTCGGGCAGGTCCATCTCGGCCACCCAGGCCAGGAACTCCACCCCGGCGCCCTCGCCCACCGCGCCGCGGACCAGGGCGGCCCGGGATTCCTCGGTAGCCCCGGCGGCGCCGCTCGCGGCCCACAGCCGGGCGGCCATCTCCCAGGTCCGCGGGCTGGGCCAGCCCCGCCCGGCCGCGTCCGCCTCGGACGGCGGGGCGCAGACCAGGGCCGGGCGGACGTGCAGGAACGCGGCGACCAGGGCGAGGGCCAGACCGAGCTCGGCGCCCCAGTCGTCCGGGAGCTGCGGAACCTGGGGTGGCACCCAGCCGCCAGCCAGCCCGTCCGCCACCGCCCGCGGGTCCACCTCCCATGACAGGTGGCAGAGCCGGTTGGCCAGCGGCGCGGATAGGTCCCAGCCGTCGGCGGCCTGCTCCGGAGGATTGGCGGCGGCCACCACGGCCACCTCCGGGGGGAGCTCGAGGTCGCCCACGACGCGTTCCAGCACCACGCGGAGCAGGGCCGCCTGGACCGCGGGCGGGGCGGTGGACAGCTCGTCGAGGAACAGCAGGCCGCGCCCGGCCTCAGCCAGGCGGCGGGCCCACGCCGGAGGCGCGAACCGCACCCCGTCCCCGACGACGACGGGCAGGCCGGCGAAGTCCGAGGGCTCACGGATGGAGGCGATCACGGTCTCGCAGGGCCACCCCAGGGCATCGGCCATCGCCCGGATGACCGATGTCTTGCCGGTCCCCGGGGCGCCCCAGAGGAGTACCGGCACCCCGGCGGCCACCGCCACGCCCAGGGCCTCGACCGCGGCGGCCTGGCGCTCGCTGCCCGTCCCGGCGAACCGCCGGCCATCGTTAGCCATCCGCGCTCCCAGCGGTCGATTCAGCGTTCCCCGCGTGCCCGTGACCAGTGTTCCCTGTCCGCCCGGATGCTCAGGACGGCGGGTTCCGCGCCCGGCGCCGGCAGCCCGAGCACCTGCACCTGCGGCCAGCTCCCCTCCACCACGTCGACGATCAGGTGACCATCCACGACGGGGAAACCCGGCGCCCAGACCCGGGCCAGCCAGCTGAGCGGGAGCGCGGCCCGCAGCCCGGTCCCGTCCCATTCGGCGGTGCCCCAGCCGGGACCCTCGTGCAAGGCGGCCTGGACCGCGTCCGGGTCGAGGCCGAGCCATGGCCCGGCCGCCGGGGCCAGCCGCCCGGCCAGGGCCGCGATCAGGGCGGGCTGGGCGCGGGCCGGATCGCCGGCGGCTCCCGCGGGCCCGCCGTCCGACCAGGCTGCCGCCACCTCGGCGGACAGGCGCTGCTGGAATGGGCGGCCCAGGGCGAACAAGGACAGCAGCTGGACGCGCTGGGCCCGGGCCCGCTCCTGGTCCGGGGACAGCCGCCGGGCCGGCAGGCCCCGCAGTGGCCGCGCTCCCGGCCGCGGGCCACCCCGCAGCGGCCCGGATCCCGGCGCCGCGTAGGCCACCGGCCCCGGTTGTGGTCCCGGCGGCCCTGAGCCGGTGCCCGGCCCGGCCCGCCCCGCGCCGGGAGCGGGTCCCGGCCTCATCGGCACGGACCGGGCGGCCGGACCGAGCGCGGCGCGTAGCTCGTCCACTAGTTCCCAGGTCACGGCCAGGTCGTCTGCGGGGGAGCGGGGGCCGAGCGCCAGCACGTCCAGGTCGTCGGCGTGTACCCCCCAGGCTTCGATCGTCGCCACGCACCCGGCCTTCTCGCCGCCCAGCGCGGCGAGCACGAGCTCACCCTCGGTGTCGTCGTGGGCGGCGCTGCTCAGCCGGCCCTCCGCCCAGCGCAGCGCATGCTCCCCGGCACCGCACCGGATCCGGGCCTCGCACGGCGGAAAAGCCGCCCACCACGCCGGCCTCACTGACCCGGATCCGGGGCTGTGGGCAGGCCAGGGGGAACGGGCGCCCGGGGCGGCCAGCCAGGCCAGGAGCCGTCCGCCGCCCGGCCGAGCGGCACGGTCGCGCGGATCTGGCGGTCCGGTCCGGTCACGATCACGTCGAGGGCCGTGGCCGCCGGGTGCAGCGGGGGAGTCAGGTACATCTTGATCATTCCCCTGGTCTGTGCGGCCGGGCCCCGGCTCATGCCGGTGACCAGATGCCAGCGCCCGGTGGAGTCACGAGCCCGCCAGGACAGTGAGAGGTCCAGCGGACTATCGCCCGGCCCGGTGCCGCGCTCCAGCCAGCCATGGCCCTCAGGCTCCCAGCCGCTCGCCATCACGTGCAGTGTCGCCCCGTCAGGAGCCGATCGCAATCCGGCCAGGGCCAGGCGGGCCCCGCCGATCACGGGCAGGTCGGCCGCGAACGGTGCGACCGCATCCCGCCCGTCGTGCGCGTGGCCGTCGGCCAGCAGGCTGATCCAGGCGGCCGGGAGCGCGCGGGCCGGGACCGGGCCGCCGAGGCCCAGGTCGAGGCCCAGCCGCCAGCCCAGGCCCGCCAGCCGCAGCACAGCTGGGTCGTCGGCCCGCAGCGTGCCCGATCCGATCAGGTCCCGGATGACCTGCCGGACCCGGCCCGCCAGCTGGGCGCTGGCCCCGGTCGTGGCGGATTCGATGCCGAGGAGATCGTCGCCGGCCTGATCGAGCAGCCGGGTGGCCGCGCTGACCGGCGGGATGGGCTCGGTCACGACCCGCACCGTCCCGGGCGGCGCGGTCAGGTCGATCCGCACACGCCGGCCCTGGCTGCCCGGCCCTACCTCCAGCCAGCGTGTCCCCGGCGCAGGCGCCGGATCCAGGCCCAGGTGACAGTCCCACCAGTCACGTCCGTCCTCCAGGCCCACGTCCCACAAGGAGGTCTGGTAGCTGACCCCCCGGTCGTCGACGGCGCCCACCTCGTAGTGGGGAGCATGCCGCGGGCGCGGGCCAGCCGCGCGCCGCGTCTGCCCGGCCCACCGGGCGGCCACCGCCAGCGCCGCCTGGGAGCCGGTGCGAGCGAGGCTGAGCAGGCAGAACTCGCCGTACCAGCCCTCCCGCTCAGCGGGCAGCGGCAGCCTGGCGCCGACCTGGACCGCCGTGGGGACGTCCGGCCCGCCCGCCTCCGGCCTGGTCGGGGACTGGCGGGCACCGACCGCTGCGGACCCGTACTGACGCGCATGGTGCGGGCGGGCTCCCGTCCGGGCCCAGGACGGCCGGCGCAGGCTGCTGATGACGGGCCCGATGTTCCTGCTGCGCAGCCCCGCGGAGGCCTCGAACTCGCTCACCACCTGCCCGGCCACGTCCGGGCTGACCGCGCCCACCGCCGCCAGCGTGGCCGCGGCCAGCCACACCCGGTGCAGGTGCGGCCCGGGACCGGAGAGGACCGGCCGCTGGCGCAGCTCGGCCTCGGCGATCAGCCGCAGGTAGATCTCGGCCGCGGCCGCGGCGTGCCCGCTCACCGGGACGCCAGCCAGCGAAGCGGGAGGGTTACGGCAGCCTGGGTCCTGGGACCACGCAGAAAGAGATCCAGGGACCGGGCGTCCGGATGCAGCGCCGGGGCGAACTCGACGAACAGGTCCACCTGACCGCCTCCGGAGCGCGAGCCGTCTGTCCGGGCGAGGTGCCAGCGGCCCCGGTCGTCATGCGCCCACCAGGAGAAACGGTCTAGGAGCCCGGTCAGCGGGCTGGGCTGCCAGCCCCACGCCACCACCCGGAGGGTAGCCGAATCGGCGGCGGAATCGAGGCCGGCGACGGCGAATCGCGCGCCGTCCACCTCCGGCAGCACCGCCGCTCCTGCCGCGACCCGGACCGGCCCGTCCGTGGCGTTGCGGTGCTGGAGCACGCTCAGCCACGCGTCCGGGAGCCCGGCCGGCTGGGCCAGCGGCCGCAGGGCGGACGAGAACCCGATCCCGAGCCGGTCGGCCAGGGCGGCCAGCCGTCCCAGCGCGGCGGAGCCGGCCTGCAGGCCGGCCCCGGCCTGGAGCGCCCCGACCAGCTCAGCCAGCTCAGCCAGGCCGGCCAGCGGCGGCGCGCCGTGGGGCTCAAAGCCGTGCGTGGCCTCGGCCAGCAGGCTCTCCGCGAGGGTGTCCAGCGGCCGCTCGGCGGGGCTGAGCCGGGGCGGCCGGCTGGCCAAGCCGCCGGGACCGGGCGCCGCGGGATCGGGGCCTGGTGAGTCCCCGCGACTGGCGGCGCGGGCCAGGTCGACCCGGACCGGGTCATGGGCAGAGTCCCCGGTGATGTCTAGCCACCGGATTCCGCTGGGCGGGACCGGGACCAGATCCAAGACCGCGGACCACCGGCCGTAGAGGAGCCGGTAATCGACGTCGGCCTCATATCGCATGCCGTGGTTGTCGACGAGGGTGAGCTGCCCCGACGAGAGCGGTGGCGCGGGCCTGCGCCCCGGCCGGCCGGGATACGGGCCGGGCTGGGACGAATGCCCGGCCGTGAGCACCGCACGGTCCTGCGCCAGGACCAGGGCGAGCAGACTGATCTCGCCCGGGCCGCCGGCGGGGCCGCCGGGCAACGCCGTCCCGAGGGGCACCGCCTGCACCGGGGCGGCGGGCAGCGGTGGCGGCGGGCTGCCCGGCCGCCAGGGAGAGCCCGGCCCCCACCATCGCGGGCTCGGGGGCTGGCGCAGTCGCCGCTCGGCGAGCTTGCCGCGGACGGCCAGGGCATCGGTGAGGTCCTCGATCACCGCCTGGGCTGCGGGTTCGCTGATCGCATCTGCCGCCACCAGTGCGCTGGCCACCCAGCGCACCCGGTTCAGGCCCGCCTCGGCCGGCGGGGAGTCCGGGAAGCGGCCATCGCCCGGCTGAGGCCCCCGGACCCGCGGGCGGACGCGGAGTGCCCGCCACAGAACCGGCTCGGCGGCCCGGCCGGCGCCCGTCCGCCGGGCCGCCGAGGCCGCGGTACGAGCGGTCGGCCGGAAGGACGCGAGCAGCGGGCCCGATACCCGGGCCACCGACCGTAGCGGCGGCAAGAGGGGGGCGAGCACCGGGCGGGAGAGGTGGACCGCCGAGCGCACCGCCGGCGGCAGCCCAGAGGGCTCCGCCGGCTCGCAGCGCCGGTAAGCCAGGGCCCGGCGCAGTTCGTCCTCGGCCAGCAGCCGGAGATGCGCCTCGGCCCGCCCGCCCGCTGCCGTCATGCTCACCTCCGCCGATGCGGGTGGCCACGGGCGTTTCATGGACCCGCGGCCAGCGACCATCATGAGCAGATTAATACGATATATCTTAATTCTGGGGTCCGGTCACTGTCCCTGTCCATCGGAGCGGCAGGGTAGCGGTGACCCGGCCGGATCGTCCGGTGAGGATAACGTCCAGCGATCTCGCCGCCGGATGCAGCGGCGGAGCCAGCTCCAGCGTGAACGTGCCCGCTGGCGCGCCATGGGCGGTGGCCCGGCCCACGTGCCAGCGGCCCGCGTCGTCCCGGGCCCACCACGAGAAAGGCTGCTCAGGGCGGAAGTCGCGGGGGAACGGCCGCCAGCCCCAGGCGAACACGAGCAGGGTGGCCTGCCGTTCCCAGGACGACAGGCCAGTCAGGACGAACCGGGCCCCGTCGATCTCTGGAAGGACGACCGCGACCGGGGCCGTGCCTCGCGGCCCGTCCTGGCGGCGGCTGGCGCTGAGCACGCTGGCCCACGCGCCGGGAAGCTCGGTGGCTTCGGCCCGGGCGGCCCAGGGCCCGCGGACCTCGATGGCCCGTCGCTGGCAGAGGGCGGCCAGGTGCGTAACCGTCCGGCTGTCCGGGTTCAGTACCCCGACTGCGGTCAGAGCGTCAGCCACTTCCGCCAGGCCGGTGGCCAGGAGCGTGGCGCCCATCCCGGCGAGCTGGCCGCCGCCCAGCAGCGAGTCGGCGACCGCGCCGAGCAGCAGCTCGCCCGACGGCTGGGGTGGTCGTGGTTCGCTGCGGAGCAGGGCGGCCGGTGAGCCAGTCAGGTCGATGCGGATGCTCCGGCCCGGGCTGACTGGCATTTCCAGCCACCGGGTGCCGGGAGGCGGGACGGCGGACAGGCCGAGCACGCCGCTCTCGTACCATCCACCCTCCCCGGCCTCCAGGGTCAGCCGGTAGGACCGCCCCTGGTCGTCGGTGAGCCCCGCACCGCCGAACGGCGGCAAGCTGGGCTGTGGCACGGGGCTGTCCCCGGCCATGCGGGCGGGTTCCCGCCACATGCTGGCGAAACTCGTCACGAGGGCGGCGCGGTCGGGCGCGAGGACCAGAGCCTGCACATGCAGCTCGCCTGGGTGACCGGCACGCTCCGCCGGGATCATCACGCCGAGCGGAATGGCCTCATACCGGCCACCGGGCAGCCCGGCGTCCGGGGTCCCCGCCGTTCCGGCGGTCTCATCCGGCGCGGTGGCGGGAAGTGGCCTGATCAGCGTCCCGGGCTCATGGAGACCGCGCGCGGCGAGCGCATCGGTAAATTCCGCGGCCAGGCGGCCCGCCGTGGCCCGGCCAAGGACGCCGACCTGGCACAGGGCACTCAGCACCGCCCTGACCCGGAACAGGCTGGCTTCCTGGTGCGGCACGCCGCCCTGCTTGAAGTCGTCATCCAGCCACGCCGGCCGGGAGGACGCCACCGTGTGGCGCAGTTCACTCTCAGCCATGAGCCGGACGTGCGCTTCGGCGGCCGCGCTATCCACCCCGGCGCCCCGCCCCGCGGTCGCCAGGGCTAGTCACCCGGGCGCCCCCCCGTCCCGGGCCCACGGATCGTAGTCGACTTCCAGTTCCTCCTGCGGCGGCCGTTCCGCCTCGGGCACGTGGCGCAGGTTCAGCCGGATCCGGGTCCAGGTGGAGCTGCGCCCGCGCATCGAGTCCAGCAGCACATCGGCCGGCTCCAGGTAGGGCCACACCGCCGGGTGCCGGTCCTTCCAGCGGTCCAGCCCGGCCATGGCCTCGTCCTTGGTGGCGGCGCGGGCCACCTCGATGAGCGGCATGGTGGACTGGCGGCGTCCGGCGGTCCGCCGCTTCGACGGCTGGACCCGCGGCGGCTCACCGGCCTGCTTGTCGTAGTGCGGCGGCCACGGCGCATCCGGCAGCCCGGCGGCCTCGTCCCGCTCGGCCAGGCTGAGCAGCGGTTCCAGCGAGCCGTCCGTCTCGTCCATGCCCCGCCACGGGTCACCCAGCCGGGCGAAACGCTCCGGCACGGTGTCGATGGTGAACGCGTCCGGACGGCAGTCGGCGACCTCGTCCCAGTTCAGCGGCGTCGAGACGCGGGCATCCGGGGTGGGCCGCACCGAATACGCCGAGGCGACGGTCCGGTCCTTCGCGTTCTGGTTGTAGTCCACGAACACGCCGTGCCGCTCTTCCTTCCACCACTTGGCGGTGGCCAGGTCCGGGGCCCGTCGCTCCACCTCCCGGGCCAGGGCCACGGCTGCCCGCCGGACCTGCGGGAAGTCCCATCGTCGCTCGATCCTGGCGTAGACATGAAAGCCGCGGGAGCCGGACGTCTTAGGCCAGCCGGCCAGCCCGAAGTCGGCCAGCACCCCCTGGGCCACCAGCGCCACCTGGAGGATCTGCGGCCATTCCACGCCCGGCACCGGGTCCAGGTCGACCCGCAGCTCGTCGGGATGCTCCAGGTCGTCGGCCCGGACCGGATGCGGGTTGAGGTCGATGCAGCCCAGGTTGACCGCCCAGGCCAGGGTGGCGGCGTCCCGGGGGACGACCTCGACCGCGCTGCGCCCGGACGGGAAGCGCAGCTCCACCGTGTCGATCCAGGGTGGCCGGGACTCCGGCGCCCGCTTCTGGAAGAACGCCTCGCCCTCCGCGCCGTTCACGAAGCGCTTGAGCACCATGGGCCGTCCCGCGATGCCGGCCATGGCCCCGTCCGCCACGCTGAGGTAGTACCGGACCAGGTCCAGCTTGGTATGCCCGGTACGCGGGAAAAAGACCTTGCCCGGATTGGAGATGGCCACCTCGTGGCCTGCCACCTCGATGATCTCCTTGCGATCGGCCATGGCGCCACCATAACCGCCCCTCCTGGCCAGGTCGCGGCCCGCGCCGCGGGCGCGGCCGGGGTCAGCA
>Ga0208219_1000288_pt1 | contig 18555 bp, 16 predicted proteins | sample NGESurshal072012_7_FD_184469 | JGI IMG/M metagenome (GOLD analysis project Ga0208219, IMG submission 184469) | Arctic peat soil microbial communities from Barrow, Alaska - NGEE Surface sample 53-2 shallow-072012 (SPAdes) | ecosystem: Environmental > Terrestrial > Soil > Wetlands > Peat ... | reverse complement strand
TGGTGAACTCCCAGTCGTAGCCGCGGTCCTTGACCCACGGGGCGATGACCTGGTCGAGGTTCCTGACCCACCATTCCCGGATGACCGGGCCGGGCAGGGTCCGCGCCATCTGGTCGATCTGGATCCGGACGAAGCTGCCGTGGGACTCACCGCCCACGTAGACCGAGTCCGCCGCGACCTCCTCGAAGAGGACGACGACGTAGAACCGGGGGATCGGGATGGCCTCGTAGACGTGCGTGATCGCCTCGGCGAACTCCTTCTTGTCCTCGGGCGTGTAGGCATCGGCCGGGTGGTGGATCTTCCAGAGCGGCATTGCTGTTCCTCCCATGTCCGTGCTGCGGGCGGCTAAGGCCATGTGACTGGCGTCACATCAGGTGTCCTTCAATAGACCACGTATTGAGTTTTGATTCAAGACCTAGTCGCAAAATAAGACTCAGTAGGGCCGCGAACGGGACAGTGGTTCACCAGACGCTGGGTGCTGCTCCCGGGGGGCTAGCGGGCAGCGGGCCGGCCGGCGGTACGCGGATAGTTCAGCGGGCGCGCCTGCGGAGAGCTAGCTGGCTCGCCTGCGGCGTGGTGCCGGGCGCGCCTGGTCCGCCTGGTCCGCCTGGTCAGGACCGGGCGCCGGGGCCAGCCGCCCGCGCATGTCGAGCTCGGGGCGGATATCGTCCGGGTACCCGGGGCCGACGCAGAACTGGACGTCGGTGTGCTCGACGGGCTCGCCGCACTCGGCGCAGATGACCTGGCTGACGATGTCGTGCCCGGTCTCGCCGTGGCGAAGCGTGACGGGGGCGCCGCCCCCGTCGTCGAGCCACTTGTCGCCCCAGGCCAGCATGGTCGCGAGGACCGGGAAGAAGTCGCGGCCCATGTCGGTGAGCAGGTACTCGTAGCGCGGCGGGTTGTCCTGGTAGAAGCGCTTGGTCATGACCCCCGCGTCGACCAGCTTGCCGAGCCGGTCGGACAGCGTGTTGCGGGCGATATTCAGGGAGCGCTGGAACTCGTCGAAGCGGGTGAGTCCCTGCATTCCGTCCCGGACGATGAGCAGTGTCCAGGAGTCACCGAACACCTCGACGGCACGGGCCAGGGAGCAGGGCCACTCCGAGAAGGTGCGGTTCATAGCGTCTAGTTTAGCGACTGAGTTGCCAGTGCTAACTGTCCGCAGGTGATCGGCGCTACGACCCGCCCGGCGAGGCCGGCCGGTGTCCCCGGCGTGGTGGCCCGGGTAAGGCTGATACATGGTGACGCTGTGTGTGCGGCGCGCCCGCTGGCGTCCTGCCGTTTATTACTCTGAGTAGTAGTTAGATTGCCCTCAGCATTCACGCTGAGGAGGCTGAACCGGTGCCTGGTCCGATATCGCGCCGCCGCATGATGGGGTACGGGCTCGGTGCTGCAGGCGCGACCCTGGCGGCCGGAGTCCTCGAGGGGCAGTCCGCGGGCCCGGCGTCCGCGCAGGCCTGGCCGCCGGCCCGGCGATCGGCACGCCGACCGCGGATGCTGCCGCAGCCAAGGGTGCAGCGCAGCTCGCACGGCGTGCTGGATGTCCGGCTCACCGCGGTGCCCGCCGTCGTGGACATGGGCGCGCCGGAGCTGGTCAAGACCTACACCTGGAACAAGGTCGTGCCCGGGTACACCTGGGAGATCAACCCCGGCGACACCCTGAAGGTCCACCTGCGCAACCGGCTGCCGTACATGCGGCCGCCCAAGCACATGGTGATGGACCGGCCGCACGAGTGGACGCACACCAACCTGCACACCCATGGGCTGCACGTCTCGCCGTCCGGTAACGCGGACAACGTGTTCATCGATATCCCGCCCGGCGAGGATCACCGTTTCGAGATCCCGCTGCCGGAGGATCACCCGGGCGGCCTCAGCTGGTACCACCCGCACCGGCACGGCGGGGTGACCCAGCAGCTCCGGGCCGGGATGGCCGGGATGCTCATCGTCCGCGGCGAGATCGACCGGGTCAGGGAGGTCCGCGCGGCGCGGGAACGGGTGATGGTGCTGCAGTCGATCGAGCTGGGTGACGACTACCAGCTCCTCGACCCCATCCCGTTCCCGAAACCGGATCAGGCGTTCTTCCCGCGGACCCACGCCCTGTACACGGTCAACGGCGTGCTGAACCCGCACCTCACCATGTACCCGGGTGAGGTGCAGCGGTGGCGGCTGCTCAACGCGGCCGAGGGTAACTTCATGTCGCTGCACCTGAAGAAACACGACTTCCACGTGCTGGCCTGGGATGGCCTGACCCTCGCCGAACCGGACACCACCAGCGTCGTGATGATGTCAGCGGGCAACCGGGTCGACATGCTGGTCCGGGCGGGGCGGCCGGGCACCTACGACCTGGTCCTCACACCTGGGTCCAGCCAGGACCCGAACATCCCCGGCATGCCGGAGTCCGCTGAGGGGTCGCCCGGCGGGCGGGAGATGCCCATGCCCGGGTTCCCGCCGATGGACGAGGAACTCAAACCGCGGACCATCCTCACCGTGCATGTGCTGGGGCACGGCCGGCCGATGGGGCTGCCGGACTCGCTGCCCGTCTATGACCCGGCGATCCTGCCGATCGCCCGGCGGCGGCATTTCTCCTTCACCGTCCAGCGCAAGCCGGACAACACGTTCCTGAACTTCGGGGTGGACGGCCACGCGTACCACCCGGCCCGCCCGCCCTATCAGGTCCCGCTGGGCACCGCGGAGGAATGGACGCTCGTCAACGCCTTCGATCCCAAGCTGATGAACCACGCCCACGTGTTCCACATCCACGCCAACCCGTTCAAGATCACGAAGATCAACGGGCGCACGCTGGACAAGCCGTTGTGGAGAGACACGTTTGTACTTCCCAAACGGTCAGGCGATTCGCTGACGTTCGAGTCGAACTTCGTCGATTACGCCGGCAAGTTCGTGCAGCACTGTCACATGGTCGCGCACGAGGACCTGGGGATGATGTCGGCCGTCGAGGTGATCTGCCCGCCTGGCGGTGGGTCGGTCGGCCCGGCGGCCGGTTAGGCAGTCATCCGGCCGGCCGGCGCTCGGGGGGCCGGCCGGCCGGATGACCAGGCGCAATCCGCGCCACAGGAATCGCGGGGGAACAGCATGGACAGCGTCGATCGCCGGAACTTCCTGCGCGGCGGCAGCGCCGCCGCCGGGCTGGCCGCCCTGGCCGGGGCCGGGATGGCGCGGGCACCGCGGCCGAGGCAGCTTCCGCTTCGGCACACGACCAGGTCCCGGATCACCGGGCTCCGCTGTGGAAGCTGCGCCGGCAGCTGAACGGCAGGCTCCTGCTCCCCGGGGACAAGGGGTACGACGCGGCCAGCGCGCCGGCCAACGGCCGCTACGACCGCGTCCGCCCGATGGCCGTCGCGGTCTGCGCGGACGAGCACGACGTGGCCACCTGCGTCGACTGGGCCCGCCGGTACCACGTCCGGCCCGTGGCCCGGGGCGGCGGCCACAGCTACGCCGGCTTCTCGACGACCCGGGGCCTGCTCATCGACATGAGCCTGCTCAACCGGGTGCACATCAACAAGGCCCACGGGACCATGACGCTCGGCGGCGGGACGCTGAACGGCCACCTGTTCAAGGCGATGAAGGGCGGCCACCTGTTCCTGCCCGTCGGCACCTGCCTGGGCGTCGGCGCGGGCGGGCTGACCCTCGGCGGCGGCATGGGCTACAACACCCGCTGGGCCGGCCTGACCTGCGACCATCTCCAGTCGTCGCGGATCGTCACCGCGGATGGTGACCTGCGCGACATCGACGCCCGGCACCACGGCGACCTGTACTGGGCGTGCCGCGGCGGGGCGGGCGGCAGCTTCGGCATCAACACGTCGTTCACCTTCGACCTGATCGAGGTGCCGCGGAAGACGGTCAGCTACTACCTCGCCTGGTGGCGCGGGGCTGATGCCGCGGTGAACGCGTTCGTGGAGTTCGACAAGATCCTCAAGAAGGCACCGCCGGCGTTCAACGCTGTCCTGCTGGCCCAGGCCGCGCCGGTCGGGAAGGCGGGCCCGCGGGAGGCGATGTGGGTCTGGACCCGCGGCCAGTACGTCGGCCCGCTCGACGAGCTGCGTGACCTGATCCGCCCGATGCTCCGCGCGGCGGGGACTCCGCGTGAGCTGGAGCTGCGCGAGATCCCGTTCTGGGAAGCGCAGAAGATGTTCGCTGATGACCCGTCGGCCCCGCACTCGTTCGGGGACATCTCCCGGTACGCCAGGCGGCCCGTCCCGCAGGACGCGGTCCAGAAGATGATCGACCTCGTGGCACGCTGCCCGTCCCGGACCCCGGACGCGCACGGTTCTGTCTGGAACCTGGGCTGGGTCGGCGGCGACGTGGTGGACCGGATACCGCGGACCGCGACGGCCTACGTGCACCGGGGGATGAAGACGCTCTGGCGGCCGACCACGGTGTGGCCGAACCAGGCGCCGCGGTCGGTCGGGCGGAGGCTGGTCGAGTGGAGCCAGGAGGTGATGGACGTGCTCCGGCCGCATACGCCGGACGAGAGTTACCAGAACTTTCCTAACCGGCTGATCGGGGATTGGCGGCGGGAGTACTACGGGGAGAACTTCCCGCGCCTGGTCCGGGTGAAGTCGCGGTACGACCCGCACGACCTGTTCCACAACCAGCAGAGCATCCCGCCCCGTCTCTAGGGATACGCCGGCTCGGGCCCGTCGGCACGGTGGGCCCGCACTTTCGCCACCGGATCGCGCGATTCTAAGGGCCAGGTGGCGGGATGAAGATCGCGTGCGTTCCGATCCGCCGCCAGATGATGTGGGCCTCCCCCGCTATCCGTTCCTCGCCGTAGCTGAATGTCGCGCGGCCGTCGTTGTCCCAGGTCATTTCAAACACGCCGGGGTGTGCCGTCACGCCTTTGACGCGCAGTCCGGGGCGGAACGGGCGGTCAGGAGCGGCCAGGTCAGGGACGAAGACCTCCGTGATGACCTTGCGGAAGGTCGCCTGTTGTTGGCCAGAGAGGTTCTTCCAGTCGCGTTCGAAGCGGGGGAGCGTTTCGAAGGTGGGCATCACTCATCCACTGAGCCCAGCGAATCGAGGTGATCAAACATCTCCTCGGCCGACTCGTGGACCGTGCCGCGTCCGGCTGCGATGTCCTCATCGGCTTCGCGCTCCCCAGCCAGCCATTCGGGAGTGAAGAACCATGCTTGATCGGTAGGGATGGACACATAGCCGCGAACCGTGATCGTCCCGTCGTCCTGCACGGCGAATTCCACTTCATCGCCCTCGCTGATATGGAGGGCGCGACGGATCTCCTCGGGCAAGGTGAGCTGAGCCTTGGGCCGGACCCTCACCCTGGCCCTCAGGCGAGGTTCTGGTTCCATCTTGGCTGCGGGTGTACCCATGGAGCGCTCCAAGAAATTCAGATTTTCCTACTCTCCTACCATACCCTGCGGATTCAGATGCGCAAAAGCGCTCGATAAGCCGTCCCGCCACCGCCGGGCGACGTTGCTCGACCAGATGGTCGCCGACGCAGAAGAGGGCGGCCTGTACGAGCTGCCCGGTGGAGTCCCTAAGGCCGCAGCGGTAGTGATCTTCCTGACTGTCCGGCCTCGTTACGAAGTGCCTTTGACCTGGCGGCCGCGGACCCAGACGGCGGTGATCCGGTCGGGGTCCGCGAGCAGGGAGATATCGGCCAGCGGGTCCCCGTCTACGGTGATGAGATCGGCGTCGTAGCCCTCCGCCAGGAGGCCGCTGCGCGGCGCCTGCGGGCCGAGGGTGCGCGGCGCGGTGGCGGTGGCCGCCTCGATCGCCTGCTGGGGCGTCATGCCGAGCGCCACCATGTGCGGCAGTTCGGTCCCGTTGGTGCCCCAGGCGCCGGGCAGGTCCAGTCCGGTCAGCCCGAGGTCGGTGCCTATCGCGATGGTCACGCCGCGCTCGATCGCCATCCGCACCATGTCGGCGTGGATGTCCGCGAGAGCGGTTAGTTTGGCCGCCGCGTACGGCGGGACCTTGGACAGGTCAGCGAGGATGTTCTCGATGATCGTCCGGGTGGGGACCAGGATGGTGCCGGTCTCGCGCATCGCGTCGCAGGCCTCCTCGTCCAGGTAGGTCCCGTGCTCGATGGTCGCGACCCCGGCCCGCAGCGCGGCCATGATGCCGGGCTTGCCGTGGCAGTGCGCGGCGACCACCCGGTCGGCCAGCCCGGCCACCTCGACGATGGTCCGCAGTTCGGCGTCGGTGAATTGCTGGTGGACGGGATGGTCGACCTCGGACAGGACCCCGCCCGACGCGCACACCTTGATCACGGCTGCGCCGCGGCGCAACTGCTCCCGGACCGCTCGCATGCACTCGGACGTGCCGTCGGCCAGCCGGAACGTCCCGTCGTGCTGGCCGAGGTCGTTTACCCACGACAAGGGGTAGCAGTGCAGGTCGCCATGGCCGCCCGTGGTACTCAGCACGGCACCGGCCGCATAGATCGACGGCCCGTCGAGCAGCCCCTCACGGACCGCCTGGGCCAGGTAGATGCCGAGTCCGCCGACCTCGCGCACCGAGGTGAATCCGGCGTTCAGAGCGTTGGCCAGATCACGGGCCGAACGGGCCGCCCGCAGCTGCGTGGGCTCTTGCGCCAGCCGGGCCAGGTCGAGCGTGCGGCTGCCCATCAGGTGGCCGTGGCAGTCCCACAGCCCCGGCAGCACGGTCGCCGCGCTCTGGGTGGCCGCGTCCGCCGTCGCTGGCGCGTCGGCAGCCGGTCCCGCGTAGCTGATCCGCCCACCGTCGATCAGGACCGTGGCGTCCCGGACCGGCTCGCCGCGGCCCGGGATGAGCAGCCCGGCATTGATCCGTTCCATGAGTCTCCTTCATCAGCAGGACCCGACCATGCTGCCCTTGACTGACACCGGACGCGCGGTTTTCCCCACAGACGTGATCACTCGCCGGAGGGTTCCTTACGACGTGTCCTGAGTGCGGCACGATCATGGGTGTGCCGGAAAATTTTGCGGATGAATTCGACGTTGCTGGCGCTGTCGCCGAGTTCCACAGGGCATTCGGCCTGCCCGTCCGGCGATCTCCCGGTGCTGACATCGACCGGGACCTGGCCAGGCTGCGGATCGGGCTTCTGGAGGAGGAGGTCAGTGAGTTCGCGGCCGCCGCGGAACAGCAGGATCTGGTCGGGATCGCCGACGCGCTGGCTGACATCGCCTACGTCATCTACGGCACCGCTCTCACCTACGGGATAGACCTGGACGCGGTCCTGCGGGAGGTGCACCGGTCGAACATGAGCAAGCTCGGCGGTGACGGCAAGCCGCTCCTGCGAGATGACGGCAAGGTCATCAAGTCCGAGCGCTACGTTCCCCCGGACTTGGCGCAGGAACTGGCCGATGTCGCCATCTACCTGCTCTCGCTGGCTGAGATGCTCGGCATCGACTTGCAGGACGCGATCGAGGCCAAGCTGGCGGTGAACGCGGCGAGGACCTACGAGTCGTTGCCTCACGGCACGCTGGCCAGGACCGCGAGCCGGGGCTTCAGAACCGCCAGCGGGTAGCGCCACCCGGGGCGACCGTCGCGAGCGCCGTTACCGTGCTCAGGGTCAGCCGGTACACGAACCAGGGCGGCGGTCCGGCCGAGGGAGCGCTGAACTCGGCGGTGAGAGCCCGGCCGGTGTCGTCGACGCGGGCGGGCCACCCCTCGGCGGCCCAGCGTGCGGCCATAGCCGCCACCGTCGGCGGATCGGTGATCTGGCGGGCGGTGCCTTCCGCAATGAGGTCGAAGTCGTGGGTGGCGACACTCAGCACGCATCGTGGGTCGCGGGCCAGGTTGCGTGCTTTGCGCGTCTGCTCGCCCGTCTCGAACCAGAAGGCTCCGTCGCCCCAGAGAGCGCCGACGCCCGTGACGTGGGGACTGCCGTCCGGGTTGATCGTGGTCAGCCAGCACGTGTGGCGGTCGGGACCGCCGGAGCCTGGCGCTTGGTGAATGCCTGCATCGAGTCGAGCCTGGATGGGGGCCCAGTCCAGGGTCGGCAAGCGGTAGAGGTCAGCGAGGTTGGTTGCGTCCATGTCAGATCTGACGTTACCGGGGCCGGGAACTCACCGGCGGCGGTCAGCGTTGGCCCGCCACCCCGGCGCAGCGCGATATCCGCCGCAGTGTCGGCAGGCGGGGATAGCGTTCCGCCATGCAATATGTGGTGCTGCCAGACGAGGTGTGGCCCGCCGTCGATTCCACCTCGCTCGCCACCGCCGCCGGGTCGACCAGTTACGAGCGCGGCGTCCGGTACCTCCGGCAGGGCGCCGTCACGCGGATGCACTGGGATCGCGGGCTGAGCGAACTGCACGGGACCGTGCTCGGCAGCGCCGGCGCCTGCTACGAGACCGTGGCCTACTTCCAGCCTCTCGGTGAGGCGGCGCTGGAGTTCGAGCAGGGACACTGCAGCTGCCCGGTCGGCTTCGACTGCAAGCACGTCGTCGCCCTCGTGCTCGCCGCGGCCCAGGCGCAGCTCGCGCGGACCGGGACCGGCCCGGCCGGACCCCGGCGGCCCGGTCCCGGACCGGCCGCTGAGGCTGCGGCCGCCCCCGTGACGTGGGAACAGTCCGTGGAGTCATGGCTGGATGCGGGGCCAGCCTCGGGCGGCGGCCGGCCGTCCGCATCGGTACTGGGCATCGAGTTGACGCTCGCCCCCCGCACGGGCTTCGGCCGCCCTCTTGGGCGGCCCGAAAGCGGGATGCCACCCCGGCTGCTGGCCCGCCTGGTCCAGCCGGGCCAGAAGGGCTGGGTCGGCCGGTCGCTGAGCTGGTCGAAGCTGGATTCCCAGTACGGGTACGGCGGCTGGCCCTCCCCGCAGGTGCAGCTGCTGCAGGAGATGTACGCGGTCTACCGGGCCCGGAGCGGGCAGCCGTTTTACTACGGCTACGGCGACGACAAGTCGATCGACCTGTCCGCGTTCGAATCCCGCCAGCTCTGGCCACTGCTGGACGAGGCGGCCGCGCTTGGCCTGCATCTGGTGCGGGGGCGTAATCTCGGCTCGCTGGACGGGTACCGCAGCGCGGAACTCTGCCTGGATCTGACCCGCGCCGAGCCGCTCGCGCCGCTGGTGATCACCCCGCAGATCCACGTCGACAATGCCCCGGCGGCCATCACCGTGGTCTGTTTCCTCGGCACCGAGGGGCATGGCCTGGTCTACGCCGACCGCGCCGAGACTCAGCGCAACGCCGAGTGCGCACACTGGCGTTTCCAGCTGGCCAGGACCGTCAAGCCCGTCTCACAGCAGCTGCAGCAGCTTGTGCTGGGCCGGCAGCAGGTCGAGATCCCGGCCGCGGAGCTGACCCGGTTCCAGGAGGCGTACTACCCGAGACTGCGCGCCACCGCGACGGTGACCTCCTCGGACGGCGCGTTCACGCCGCCCGAGATCACCGGCCCGGTGCTGGTGCTGCAGGCCGCCTACACCGGCCGCCACGACCTCGAGATCACCTGGGCCTGGGACTACCAGGTGGGGGAGTCGCCCTTCCGGGTCCCGCTGCAGGCACCCGCCGCCGAGGCCGCCTACCGTGACCTCACCGCCGAGCGATCGATCGTGACCAGCCTCAGCCTGACACCTGGCCGTTTCGGGCTGCTGCGGACTGATCCGGTGTCGGACGAGCCGCAACCCTCGCTGGCCCCGCTGGTGCGGCTCAGCGGCCTGGACACCATGCGGTTCAGCACCGAGTTGCTGCCGCAGCTGGCGGATCATCCGGATGTCACCGTCGAGATCACCGGCGATCCCGCCGACTACCGGGAGGCAGGCGACTCGCTGTCCATCAGCGTGTCCACCGACGAGATGCCGGACGACCCGGACTGGTTCGACCTGGGCATCACCATCACCGTGGCCGGGCGGGAAGTCCCGTTCGCCGACGTCTTCGTGGCGCTCAACCGGCGCGAGCCCTATCTGCTGCTCGCCGACGGCGCCTACTTCTCGCTCCAGAAACCAGAACTCCAGGCCCTGGCCCGGCTGATCGAAGAGGCGCGCACGCTGCGTGACACGCCTGGCGATGGGCTGAAGATCAGCCGGTTCCAGGCCGGATTCTGGGCCGAGCTGACCGATCTCGGCGTCGTCAGCCGCCAGGCCCGCAGGTGGCAGCAGCAGGTCAGCGGCCTGCTCTCGGCGCAGACCGAGCCCGCCCCCGAGCTGCCGCACACCCTCCACGCTGAGCTGCGGCCCTACCAGCGGGAGGGGTTCGGCTGGCTGGCCTTCCTGTGGCAGCACCAGCTCGGCGGCATCCTCGCCGACGACATGGGCCTGGGGAAGACGCTGCAGTCACTGGCCCTCATCTGCCAGGCCAGGGAGGCCGACCCTGCTCTTCCGCCCTTCCTGATCATCGCCCCGACCAGCGTGGTCTCCAACTGGGCCGCCGAAGCCGCAAAGTTCGCGCCGGACCTCCCGGTGGTAGCGATCTCGGGGACCGCCGCCCGCCAGAGCCAGTCCCTCGGGGAGCTTGCCGCAGGGGCTGGCGCGGTGGTCACCTCCTACACGCTGCTGCGCATGGATTTCGCGGCCTATTCGGCGCTGCCCTGGGCCGGGCTGATCCTGGACGAGGCACAGAACGTCAAGAACCACCAGTCGAAGACCTACCAGTGCGCCCGGCGGCTGGCCGCCCCGGTCAAGATCGCCATCACCGGCACGCCGATGGAGAACAACCTGATGGAGCTGTGGTCGCTGCTGTCGATCACCGCCCCGGGCCTGTTCCCCGACCCAGGCCGGTTCCGCGAGTACTACGCGAAGCCGATCGAGAAGGAAGGCCGGGCGGAATTGCTGGCTCAGCTGCGGCGGCGGATCAGGCCGCTGGTCCGCAGGCGCACCAAGGAGCAGGTGGCCGCAGACCTGCCGCCCAAGCAGATACAGGTGCTCGAAGTCGAGCTGCATCCGCGGCACCGCAAGCTGTACCAGACACAACTGCAACGCGAGCGGCAGAAGGTACTCAGCCTGATCGACGACCTGGACACCAACCGGTTCACGATCCTGCGCTCACTGACCCTGCTGCGCCAGCTCAGCCTGCACGGGGCGCTGATCGACGACGCCCACCAGGACATGCCGTGCGCCAAGATCGACACGCTGCTCAGCCAGCTGCAGGACGTCGTGGCCGGCGGCCACCGGGCGCTCGTATTCAGCCAGTTCACCCGGTTCCTGGGCCAGGTCAGGGAACGGCTGGACGCGGCCGGAATCGAGTACTGCTACCTGGACGGGAAGACCCGGGACCGGGCCGCGGAGGTGCAGCGGTTCAAGGACGGCGCCGCGCCGGCCTTCCTGATCAGCCTGAAGGCCGGGGGATTCGGGCTGAACCTCACCGAGGCGGACTACTGCTTCCTGCTCGACCCGTGGTGGAACCCCGCTACTGAGGCCCAGGCGATCGACCGCACCCACCGCATCGGGCAGTCCCGCAACGTGATGGTGTACCGGCTGATCGCGGCCGGCACTATCGAGGAAAAGGTCCTCGCGCTGCAGGCCCGGAAGGCTGAGCTGTTCAGCAGCGTGCTGGACAGCGGGGGCGTGTTCAGTGGCAGCCTGGACGCGGACGACATCCGCGCGCTCTTCGCCTAGCCGCGCCTTCCGCCATCGCCACCGGCTAGACCCGTCAGCGCCGGCCAGGGCGCATCAGCGCGCACCAGATCAGCACCCGCAGGCGCCGCACGGCGGCACGATGACTTGCGCGGCGGAGCACCCGCCTGACCCCGGGACCGTTCAGTATCGCCCACTTGATGTCGCTGGCTCTCTGCCGCGCATTGCGGTGCGGTTGTGGCTGCGAGACTGGGTACAGCGCCTGGTAGTAGCGGCCGGCCAGGGCCACCGCGGCCTGCACGGCGGCTTCGGGTTGCGGCTCAGCTGGCTGGACGGGTGGCTGATCGGCTGGGCTGGCGTGAGGGCTGGCCTCTGCGGCTGGGCGCAGGTCGGCGAGATCGCCGACGATGTCGTACTTGGCGTCGCGCAGGCCCGCAAGCAGGATTTCTGCTTGCTCCGCTGCCCACGCCGCGTGGCTCGGCGGCAGCACCAGCCGGGCGTGGCGCAGGCGGTCGTTCAGGACACCGTGCGCGAGGATCTGCTTGATCTCCCGGGCGTAGAACCAGTCAGGCATCTCAGCCGGCAGTGCCTCGTTCATCCGGCGCAAGAATTCGGTGTTCGCATATCCGAGCGAGGAATTCCGCCGCCCCCCGGTCACGTCGCAGCCGCCCGGGTCGATCTCCATGGCGGCGGCGAACCGTGTCCATAGCAGCCTCCCTGGATCCTGGTGCGGCACGGTGACTACATGTACCTGGTCAGGCGGGATGTGCTGCGACCACATGTCCAGGAGGGCCAGGGTGTCGTGAACCCGCCAGAACCAAGACCGGCGGCGCCGGTCAGCCGCCCCCTCGGCGGCGATCACCGCGTCGAGCCACGCTTCCCAGCCGACGGTGCCGCGGCACTTGACGGCCTCCTGCCACTCGGCCGGCAGGAGGGCAGCAAAGTTGCGCACGGTGACAACGACATGCACTTCCGCGCGGAGCAGCGAGCACACGGCGCGATCGGCCTGCTGCGGGCTGGACGCCGCCAGCAGTTCGTTCGAGATGACCGCCCGCTCCCGGGCACACAGCGCCTGGCCCGCCAGGACGTCCCACTCGCCGGTCCATGGATCAGCCGGGTCGGAAGCCGGCCTGGGGGTTTCACGAAGATCCCGGCTCGCCCTCGAATGGTCGCGGTCGCTGTAACCCGGCAACTGAAACCCCTGGACGGCCAGCCGGGCCCGATTGGCCCACAGCGCATCCTGCAGGAAAGTCGTGCCGGTCTTCGGCTCGCCGACGTGCACGTAAATGCGCGGTCCCCGGGTATCGGAGACCCGATTCTCCCGGGCGGTCGCCACCCGGCCTGCATCTAACCTCACGTTTGACCTCTGCATTACTGCAACAGAACCTATTGGGCAGGTAAAGAAACGCTAATGGTACCGACAGCGGCGGGCCGATACAGGCAGAAAACGTCGAGAGAGTGCTCGCCTACTGAGGACTGGCGGCTGACCTGCGAGGGAGGGACCTAGTGCGACTGTGCGCCTTGATCGGAAGGCGCGTCTCACCATCACCGTGGATTCCCACCTCAGCGCCTACGCTGAGTACCTGGTCGAGTCCGGCCACGCGACCTCGGCATCTGCCGCGTTCAACGAGGCCATGGCCGAGCAGGCCTACCGGGACCGGCGCCGGCGCAACCTGTGGAAGATGAAGAGCGACCAGGCGGATCCTGGCCGGGTCGCCCGCATAATGGCGCACATCGACCAGCAACTCGCTCAGTGAGACTCCAAGCCGCACGCCGTTAATCCTGGACACCAGCGTGCTGAGGGCTGTGGCCCGCGGGGATGCGGAGATCATCGTCCAGGGGTACGACGCCCACTTGGATCGGGGCGGGCAATGGCGACTGGAGTGCGCAGGCGCGTCAGCCCGCACGGGTGGGCCGAGTGCTGGCCACGATGATCTGAAGCTTGCTCACCTACCCGACGCCTCCTTGCGGTCCGAAGAGGAGTGACGAACACGCGCTGTGGACCGGCAACAGCACTACGAGCAGGGTCAGCGAGCCCTCGATGAGTGGCACAGGACACACGCCAAGCAAAGTCTGGACGCTGCGGTGGAGGCCTTCCGCGCCACTCTGGCGCTTCCCTGGAACGGGAGCGAGAGACCGCAGCCGGCGGAGTGTGCGCAGGACATGCTGACGGCCCTGAATGAAGGGTCGGAGGTCGATTTGGCCGGGTACACCGACGAGGCAATCAACGTCATCGGCCAGCTTCTCGAGCGGGTCCCCACCATGCCCTGGTTGTGGACGAACCGGGGCTACAACCGGATGCTGCGGTACAAGCGTCACGGCAGTCTCGGCGACCTGGACGGTGCCGTCGCCGATTTCGAGCAGGCACTGGCCAGAACGCCCGCCGACGATCCTCACGTCTGCAGGCGGGCGGTGAACATGTCGTGGGCGTCCGAGGAACGTTTCGATCGCCTGCTGGCGAGGGGGGAGCAGTTTGTCCTAGTCGAGATGGACGGTATCGAGCGCTGGCTGGGACCGCGAGGTCTCGTCTCGCCGAGGCGCCGCCGCGCTCGCCTCCGGGCCGCCGCGGCGAAGCGTGACGACCGTGCCCAGCCCCAGTCTGAGCGGGGGAGGCTCGCAGGCCGGAAGGGTTGACCGCGTCCTGGCCATCGCCGACCCTGCCCTGCCCTCGACCGGCTGGGAGAGCCGCGGGGTCAGGGCCTTCTTCTCGCAGTCGTCGTCCGGTCCTTCCGACGCCACCGCCGCCGGGATCCTCGCTTCCTTGCCGGCGGGCGGCGTGGCCCACTTCGCCTGTCACGCTTACGCCGACCCGGGCCGCCCGCTGCACAACGCGATCATCCTCCCCGGCGGTGATCAACTCACGGTCGCGGAGATCCTCGACGCCAGCCCGCCGGCGGGCACGACGGTGATCCTTTCCGCCTGCGAAACCGGGCTGGCCGGACCGCACGTACTCGACGAGACGATCTCCCTGTCGGCAGCGCTGCTGGCCGCCGGCTGCGCAGGCGTGCTGTCGACTCTGTGGCTGGTCGAGGACGTAAGCACCGCTTTGCTGATGCTGAAGTTCTACTGGGAGTGGCGGCGGGAGCGGCACCCAGCCCCGTTGGCCCTGGCTCTGGCCCAGCACTGGCAGCGCACTACCACTGACCGGGGAAAATGCAGCTTCGCCGAGGACACGCTGGTCGGGGCCGGGATCCTGGACGGGACCGAAGGCCAGGCGCTGGCCGATCGTGTCCGCCAGGGTTCGGGTTCGCCGGGCGGCAATTCGTACGCCGAGCCCTATTACTGGGCCGGGTTCTGCTTCTCGGGGCTGTGACCACCAGCGGCCAGGCAACGTCGGTGCGCTGATCGCCTGGCCTCACCGCGCCATGGGTTCTACCATTCCACTGACAGTAGATATCCGCTTACGAGGCGCATGCATGCCCCCACTCAAGGCACGGGTCTGGCGCCGTTACGGCCAGTTACGCATCTACGTTTCCGCCGATGATGACCCGGTGGGCTGGTTCGACCCGCGGACGGGCCGATCCCAGCTCAGCCGGCCCCACCTGGGCGATGCATTCTGGGCCGCGGTCCGTGCCGAATGCCAGCGGCTGTTGGCGGACGGGCACATAGAAAAGCTGGCGCTCCCGCCCGAGCACAGCCTGCTCCTGCCCAGGCCGCCGGCGTCCGGGCAGCACTGGGTGGTGCGTGACCCGGACTGGGACGACCTCGCCCGCAACGCACCTGGCGCATCGGCCAGCGCCCGGGCCCGGGAACTGCGCCGTGAGCATCCACTGCTGACCTCTGCGGCCGCACTACTCGGGATCCGAACCTCAGCGCAGCAGTTCGCGGCCGGGGCCCGGGGCGAGCGCACCGTCGGCCGCCAGCTCAGCACCTGGGCCGCACGCTATGGCTGGTACGTGCTGCATGCGGTCCCGGTCGGCCGGCGAGGCGCTGACATCGACCATGTTGTCATCGGGCCGTTCGGCGTGGTGACCGTGAACACCAAGACCACCGGGACGGCCGTCTGGGTCGGCGAATACGGACTGACCGTCGGCGGCAAGCCCGTCGACTACCTGCGGAAGTCACGCAGCGAGGCGTCGCGCGCGGGCCGGTTACTGAACCGGGCGACCGGCCTGATCGTGCCGGTCCAGCCAGCCATCGTGTTCGTCGGAGCCCGCCGGGTCACCGTCCGCCGCGGCGGGCCGGCCGACGTCGCTGTCCTCCCCGCACCCGGCGCGCTGCGCCGCTGGTTACGCAAGCAACCGCCGGTCCTGGACCCCGGCCAGGTGCAGGCCATTTATGAGGCCGCCCGTAGACCGGCGAGCTGGCAAAGCCGGTAGCGGGAAATCCGCACCGATAACATCCGCGCGGGCTTCACCTAGTCCGAGCCGGGGCGGCCGGGCGGTGAGGCCGATGAACACCCGGGACGATGGCCTTCGGTGGTGATAGCGCCGCACTCGGGGCAGACTAGGTGAGCCCAGCAGGCGGCCTCGCCCGCCTCGGCGGACCCACCGGCTTCGGCGGACTCACCCGAAGGCTGCTGCCGGAGCAACTGGACCAGTACCGCGGCCTGGCTGTGGTCGACATCGCGGGTCGCGGTGAGCAGCGTGACCGGGCCGGCGGCCGCCAGAGCGCCCAGGTGATCCAGCGCGTACCGGGGTTCACCCTGCGCCAGCTCCGCCGTGTAGCGGCGGCGGAACTCGCCAAATTTCGCCGGGTCGTGCCCATACCAGGTGCGAAGTTCGCGGGACGGCGCCACGTCCTTCGCCCATTCGTCGAACCGGGCCGCGTCCTTGCGGAGCCCGCGCGGCCAGATCCTGTCCACCAGCACGCGCGTTCCGTCCTGGGGTTCAGGGTGGTCATACACCCGGCGAACCCGGATGTCTCGTTGCATGGCCGGATCCTCCCCTCGGCCTCGCCTGCTGCCATCATGCGCCCCGTCGAACGGCGCCGTCAGCAGCCCTTGACAGCCTTCTCTGGCCGGTCTACATAGAGCTAACAACCAGCTTGTTAGCGCTAACGCGTAGCGTAAGCGCGCAGTCTGGCATCCGTAGTGTCATCAACCCCTGTAGCCGGGACGGAGATTGGTCCTCATGAGACTTCCGAACCTGAGAAAAGCACTGTGGTGTGTGGCTACGTCAGTGGCGCTCGTCCTCGCCGCCTTAGCCTCGATCCACCGCGTGAATTCTGGCGCTGGCTTTTGGTCCGCCGGCCGCTGGTTATGAGCTTGGCGGTTTCGGGGGGGCGTGGTTTTCCTGCCGCTCACGTGTTCTGCGGCGTGTCCGGGCCTTGGTCTTGGGGGCAGGTGCCAGGTGCGGGCCGTTTGGCCGTGGAAGCGCGGTGACCGGGTCTGGGCTGGTCAGGCCGCAGCGGCGGGCGGACCGCAGGCGGTCTCGAAGAGGTTCATCCATTCGGTCTCGCGGTGCCAGTCCCGGGGCAGGTGCAGGGTGATCTCGCCGCGGCCGTGGCGGGCGATCCGGGCGGCGACGCCGATGAGGTCGCGGCGCAGCGTCGCGGCCCTGGCCCTGGCGCAGGCGAGGCTGGCCAGGGACCCGGCGGCGCGCAGCAGGTTGTGCGCGATGGCGGCGCAGGCCAGCCAGGCCGCATTCGCGGGAAACGACCCAGAGGGCAGGTGAGCCAGGGGCCCGTCGGTCAAGTCCGCGAACACCTGTTCCACCTGGGCATGGTCGCGGTGGTGCTCCTCGGCCTGGATGGTCGCGAACGGGGAGTCAGTGAACACGGCGTGATAGCGCCAGGCGGGAAACAGCTCCCCCTGGCCCTGGGCAGCCTTGCGGTTAAGGTCTTTCACCCGGCGGACGATCAGCCGGGCGGTGACCGCCTGGCCCTTCTTCGAGGTGAACGCGGTGTATTCCACTTCGGCGACCTGCGCGTCGGAGATCCAGCAGCGCAGCTGGTCATCCCAGACCGCCCGGGGGTAACGGACCGGCGTCCAGGCGGTTTCGGGGATGGCCGCGATCGCGGCCTTGACCTTGGGGTCCATCCGCACGGTAACCGAGAAGAACGCCCCGGCCCGGCGCACGGTGCCGGTGAACGCCGCGGAGTAGAACGCCGAGTCCGCCCGCACGACCAGGGTCCCGGTGCACCCGGTAGCCCGGGCGGTACTGACCGATACGGCAGCGAACGACGCGGCGCCCCGCGCGGAGGCCGCGTTACCGCCGCGCAGCCTCGTGGCAGCGATCACGGGTGCCGCCAGCGGCGTGCTGATGGTCGCGGCCAGCGTGTTGAGCCCGCGGACCAGCAGGCTTTTCCCCTGGATCTTCGTATGGCCGAACGCCGCACCGTGCTTCTTATGCCCGTAGACGCGTTTCTGCATGGAGTCGATGTCAATGAACGCGAGCACGTCCTTGCCTGGCAGCAGCGGGGCGCGGCGGGCCAGGTCCGCCAGCAGCAGCCGGCTCACCTGCTCCAGCTGGAGCACGTTCCCCCAGGTGAATGCGCGCAGGAACGAGCCCAGCGTGGACGGGGCGCGGATCCCGCCGAACAGGGCTGGCATCGCACCATGCCGCAGCAGGTCCATGTCATCGATGCTGTCCGCCCCGGCGATCATCCCAGCAGCCAGGCACGGGACCTTCAGGTGCGCGTTCACCCCGCACCGGTGACCGATCCGGACATGCTCCGCCACCAGGCCGCCCAGGCCCGCCCGCTGCGCGAGCGCTATCACCGGGACCAGCCCGGCCCGCGACACGAGATTCGGGTCATCAAACGTCGCACACGTCTTCGCCAGCCCATGCAACAATCGCACTTGCGAGGTGTCCTCTCCAGCTCGACGACGGTAGCTTCAGTAACTCCCATCGTCCCAGCTCAGAGGGCACCTTTCGCGTCGACGCGCCCGAGTGAACCCCTATTTACGCGGTGGATCGAGGCTCAGGCACGGTCGTCAACTGACGATTATGGCCGCAAGGTAAAAACATGTAAAAGCAGTCACCCTGCGTGCTGCTGAGCTGGTGGCGCACCGCAGGTGCCAGCCGCACAGCCATCACACGCCAGCCATACAGCGCGTGCACACCGCCGCGCCCGCCCGTGCGGGCAATGTCCACCCCATCTTCCAGCGGCTACCGCCGCTGGCCTGGGTGGGTGCCGTCCTGCCCGTTCCG
>Ga0208219_1000287_pt1 | contig 18567 bp, 18 predicted proteins | sample NGESurshal072012_7_FD_184469 | JGI IMG/M metagenome (GOLD analysis project Ga0208219, IMG submission 184469) | Arctic peat soil microbial communities from Barrow, Alaska - NGEE Surface sample 53-2 shallow-072012 (SPAdes) | ecosystem: Environmental > Terrestrial > Soil > Wetlands > Peat ... | reverse complement strand
GATCCTCGGCTCGGTAGTGAAGACTCGCTGTGAGAGGAACGCCATCGTGCTCTGGAACCACGAGTCTGAGGCCGAGCTCGGCTGCGACGGTGTTGCTGCTGTTCATTGCCTCGCCAAACCTTTGCCTTGTCTCATCCCGGAACGCCGGGCTTCATCCATCCAGCGGTGCCGTCCCACGGGGTGACGAGGCACGCAGGCACGAAAGTGTTCAGTACCAGGATTCCGCGAACGCTGCCGCAACTAACCTCGGTCACCACGGAAGAAATCAGCCGTGACCTGGGCAAACGCTTCTCGCGTCTCAACGTAATCATGACCCAGCACTGTTCCTGTGACCAGGAACAACACGCTGTGATCTAGCTCTCAGTAGTTGTGGGACCAAATTTTCGCTTCGCATCCCGCGCGCACCTCCGGGTTTGCGTTCAGATAGCGAACAGTCGTGCTTTGTCCGATGCGGAAGCTTACAGCCTTCCAGGTTGGGCGCACTACCCTCAGCCCCGACTTTCGCGCAGGGTCGTCCGTAATCACGACATTCCGCGACTTAATTCCCGGGTGGCGATTATTCGTATTCAACGGGACAACGGTCCGGCGTCCCCCCGTCCGGGGTTTCCGGAGGCCCCGCGTAAGGGCGCCAGCGCCCTTTAGCGCCAGCCAAGTGATCTTCCTTGGGAGCGGGAACCGGTGCGGCTCCCCGGTGCCTGTCGTGGCCGCTCAGAGCCGCCTGCGGACCTGCGGGCCCGGCGGCGGGTGGTCCGGGCGGCCGGCCCGCGGCTCAGCGGGCGTCCCCGGCCGACCGTGTCGGTCGGATCGGGACACGTTCGGAAGCGCCGCGGCCGCGCGGATACGCTAGTCTGTGTTGGCCCGCGAGCGATCCGGCCGTTAGGAGCCGGGCCGTTTGGGGGCACCAGGGCGATTGGCTCAGTGGAAGAGCGCTGCGTTCACACCGCAGAGGTCGCTGGTTCGAACCCAGCATCGCCCACCAGATAGAAGCCCAGGTCAGAGACTCCATAACAGGCCTCATCCCACCTCCGGGGATGGGGCCTTCGGACTGGTTGGGAGGATCATCCCAGCCGCCGAGTGGCGCGCCTTCGTGCGCGGCCTCAGGGCTGGCTGACACGCTGGCTGTCTTCCGCTCACAATGTCGGCACGTTGGGGGAGGATAGTGGCGTGACGGCACAGTCGGCATACGAGTACGACCCAGACGATCCGGTCGAGATCCAGCGCGTCCTGCCCAGCCGATTCCACGAGCAGTTCCTGGCCGAGTACGACGCTGCTGTGACAGGTGCCCGGCGGCCAGAGCACTACCGCGAGCTTCATCACCTGCTGCGGCTGTGGCGACTGCGCGCCGCCGCCTACTCCGATCCGGGGTACGAGGCCAGACTCCAGGCCATGCAGGATGCGGTACGCACCGGACAGCACGACGGAACCCCCGTCGAGGATGTTGTCCCGGACTGGGCCGAGCGGGTCGCGGCTGCCCAGCGGCGAGCGGACGGATGACCTACCGGGTCGAGTTCGAGGGCGCCGCGCTGTGCAACTCAACGGGTTACCCTCGGCTGCATTCGATGCCTTGGTTGAGCGCGTGGTGGCCTTGGTCCACGAGCCGTGGGACGCCGACCTGATGGCACCTGGGGATGACCCGGCCTACCGTCAGGCCATCCTCGGCGGAGGCTACGGCTTGCTGTCCTTCCACGTGGACCATGCCGCCGAACTGATCCGCATCTTTGACATCGCCTGGATCGGTTAACCAACGACGACCTAGGCTTCGGCCATGCGGATCATCGAGGGCGCGGGGGAGTGGGCGGCGCCGGCGGCTGGCGCGGCCAACGACTGGGCCGAGCACTTCAAGGTGCCGGCCCTGTCCGTGGGGACCTACTGCATACCGGCGGGCGGGGCAGACGACCAGAGCCCGCACGGCGAGGACGAGATCTACGTGGTAACCGCCGGCCGGGCCCGGATCGTGACGCCGGACGGCGCGGCCGAGGTGGGCCCCGGTTCGGTGATCTTCGTGCCTGCGGGGGAGGAGCACCGCTTCACCGACATCACCGAAGACCTCGCGCTGCTGGTCGTGTTCGGCCCGGCGTACACGGGTGGATGAGCTTGGCTAGCTGAGGACCCCGGTTCGGTGCAGATCGCCGCGATCTGCACCAGAGCCGGGAGGTCCTCGTAGCCTTGCAGGTCAGATAGTCCTGCCGGTCAGGTAGTCCTGCGGATCAGGCGGATGGGTTCTTGAAGTAGTGGCCCTGGTCGAGGTCCTCGATGAGCCCGGGCTGCGTCGGCTGCCACCCCATCAGCTCGCGGGTCAGTGCGCTCGACGCCGGCGCGTCCAGCCCGATGAAGCCGCCCAGCCAGGTGAAGTGCTCGGCGGCCTGCTCGGCGGGGATCGAGACCACCGGCACGTCCAGGTGGCGGCCGATCACCTCGGCAACGTCGCGGATCGGCACGCCCTCGTCGGCGACCGCATGCAGCGTCGAACCGGCCGGGGCCTTCTCCACGGCCAGGCGGAAGAGGTGCGCGGAATCGAGCCGGTGCACGGCGGGCCAGCGGTTAGACCCGTCGCCGATATAGGCGGAGACGCCCTTGTCCCGGGCGATGGCGACCAGGGTGGCCATGAAGCCGTTGTCCCCATCGCCGTGATTCGTCGGTGGGAGCCGCATGACAGACGAGCGGACGCCGCTGGAAGCGAAGGAGAGCACCAATTCGGCAGTGGCCAGCCGGGTCGCCGGACCGCTGCCGTGCGCCGCGGCCAGCGACGGATCGGGATTATGCCCGTCCCGTTCGGTCGCGACCCGCCCCGGCGCGAGCCCGAGGGTCCCGGAGGCGATGACGAACGGCCGGCCAGAACCGGCCAGCGCCTCGCCGAAGGTCTCGACGGCGCGGCGGTCCGCATCGGCCGCGCCCTGGAAGTCCCCGGTGAAGGCGAGGTCATGCTTGAACGCGAGGTGGATCACGCCGTCCGACTCGGCCGCGGCCTTCCGCAGGCTGTCGAGATCATCGAGGCTGCCGCGCTGCACCTGCACCCGGGCGGCGGTGAGTGCGGCGGCCGAGGCATCCGAGCGGGCGAGGCCGGTGACCTGATGGCCCGCGCCGATGAGATCGGGGACGACAGCGGAGCCGATCCAGCCGGACGCGCCGGTGACGAATACACGCATGAGAAACCCTTCAGGTCGTGGTCTGCCCTAGCACGGGGCTCGTGCGGAACCGCAGGGCTCGCGCTGAGGCAGATCGATGTCAGCTACTGTCATCACAATAGCACGCGATGTCAGTCGCTGTCGTCGTGTAGGATCCGGGCATGAGCCGGTGGGAGCCAGACGCGCGCGGTCGGCTGGAGCGCGCCGCCCTGGAGCTCTACAGCGAGCGCGGATTCGAGCAGACCACGGTGGCGGAGATCGCCGCACGGGCCGGATTGACGGAGCGGACGTTCTTCCGGCACTTCGCCGACAAGCGCGAGGTGCTGTTCGGGGGCGCGGGCCAGCTGCAGGACCTGCTGGTGAGCACCCTGGCCAGCGCGCCTGAGTCCGCGGCGCCGATCGACGCGGTGGCCGGCGCCTTCGAGGCCGCGGCCAGGATGCTCGAGGAGCGCCGCGAATACTCCGGAATGCGCCAGGCCACGATCGCTGCGAACGCCGACCTGCAGGAACGCGAGCTGGTCAAGCTCGCGACGTTGTCTGCGGCGCTCGCCGGCACGCTGCGCCAGCGCGGAGTCGCGGAACCGGCCGCGAGCCTCGCGGCCGAGGCGGGGGTCACTATTTTCAAGATCGCGTTCGGCCTTTGGGTCAGCGAAACCAACCAGCGGACCTTCGTGCAGCTCATCCAGGAGTCCCTCGACGAGCTCAAGGCCGTGACCGCCGGCAAGTGAGCCGCTGGTGCCGGACGTCGCGGCCCTGGAGGCCGCGGAGCGGGCCAGCGCTGCCATCCCCGCGCTGGCTGCCGCCGGCTGACCCCGGGCCAGGCTCCCCAGATCACCGGGGGAGCCTGGCCCGGGCAGCCGGCCACCAGGCGGTGCCCGCTACGGCGTCGTCAGCACGGCGCTCAGCAGGAAGGACGCGACCGCGCCCTTCGCCAGCTCTGGCGCGCTCGAGCTGGTGTTGCACTGGCCCTTCTTCGGGCCGGACTTATACCTCGGCCCGTACCCGGCGAAGCGGACCTGCACCGCGCCCGGGCCCGAGATACCGGCGAACTTGCCGGTGCTCTTGCTGCCCACCACGGCGAACGCGACGTAGGTCCCGAACGAGAAGTGGCAGGCCTTGAGGTTGACGTGCTGAGTGTTGGTCGGCTTGGCGGTGACCACCACCGCCAGGTTCCCGGCCGAGGTGGTGAACGTATGGTGCTGGCCCTTTTTCGGGCCAGAGCCTCCGCCGGAGAAGACGCCGCGAGCCTGCACCAGCCCCCGCCAGGCCACGGGGATGATGGGGGTGCTCGCGGTCGCGCGCTTGCCGTGGATGACGCCGTAGGCGATCTCCGGCCCGGTGATCGGCTTCCCGGCCGCATGGCTGCTTGCCAGTGCCGGGACCCCCGAGAACGTCAGCGCGGCAGTACCGCCTGCCATGGCCAGCGCCATCAGCTTGGTTCTGAGTTGCATTGTCCCCCCTCTTCGGAAGATATCGATTCTCCCTACGAGTGGCGACGCTACTCTGCGCCGGCCGGGCCCGGAAGAGGTCGCACAGCTCCCGGAAGCGATGCTTTTAACCGCAGGCTAAGGACGGCTCGTCCGACGCCGGAATCCCAGCCTGCGACTGCGGTGGTACTAGTAGCTCACCATGGGCAGAAGTCTGAACGAGGATTGCGGGTAAAGTTGCCTAGTTCGTCACCAAGTGATAAGTGAGGCCTTTCTGCTCGTGGGCATGGACCCCACCGCCTTAATGCTTCGGCGGCGCCTTTCTAGCTCGTGGCAGGCAGGTTCCTGGAACACCTGGACTTCGCGGCTGCGCGCCCGGCCGGGGCGCCTGACGACGTGCTGCAGGACGCAGCCCAGGCGTTCGTCCGGGGACCGCCCGGCCCCGCCAGGAGCGCCAGGGTCAGTGATCCGGCCTGGTCACCGGCCCGCGCGAGCCAGTGACTGCCCCGCGAAGGCGGGTTCCTGATCTTAGGCGCGCCTGGCCGCAATCGGATCAAGGATCCGCTCGAGAGAAGGCACGCCGGAATTGTTCTTCACAGCGCCCGGTCAGTTCGGATCGCGTGGGACCGTTACTCCATTTTCGTAGCTAGAAGTGCAGCAGGATGAGGCAGTCCCCGGGCTGGAGCCGGATGATTGATCAAGCGCAGGTGCCGAGCAAGCGATCCGTGTATCTGTCACCGGAGGGGCTGCGGCACGTTCGCTGCTCTGGGCCTGAGGGTGGCCACGTCAGTCACTCGTGCCCCACTGGTCACCACATTCTTTAATGAATCGGAGCCGGGTCTTGAAAAGAGTTTTACCGACTGGATGAAAAGCGGGCCACCGTGCTCCAGGTCAGAGAACCTTGACGTGCTGCCACCTGCCGAAGCGGGCCAGGAAAAGCTCACCATTCCAGGCCGGCAGGAGCGGGGGTGCGCACCGGCCGCCGGTGCCAGGCCGTTCAGGCTGATGCGTTCCTGATCGCGATCTGGCTGAGCCACGGGAGCTGGACCCCCAGGGCCTCGGCGCGCAGGGTCCGCGCGTTCACTGCGGTCAGCCTGCCGTGCGCGGTGAGCACGAACAGCCACTGGCCGTCGGGGGACCAGGCCAGCCGGCCCGGCCCGGCTGAGCCCTCCGTGAGCGGGACCGCGATCGGCTGATCCGCCCCGCTGGCCAGGTTGAGCAGGTGCAGTGTGACCTGGCCGCTGGCGGTGACACGGAACACGGCGGCCGAGGCGCCGTCCGGCGCGATGACGCCGGGGGCGGCGGCCGAGACCGATGCGACCGGCGGACCACCCAGCTGCCGCCTCGTTCCGGTCGCCGGATTGATGAGCACGTCTGCGCAGCGGTGCGGGCGGACACAGTTCACGGTCAGCCAGCGGGTCGGCCCGACCGCCGCGAGCATCCCGCCGATCTGCCAGGAGCCGCCTGGCCAGACGTCGTCGGTCTCGCCCACGCCGGACAGCAGCACGTCACCCCGCCCGTTCGGGCTGGCCAGCCACCAGCTCCCCGGGGGAAGCCGGATGGATACCCCGGCCTCGCTGCCGTCCATCCGGACCAGCGACAGGGACCGGGGCTGGGCAGTCTGCAGCCACACCTCGCCCGGCCGCGGCCCGGGGTAGGCCGCGCCGCCATGGCCGAGCGCGCCGCCCAGCAGCCGGGCGGGTTTCCCGTCCGGCACCACGTACCCGGGGACGAAGTCCCACGGGCGGATGATCATCTGGCTGGGGCCCGCCACGAACGAGACCGGGCCGTCGCTGTCGAGCGCCGGCACGACGGTCTGGGTGACCCGGCCCTGGGCGAGCTGGATGCGGACCGCGCGGCCGGGCCCGTAGCCGAGCAGGTCCCAGCCGGCCCGGACACCCAGCAGGCGGTGACCGGCCTCGGTGACCGTCACCGGGCGCTGGTCCGCGGCCGAGTGGGTGGTGGGCCGCCCCAGCGTGAGCACCGCGGCCACCACGATCACCGCGGCCCCGGCGAGGATCAGCAGCCAGCGCGCCCAGCGCGGCCAGCCGCGGCCCGGCGGGCGGCCTGCGCCGAAGCCGACCTCATCAGGCTCGCCCAGCGTCTCCGGGGCTGACCAGCTCATGACGGCGTGCGCCCGTACGGCGGGCCGCTAAGCCGGCGGAGCGCCCGCAGGGTGAGCGCCCGCAGGCGGCCGGCCGTAGCTAACCGCCGCGCGGACCGCCGCGGGCGCAGCCTCGGCCAGCGGCGCGTCCGGCTGCGCCAGCGCCGCATTGACCGCGGTGAACGCCATCCGCCAGGCGATCAGCATCGTGGCCTCGAATATCTGCTGGTCGGTCAGGCCCGCCTCATGCGGGCGGCTGATATCAGCCGGGGTGGTCGCGCCGGGATCCACCGCGACCTGGCGGGCCCAGCCGGCCAGGACCGCAGCGCGCGGGTCCAGCCCCTCGTCCGACCCGTTCATGACCTCCGCCGCGGCCTCCGGCCCGACGTGACGGGCCAGCCGGGTGCCCCAGGCCAGCGCGCAGTAGGAGTCAGAACGGGCCGCGGCGGTGGCGGCGGACAGCACGGCCTGGTCGGCCCGGGACAGCCCCGACCCGTCCGACAGCACGCTGCGCACGCCGAAGAACGCCTGCAGCACATCCGGCCGCCAGCACCACAGCCGGGTGGCGTTCATGACGTAGCCGTCGCTCTCACGGTCCTCGTCGTACAGCGCCTCTGCGAGATCAGACGCTGGTGGATCGCTCAGGAACATGAGCCCAGCATCCCCCAGCCGGGTGGACGGCGGAAGCACCCCAGCGTGATGACCGGCGGCGTTCCGTCAGCCGGTCAGCAGCGGGAGGCGCCGGCCCGCCCGGCGGCGGGCCGGGCCCGGGAGCCTCAGCGTCCCCAGCGGTCCCGGCCAACCCAGCCGCCCCAGGAGCGGCCACGCCCGGGCGTGATCATGGGATTGGTGTCGCTCCAGCGACACCAATCCCATGATCACGAACCGCAGGTTGTGAGTGCGGGGGCAGGTGGGGCCAGGCCCGATCAGTGGGAGGTGAGCTGCTCGGCCTTGGCCTTTACCCGGCCCGCCTGGTACCCGGCCTGGGTGGCAGTCTTCCCCGCAGTCTTCCCGGCCTTCGCCCCGGCCTGGCCCGCAGTCTTCGCGGCCTTCGCACTCACCTTGGCCGCCGCCTTCCCGGCTTTGAGGCTGGCCTTGTGCGCGGCCTTGCCGGTCTTCGCGCGGGCCTGGCCTGACTTCTCGGCGCGGGCCCGGCCGGCCCTGGCCCGCGCGGTGCCCGCCCTGGCCCGGGCGAGATCAGCCTTGGCCAGCGCGAGGTCGGCCGTGTCCTGGGCCTTGGCGACCGTGGCCCCGACCTTGACGCCCGCCTTCCCGGAGGCCTTGGCTGTCCGGGTGGCTAGCGACACGTCGTGCCGGGCGGCGTGGACCGCGTGCCGGCCCTGCCAGGCCAGCGACGGCTTCCCTTCCGTGTCAGCCGCGGCGATCAGCAGCCCGCCGAGCATGGTCAGGTTCTTCAGGAAGTGGATGCGCTGCTGCGCCCGCTCCTGCGGGTCCTTGGTCTCCCAGTACGGGTGACCGGCCAGGGTGGTGGGGACCAATGTGGCCGCCAGGGTCAGCGCGGACAGCCGCGGGAAACGGCCGATCGCCAGCAGCGAGCCCGCCACCAGCTGGATCCCGCCGTTGATGCGGACCAGTTGCTCGGTGTTGTCGGGCAGGGCGTCGATGCGCTCCTTGAGCGGACCCACCACCTTCTCCGCGCGCGGAGCGACCCGCTCGGGCCGGCGCAGGGTGTCATAGCCCTGGGCGATGAAGATCGAGGCCAGCATGGGACGGGCGAGAGCTCTTAGTACAGCCATGGCCGCCCTCTGCCCGCTGAGCCTGTTTTCTAACCCGGCAGTCTCGGCCGGCGCGGCCTGGTCCCGGGTGCGGCCCGGCACCGGGCCGCCGCGGCCGGTTCCGCGCGCCTTCGCGGCCACGCTGGCGGGGGAGTGCCCGGCCCGGCTCCCGCTGTGGTGGACTCTTGACCGTGCCACCCGACGACCCGCCCGCCACCCCAGCCGAGCCGCCCGGCAACCCGCCCGGCGGCCCGCCCGCGCCGCGCCCGGCACCACCGCCCCTGCTCACTGTCTCCGGCGTCAGCCGCCGGTACGGGGATCGCGTCGCGCTGCAGCCCCTCGATCTCACGCTGGCCGCCGGGCAGTGCGTGGCCGTGCTCGGCGCCAACGGATCCGGCAAGTCGACCCTGCTCCGCATCGCGGCCGGGCGGGACACACCGAGCAGCGGCCGGGTCAGCTACGGCGGCCGGGTGCTGTCCGAGGACGACCCGGTGGTCCGGACCGAGATCGCGGTGGTAGGCGACCTGGTCAGCGCCTACCCGGACCTGACCGTCCGGGAGCACCTCCAGCTCGTCGCGGTGGCCCACGGCGAGGGCCACCTGGCGGCGGGCCTGGTGGACCGGGCGCTGGCCGAGTGCCGCCTGGACGACCACGGGAGCGCCCTGCCGGGTTCCCTGTCCAGTGGCCAGCTCCAGGCTCTCCAACTAGCCACGGTGCTGGTCCGGCCGCTCCGGCTGATGGTCCTCGACGAGCCCGAGCAGCGCCTTGACCCCGCCGCGCGGCGCTGGCTGGGCGGCCTGCTCCGCACCGAGAAGGAGGCCGGCGCGGCACTGTTGCTGGCCACGCACCACACTGAGCTCGCGGCCGCGGTCGCGGACCACGTCATCGTGCTCAGCGACGGCGCGGTCACCGCCGAGGGACCCCCGGACGTGACGCTGGCGGCCCAGTGATGACGGTACTGCGGTGACCGTGACCCGTGACCCCATCACCGTCCCGGACAGCACCGGGGCGACCTTCGCGCTGCTGCGCCAGCTGCGCCGGGGCCACGGCCGGAAGCAGGCGGCCAACGCGGCCTACTGGGCCTACCTGGCCGCAGTCATCGTGGTCAGCTACGGCGGCTCACTGATCGTCACGGCCTACCGGGCGCTCCGCCGGCCGCCGCCCGCGACCGCAGCGGCCCCGCGGCTGCTGCACGCGGCCCCGGCCGCGCTGGCCGCGCTGGCGCTGCTGGTCTTCCTGGTCCTGGTACGGGACGCGCTGTGGCGCGGCCCGGTCACCGTGCCGCAGGCCACAGCGGACTGGCTGCTCGGCACGCCCGTAGACCGGCGGCGGCTGCTGCGGCCCCGGTTCCGTGGATCCGCGGCCGGCGCCCTGCTGGTCGGCGTCGTGGCCGGGATCGTGCCCGCCTCGGCCCTGGTCGCCCTGGGCCTGGGCGGCCGGTCGGGCAGCGAGGTGGCCCGCCTGGCCGGGGCCTCGATGGTGTCGATGGGCCTGCTCTTCGCGCTCGGCACCGGGCTGGCCGGCCTGATCGAGCGGTACCCGGGGACGGGGAGATGGGTCCGCGTGGCCACGCCCGTGACGCTGGCGGCCGCGGTGCTGCTCGGCGGCCTGGCCGTCTGGGCCGGATCCGGGGGGCTGCCGTCCGCCGTGGCCGCGGTGGTGCTCTGGTCCGGCCCGTGGGGGTGGGCGGCCCAGCCGGTGATCGCCGTGGCCGGGCAGGCCGTGCCCGCCAGCGTGGCCGGGGACCCGGCGCCCTGGTGGCCGGTGGCCCTGGGGCTGCTCGCCGGGGCCGCGCTGGCCGCGCTGGGCTGGGCGGACCAGGCCGCGGCCGGGGTACCCGCCGCGGCGCTGCGCGCCCGGGCCCGCACCCTCGGCGCGATGTCCGCGGCCGCGCTGAGCATGAACACCCGCGGTGTGGCCACCGCGTACACCGCGGCGGGGGGCGCCCGCCGGCCCCGGTTCCGCCTTCCGCCACCCCGGCGGCGGGAACTGATCATGCTGTGGCGGGACCTGATCGCGCTGCTCCGGTCGCCGGCCCGGCTGGTGTCCGCGGTGCTGCTGGCCCTGCTGGCCGCCACGCTCGTCGCCGTGGCCGGCCACGGCCACCCGGTGTCACTCGTGCTGGTCGGGTCCGGGATCAGCCTCGGCTACCTGGCCGCGGCCTGGCTCTGCGAAGGGGCCAGGCTGGACGCGGACGACCCGCGCCGCTCGGCGCAGCTGCCGTTCAGGTTCGAGTCGCTGGCCTGGTGGCACGCGGCCGTGCCGTGCCTGGTGCTGCTCGCGGCCGTGGGGGTCCCCGTGGCCGTGGCCGGTGTCGCGACGGGCGATCTGCGTCCCCTCGCCCTGCTCGCCGTGACCGTCCCGGTGCTGGTCGGCGGGGCCCTGGTCAACGTGTTCCGGGGCAGCTTCTCGCCGGCCCTGCTCGTGGGGGCGGACACCCCGGTGGGCAACACCGCCGCGCTGGGCATCGTGTTCTGGTACGCGTGGGGCACGGTGCTCGCCATCCTGCCGATGACCGTGCTGGTGTCCAGCGCGCTCCGCTCGCCCGGCCCCGGGGCACTGGTCCGCGCCGTGGTCATCGGCGCCGGGCTCGCGGCCGGCCTCGGTGCCTACGCCGCCCGGCGTGCGGGCCGCCTGCGGGCCGGCTGACCCGCTCCGCCCGGGGCCGCTGAGCCCGCAGCAGCTGAGCAGGCAACCAGCCATCGACCAGCGGCTCCAGGTCAGATGACCTTGGTTTCCGTCCTCGGGACCTAGGTCATCTGTGATCATGGCCGCCCTGCGGCGGACGCTGGCAGTAGGGCAGGCGCCATCCCCCATTCGGCGGCCTGCCAGGAGGTCAAGGGGGCTGCTATGTCAACTGCGACTCGAAGCCATAGGCGGTGGCTGCCCCATCACGAATCGGCACCGCCGTCCTCTCTCTCACCCCGGAACCAGGAGAAGGCGCGGGCCCTCGGGCTGACGTCGGCAACCGGCCTGGTGATCGGCAGCATCATCGGGACCGGGGTGTTCACTATGCCGGCCGTGCTGGCCGGGGCCGGGACCAGCTCGCTACTCGTACTGGCCGTGATCGCGGTCGGCGCCACCGTGCTGGCCATCCTGTTCGGCCAGCTGACCAAGCGGGTGCCCAACTCCGACGGCGGGCTGTACGCCTACGCCCGGTATGAGTTCGGTGACTTCGCCGGCTATCTGACCGGCTGGTGCTACTGGGTCCAGTGCTGGGCCGGCAACGCGGCCATCGTGGCGTCCTGGGTCTTCTACGTGGACGCCCTGTTCGGCATCACCCACCCGTCGGCTATGACCAACTGGGGCATCGCCCTGCTGGGCCTGTGGGTGCCGGCCGCGGTGAACCTGGCCGGGGTGCGGCAGATGGCCTGGTTCCAGAACCTGACCGTGGTGCTCAAGTTCGTCCCGCTGCTGTTCGTCGGCGTCGTGGGCTGGTTCTTCGTGTCCAAGGGCAACTTCGGCGCGTTCAACGCCTCGGGCGGCAACCTGTACTCGGCGATCGGGATCGCCGCCGGGGTGGCGCTGTTCTCCTTCATCGGCGTTGAGGTCGCGGCGATCACCGCGAAGCGGGTGAAGGACCCGCGCCGGAACGTGGGCCGCGCCTCCCTGCTCGGCACCGCGGCCAGCGCGATCGTGTACCTGGCCGTGTCGGCCGCCGTGATGGGCCTGGTCTCGCACCACGCCCTGGTCAACAACGGCGCGCCGTTCGTCACCGCCTTCCAGTCGATCTTCAGCGGTGGCGCGTGGGCCGGGAAGCTGATCGCCGCGCTGGCCGTCGTGTCCGGTATTGGCGCCCTGAACGGCTGGACCCTGGTGACCACCGAGGTGGCGCGGGCCGCCGCGAGCGACGGGCTGTTCCCGAAGCCGTTCGCCTGGACCGACCGCAAGGGCACCGCATGGTTCGGCATCATCACCGCGGCCCTGCTGCCGTCGCTGCTCATGCTCTGGAGTTACACCACCGCGACGGGGCTGACCGTGTTCACCGAGCTGGTCGCCCTCACCGTGGTCACCGTGGCCATCCCGTACCTGTTCTCGGCCTGCGCCCAGCTGAGCTACCTGGTGTCCGGGCGGCGCCGCGTGCAGGGCTGGGCCCTGGCCAGGGACCTGGTGATCAGTGGCGTGAGCGTCCTGTTCTCGATGTGGGTCACGTTCGCGGCCGGCTACGCCGCCGTGTACCAGGCGTTGGTGGTCGTGCTGATCGGCGTCGTCCTCTACGCGTTCCTGAAGGCCTGGCGGGAGCGTGACGGCCAGGTCGCGGCGCCCGTGGACGGCGAGAGCGGCGCCACTCAGATCGAAGGGGGAGCACGATGAACGTGGGTGTCTACTCAGAGGTCGGCCGGCTGCGGCAGGTCATCGTGCACCGGCCGGGGCTGGAACTGGCCCGGCTCACCCCGCAGAACATCCGCGGGCTGCTGTTCGACGACGTCATGTGGGGGCGGAAGGCCAAGGAAGAGCACGATGTGTTCACTGAGGTCCTGCGCGACAAAGGCGTGCGGGTGCACTACTTCGGGCAGTTGCTCGCCGATGTGCTGGCGGACCCGGCGGGGCGCGGCTTCGTGCTCGACCGGGTCTGCACCCCGGAGATCCTCGGCCCCGCGCTGGTGGACCCGGTCCGCCGCCTGTTCGAGGACCTGGACGGGCCCGGCCTGGCCGGGTACCTGGTCGGCGGCGTGCTCAAGGCCGACCTGGGCCCGCTGCGGGCCACCAGCCTGCGGTGGGACATGCTCCGCACCGACGACTTCGTCCTGCCGCCGCTGCCGAACCACCTGTTCCCGCGGGACAACTCCTGCTGGGTGTACGGGGGCGTGTCCATCAACCCGATGGCCAAGCCTGCCCGCCAGCGGGAGACCGTGCACGTCCAGGCCATCTACCGCTACCACCCGCTGTTCAAGGCGGCCAGCTTCGTCACGTATTACGGCGGCGACGATGCCAGCCGGCTGCCGGCCACCATCGAGGGCGGCGACGTCCACGTGATCGGTGACCGGACCGTCCTGATCGGCATGGGGGAGCGGACCACGCCTATGGCGGTGGAGATCATGGCCCGGGCGCTGTTCACCAGCGGGCAGGCAGACCAGGTGATCGCCCTGGAACTGCCGCAGTCGCACGCCATGATGCACCTCGACACCGTGATGACCATGGTCGACCGGAGCACGTTCGTGCTCTACCCGTACCTTGACCGCGCGATGCGGTCCTGGACGGTCAGGCCCGGCGATGACCCCGTGGCGCTGCAGGTGACCCGGAATGAGGACTTGTGGGCCGTGCTGGCCGCGGCGCTGAGGGTCGACGAGGTCACGGTGCTCACCACCGACGAGGACGTCCGGGCCGCGGAGCGCGAGCAGTGGGACGACGGCACCAACTACCTGGCCGTGGCCCCCGGCGTCATCGTCGGCTACGACCGCAACGTCGCCACCAACACCATGCTGCGCAAGCACGGCATCGAGGTGGTGACCGTGCCCGGCGAGGAACTCGGCCGGGGCCGCGGCGGGCCGCGGTGCATGACCTGCCCGGTCGAGCGCGACCCTGCCTAGCCGAGGAGCCGACATGGACCTGCACGGACACCCGGACCTGCGGGGGCGCAGCCTGCTGAAGGAGATCGACTTCAGCCCCGAGGAGTTCCGCTACCTCGTCGACCTGGGTGGCCGCCTGCGCGCCGAGAAACGCCTGGGCCATCCTGGATACCGGCTGGCCGGCCGCAACATCGCGCTGATCTTCGAGAAGGCCTCCACCCGGACCCGCTCGGCGTTCGAGGTGGCCGCGCACGACGAAGGCGCGCACGTCACCTATCTCGGGCCGGAAGGGTCACACATCGGCGACAAGGAATCGATGAAGGACACGGCCCGGGTGCTGGGCCGCATGTTCGACGGCATCGAGTACCGCGGGTTCGCCCAGGAATCCGCCGAGATCCTGGGGAAGTACGCCGGGGTGCCGGTGTGGAACGGGCTGACCGACGAATGGCACCCCACCCAGATGCTCGCCGACGTGCTGACCATCCAGGATCACTCGGCCCGCCCGCTGACGGGGGTGACCTGGTGTTACCTGGGCGACGCCCGGAACAACACCGCGAACTCGCTGCTGGTGACCGGGGCGCTGCTGGGCATGGACACCCGGATCTGCGCCCCGGTGCAGCTGCAGCCGTCCGCCGCGGTGCAGGGGATCGCCCGGGACCTGGCCGCACGCTCCGGGGCGGTGCTGGCCGTGACCGAGGACGTCAGGGCCGCGGTGGCGGGCGCCGACTTCCTCTACACGGACGTGTGGCTGTCCATGGGGGAGCCACCCGGTGAGTGGGACAAGCGGATCGACCTGCTGCTGGACTACCAGGTCAACGCTGGCGTGCTGGCCGCGACCGGGAACCCCGCGGTGAAGTTCATGCACTGCCTGCCCGCCCTGCACAACCGGGACACCAGGGTCGGTGAGGAGATCTACCAGCGGCGCGGCCTGACGGCGCTGGAGGTCACGGAGGAAGTCTTCGAGTCCCCGGCCTCCGTGGTGTTCGACCAGGCCGAGAACCGGATGCACACCATCAAGGCGGTCATGGTCGCCACCCTGGGGAGGCAGTGATGAAGGTGGTCGCGGCGCTGGGCGGGAACGCGCTTCTCGAGCGCGGCGAGCCGCCCGACTCCAGCATCCAGGAATCACACATCGCCCGCGCCGCGGCCGCGCTCAGCCCCCTCCTGCGCGATCATGACCTAGTCATCACGCACGGGAACGGGCCGCAGGTCGGCATGCTCGCCCTGGAGAGCGGCGGGGACCCGTCGCTGACGCACCCTTACCCGTTCGATGTGCTCGGGGCGCAGACCCAGGGCATGATCGGCTACTGGCTGGTGCAGGCCCTGGACCGGGCCGCGGCCCACGATGCGGGGCGCCGCGGCGTGCTGGAGCACGGCGCCGCGCACGGGGAGCGGTGGGCCAAGCCTGCGGTCTGCCTGGTCTGCCGGACCCTGGTCAAGGCGGATGATCCCGCCTTCGACGAGCCGTCCAAGTTCGTCGGCCCGGTGTATGACCAGGCCACGGCGTCACGGCTGGCCGCCGGGCACGGCTGGGAGATACGCCGCGACGGCCAGGCCTGGCGGCGGGTGGTGCCCTCACCGGAACCGGCGGCCCTGGTCGAACTGGACACGATCAGGCTGCTGGCCGGCCACGGCTTCACGGTCATCTGCGCCGGCGGCGGAGGTGTCCCGGTAGTGGCCGACGGCGAGGGCGGGCTGCGCGGGGTCGAGGCCGTCGTGGACAAGGACCTGACCGCGGCGCTGCTGGCCGAGGAGGTCGGTGCCGATGTGCTGCTGCTGCTCACCGATGTCCCCGCCGTGCTGGACGGCTACGGGACGGAGCATGCCCGGCCCATCGGCCAGGTGACCCCCGCCCAGCTGCGGAGACGGCTGCAGGCCGGGGTGTTTCCGGCCGGCTCGATGGGCCCTAAAGTCGAGGCGGCCTGCCGGTTCGCCGCGGCGACGGACGGGCTGGCGGCCATCGGCCGGCTCGATGACGCCGAGGCCCTGCTGGAGGGCCGGGCCGGAACGATAGTGCAGCAAACGACAGTGCGGACAGGAGCACCATGAGTGAGACAGGCAGCGGGCAGCGCGCCCGGATTGTGGTCGGGGTGGACGGGTCGGCGGGGTCGGCGCACGCGCTGCGCTGGGCGGCGCGGCAGGCCGGATACGCCGGGGCGACGCTGGAGGCCGTCACCGCCTGGCAGTACCCGGCGTTCTTCGGCTGGGCCCCAGTCGGGGTGGACAGCGCCGACTTCGGCTCGATCGCCGAGAAGAGCCTGAACGACGCCCTGAATGAGGTGTTCGGCTCGCAGTGGCCCGAGTGGGTCCGGACCCGGGTGGTCGAGGGCTACCCGGCGCGGGTCCTGGTCGAGGCGTCCGAGGGGGCCGACCTGCTGGTCGTGGGCAGCCGCGGGCACGCCGGGTTCGCCGACGCCCTGCTCGGCTCGGTCAGCACCTACTGCGTGCAGCACGCGCACGGGCCGGTCACCGTCATCCGGCCGCCGCGCCATCACTGACCGGACGTCCCATCAGGGAGTGCCGGGCGCCGCGGTCAGGGGTGCAGCGTGTAGTGGACGTCCAGCCGCTCGGCGGACCGGTCGGCGGTGATCGCGACGCTGTCGCCGGGCAGCACCGCGTGATCATCCACCACGGCCAGGCCGGCCGCGGTGAAGCTGACCCGGTGGCTGAGCAGCGCCGGGCGGCCGGCCGGGCGGGCCAGGTCCTCAGCCTCGAGCGGGCCCAGCACGCATGGGGTGATGGTCTCCGCGGCGCGGGTCACCGCCAGCCCGTGATCGGCCAGCACCGTGTACAGGCCGCGCTGGGCCAGGTCAGCCGGGTCCAGGCCGCCGGCCAGCGGCAGCGGCAGGTACGAGGTCTGCACGATGAGGGGCCGGTCGGCGGCCAGCCGCAGCCGCCGCAGCTGCAGCACCTGGCCGGGCCCGCCGAGCCGGGCCCCGACCTCAGGGGGCGGCGTGATGATCTCTGTGGCGAGCAGCCGGGTGCTGATCTCGGCGCCCTGATCGGCCAGGTCGGCAGCGAAGCTGCGCAGGTGGCCGAGGTCGTACGCGTACCGGGCGGCCACGTAGGTGCCGCTGCCGTGCCGGGCGGCGACCAGCCCGTCGTCGGTGAGCAGCTGAAGGGCCTGCCGCAGGGTCATGATGCTGACCCCGAACTCCCCGGCCAGCTCCCGCTGGGCCGGCAGCGGACTGCCCGCCGGCCACTGCCCGCTGCTGATCCGGTCCCGCAGCTCGGCGTAGATCCGCAGGTACTTGGGCTGCCGGTCGTCCGCGGTCCGCCGGGCCAGGGCGGCGTTCACCGCGCGCTGTCGATCGCGGCTCGCAGGTCACCGACCGCACGGGCGATATCCGGGCTGGCCGCCCCGTCCAGGACCCGCCGCATCAGGGCCGACGCCACGATGACCCCGTCGGCGTGCCGGACAGCCGCGGCGGCCCGGGCCGGGGTGTCGATACCGAAGCCGATCAGCACCGGCCGCGCGCTGTCCTGCGGTTCCCGGACGGCTTTTTCCTCCCCAACGGTCCGTCCGCCCACGTCCCCTGCCCAAGCGGCCTGTGGTTGCGCGGCCGGGCCCAGGCCAGCCGGGCCCTGGGCAGCCGATCGGGCAGCGGGGCCCTGGGCAGCCAGTGCCCGCGCAGCCAGTGCCCGCGCAGCCAGCGCCCACCGGCGCTCGTCGTCGCGCTCGTTGGTGCTTCCCGTGGTGGCCATCACGCTCATCACGTAGAGGAAACCACGGGTGCGCCGGGCAATGGCGCGCATCTGGGCCGGCGGCGTGGCGGGAGTGACCATCAGGGTTGCGTCCAGGCCGGCCCCGGCCGCCGCCGCGAGGTACTCGTCCGCCTCCCCGGCCGGCAGGTCGGGGATGATGGTCCCGCTGAAGCCGGCCTCGGCGAGCTCGCCGCAGTACCGGGCGAGGCCCCGGTGATAGGCGTGGTTGGCGTAGCTCATCGCGATGAGCGGGACAGCGCCCTCCTGGCCGGCCCGCGGCCGGGCCCGGCGCAGCTCGGCCAGGATCGCCGTGGTGTTCGCGCCGCGGCGGATCGCAGTGCCCGACGCCTGCTGGATGACCGGCCCGTCGAGCATCGGGTCCGAGAACGGCAGCCCGATCTCGACCGCGTCCGCGCCTGCATCGATCATCGCCGCCAGCAGGTCGGTCCAGTCGGCCCGGACGCCGGCGGTGATGTAGCTGACCAGGCTGGGCCGGCCAGCCGCGCGGGCCCGGCCCAGCACCGTCTCAACCCTGCTCATGGCCGGGCCCCCGGGTGAGCTCCTTCAGCGCGGCGGCGTCTTTGTCGCCGCGGCCGGACATGGTGATCAGGACGCTCGTCCCGGCGGGCAGGCTCCCGTCGCGCGCGGCCCGGGCCACCCAGGCCACCGCGTGCGCGGACTCCAGCGCGGCCAGGATGCCCTCGGTGCGGGCGCACAGCTGCACCGCCGCGATCGCCTCCTCGTCGGTCACCGTCTGGTACTCGGCGCGGCCGCGGGCGGCCAGGAAGGCGTGCTCGGGCCCGACGCCCGGGTAGTCCAGTCCGGCCGAGACCGACTCCGCCTCGATGACCTGGCCGTGCTCGTCCTGCAGCACCGAGGACAGGACGCCGTGCAGCACTCCGGGGCGCCCGTGGCTGATCGCGGCCCCGCCCGCGGCCTCCACGCCGACCAGCCGGGCCG
>Ga0208219_1000286_pt1 | contig 18620 bp, 18 predicted proteins | sample NGESurshal072012_7_FD_184469 | JGI IMG/M metagenome (GOLD analysis project Ga0208219, IMG submission 184469) | Arctic peat soil microbial communities from Barrow, Alaska - NGEE Surface sample 53-2 shallow-072012 (SPAdes) | ecosystem: Environmental > Terrestrial > Soil > Wetlands > Peat ... | reverse complement strand
ACACGCTGAAGCCGCTCCAGTTCACCACGCTGTCCACCATGGTCCCGGGCTTCACCGGGAGCACCGAGGTCGACCTGCCGGTGCCGTTCACCTACGACCTGCAGATCGCCTCGACGCGGTACTTCAGCTCGCTGGACGACGGAGAGATCCCGCTGCTGCTGCTGTTCAGCGGGACCATTTTCGGCTCCGCCGACGGGCGGATGCGCGTGCAGCAAGTGCCCTGGAGCAAGGAGACCACCTTCCGGCTGCCGGTGAGCCAGTGGCGGGAGGCGGTGGACGCGCACTTCCCGGACACTGCGTGGATCACCATGAGCCGGCAGACCCTGGACGAACTGGGCCGGTTCAAGAGCCGCAACGCGCTGCCCACCTGGGACGCAACCATGCTGGCGCTGCTCGCCCAGGCGGGCCGGGAGGAATCGTGAAGTCCCTCGACCGGATCGACCCTGCGTACATCGAGCAGGCGCGGCAGGTCGCCGACGCCATTCTTTACGAGGGGTACCTGCTCTACCCGTACCGGGCCTCGGCCCAGAAGAACCAGGAACGCTTCCAGTTCGGGGTGCTCATGCCCCCGGCCTACCGGGCCGTGGACGAGCACGAGCCATCCGCCGCCCAGACCGAGTGCGTCCTGGAGTGCCCCGCCGACGCGAACGTCACGGCCGTGGTCCGCTTCCTCCATCTGCAGCGGCGCACGGTGGCGGCGGGCTCGCCCGGGGCGGGCTTCCGCCCCGTTGGCTCCCTGCTGGCCGGCGAGGTCGAGCACACCCCGTGGGACGAGGCGGCCGAGCAGGAGCAGCAGGCGGCCGCCCCACTCAGCGAACTGCTCGGCGGGGAAGCCGAGATCGAGTTCACGGTCCCCGGCGGCACCGAGCATGAGGACGTCACCACGCCCGGCGGGGAGGTAGCGGGCCGGCTGGACCGGCGCCGGGAAACCCTGCGCGGGGTGATCCGGCTGAGCGCGGAGCGGCTGCCCGGGCCCTACGGCGCGCTGCGGCTGCGGGTGGTGCTGGAGAACCGCACCGACCCCGGTACCCCGCTGATACGCCGGTCCGACGGGCTGCCGTACGCCCTCATCGCCGCTCACTGCCTGATCGCCGTGCCGGGCGGCCGGTTCCTGTCCATGACCGCACCGCCGGAGTGGGCGGCCGCCGAGGTGGGGCGCTGCGTGAACACCGCCACCTGGCCGGTGCTGGCGGGACCACCCGACTGCACGGAGCTGATGCTCTCCTCCCCGATCATCCTGTATGACCACGCGGAGATCGCCGCGGAGAGCGCGGGGCAGCTGTTCGACTCCACGGAGATCGACGAGATTCTCACCCTGCGCACGCTGACCCTGACCGATGAGGAGAAGCGCGCGGCCCGGGCCACCGACCCGCGTGCGGCCGAGTTGCTGGACCGGCTCGACCACCTGCCGCCCGAGATGATCGAGCGCATGCACGGTGCCATCCGCTATCTCAACCCGGCCAGGGGGCCGGCCACCGGCCCCGCGGCCGTGCCGGAGTGGACGGAAGTGCCGGAATGGGCGGACAGCCTCCCGGAAACGGCCGCCGGCCAGGGCGGGGCGCCACCGCAGGACCGCGGGGCAGGGCCTGACCCGGCCGTCGCCGGCCAGGCGCCCTGGTGGGACCCGGGCGCGGACAGCTCGGTGTCTCCGGAAACCGATCACATCATGATCGGGGGGGTCCGCGTCGCCCGGGGCAGCCGGGTGCGGATGAGCCCGGGTACCCGCCGGGCGGACGCGCAGGACCTGTTCCTGACCGGGCGGATCGCGCTGGTCGAAGCGGTGCTGTTCGATGTAGACGGCCACGCCCACCTGGCGCTGCTGCCCGACGACGACCCGGACGCGGACATTCACCGCGGCCAGGGCCGGTTCCTCTACTTCGCCCCCGACGAGGTCGAGCCGCTGGGGGCCGACGGCTAGCCCATCCCGCACCATCTCGCAGAGGAGGACCACTCATGGTTGGCAGGCTCATCAAGGCGGTGGTGCTGGCTGCGGCGCTCGCCGCGATCATCCAGTCCCTTCCCGACATCAAGCGGTATCTGGAACTGCGCCAGATGTAGCGCGTCCCGGGCGGGCGGGCCGACCGTCCCGCCCGGCCAGGCAGGTCTACGCAAGTCAGGCGGAACTATGGAAACGATCATCGGCTTCGTCGCCGGCTACCTGACCGGTGTCAGCGAGGGCCGCGAGGGTATGCAGCGGGCCCGCAAGTCCCTGGACGCGATCAGGACGTCGCCCGAGGTGCGCCGTCTGGTCGGGGAGGGGATCGGCCTGGCCCAGGTCGTGCTCGCCCGCGTCGCGAAGGGCGGGCTGAGCGGCGCCATCGGCGGGGTCAGCGAACTGATCACCGGTACCGCGGCTGGAGGGGACGAGCGCCGCGCAGCCTGAACGATCTCCCGCCGGCGGTCTGCCCACCTGGGCTCAGTGCCGCTGCCTGGCTGTCCCCTGGGGACAAGGACCTGCGGCCGGGCGGGTGCCTGCCGGGCCGCGCAGAAACCCCCGGCGATGGCCGAACCGGCTGCGGTGCGTGGCGGAGGGTAACGCTTCTGTAACATTGCGTGGTCTCTAGGCTACTGCTAGTAACCAGATTGAATACTAACCGTGACGCGCAGGCGGCACGGTGCGAGCCCGCACTCCCTGCCGGACCAGCCGTATGCCGTTGCCTGGCCCCTATTTACGGCCAGGCCACATCGTGCCCGGGGGGACGGCCATGGCTGGACATCATCGCGACGAGACGCCGGAAACGGGAGGACGCCCGGACGGCCAGCACGCTCCGGTATCCCGGCGTGCAATGCTCCGTACCGCCGCCGGTGCCAGCGCGGCCGGCCTGGTGGCCGGAGGCGCCCTCGCCGCGGCTCTCCCGGCCGCGGCGGCCGCCCGGCCGGAGCGGTCCGGCCAGTCCGCCGAGCGTCCGGCCCACTCCGCCACCACCACCCCGGACGCGGGCAGCGCGGCAGGGCCACTCGTGATCCACGTGCGCGACGCGCGTACCGGCGAGATGGACATCTTTGCGGGAACGACCCGTACGAGGCTGCGTGATCCGGCGCTCGCCGCCCGGCTCGTGCGCGCGAGCCAGTAACACCATCCCGCTGAGCCGGTCAGCTGGATTCCTGCCGCTGGCCCGGTGCTGCCGGAAGCCATCCCGACTAGCTATGAGGTAATCCATGTCATCGCACCGCGAGGCGCCGGAGATTTCCAAGGATCCGGTCGCGGACAGCACTGATGTCTACGCGTTCGTCAGTCCTGACCGGCCCTCTACGGTCACGCTGATCGCCAACTACATCCCGTTGGAAGAGCCTGCGGGCGGGCCGAACTTCTACGAGTTCGGCGACGATGTCCTGTACGAGATCCACGTGGACACCGACGGCGACGGCCAGGCTGACGTCACCTACCAGTTCCAGTTCAGCACCGCGCTGCGGGATCCGGACACGTTCCTCTACAACACCGGCCCGATCAGGTCACTGAACAGCCCGAACTGGAACAGCAGGCAGTTCTACACGGTCACCCGGGTCGCGGGCGGTATCTCCCAGCCGCTGGGCACCGGGCTGGCCTGCCCGCCCTGCAACATCGGGCCGCTGTCTACTCCCCGGTACGCCACGCTGGCGGCGAGCGCGGTGCACTCCCTGCCGGGCGGCGTGAAGGTCTTCGCGGGCCAGCGCGCCGAGGGGTTCTACGTGGACCTCGGATCGATCTTCGACCTCGCCACGCTCCGGCCTTTCCAGCAGCTGCACGCGAAGTACGGCATGCATATCTTCAATAGGCCCGAGCCCGGGGTGAACACCACCAACGAGCTGAACGTCCATTCCATTGCCCTGCAGGTGCCGATCGCCGCGCTGACCGGCTCCAGCTCACGGGACGAGAGTGACCCGCGGGCGGTCATCGGCGTGTGGACCACCGCCAGCAGACGGCATGTCCACATCTTGGACGCTGATCAGGGGACCAGCAGCTGGAGCGGGCCGTTCCGGCAGGTCTCCCGGCTCGGTAACCCGCTCGTGAACGAGGTGCTCATCCCGCTCGGGAAGAAAGACTTCTGGAATACCCAGCCGCCGATGTACGACGAGATGTTTGCCTCGTACGTCGCCCACCCCGAGCTGGCCGCGCTGCTGCCCGCCCTCTACCCGGGGGTGTTCCCGCATCTGGCCGGGCTGGCCAAGTCCGGGAAGCCGCGCGCGGACCTCGAGGCGATCCTGCTGACCGGGATCCCGGCCGGGCTGATCAAGGGTTTCCAGAATCACACCGGGCCCGTGCTGGCCGACATGCTCCGGCTCAACACCGCCATCAAGCCCGCGAGGAAGCCCAACATTCTCGGGGTCCTCGGCGGCGACCTGGCTGGGTTCCCGAACGGCCGCCGGGTCTTCGATGACGTGGTGACGATCGAGCTGCGGGCCATCGCCGGGCTTACCTATCCGCTGGTCGCTGCCGCCTACAAGCCGGATGCGGCGGCCGGGGCGATCACCGACGGACTCACCCCGGAGGACGTGAAGAAACCGTATCTGCGTTCCTTCCCGTATCTGGGCGTGCCCTACGGCGGCTACTACAACCCGTCCTGAGGCGCGGCTGTGACGGAAAACAGCCCCGGCCCGTCGGGCCCGGGGAGCGTGGTGCTCGACATCGGCGGCGGCGTCGGTGCACTGATCATCATCACCCCGGCGCGCATGGCGGGAGCGGAGATCGACATCAGCCCGGTGCAAGAACCCGCCGGGCGCACCCATGCGATCGTCCGGGAACGGAGGCTAGGCCCGGCCTCATGCCACGCGGCGGTGTACCCGGCCCTCCCCGCGGGGGACTACACGATCTGGCGGGACGCCGGCAGCCCGGCCGGGACCATCCGCATCGACGGCGGGGCCGCCGCCCGGTACCGCTGGGCGGAGCCAGGCTGAATCGGCGAGACGGCGGCACCACCCGCCGGCGTATCTTTCGCGGGCTCGCGAAAGATACGCCGGCGGCCCCTGGTGCCAGGGCCTTTGGCACCATGGCCTGGTGAGCGACTCCACCCGGGCCGGCCGGCGGTGAAGAAGCCGGGCAGGCTGCCCGGCGCTACGGTCGCGCCGCCGTGGCTCGCCGAGGTCATGCGGCCTGTCCCGGCGCCAGTGCCCTGGCCGGCGGTGATCCGGGCCGCGCTCGCCGTCTGCGGGCCGCTCGCCCTGGGGATGGCCCTGGGAAACCAGGTCGCGGGGCTTCTGGGTGCCATGGGGGGACTGCTGGGCGCGGTCGCGGACCGCGGCGGGACCTACCCGGCCCGGATCCGCCGCGTCGCGGTGGCCGGGCTCTTCGGCGGGGCGGGCGGGCTGCTGCTCGGCGTCCTGGTGCACGGCCGGGGCTGGATCGCGGTTCTCGTGCTGGTCCTGGTGGCCGGGCTGTCCGCGGTGCTGACCGCAGCCGGGGCCACCCTGGCCATCACCGGGCTGCAACTCCTCGTTTACACCATCCTGGGGACCGGGCCGCTCGGCGCGGCGCGAGCCTGGTGGCTGGCGCCGCTGCTGCTGCTGGCCGGCGTGGGATGGGCGATCCTGCTGCTGGTTCCCGCCTGGCTGGCCGCACCGCTGGCCGCGGAGCAGCGCAGTACTGCACAGGTCTACCGCGCCCTGGCCCGCATGCTGCGCGCGGCCGGGACGCCGGAGTTCCCCGCGGCCCACCAGGCCGTGGTCGGCGCGCTTAATCAGGCCTGGGATGACCTCGCGTCCCGCCGGGCCCAGGCCAGCGGACGGGATCCGGAGCTGAACCGCGTCGCTGCCCTGCTGCGGCAGACCCACCCGCTTACCGAGGCGGTCGTCACCCTGGTCCAGGAGGGGGTCCAGGCGCCGCCGGTTATCGCCACCATTGAGGCGATTGCCGACGCCATCCAGTACGGCACGCCGGTGACCTCGGTCCGCCCGGCCGGAGGTCCGACCCCCGGCGGCCAGGCGCTGGCCGCCGCCGTGGCCGGGGCAGCCGACCTGCTTTCCGGGAAGCGGGCCGCCGAGGGCGCGTACCGGCCCCGCCGCCCCGCTCTCCGGGAGCGTCTGCGGGACACGCTCGCGGAGACCATCGGCGGCCGCTTCACCCGGATCTTCGCGGTCCGGCTGATGCTGTCCGTCGGCGTGGCCGCCCTGGTCAGCCAGGCTCTCCCGCTGCAGCGCTCGTACTGGGTGGTGCTGACCGTGGCGATCGTGCTGCGACCGGACTTCGGCTCGGTCTTCGCGCGGGCCCTGCAGCGCGGGATCGGCACCGTGGTCGGGGCGGTCGTCGGGGCGGTCGTCCTCATCATCGTCCCGGCCGGGCCCCTGCTGCTGATCCCCTGCGCGTTCTTCGCCGGGCTGCTGCCCTACGGGCGGGACCGCAACTGGGGTCTGTTCAGCACGTTCCTGACGCCCCTGGTCGTTATCCTCATCGACCTGCTCACCCGGACCGGCTGGGCGCTGGCCCTGGACCGGCTCATCGACACCGTGCTGGGCTGCGCCATCGTGCTCCTGGTCGGATACGCCCCGTGGCCGTCGAGCTGGCATGCTCACCTGCCTGAACATCTCGCCACCGCGCTCGATAGTGTGGCCCGTTACACGGAGCAGGCGCTCACCGGCGCACCCGACCGGTCGGCGTTGCGCCGCCAGACGTACCGAGTCCTATCCGACCTGCGCACGGAGTTTCAGCGGACGATGGCAGAGCCCCCCTCAGTGAGCGGGCGGCTGGCCCGGTTGTGGCCCGCCCTCTCGGCGCTGGAGCAGGTCACGGACACCGTGACTGCCACCGCGGTGCATGCGGACGTCACGGGCCGGCGTCCCGATCCGCGTGAGGTGACGCAGCTGGCTGATGCCCTGCGCAGCCTGGCCCGCGGCATCCGGGACGGGCAGCTCCCGGAGGACCTGCCGCTCCCGGAGCGTGCGGACGTCTGCGAGCTGGCTGACCGTATCGCCGAGGTCCGGCGTGCGCTGACCGGCGAGCACGCGGCGTAGGGACCTGACCGTGGCTGAGGACTGGCGCTCCGGCGCCCGGGACATGCTCGTTGTCCTGCTCACCGTGACGACCGGCGCGGTCGACGCCACCGCTTTCCTGCATCTGGGGCACGTGTTCAGCAGCGTGGTCACCGGGACCATGGTGTTGCTGGGCGTCGCGGCGGGCACCCGTAACCCGGTCCTGGCCGAGAACTGCGGCGTGGCCCTGGCGAGCTACGTGGCCGGGGTGGTCATCGGCGCCCCCCTCTCGGCCCGGCGGACAGGGCGCTGGCTTGAGGGCTGGCGTGGCCGCCATCCTCACGCGGCAACCGCCGAGCGTGAGATCTGGCCGTCCTGGCTGACCGTCGCGCTCGCCCTGGAATTCTGCGTGCTGGTCGTGTTCTGCGTGGGCTGGGAGCTCTCCGGCGGTCACCCGGCCGGGGCAGGCCAGCTGATGCTGCTGGCCAACGTAGGCATCGCCATGGGCATCCAGAGCGCCACCGTCCGCCACCTGGGCGAGATATCGACCACCTACCTGACCGGCACGCTGACCGGGGTGATCGCCGGGCTGGTCACCGGGCGCAAGCCCAACGGGCTCGGCCGCAGCCTGGGCATCTTCGCCGCCGTGGTCGTGGGCGCCTTCAGCTCCGCCATCGTCACCACCTACCTGCCCGCGCTGCTCCCACTCGTGATGCTGCTCCCGCTGGCGCTGGTCGTATGGTTCGCCTCGGCGCGGTTCGGGCCCCGGCTGGGCTGGCAGGCGCCCCGCTAGGCCCCGATCCAGGGCTCAGCCGGCGGACGCCCGGTCCTTGCCCGCGGATCCGTGGCGTGCCTGCCCCGGTACGGAGGCGGGCCGGCGTCCCGGGCCGGGCAGCTGCCGCGGCTCCCGCTGGCGCCGGGCCGCGATGTATCCGGCTATCACGGTGAGGCCCAGCGCTCCCGCTGGGGGCAGGGTGACCAGGGCGGGCAGCTGGTACCGCCAGCTGAACTCGAACAGGTCCGATGCGAGCAGCACCGCGACCGCGCTGAAGAAGGTGAGCAGGCAGGCGGTGGCGGTGGCCCGCTGTGCGGGCGAGGCCTGGCGGCGCAGCACGCCGATGCTGCCGGCCAGCCCGGCCAGTACGGTGAACAGGAACAGCGGACCGGGCGTGTAGCCACCGTCAAGCTGGTACGCCCGCAGGAAGCCCGCCAGTCCTGCGGACACCGTGGGGCGGGCCCGCAGGTGCCGCCCCTTCGCGATCACTTTGACCTTGCCGGCGGGATTGAGCTGGGCGAACCGCAGCCGTCCATGCGGATCGGTGATGTAGGGCGGGTACAGCGGGAAGGCGCGCTGGAACTGCCAGCGCGCAATGGACGTGTCGCCCGCGCTGGTGACGCGCTGCACGGCGAAGAGCTTGACCGCGTCCTTGCTGATCGCAGTGGCCACCCGCCAGGGCTGCTGCTCGAACACCCGCCGGCTGAAGTTGGCCGCCATCGCCACGTGCAGCATCCCCGGCGGGGGCGTCACGTACTTGATCGGGGATGTGGCGCCGTGGTCCAGCCAGTCCGGGCCGCGGGCCTGCTGGCCGGGGGAGGGGCAGAGCGCGCGCTCATAGGAGGGCACCGTCAGCGTGGCGCAGTCGGCGGCGGCCGCAGCCCGGCCGTAGATCGTCCCGGCCGCGTACGGGGCGAGCGAGAAATGCCTGATGGTCACGTAGTTGCGGAAGCTGATCACCAGGATGGGCAGGGCGAAGGCGGCGCACAGTGCGGCGGCCTTGATCAATTTGCTGCGCCAGCCCGGAACGGTGATCAGCACGTACACGAGCGCGGGCAGGATGAAGATCTCGCCGACCTGGCGGACCGTCGCCGAGGCGCCCAGGGCGAGTCCCGCGGCCACCAGCATCCAGGGCCGCGGCCGGGGCTGCCAGAGCAGGCAGACCAGCCCGGCGACAATCAGCGCCTCGAACGCCGTGTCGGGCATGATGGACTGCTCGATCTGGAGCTGGTAACCATCCAGCAGGATGGGCGCGGTGGCCAGGGCGGCCAGCCAGCGCGGCACCCCGCGGCGGAGCAGGATCAGGTACAGCGCCACGGCCATGGCCAGGCCGAGCAGGTGCTGCACAGCCACCACCGTCGGCAGCGTGCCCACCCGGAGGAACAGCTTCAGGGCCAGCTGGTAGCCGGGGGGATCGTTCCCGGCGTAGGCGCCGAACAGGTACTTGATCGAATCGATGAACAGCAGCGCGGGCCGGTAGGCCAGCTGAGTGAGAATCCGCAGCACCAGCCCGGCGGCCAGCAGGATCGCCAGCAGCCAGTTCCGCCGCACCATCGCGGTCACGCCCGCCCCAGACATGATCGGCGTCGTCCCGCCTGAGGCGACTCGTGCAGCTGCCATGGCCCCCCCGGAAGCTCCTGGTAAGCATAACGGAACTCATAGTCATGCGTGCCGCAGCCTAGCGCCAGCGCCCGCGGCGTCCCCGGAGCACCGCACCGTGCCCCAGGTGGCACAGCCGCTCAATAGGCTGGAGGGGTGACCCCTGATCCTTCCCGGACCGCCCTGGTCCGCCGGGCCCGTCGCATCAACCGCGAACTCGCCCTCCTTTATCCCGATGCCCACTGTGAGCTGAACTTCACCTCACCGCTGGAGCTTCTGGTCGCCACGATCCTGTCCGCGCAGACCACCGACAAGCGGGTAAACCTGGTCACGCCGGTGCTGTTCGCCCGCTACCGGACCGCCGCGGACTACGCAGCAGCCGACCGGGCCGAGATGGAGAAGATCGTCCAGTCCACCGGATTCTTCCGGGCCAAGACCAACAGTCTCATCGGCCTGGGCCAGGCCCTGTGCGATCGGTTCGGCGGCGAGGTCCCGGGCAAGCTGGCGGATCTGGTCACCCTTCCCGGGGTAGGCCGGAAAACGGCGAACGTGGTGCTGGGCAACGCGTTCGGGGTGCCGGGCATCACCGTGGATACGCATTTCTCCCGGCTGGCCCGGCGCTTCGGGTGGACGACGCAGACCGACCCGGACAAGATCGAGCAGGAGGTCGGGGCGCTCATTCCGCGGTCGGAGTGGACCATCCTGTCGCACCGGCTGATCTGGCACGGCCGCCGCGTCTGCCATGCGCGCAGGCCCGCCTGCGGCGCCTGCGCCATCGCGCGGCTCTGCCCGTCCTACGGGGAGGGGCCCACCGACGAGAAGACGGCCCGCGCGCTGGTGAAGACGGGGCCGTTCTCGTGAGCGCCGCGGACCCCGTGCAGCGCGTCCCCGCCGGGGCGGCCCCCGCGGCGGCGCAGGACGCTCAGCGCGGCCCGCCGCGCTGGCTGCGCGACCTGGCCTCGTCGGCCTGCGAGACCGCGATTCCCGCCCGGCTCCGGCCGCCGCCAGGTGGCGGGCGCCCCTCCGCGGTGCTGGTGCTCTTCGGCACCGGCCCGGACGGGCCCGACCTGCTGCTGGTGCAGCGCGGCCCCGGGCTGCGACGGCACCCCGGGCAGCCCGCGTTTCCCGGTGGCGCGATCGACGAGTCCGACGCGGGCCCGGTGCCGGCTGCCCTCCGGGAGGCCGCCGAGGAGGCGGGCGTCGAGGCCTCCGGGGTCGACGTCCTGGCGGTACTCCCCGACCTGTTCATCCCCCGGAGCGGCTTCTCGGTCACGCCGGTCCTCGCCTGGTGGCGGCGGCCGGTCCCGGTGGCCGCCGCCGACCCACCAGAGGTGACCGCCGTGGCCCGGGTCCCGCTCTCCGAACTCTCCGATCCGCAGCGCCGGCTAACGATCCGGCATCCGTCCGGTGTCAGCGGGCCGGCCTTCCGGGTGCGGGGCATGCTGGTCTGGGGGTTCACCGCAGCCCTGGTGGACCGGCTCCTCACGCTGGGCGGATGGGAGCAGCCGTGGGACCGAGGCCGGGTGGAGGAGCTGCCGCCGGAGGCCCTGGCCGCCGGGAGTTAATACCTTCGCTGGACGCGGTCAATACCGTACTGCGAGCCAATCATCTCGGCGGGCGCTATACGGTGGGCTGGTGTCGGGTGACTTGCTTGACCTGATCTTGATTGCGCTCGCTGCGGCCTTTGCCGTAGCCGGTTACCGCCAGGGCTTTATCGTCGGAATTCTCAGCTTCGCCGGATTCCTCGGCGGGGCGGCGGTGGGCGCCTCGTTCGCGCCTGCGCTCGCGCGCTCCCTGGTGCAAGGGTCCGCCCAGCAGGCCCTGGTGGCGATCGTCGCGGTGTTCGTGGCCGCCATGATCGGCCAGCTGCTCGCCTCCGCGATCGGCGCCGCGGTGCGCTCCCGGGTGCACTGGCGCCCGGCGACCCTGATCGACTCGGTGGCCGGCGCCGCGATCAGCGTCATCTCCGTCCTGCTTATCGCCTGGCTCATCGGCTCGGCGGTGGTCAACGCGCCGTTCGCCATGGTCACCGCCCAGGTCAACCGCTCTGCTGTGCTGCACGCGGTGGACGGGGTCATGCCGCCTGCCGCGCGGACGATGTTCTCTGACTTCCGCAGCCTGCTGGCCAGCGGGCCGTACGTCCAGGTCTTCGGCGCGCTCGGGGCCGAGCCGGCGCTCACCGTGGCCCCGCCCAGCCCGGCCGTGCTGGCCTCCGCCGGCCTGGCCCGGTCCCGGAACAGCATCGTCAAGGTCATGGGGATCGCGCCGAGCTGCTCGCGGCGGATCGAGGGCTCGGGCTTCGTCATCTCACCTCAGCACGTCCTGACCAACGCGCACGTGGTGGCGGGTGTCAGCCTCAAGCAGACCGTGACCACCAGGCTGGGCATCTCGCTGCGGGCCACGGTGGTGATGTTCGACCCGGAGCGCGATCTCGCGGTCCTCTACGTGCCCCGCCTGAACGCCCGCCCGCTGAGCTTCGCCGGGCCCGCCAACCTGGGCGACGAGGCGATCGTGGCCGGCTATCCGCGGGATCATCCGTTCACCGTCGTGCCCGCCCGGGTGGGTGACGACCAGCTGGCCCAGGCGCCGGACATCTACCAGTCCAAGGAAGTAACCCGGCAGATCTACTCGATCCGGGCGGATGTTGAGCCGGGCAATTCCGGCGGGCCGCTGCTGGCCCCCGACGGCCGGGTGGACGGGGTCGTCTTCGCGGCGGCCGTGGGCGTCAAGGACACCGGCTACGCGCTGACCGGCGCCGAGGTGGAAGGCGACGCACGCGCGGCCGCCTTGAAGAGGGCCCCGGTCTCCACCCAGAACTGCGACTAGCGCGGAGCCCCGGAGTACGTCGGAGCTCCCGGGGTCAGGACGGGGGTCCCTGGACTCAGGGCGGGCCAGGTGGCCAGAACGTGGGCTAGCCGCTAACTCTCGCCGTGGGTCAGGATGATCCGCGGGCCCGATGAGACCGCCACGGTGACACCGGCCGCCTCGATCTGGTCGGCCAGCCCGGCGGACGCCCGGGCCACGCCCGTGGCGTCGATGTGATGCGGCGGCGCGGCCGTGTACTGGGTGACCCGTTCCGCCCCCCGGCGCAACAGAGCGGCCGCTCCCCGGGCGTTGCCGCGCTGCAGGTGGGTCAGGCCGACCGCTATCTGGGCCAGCCCGCGCCACAGCTCCCGTTCCGGGTCCGGGGCCTGCTTCCAGGACGCCTCGAGCACCTCGTGCGCGTGGAACGGGCGATCCGTGTCCAGCAGGTGCTGGGCCAGGGCCAGCGCGTCCGCCGGAGGAAGGGACAGGTCTTCCGGCACCCGGTCCGCGCCCGCCGCATCACGGGGCAGCGGGCGCCCGAGGACGTCCCGGGGCCGGGAGTTCCGCGGCCGCCCGGCGGGGTCACGGTCCCGGGCCGGCCCGCCCGCCATCATCGCTCAGGTTCCGGGTCCGCCAGCCAGCCGCCCAGTTCACGGTCGAAGCGGTCCGGCTGTTCCTCGTGCGGGAAGTGGCCGGCCCCGTCCAGCAGGCGCCACCGGTACGGGCCGTCGACGTGACGCCCGGACCCGCGCGCCGTGCCGGGCAGCACGCACGTGTCCAGCGCGCCCTGCAGGTGCAGGGTGGGGGCCTGGATCGGGGCGCGCATCCGCCGGGCGTAGCGGACGCCGTCCGGGCGGACCCGGGAACGGACGAACCAGCGGTGGTACTCCAGGGCCGAATGCGCCACCGACGGGATGCACATCGCGGTCCGGTAGCGCCGCTCGGTTTCCGGGTCCGGCCACCCCGGCCCGGACCAGGAACGGAGCATCTGCCCCACCCGCTCGGCGTGATCCCGGACCAGGTTGTGCTCGGGAAGCACGGGAACCTGGAAGCCGAACGCGTACCCGCTGCGGCGGCCCTGCCCCAGCGGGTCGGTGACCACCGAGGACCGCATCCGCAGCGGGTGGGCCATCGAGATGACCGCCAGCCTCCGCACCACCTTTGGGTAGTAGGCGGCCATGGTCCAGGCCACCAGCCCGCCCCAGTCATGCCCGATGACCACCGCGTTGGCCTCGCCGAGGGCACGGATCAGGCCGGCCGCGTCCGAGGCCGCGGTGACCAGGTCGTAGCCGCGGGGTGGCTTGTCGCTGCCGCCGTAACCACGCAGATCCGGGGCGACGGCCCGGTAACCGGCTGCGGACAGCGTGGTGAGCTGCTCCCGCCAGGTCCACCAGAACTCCGGGAAGCCGTGCAGCAGCAGGACGAGCGGGCCGTCGCCGCTCTCGACGACGTGCAGCCGGGTCCCGTTCGCGCTCACGGCACGGTGCGACCAGGGTCCCTCGACGTAGACCGCGGCCTCGCCCCGGAGGGTCACCGGGTCAGCCCGCCTCGACCGCCGGCCGAGCGGGGGTGTCATCATCCCGCTTGAGCAGCGCCAGGTCCTCATGCACCGTCTGCCTCGTCTTCCGCAGGCCGCTTACCCCGCGCACCTTGACGATCACGATGAGGATCGCCACCGCGGCCAGCAGCAGGCACACCCCCGCCACGATGAGAAACGCGGCCCAGGTCCAGATACCGAGCGTGACCAGGCCGGCCACGAAGGCGAAGCAGAGAAGCACGAGGATCAGGCAGCCGGTGAACGCCGCGATCGCGACCAGGGCGGCGGCCAGGCCGAGACGCTTGGCGTCCTCGCGGAGCTCCAGTTTCGCCAGCGCCAGCTCACACTTGACCAGCTGGGTGGCGTCCCGGATGGCCTGGGCGACGAGATCGCCGATTGACGGCACGCTGCCATTGACGGGCGACTGCGGTGCCGCGGATCTGGCCCTCACATGCACACTCCCCTCGCGCGCAATCCTGTCGTTCAGTCTTCCGCACCGGTGATTCGCGTGCGTACGGGGGTTCGCGGCCGGGCCAGCCCGGGCGCGAGACGCCAGGAATTGCTCCTTATCCCGGCCACGTCAGTTTCCCCCGGCAAGTGATCTTACGGGATTACCGCTGGATCACTCCGCGCGGCCTTCCTGCTTTTCTCCAGGTGCGCCCAAATGGCCCGGGGAAGGCGGTTTCCGGGTGGCTCCGGGCCGGGCACGAGCCTTGCCGCAAGGGGCGCGGCCGGTCGTGCCGTGACCGGTCGTGGCGTGGCCCAGAAGGGCTGGCCAGAGGGGCGTGGCCGGAAGAGCGTCGCCGGGCGGCAATGGGCGCTAGCGGGATCTAGCCTGACACGGCGGGCCGGGCTACCATGCGCGCACCTCGTCACGCCGGGGGGCCGCGGCGGCTATCCCGCGTCCTCGCCGGACGTGGGCTCGTCGCCGTGGCCCGACCTCGGCCGCCTACCTGGGCCCCTCGGTCGCGTGGGTACCCGGCCGCCGTGCCAGGACGTCTCTGTGACCTTTGTACGGCGGATCGGCTGGCGGGCCAAGCCCAGGGCAGGACCGATTCCTCATCTTGATCGATCCCCTGCGTCCCATTCCCCCCGGGCAGCACCTCGGGGCCGCCGGGCCGGGGGAAGCGCGCTGAAGGCGAGGACGGGCCAGCCGCGGAGCTGGGCCAGCCGCCGCAGCGCGCGGTCCGGGTTCACCGCGTGGGGATGGCCCACGGCCTCCAGCATCGGCAGGTCGGTGATCGAGTCGCTATAGGCGGAACAGTCGGCCAGCCGGTAGCCGCGGTCCCGGGCCAGTTCCCTGACCCGCTCCGCCTTGGCCGGACCGTAGGCGTAGAAGTCCATCTGCCCGGTGTAGCAGCCCTCCGCGATCTCCATCTGGGTGGCGATCACCAGTGCGGCGCCGAGCAGGGTGCCGATCGGGCCGACCATCTCCAGCCCCGCGGTGCTCACGATGATCACGTCCTCACCCGCCGCCCGATGCGCATCAAAGAGGGCCCGCGCTTCGTCGTAGACATACGGGACGATCAGCTCATCCAGGTGGCGGGCGACGATCTCGCGCACCCGGTCGGCAGGCCAGCCCTGGCAGAGCTGGCTCACCTGCGCCCGTATCTGCTCCATCCGCTCGTGGCTGGCCCCCCGCCGGCTGAATAGCAGCTGCGCGAACGCGCTGCGGACTGCGTCACCCCGGCTGATCAGGCCATTCCGGTAAAACGAAGGTCCGTAAGCGAGGGTGCTCGACTTCGCGATGATCGTCTTATCAAGGTCAAAGAACGCGGCGGCCGGTCGGCGCGCGGCCTCGGCGGAACTGGACACAGCAAGCGAGCCTATGACCGAAAGCATGTTTTCGTTGTCAGCGTGGCGTGACCGATTGGTAACTTGGCCCGGATACACGTAGGCTTTGCTCGTACGGGCCCGGCTCTGCCCCCCCGGAGCCGGACCGTTTGGCGACCCCCGCTCTCCCCCCCGGCGGGGGTCGCCCCCTTTCTGTGCAGTCCCCGCATATTCTTCCTGGTCCTGCCCTATTTTCCAGATGTCGCGGGCCATCCGGCGCCGGCCGCCGCGGCCTCGCCGCCGGCCAGCAGGGACTCCAGCAGGGTGAGTGAGCCTGGCTTGGAAAGGGGCTCATTGCCATTCCCGCATTTGGGCGACTGGATGCAAGACGGGCATCCCGCCTGGCACTCACAACCCCGGATCGCGTCCGCGGTCGCGCTCAGCCACTCCCGCGCCGCATGATAACCACGTTCCGCGAAGCCGGCCCCCCCATCGTGCCCGTCATAGACGAAAACAGTTAGCTGCCCGGTGGCCGGGTGCAGATCAGCGGAAACGCCACCCACGTCCCAGCGATCGCACGCGGCAAACAAGGGCAGCAATCCGATCGAGGCATGCTCGGCGGCGTGTGCCGCGCCGGGCAGGTCAACGCCCAGGTCCAGCAGGCGGGCGCGCTCGGCGGCCGGGATTGTCCACCACACGGCCCTGGTGCGCAGGGTCTGCGGCGGCAGGCTGAGCGGGAACTCGCCGAGCGGCCGCCCGGTTTCCGGGTGGCGCCGGATGAACCCCACGACTTCCCGCCGCACCTGGACGTCGCCGAAGTGCACCATGGCGCTGCCCCAGCTTTCCCGGCGCAGTTCCCTGGTCACCTCGATCGCGGTGACCTGGCGGGCCGCCGTGGAGTACCCGGGATCAGCGGGGCGCACCAGGGCCACGCCGCCTGCCAGGTCCAGCTCATCCACCAGGTACAGCTCGCCCTGGTGCGGGTAGACCGCCCCGTTGTGCACCAGCAGGTGCGAGGAGGGCTCGTCCACGGTGCCCACCAGGCGCCCGGTCGGCAGCTCCACGATCTTGACGGGGTGACGGCCCGATCCGCGCAGCCCGGCGCGGGGTGGACGGCCACGGCGGGTCCAGTACAGGCCGCCGCTGCGGCGGCGGAGCATCCCCCGCCGGATCAGGGCCTCCGCGACCTCCCGGGCGCCCGGGGCGAACGAGGCCAGGTCCGCGTCGGTGAGCGGCAGCTCTGCGGCCGCCGCGCACAGGTGCGGGGCCAGCACGTAGGGGTTCCCGGGATCCAGGACCGTCGCCTCGACCGGGCGGTGCAGCAGCGCATCCGGATGATGGACCAGGTAAGTATCGAGCGGATCATCCCGGGCGATCAGGACCACCACCGCGCTGCGCCCGGCCCGGCCCGCCCGCCCGGCCTGCTGCCAGAGGGCGGCCCGGGTTCCGGGCCAGCCCGCGATGAGCACCGCGTCCAGGCCACTGATGTCCACGCCCAGCTCCAGGGCAGTCGTGGTGGCCAGGCCGGTGATGCCGCCGGTGCGCAGCGCCTCCTCCAGCGCGCGCCGGTCCTCGCGCAGATACCCGGAGCGGTAGGCCGCCACCCGGTCGCAGTGCGCGGCGGCTCCTGACTCACGCAGCGCGCGGCGCGCGCCCAGGGCGACCGCCTCGGCACCGCGCCGGGAGCGGGTGAACGCCAGGGCCGGGACTGCCCCGGCCACCAGGTCGGCCAGCAGCGTGGCGGCCTCGCTGGTGGCGCTGCGCCGGACCGGTGCACCGGCCTCGCCGCGCACGCTGGTGAGCGGCGGCTCCCACAAGCCGAAGGTGACCGGCCCGGACGGTGCGGCGTTCTCGGTGACCGCTTCCGCCTGCCGTCCGGTCAGCAGGAACGCGCACCGGGCGGGCTCGCTGACTGTGGCGGAGGCGAGCAGGAAGACCGGCCCGGGAGCCGGGCCGCCGTGATGCGCGGCGATCCGGTGCAGCCTGCGCAGCACCTGGGCGACGTGGGAGCCGAACACCCCCCGGTAGGTGTGGCACTCGTCCACGACGATGTAGCGCAGCTGGCGGAAGAAGCCGTTCCACCGGGCATGCCGGGGCAGCAGCGTCTGATGCAGCATGTCCGGGGTGGTCAGCAGGTAATTGGCGTGCGACCGGGCCCAGTCCCGCGCCGCCGCGGGCGTGTCCCCGTCGACCACCGCGGCGCGGACACCTGGCACCGCGAGCTCGCTGACCGCCCGCAGCTGGTCGGCGGCCAGCGCCCGGGTCGGCGCGAGGTAGAGCGCGGTCCCGCCCTCGCCGATGGCGGTGAGCGCGGGCAGCAGGTACCCCAGTGACTTCCCGGAGGCGGCCGGGGTGGCGATGATGACGTGCCGGCCGTCCCGCGCGTGCCCGGCCATCGCGGCCTGATGGGCCCAGGGAGCTAGCACGCCGCGGCGGGAGAACGCGTCCGTGACCGCCGCGGGCGCCCATCCGGGCCAGGCTGCCCGTTGCCCTGCGCGAGCAGGGATGTACTCTACGTGGATCAGTCGTCCCGACCGGGCGCCGTGGCGCAGCACAAGTTCTGCGGGGGAGGCCGCCGCGAGCTGGGCGGGTCGGCTTGGCCCGGCGGGATACGAGGCAGCCGGGCCTGGCGTTTGCGGGGCCGGTTCCAGGGGACCGGGTCCTGCAGGGCCAGGCCGGACCGGAGGCTCGCCGGGAACGAGCGGAGTGGTCGCAGTCATTGGCTCCCAGTGTGACATCTGTACGCGAGGTGCCTCGAAGCGTGAACTCGTGTAGACATGACCTCAGAGCGTGGTTGAATGCGCGACGGGATCAGCAGCACTCCACGGAGGACGCTGCGCTACCGCTCGGATCGCCCGGATAGACGAAGGCTGTATGGCGCTGGAGGACTTGTGGACCTGAAGCTTGACCACCACACCAGGGATGGGATCGAGGTCGTCGACGTCGAGGGCGAGATCGACGTCTACACCGCGCCACGGCTGCGCGAGCTGCTCATCGAACTGGTTAACAACGGGCACTACCAACTGGTGGTGAACATGGAGAAGGTTGAGTTCCTCGACTCGACGGGCCTGGGGGTCCTGGTCGGCGGGCTCAAGCGGGTCCGGGCCCACGACGGGTCGCTGGACCTCGTGTGCACCCAGGAGCGCATCCTCAAAATTTTCCGGATCACCGGCCTGACCAAGGTCTTCGGTATCCACGACACGGTGGACGAGGCCATCACGGCCCGGAAGTCGGAGAAGTAGCGGCTGA
>Ga0208219_1000285_pt1 | contig 18662 bp, 21 predicted proteins | sample NGESurshal072012_7_FD_184469 | JGI IMG/M metagenome (GOLD analysis project Ga0208219, IMG submission 184469) | Arctic peat soil microbial communities from Barrow, Alaska - NGEE Surface sample 53-2 shallow-072012 (SPAdes) | ecosystem: Environmental > Terrestrial > Soil > Wetlands > Peat ... | reverse complement strand
GCTTGCGAAAACGCCTGGCGGATGGCTAGAATCGTCGGGTTCGAGGCACGGAATCTACGCCGTCGCTCTGGACGCCGACGTATAGCGTGGCCGGGTTCGACGGATCGATGACCAGATCGGTGACCGATCCCGTCTTCACGCGCGTCCAGTTCGCCCCAGAGTCGGTCGAGCGGTAAAGGCCGTTCGAAGCCGCTGTCAGGTAAAGGCGTGACGGTGTCCCCGGATCGATGAGCAGCACGCCCTTCCCTACCGGCGTACCCAGATCGCCGACGATGCGCGTCCAGGTGACGGCAGCGTCATCGGAACGGTAGATTCCTTCGCCCGCCATCACCGCATATACGCGCGACGGCGTGACAGGATCGACAGCCAGCGCGGCCAGAGCCAGCGTTGGCAGGCTGTCACCCACCGGCTCCCAGCCTGCGCCGCTGTTCGTCGTCTTCCAGATCCCGCACCGGGGACCGCCCACGTATATGGTCGCGGGCGTCGTCGGATGGACAGCGATCGAATGGACGCGCCCGATCGCGCCTAGGCCGCCGTCATTGATACGCGTGGGCCCGATCAAGACCCACTCTCCCAACGTAACTGCCACGCTTCAATCAATCCCAGCGCCTGGGTGGGTGTCAACCGCTTGTGGGTTGGCCCTCAGCTGTCTCCTCGGGTGCGGGTTGGCGAATACGCGACAGTTGAATACGCGACGGTACCAGTACGATGGGCCGCCACCCTGCCAGGGCGATCCCCACCCCTGCCTGCGAATGACACGATCACAAGCGGGCTCCGGCCGAACCGGAACGCACGCTAACGACCCCGCCCACCCGCGTCCGGACACCCGCTGACCTACCCGGATCCGCCTTAACGTGCGATCCGGTTCCGATGTAGGTCCACCCCCGGACCAGGCCAGGGCAGGCGAGCCAAGCGAGCCCCGGAGCACGATGGGCAGAGACCGCGTCGCGCCGGATCGCATGCCGATCAGCTCCAGCCGGGACTGGGCGCCTGGCCCCGCCTGGAAAACGGCGGCGGCCGAGCCGTCCGGGGCGATTACCCCGACCTCCCCGGACGGGCCGGGGGCCTTGCCGGGCAGGACGCGCCGGGTCCCGCTGGCCGGGTCGATGACCACGTAGGCGCAGCGCCCGCTGGTCCCGCACCGCACCGTCAGCCACCCGGTCGGCCCGACCGCCACGACCGTGTCGGTCGTGATCAGCCGCACGCCGCCTGGCCCGGCATCGTAGAAGGACCCGCCGAGGTCTGCCAGCAGGACGCCGCCGCGGCCGTCGGCGCCCGCCTGCCAGGGACCGAGACCCGGCCGAAGCGACAGCGACACCCTGGCGGCGCCGCTCGCCAGTGCATAGAGGACGATGCGGCTCCTTTCTGTATCCATGAGCCACACCAGCCCGGCGGCCGGGCCCGGCACCACGATCAGGCCACCGCGGCTGAGAGCCGCCGGCAGGCTGCGGGCCGGCCGCCCGTCGGCCACCAGGTAGCCGGGCACCAGGTCGAGCGGGCGGATCAGCGCCTGATGGGGACCGACCACGAACGACAGCGGCCCGGTGCTGTCCAGGGCCGGCACGGCCGTGCGGGTGACCCGACCGCGCTCCAGCTGAATCCGGACCACGCCCGCCTGACCCAGGCCGAACAGGTTCCAGCCCGAGGCCACGCCGAGCAGCCGGTGGCCGGCCTGGGTGACCCGCACCGCCGGCGGAGCGGCCGGCGGCCTCTTCCGGTGCAGGACCGCTACCACGATGACCGCGGCGAGCAGCACGGCCAGCACCAGCCAGCCGGGCCACCGGCGGGATCGCGGGCGCGCCGAGCCGAACCGGACCACATCCGGTGCGCCCTGCTGCCCCTGGCCTCCGGCCCTTTCGCCCACGAGTCAATCTTCGCCGCCGGCGGCCCGGCGCGCGACCTGCCGGGCAGGGTTCCCGTTCGCCGGCACGGCGCGTCGGCTCCCGGCAGGACAGGACGCTGTCCCCATGTGGTCAGGACGCCGGGTGGCCGATCCTGTGACCAGCATGGGCCAGCGTCGACGGGCTGGCCCGCTCAGAGAGAGGAATATCGCATGCCGGCGAGCGGAGTTGCGGGAACGAGCACGGGGTCCGCCCTTACGGACGAACGAGTGGAAGCACGCGGCCTGAGCACGAGACTGCGCCGGCGGGCTGGCGGCCTGTCGCTGCTGGGGGCGGGCGCCTTGACCTTCGCGGGCTTTCTGGTGACACCGTGGGAAGGACCGGGGGGCACTAGCGCGCAGCTGCGCACGATCGCGGCGCATGCGACTCAGGCGCAGGTGGCGGCGCTGCTCCTGCACTTCGGCTACCTGCTGCTGGTCCCGGCCGCCTTCACGCTCGCGTACCTGACCCGGCGGCGCGCGGGCAGGCTGAGCGGCACTGGCCTGGTGCTCAGCATCCTCGGAGCGGGCCTGTCCGGATTGCTGGTCACCGACTTCTTTGACCTGGCCCTGGCTCGCCAGCTCCCGCTGGGCACTGCGGCCCGGGTGTCGGACGCGGCCAAGCAGCTGCCTATGGGCGCGGTGCTGGCCAAGCCGACCGCACTGGCGGCGATCATCGGGCTCGTGCTGCTCGTGCTGGCGGCCTGGCGGGCTGGCTGGACTTCGTGGTGGCCGGCTCTGGTGATCTTCGCCGGGTGGGTGCTGGCGTTCAGCGGCACCACGCTGCCGCGCGCCGGTGCCGGCTCGGCCCTGGTCTTCGCCGGGCTGGCTGTGGTCGGCTGGCGGGTACTGAGCATGACTGATGACGAGTGGGAAACCGGCCTGCCGGGATGAGAACGGGCGCGGGGGCGGCGGGCGTCGCTGGCGAGGGGCGCCCGCCATGCCGGCGCGGAGCCGGACAGGTGAGCTGGTCCGGCTCCGGGCAGGCAGCACCCGCTGACCGTGCAATCGGGCTGAGGGACGCGGACAATGTGGCTGTGAGGCAGGCAGGAAACGTTCAGCGCGGGTGGCCAGCGGCCTGGTCGCCGCGGGTGGCTGGCGCACTGGCCGCCGTCTCGGTCGTCTGCGCGCTGGGTTCGCTTGGCCTTTACGCGTACAACCTGTCCTTCGCGGCGGGCCGCGTGCAGTACCTGTACGGGGACAACCTCGTCGTCGGGATGATCTTTCCGCTGGCCGGCGCGTTCCTGGTCCGGCGGCGTCCGGGCAACCTGGTCGGCTGGGTACTGCTGGCCGGCTGCCTGGTCGGGATCAACGCGCTGGCTGGCCAGTACGCGGTGGCCGGGCTGCTCGGCCCGCACGGCCGTCTGCCGGGCGCCGAGCTGGCAGCCTGGGTCGGCACCTGGGCCTGGGCGCCGGAGCTTGCGGTGCTGAGCTTGCTGCCGCTGCTGTTCCCCGACGGCAGGCTCCCGTCGCCGCGGTGGCGCCCGCTCGCCTGGGCCATCCTGGGATGTTCCGGCGTCTTGATACTGGCGGCCATGCTCGCACCCATCGGGCCAGATGCCAGCGCCAGCCATACCCTGCACAATCCGCTGGGCCAGAGCCCGGTGTTCACCGGGCTGCTGCTGGTCATGGTGGCCGTTCTCGGCGTCGTGCTCATCCCGCTGTCGGTGCTCGCGCTGGGGCTCCGGATGCGCCGTGCGAACAGCGCAGAGCGCGCCCAGATGCAGTGGCTGCTGTTCGCCGGCGTGGTCACCCTGGCGTTCGGAGTCAGTGCCAGCGCGGTGCCGAAGCCCTGGCAGGAGGCGTTCTGGGCGATCGGGATGGCCGCCATCCCGGCGGGCATCGTGATCGCCGTCCTTCGTTACCAGCTGCTGGACATCGAGGTGGTACTGAACCGCGCGGTAGTCTACGGCCTGCTGACCGGCCTGGTGCTGATCGGATACCTGGCCGCGATCGCGGGGGTCGGGCAGGTGGCCGCGCAGCGGACAGGGCTGCTTGCGGTGGCCGTGCTGGCATTGCTTGCGGCAGCAGCCCGCGCGCGGGTACAGCGAGGGGTCGACCGCATGCTATTCGGCTACCGCCGGGATCCCTATGCAGTCGTGGACCGGGTCGGTCAGCGGCTCGATCTGGCCAGCGGTCCCATCGACGCCCTTCAGCAGATCGCCAGCGAGCTCCGGGTCGCGCTGCGGCTCCCTTCGGTAGCTGTTCTTCCAGACGATTCCAGGCTGGCCGTGATCGCGACCGGCGCCGCGGTCGCCGGCGTCCGGGATCTGCCTGTCGTCGTTGAGGGCCACCAGGTCGCGCTGCTGCGGATCGGGCTGCGGCATCAAGCAGAGCGGCTGCGGCCGGAGGAACAGTCGGTGCTGGCCGACGTCAGCCGGCGGATCGGCGCGCTGGTCCAGGCGGCCGGCCTGATCAACGACCTCCAGCGGAGCCGGGAAAGCCTCGTCGCCGCCCGCGAAGAAGAGCGCCGGCGGCTCCGGCACGACCTGCACGACGGGCTCGGCCCGGAACTCGCCGGGATGGCCTTGCAGCTCGACAGCCTCATGGGCCAGCTCGACGGCCAGTCCGCCGCGGCTGAGCGGGTGCAGGTGCTGCGAGACCGGATGCGGCAGACCGTCGCTGAAGTCCGCCACGTCGTCGACAACCTGCGGCCGCCCGCCATCGACGAACTGGGCCTGCTCGACGCACTGCGCCAGCACGTCGCCGCGTACGCGCTGACGCCCGCTGGCCCGGCCGGGGCAGCGGGCATCAGTGTCGAGGTGGCTGCCGACGAGCTGCCCGCACTTCCGGCCGCGGTCGAGGTCGCCGCTTACCGGATCTCCGCCGAGGCAGTCGCCAACGCCGTTCGGCATGGTCGGGCCACCGTCTGCACCGTCGCCGTTTCCGCCGCCCCGGGCCGGCTGCTGGTCACTATCGAGGACAACGGAACAGGGATCGACCCCCAGGCCGTCCGCGGCGTGGGCCTGCAGAGCATGCGAGACCGCGCCGCTGAACTCGGCGGCGGCCTCAGCGTCGACACCGGATCCGCGGGCACCACCATCCGCGGCTGGCTACCCCTCCAGCTCCGATGAAGTCCCCGTTGCGCGTCATTATCGCCGATGATCACCCCGTGTTCCTCGAGGGGCTGCAGACCATCCTGGAAGAGGACCCCGGCTTTACGGTGGTCGCGACCGTCCCTGACGGGCAGGCCGCCGTCGCCGCAGTCGGGGCCTACCAGCCTGACCTGGTGCTGATGGACCTGAGAATGCCCGGAACCGGGGGCGTGGAGGCAACCGCTCAGATCACCGCGAGGCATGCCGGGACGACGGTGCTCGTGCTCACCATGAGCGAGGACGACGACTCGGTGTTCGCCGCGCTGCGGGCTGGCGCCCGCGGTTACCTGCTCAAGGAAGCCAGTGCTGAGGACATCCGCCGGGCCGCCCGTACCGTCGCGAACGGGGAGGCAATCTTCGGACCGCGAGTCGCCGACCGGGTTATCAGCTTCTTCAGCACGCTCAGCGCCAGCCGCAGCCCCGCGCCCTTCCCGCAGCTCACCAGCCGCGAACGCGAGATCCTCAGCCTCGTGGCCGCGGGATGCGACAACCCAGCCATCGCCCGCCGCCTCGCGCTTTCCGACAAGACCGTGCGCAACCATGTCTCGGCCATCCTGACCAAGCTGTGCGCCGCGACCCGGGCCGAAGTGGTGGCCCGCGCCCGCGACGCAGGCCTGGGCAGCAACGGCGCCGGCCGGTAACGGCCGCAAAGGCCGCCTGGCAGTCCCGCGACCGGCCGGGCGCAGAAGCCGGACGCACTCCGGCCCGTGATTACCCTTGCGCTGTGGGGCGGATGACGATCTCGCTGATGTCGACGTCGCCGGGCTGCTCGATCGCGAACGCGATGGCACGCGCGATGGCGTCGGGCGTGATGGCGATCTCGTCTCGCCGCGCGAGCATCTGGGCTCTGACCTCCGGGTCGGCAGCGGAGGCCGCGAAGTCGGTGGCGACGAAGCCGGGCGAGATGGTCGTCACCCGCAGCGCGGCGCCCGCCTCCTGGCGCAGTCCCTCGGAGATGGCGCGCACGGCGTTCTTCGTGCCGGCGTAGACGGCCTGGCCAGGCACGATCCTCAGCCCGGCGGTCGAGAGAGTATGCACGAAGTGCCCGGTGCCCTGGGCGCGGAAGACCGGAAGCGCAGCCGCGATGCCGTAGAGAACGCCCTTGACGTTGATGTCGATCATGTCCTCCCACTCCTCGACGCGCAGGTCGTCGAGAGGGGCGACGGGCCCGATGCCGGCGTTGCTGATCAGCACGTCCAGCCGGCCGTATCGGTCGAGCGCGAGGGCCACCAGATCGGTCAGGGCCTGGCGCTGCCGGACGTCGGCCGGGGCGAACACGGCCTCGCCGCCGGCGCTGGTGATCCGGGCCGCGAGCGCCTCGAGGCGGTCCGTCCGGCGCGCGGCCAGGACCATTCGCGCGCCCCGCTGCGCCAGCAGGAGCGCGGTGGCTGCTCCGATCCCGCTGCTCGCGCCCGTGAGCGCGACGACCTTCCCGTCCGTTCCTGACATGTGAGCCCTCCCCTGGAAGCAGATGCGATCCGCGCCGGCCCCTGCCGACGGCTGCGGTGGTAGCGTCGTATCAAGAAACGGACAGCTGTCCGGTGGGGTATCGTCACCGTAGCGGACAGCTGTCCGCTTAGCAAGTCAGAGGCAGGACGACGTGTCCGAGCGGGAGCAGGAACCTCAGGAGCGGCAGCACCAAGAGCAGCGGCCCGGGCTGCGGTCCGACGCCGAGCGGAACCGGGCCCGGATCCTGGAGGTGGCCCGGACGGCCCTGACCGGGTCGCGGGACGTCACGCTGAACTCGATAGCCAGGCAGTCCGGCGTCGGTCAGGGCACCCTCTACCGCCACTTCCCGAACCGGGAAGCACTGCTGCTGGCGGTGTATCGCTACGACGTCCGCGAGCTCATCGACGCTGCGCCCGCGCTGCTGGCCGCCCATCCCCCGCTGGAGGCGCTGCGGCTCTGGCTCGACCGGCTCGGCTCCTACGGGCGGATCAAGCAGGGCGTGGCCGACGCGGTAGCCGCCGCCACGCGCGCCGACCTGTCCAGCGAGTACTACGGCGAGGTGACCGGCGCGATAACCGCGCTCCTGGATGCGGGCAAGCAGGCCGGTGCGGTACGCCCCGACGTGGACGCCGGCGAGGTCCTGCACCTGGTCGGCTTTCTCTGGCACGCCGGCGACGGCAACGGCTGGGACGCCCGGGCCCAGCACCTGCTGGACCTCGTCATGGACGGCCTGCGCAGCAGGCCAGGCGCCAGCCCGTGACCGTCGCCGGCTGGCGCCTGGTCTGCGGGGTTCAGCCGCGCCAGCGGAAGACCACGACGGCGGCTGCGTAAGCCAGGCCCCCGATCGCGCCGAGCCAGTCATACGGGCTGCCGCTGTGCCCGCGGGCGATCTCGACCAGCCAGCTCACGATCACGGCAGTGATCACCACCAGCCCGGCGACGGCCGTCGCCCGCAGGTCGATCTGGGCGAAGCGCTCGTCCCGGCCGTCACCCCGAAGGCCGCGGATCGTCTCGCTGCGGCCGGCCAGCAGGATGAACAGGCCGAAGCCGGCCATGAGAGCGAGCTCAGCCAGGCCCTCGCCGGGGTGGCCGCCCAGCCAGCTCGCCGCTAGTATCACGACGCCGAGGGCGAGGCAGAACGCCGGCACGAACCACCGGGAACGGCAGATGGCCTGGCTACGATCCTTGATCATCGAACATCTCCTCGACCGTGACGCCGAAGTAGCGGGCTAGTGCGATCGCGAGCGGGAGCGAGGGCGTGTAACGCTCGTTCTCGATCGAGTTGATCGTCTGGCGCGACACTCCCATCGCCTCAGCCAGCTGGCCCTGGGCCAGGCTCCGCTGTGTCCGCAGCGTGCGCACCTGGTTCTTCATCGCCGCCGGCACGTCACCTGGCGGCGCTGCGGCGGCGGGGCAGGCAGCGGCGATGCGGGCCCGGCCAGGTGGCCACGATGACCGCCGGGATCCAGGCCGCCGAGATGACCGGTCCCCAGCTGCCTAGCCGGACCGCCTGCACGACCGAGGCGACCGCGACGACAACCGCGGCCAGTCCGGCGATCCACCGCAGCCGCCGTGTCCGCCGTTTCATGACGTCTCCACCCTGTCAAGTCCGCTTGTCATAGACAAGTTAGCTTGACAGGTAACGTCCGTCAAGCGAGGGCTGGCGTGCGCTCGGGGCCCCGTTTGGGCCGGCCGGGCCCGGGCAGCGACAGGGCGGGAAGCAGAGGGCGGGAAGCAGAGGCCGACAGGACGGAGTGAGCAGGCATGGGCGGACGAGGTATCTGTGATGAACGTTCCTGATGGTGAACTGCGGGCCCGCTTCGGCACGGCCCGCAGGCCGCGGCGCCGCGTCGAGCACGATCGGCCAGCGGCTGCCTCGGCTGAGCTAGTCCAGGCACTGGGCAAGCTGTCCGAGGCGCTGGAAGCGGCCGAGGATGCCCGCGGTCACCTGTATGCCTTCCACCGGCTGTCCGGCCACGCGGACCTGACCTTGCAGGACGCCGTCCGGGCTCTGCGCGAGGCCGGCCGGGGCGGCCTCGCGGACGAGATCGATGACGTTCTGGTCGGACGCGACGTGATCGGCGACTGCTGGACCTTTCAGCTGGTCGAGCAGTACGACGAGCAGTACTGGGCGGTGTTCCGGGAGGCGGAGGCCTACGCCGGCGACAGTGCGACGACGGCAGCCGGCACGTCTACGAGGCGGAGCTGAAGGCCAGCGAGCAATCCCGCGGCGCGCCGGCGGAGCACAGCTGAGCCGCAGCAAGCGCGCGTGGGCGCCGTTCGGGACTTGCGGCTCGTCGAGTCGTACGCTGGCTGGGGTGAACAGGGGAAGCCACATGCCGATCATCGGATCAGCCGACGAGCTGCTCGCGCGGGCGTCCTCACGGACAGAGGTCCAGCCCGGCGACGGCAAGGCCGGGGCGCGCTACGAGCGCGTCCTGATCGACGGGGAGACGTATTTCGTCAAGCACCTGAGCCCGGCATCGGACTGGATCATGCGGGTCACCGGCGATCACGTCCACCGCCCCTACCTGGTCTGGCGGTCCGGGATCATGGGCCGGGCGCCCGGCTGCATCGACCACACGATGGTGACCATGCAGGTGAGCGGGACGGGTGACGAGGCCGTGCTGACGATGGTCATGCGCGACGTCGGCGGGTTCCTGGTCCCCGAGGGCGACACCGTCGTGCCGGGTAGCCAGCATGCCGGCTTCATCGCGCACCTGGCCAGTCTCAGCTGCGCGTTCTGGGGCTGGGACGACAGCATCGGCCTGACCACGATGGAGCAGCGCATCCGGTTCTTCGCCCCCGATAACATCGCCGGCGAGCTGCTGGCCGCCGACGTTCCCCCGCCGATCGCGGCCGCCGAGGCGGGATGGCGGTCCCTGCCCGCCCAGTCGCCGGTGCTGTCGGGCCTGGCCCGGCTCATTCATGACCGACCCGGCCTGGTCACTGAGCCGCTGGCCAGCACGCCGCGCACCTTCCTGCACGGAGACTGGAAGATGGGCAACCTCGGCACGCACCCCGACGGGCGCACCATACTGCTCGACTGGGCCTACCCCGGCGCTGGCCCGGCCTGCTGGGATCTGTGCTGGTACCTAGCCCTCAACCGAGCCCGGCTACCGGAGCCCAAGGAGGCGGCCATCGACCGGTTCCGGTCGGCGCTCGAGGCCTCCGGAATCGCTACCGGCAGCTGGTGGGATACCCAGCTCGACCTCTGCATGATCGGCATCATGGCCACCTTCGGCTGGGAGAAGGCACTCGGCGACGCCGCCGAGCTGGCCTGGTGGGAGCGACGCGTAGCAGGCGCCGCCGCCCGCCAGGGCATCTCCCTCCCCGAGTAACGGATGACCGGGTGACCGCCGCGATCCGTCCTGGGCCGCCCAGGCAGGCCCGCTGCGTTACGGGCGGCCGTGCTCGGGCGGCGGGATGCCGGCCTCCCGGCGCAGGTGGCCGGCGGCGCGCGAGTGGCTGTGCCGAATCCAGATGGCCACGTCGAGGATCCGCAGCAGGCTGGCCCCGGCGGCCGACGGCGGCCGCAGCTCCTCGATCTGGGCGCGGGCCTGCGGGTCCTGCAGCAGGCAGCGCAGTGCCTCCCAGGTCCAGCCGGGGACGCCGACGGCCTGGATCACTACCTTGTCGCTGACCGGGCACAGCCGGGGACGCTTGCGGGCCAGCAGCTTAGACGCGGTAGCGGTGCCCACGCCCGTGGTCCGCAGCAGGAGATCCCAGAGCGGGTCGACCGGCGCCAGGTGCTCGTCGGTGGCGTCCCACAGGTCGACGTCGCTGCGGATCGCCGAAAGCAGCCCGGACACCTTCCCGGCGGCGGTGCCCAGCAGCTCGCGGACCGCGCCGGGCTGCCAGGCGATATCCAGCAGCGACACGGCCAGCAGGTCGTCGGCGGTCACCTTGTCGGGCGGATTACTGCCCAGGCAGGTGAACGTGAGCCCGGCGAAGGACTCGTCCTGGCTGAAGTACGCGGCCACCGCCTGGGACAGGCCACGAACCGCCAGGCTGCCGCGCAGCCGCCGGGCGGCGGGCTGGCACCGCATCGTTTGGGTGGTAATGACGCCATCGCCCCAGTATGACGGCCCCAGCCGGCCGCTCGGGCCGACGGCCAGCTACGCCTGCGGCTGGCTGATATTGACCAGCCAGGAGACACCGAAGCCGTCGACGCACATGCCGAACTCGTCACCCCAGACTTGCTTCTGCAGCGGCATGGTCACGGCGCCGCTGGCGGACAGCTGGTCAAAGTAGCCGCGCAGGGGGTCGGCGTCATCACCACTGAGGCTCATCGAGAAGCCGGCCGGGAGGTGATATTCCATGTCGCTGGTGACATCGGCGGCCATGATCGTGTATCCGGCGTCGGTCTCCAGCATCCCGTGCATGATCCGGCTGGCGTCGGGCCCGTCCGCGGCGCCGAAGTCCGCGAACGTGTTGAGGACAAGCTCGCCGCCGAAGACGCTGGCGTAGAACTCCAGCGCCTGGCGCGCGTTGCCGTTGAAGTTGAGGTACGGATTCAGCTGTGAGCTCATGATCGTCACCTTCCACGATGTGCGGTGGACGGGACCCCGCGCGGGGACCCGCAGCGAAGCTCGGGCCGAGCGTAACAGCCAGGCGCCGTGAGAAGCTGCAGGTCACGCTGGTGGATTGGCAGCCACCCGCGAGCGCTGCGCCGGCCCGGGTTTCCTGTCGTTCGATTATATGTTTGAATGCGACCGTGACACAGGGAATCGATATGCTCGCAGCCATCGCACCCGGGGCCAGTCATCCCGTGGTGGCGGCCCTGCTCGGGCTCGGCTCGGTGGGGCTGGCGGGCGTGGTGGTGGCCATGGCCTGGAGCGTGCACGCGCGCCAGATCCAGCTGGCTGAGCTGCTGGCCCGGCGTCAGCTCATCGTGACCGGCGAAGGCGGCGCCGAGCGCAGCCCGGAAGAGGATGACGTGCTGCGCGCGGCCGCTGAGGCGGTCAACGGAGCGGCCAGCCCCGGCTCGGCGTCCTCGGTGACGATCGACGGGCCCGACACGGTGGTGACCGGTGACCAGGCCCGCTATCGCGTCCGGTCCTCAGGCGGCCAGAAGGTCGTGGCGTGGGCGGCCGGCGGCGGCTCAGTGGCGCAGTATCTTGACCCGGTCCATCCCGGTGAGCTGCTGCTGGTCGCCGACGAGCCGGGCGACCTGATGGTGACCGTGCGCGTGCGGGAGGGCATGACCGAGCGCCGCGTGACCAAGTCCGTCACGGCCGTGGCGGACGTGACCTCCGTCGCGCCGCCGTTCCCGCTGCGGCTGTTCCTGCACGGGTGGGGGCTGGTGGCCGTGGCCGTGCTGGTGGTGGGCTTCGCCGCGGCCCTGGTGGCCCTGGGCAGCCTGGCCTCCGCTGACTTCATCGCGCTGGTCGCCCCGCTGGCCGCGCTGCTCGGGGTGGTAGCTGTCGCGCGCGGGTCCGGCGATGCGGGCAGCCGTTCCGGTGACAGCAGGCGCACACCCGGGCCCGGGGTCTGAAGGCTGGCTAGTGCGCTGGCCAATAACGTTCGCCGGGTCTAGTCATGCGGCTTTGGTCTTGGGTCGTCCCCAGCGGTGCTGGCGCTCGGAGCGGATGCGGGCGCGCTCGCGGCGCTGGGCGGCCAGGACGTCGGGGTGGCGGGCGTGGGCGTTGCGCCACCGCAGGTAGTCCTGCAGCCGGCCGGCCAGCACCGTGTGGCTGGGGTGGTCGGAGTTGCCCATGACGAAAGTCCGCAGCGGCCCGAACTGGGCCTCGATCGGGTTGGCCCATGACGCGCTCGTCGGCGTGAAGCACAGCTCGACGTTGGCCCGGTGCGCCCGGGGCCCGGATGGCCGGGGTCTTGTTCGCGGACAGGTTGTCCAGCATGACGAACAGCCGGTACCCGCCAGGGCGGGCCGCCCGGATGGACTGCAGCGCGGCCAGGCTGTGATCACCGCCCTTGCGGCGGCGGGTCACGCCCCAGAGCTGGTCATCGCCCAGGGAGTAGCAGCCGTGGAAGTACCGGATGCCGTGCGTCCGGTGGTAGGTCGCGGGCAGCCGGGCCGGCTTGCTGCGCGCCCACGCGACACCATGGCAGGGCCGGATCGATAACGGCCCGAACTGGTCGAACGCGAAGCGCCGGTCCGGGAAGGCGCTGGTCACGTGCTCGATCTGGTCGAGCTTGGCGTCCTTGTCCGGGTCGCGGGACTCTTTCCAGGTCCGGGTCCGCTGGAAGGAGATCCCGTTCAGGTGCAGGAGCTGGCGCAGCCGCTCCCGGCTGACCATGATCCCGCGCGCGGCCAGGTGCGCGGCGAGCTTGCGCACGCTCCAGTGCGTGAACGGCTGGCCCAGCTTCTCCGGGCGGGTCATGGCCGTCGTGACGATGACCTCGATGTCAGCGTCACTGATCAGGCGGGGACGGCCTCCCGCCCACTGAGGGTCCAGCGCAGCCAGCCCCCTTCTGATTAAACGCGTGGATCACGTCGCGGACCGTGTCCTCATCCCCCGCGACCAGCCGCGCGATCGCCGTCGCCGTCGTCCCGGACGACGACGCCATGATGATCATCGCCCGGCGCACCCGGACCGACCCGTGCTTCCCGCGCCGCACGATCTGCTGCAGCCGCTGGCCCTCCTGATCGGTCAGCCACCGCGCCCGCACCGGCTCAGCCATCAGCTCTCCTGGCACTCGATTCCGTCATCACGACATCGAGTGTGCGGCACCCTGTGATCTTCGCTGGTGAGTGGCCGCGGATCTTCGGCGCTATCTGGCAGGTTCCCGTGGTGTGAGGCTTCCTTTGCCAGCCGCCGGGCAGGCGGCTGTCACATGACCCCGATAACGAGGGATTCCCGCGCTGCCTCCACGACTTCCTTGGTGACGACGGAGAGCTGGTTGATGTCCAGGACGCGCTGGATCTGGGCGATCAGGCGGCAGGTCAGCCGGAGGTTCCCGCTGGTGATGCGGGTGATCGCGGCGACCGCTTCACTCGCGGTGAAGTCAGCGGTGTCGTCGAGGTGCAGGCCAGGCCAGTGGCGGCCCAGCACGAGCGCCTGTTCCCGGGCCGACAGTGGCCGGTAGTGGTGGACGAACCCGACCCGGCTGTAGAGCTGCGGGAAGCGGGCGAGGCGTTTTTCGATGCCGGGCATGCCGATCAGGATCAGGCCGATTCCGGTCCTGTCGTGGTGGTCGCGCAGCTGCTCCAGCGCCGGGGTCTTGAGCCGGTCGGCTTCATCGACGATCAGCAGCTCAGCGGATGGCCCGCAGCCTTTGGCCAGGTTCTCGATGCCCCGGTCGGGGTGGAGTTCCCACTCGATGCCCAGCTCAGCCGGTCGTGCAGGAATGTGATCTCCTTATCCAGGATGCGCGGGCTATTGTGGACCTTGGGCGTGTAGACGATCGAGCGGCTGGCCATGGCCTGCTGCGGCACGGGCAAAGTGTCAAGGAGCCGGAACGCCTTCAGGTAGGGCCCGACGACGTCCCACCCGGTGTACTGCCAGGCGGACAGCGTCTTGCCGACCCCGGGCGCCCCGTAGCACAGGCCGATGTAACGGTCGCGGCGGACCGCGTCGGCGAACTCCGCGAACCGCCGGTGCTCTTTGGTGACCACGAACGGAACTGGCTCAGCGTCTCCGCGAGGTACTGGCGCCGCGGCCGCGCTCGCCAGATCGCTGGTCATCTCGGCCTCACCCTGATGTGCTGGCACGTCTTGCTTTCATCACGTGGGGTTACTCCGTCCGGTAGAGCTTGAGCGGCGGCGAGGCAGGGAGGGCTGCGGCCGGCTGAGCCACGGGGCCGCCCGGCGGTGGGTGCTCCTGGCAGGCGGCCAGCAGCCGGTCCACGACGCTGGCCCGTTCACGCAGGCCGCGGGTAATACCGCGCCTGCGGTCGTTGCGGGCGGCCGTGATGTCTTTCAGGCTGATCGTTGTCCCGGCGAGCTCGGGGCAGATCGCCCGGCACAAGAACCCCTCGCCAGTGAAGACGCGGATCTCGGCCATGTCCCGCGGGTCATAGCGGATGATCACGCTTTCCCCGACGTAGGCGGCCAGGACCGGGTCCAGGTAGCGCAGCCCCTGGAAGTGGATCCCGTCCGGGTGGATCTTCCGGAGCTTGGCCACCGTGAGCAGCAGCAAATCCAGCTGTTCCAGCGAGCCGGGCATCCGCGGGATGAAGGCGCCGGCCTCCCAGCGCTGCTGCGGCGGGACCCCGGTCTCGCTGTGCGGGGTGACGTTGTAGACCTCCCGGACGAAGACCCCGATGGCTTCATCCAGCTCGGCCAGGCTCAGCCTGGCCTGCCCGGCGCGGTCGGTGGTGCGCCTCGGCGCGTGCCCGGGCAGGGACGGCAGGCACATCTGGTTGAACGTGCCGAAAATCCGCTCCACCTTGCCGCGGCCGCGTGGCTGGCCGGCCAGGGAGAAGAACGCCCGGATCCGCAGATCGGCCATCACCTGCTCCAGGTGCGCCGAGGTGAAGTCGGAGCCATGGTCGACGTGGAAGGCCCCGGGGATGCCGCATACATGCCAGTCCGGCCAGGGCTTGCGCCAGATCGCCTGCCGGAACGCCAGCGCGGTGGTCAGCGCCGAAGGGTCGCCAAGGTTGACCGCGTAACCGGCAATGGCCCGCGAGTGATCGTCCTCCACAATGGTCAGCCAGGGCCGGCCGGCTTGCCCGAGGGCGTCACCACCCACAGGTCAAGGAGGGTGTGGTCGGCCTGCCAGATCTCATTCGGCCGGCCCGCTTCGCGGCGGTGCACCAAATCGAATACCTCCTTGTACCGCTTAGCTCCCTCATGAGCGAGCGTGACCACGGCCGGGTCAAGGCAGCGCAGGACGTCATACACCGCCGCGTAGCTCGGAACCGGCCAGCCCTGCTCGCGGGCGACCTCAGCGGCCCGGCGGTGCACCGTGGTGATCGCAGGCGGCGGGCGGCGCAGCGCTAAGCCCTCGATCAGCAGCTGCAGCTCGCGGGGCATCCGGCGGCTGCCCTTATCCGAACGGGCCCGCCGCACCAGGCCCGCCAGGCCGCCAGCGCGGTAGCCCGCCAGCCACCTGCGCAGCGTGCGCTCAGGGACACCATGCTGACCAGCGACCCGCACCAGGGGAACACCGTCCTCCAGATGCGGGCGCAGGAGCTGCCAGCGGGCGAGGGCCTGGCGCCGCTGGGCCCCGGTCAGGGCCAACGGCACATGCGCATCAGCGGGACCACCGGTATCGAATGTCACATACGCAGCATTACGCCTATGACAGGCGCTGCGCTGGCGAACATGTCACCGTTCCACAACCTTGGATCTGGAACGGGGTCTCCCGGCGTGCCCGGCCTGACCCCGGAACCACCCGCAGGCCGTTCCGGAAGTCGTTCCGCAAGATGCGTTCCACAATGACCGTACGGAGCTGACTTACGGTACGCTCTGCGCATGGAATCCGGTACCGGCCAGCCGCACCGGGGCCTCGACCTCGGCTACGCCCGCGTCTCCACCACGAAACAGAGCCTGGAACGCCAGCTCGACGCCCTGGCCGCCGCGGGCATCCCCGCCGAGCGGACCTGGGCCGACAAGAAGACCGGCGCGACCACCGACCGGGACGGCCTGAACCAGCTGCTCGGCTACGCCCGCCCCGGCGACACGATCGTCGTGCACACCCTGGACCGGATCGGCCGCAACCTCCGCGAGGTCCTCAACCTCGTCCACGACCTCGCCGGACGCGGCATCGGCGTCCGGTCCCTGGCCGACCCGCTGCCGATCAGCACCGCCGGCGAGGGCATGGGCCGCATCGCTTTCCTGCTCCTGGCGCTGTTCGCCGAGATGGAGCGCACCTTCACCGCCGAGCGCGCCGCCCACGCCCGCGCCGTGGCCGAAGCCAGTAACCGGCACGTCGGCCGCCCCATCGCCCACCCAGCCGGCAAAATCGAGTACGCGCGCCTCCTCAAGGCCCAGGGCAGCTCCCTCGGAGTGATCGCCGCCAAGACCGGCATCCCGAAGACATCCCTGCACCGCTACCTCACCCGCCAGCCAGCCGCCAGGGAGCCGTGACGATGCAAACCGCCAGCCCGCCAACCGATGCGGCCGGGCAGATCGCGGCCGCCGCCAGCGCCGCCCGCCGTCCCTGCGTTTAGTTGTGCTTTTGCGTCAAAGCACAACTCAATGGTGGTCAGACGTGGCGCGAGCAGGCAAGCCGCGGTCCGGGCCAGGCCGGCCCATTGATGCCCCTAGCGCCGCGCTGTCAGCATCGTCCCCTTCGCCGGGCCGCGCGGCGAGTTCTCGCTCGGTCCGCCCGGCCGGAGCCGCGGCTCGGTCGAGACTCCTCGGCCGCCTGCGCGCGGGATTTTCAGCGCGCCCCGCAGCTCCTCCGCGCACTCGGCAACCGTTCCAACGGCCAGGCCCCGGTCCAGGCCCGTGGCCCGCAGCGTCTGGGTCACCACCAGCGCGCCAGCGTGGAAGACGATTCCCGATCCGCCAGCGGACACCATGATCTTGCGGCTGCAGGCGGCAGACTGCACGTTTTGGCCCAGGCCACCACAGACCTCGCCGACGACGTTTGCGCCCTTCCGAATGATAATGGGCCATATGGTTCGATCTGAGCGGGAGGTCGTCATGACGACGCGGCGGGAGTTCATCCAATGGACCGCGGTAGGCGGGGCAGGGCTGGTGGCCGGGCCCGGGCTCTTGAACGGACGGGCGCGGGCGGCGTCGTCGGTGGCGTCGGCGTCGGTGGCGTCGAGTCTGACGCCGTATCTGGATCCGATGCCGACGCTTGTCGATAACGCTGTCGACGCGACCGGCGGCGGGACGGTGAAGCTGACCACGGCGCTGATCTCCCGCAAGGTTCATAGCCAGCTGCCCGCGACGACGCTGTTCGGGTACCTGCGTTCAGGCGGGCCGGGCGCGGGCGATACCGGGGCGTCGTATCTGGGGCCGGCGATCGTCGCCAAGAGCGGGACGGCGGTGAAGGTCAAGTACACCAATGGCCTGGCCCCGAACGATTTCCTGCGGGTGTTCACCAACGGCGGCGCCAGCTACCTGCAGTTCCCGCCGTTCCCCGAGGTCCGGATCCTGACTCATCTGCACGGCGGGCACGTCGCGGGCCATGATGACGGGAACCCGTTCGCGCAGCCGGACGCGTTCAAGTCAGGGAAAACTCAGTCGGTGACCTACCCAAACGAGCAGCCGGCCACCCTGTTGTGGTATCACGACCACTACGCCGGGGCCACGCGGATGAACGTGGTGGCCGGGCTGGCCGGCGGCTACCTGCTGCGCGACTCCTTCGACACCGGCAGCAACCCGCTGCTGCCCGGCCCGATCGGCATCTATGAGCTGCTGATGGTGGTGCAGGACCGGCAGTTCAACCCGGACGGGTCGCTGCTGTACCCGGTGGCGCCAGCGTCGACGAACGGGCCGTGGATCGGCGAGTACTTCGGTGACGTGATGCTGGTCAACGGCAAGATCTGGCCGAAACTGACCGTGGAGCCGGCGGTGTACCGCTTCCGGGTGCTGAACGGCTGCAACGCCCGGATCTTGGATCTGCAGATCTCCACGCCGGACGGCAGCGCAACCGTGCCGATGGTCATCATCGGGACCGAGGGCGGGCTGCTGCCGGTGAACCCGGCGGGCACGAACGGGCTGGTGATGACCCCGGCCGAGCGGTATGACGTGATCTGCGACTTCCGGGGGTTCGCGGGCCAGACGCTGCTCATGCAGAACACCGACCCGCCGAGCCCGGTGTCAACGCCGGCGCCGCCGCTGACACAAGTCATGCAGATCACGGTGAAGCAGACGGCGTCCAGCGGCGCGCCGATGACCGTCCCCGGGCCCGGGTCGCTGCCGGCCAACCCGGCGGTGACGGCGCTGACCGGCCTGGGGCCGCCGAAGCTGAGCGGCGGGTCGGTCGCGGCGCGGATGATCACGCTGAACGAGGTCGGAGCGGAGACCCCGAGCTGGAAGCTGAACCTCAACGCGCACCCGTACGGAGACCCCAGCCCGGTGACCGAAACGCTGAAGTGGAACAACGTCGAGGACTGGTATTACGTGAACACCACCCCGGACACCCATCCGATGCACACCCACCTGTTCACGTTCAAGGTAATGGGCCGCTACAACTACGACGTCGAAGGCTACGTCGCGGCCCACGGCGGACCCAATGGCGTCCCGCAGCTGCACGTCTCCACGCTGACGCCGTTCCTGCAGTCCGCACTGATCGCCCCGGATCCGGACGAGGCGGGATTGAAGGAGACGGTGAAGGTGAACCCGGAGCAGGTCACGGTCGTGCGCGCCA
>Ga0208219_1000284_pt1 | contig 18801 bp, 23 predicted proteins | sample NGESurshal072012_7_FD_184469 | JGI IMG/M metagenome (GOLD analysis project Ga0208219, IMG submission 184469) | Arctic peat soil microbial communities from Barrow, Alaska - NGEE Surface sample 53-2 shallow-072012 (SPAdes) | ecosystem: Environmental > Terrestrial > Soil > Wetlands > Peat ... | reverse complement strand
ACGCCATGCCGCTGACCTGGCCCGGGCCGATGCCCGACCCGCTCAGCTGGCCGCTGCCCGATACCGCGGTCACGCATCCGCGGACGGCCGGGACGTTCTGCCGGGCGCTGCGCATGCTCACCCGCGGCGCCGGGCCCCTGGACCTGGCCGAGGTACTGAGCCGGTGCAGCCTGCGGCCGGCCCGGCTGCTGGCCGAACGGGTCCCGGCCATGCGCCGCAAGGGCCGGCTCCAGCCCGGCAGCGACGCCGACATTGTCGTCTTCGACCCGGCTTCGGTCAGCGACCAGGCGACCTACGCCGCCAGCACCCGCCCGTCGACCGGTATCCGGTACGTCCTGGTCAACGGCACCTTCGTCGTCCGGGACGGAGACATCGTGGTCGATGCGCTGCCCGGCCGGCCGGTCCGGGCCACCCCGCGCTGAGCAGCTGGCCGGCCGGCAACCGGCGGCTTAGCCCGCGGCGCTCTTGACGCTGCCCAGGGGCGTGGCTAACGTCCGCGGTAACAAACAGGAAAGTTTCCTATTTGATTGCCGGGGAGCTTGCTGATCGCGATGCGGGCCACCGCCTGCCCGCTGCGCGACGAGCTGACGTTCCTCGCCCGTTCGACTCAGCACTAGCCAAGGGAATCCCCGCATGACACGACGCACCCCGCCGCATGGCCCGCTCCGCAATCGGCTGCGCGCGGCGCTGGCCGCCGCGGCCGCCGCAGCCGCCGTGATCGGCTTCGCCGCCACCGGTGCCGGCACCGCGCATGCCGCCACTGCTCGTCCCGCGCATGACCGGCCAGCCGTCTTTCCGGCGCACATCTTCGCTCCGTATTTCGAGGCGTATAACGGCGATAACCCGGCCACCCTGTCCCAGCAGTCCGGAGCCAGGTACCTGACCTTCGCGTTCCTGCAGACCGCCAGCGCAGGCTCGTGCACGGCGTACTGGAACGGCGACACCAGCCAGCCGGTCTCCGTCGCCACGTTCGGCAGTGACATCGCCGCTATCCAGGCCAGCGGGGGCAACGTCATCCCGTCGTTTGGCGGCTACAGCGCGGACACCACCAGCACCGACATCGCTGACAGCTGCACCAGCGTCAGCGCGATCGCCAAGGTCTACAAGAACGTCATCACCACTTACAACGTCCCCCGCATCGACCTGGACATCGAGGCCGACTCGCTGACCAACGCCGCCGGGATCAACCGGCGCAACGAGGCAGTCGCGCAGGTGGAGGCGTGGGCCGCGGCGCACGGGCGCAGGATCCAGTTCTCCTACACGATGCCGAGCCTGCCCACCGGGCTGAACTCAGCCGGCCTGGCGTGATCGCGAACGCGATCGCCGTCGGCGCCAGGGTCAGCGTCGTGAACCTGATGACGTTCGATTACTACATCGGCACCCAGCAGCAGATGGCGACCGACACCGAGACTGCCGCCGCTGGCCTCCTCAGCCAGCTGCAGTCGCTCTACCCGTATGAGTCTCCCGCGCCGCTCTGGCACAAGATCGGCATCACCGAGATGCCCGGCATCGATGACTTCGGTCCCGCTGAGACCTTCACCCAGGCCGACGCGACCGCCATCGCGCACTGGGCCAGGGCCAAGGGCATCGGCACGCTGTCGTTCTGGGCGCTGCAGCGCGACAACGGCGGCTGCCCCGGCACCAAGGGTGCGGGCACCTGCTCCGGGCTGACCCAGCCGACGTGGTTCTTCAGCCACACCTTCGAGCCCTTCACCAGCTGGTGGGGCCGTAGCCAGAGCTGACCCCACCGCCGCACATGATCCGGGCGGGCGGCGACCGCAGCGCCCAGCGCGCTGCGGTCGCCGCCCGGCCCGAAGCGGACCGCGGGTTCCAGCCGAGGGACTAGGCGTCGAGCACCGCCGCGTCCGTGCCGCCCTCCTCGCCGAGGATGGAGCCGATCTGGTCCACCGACTCCGGGCGCCTGGCCCGCAGCCACAGCAGCGTCCCGACCCCGAGCGCCAGCCAGACCAGGGCCACATACGGCGTCCACTTCAAGATGCCGGGCGGCGTCGGGTGGATCGACCCGTACAGGGCCGCGCCGAAGACGATCGCGCCGATCAGCGGGACCGCCACGTGCACCAGCGGGTTCCACTTGCGCGAGTCGCGGGTCCGGTAGAAGAACACGATGCCGCCGATGCACAGCATGATGTAGACGACAATGATCACCAGCGTGCCGGTGGTGGCCCAGAAGTAATAGTTCGAGAACGGCTGGCCGAACGTCGCGTCCGACAGCGGGTACCCGATCAGCAGGGCCATCAGGGTGGCGATCACCGTCACGGCGATCGTGGCGTTGACCGGCGTCCGGAAGCGCTCCGATGTCCGCCCGAACGCCGCCGGCAGCACGCCCTCGCGGCCCATCGCGAACAGGGTCCGCGACGCGGCGGTCGCGCAGGCGACGCAGACGATGAACGCGGCGAGCATGCCGCCGATCTCGACCAGCGTGCCCAGCCACGCGCCGACGAACGCCGTGGCCGTGGTCTTCAGCGCGACCGGGTCGGCGCCCATCTTCACGCCGTTGTTGACCCCGAAGCCGATGGTGATCGAGTACGTCGTCCACAGGTAGAAGACCACGGCGAACAGGGTCGCGGCGATCACGGCGATCGGGATGTACCGGCGCGGGTTGGAGGTCTCCTCGCCGAAGTCGGCGGCGGTCTCGAAGCCGATGTAAGAGGTGACGCCGAAGATGATGCCGTAGAAGACGCCGGTGAAGCCGCCCTCGTTGGTGTGACTGAAGCTGAACGCCGACAAGGCCTGGCCGTGGCTGCCGCCCTTGGCCGTGGTGACCACGTCCACAATCAGGATGATGGCCACCGTGACGATGCCGATGATCAGCTGCACCCGGGTGGTGACCTTGATCCGGATCACCGACAGGACCACGAACAGGACCATCCCGATGAAGAAGAACAGGATCCACAGCTTGGGGTTCAGCCCCAGCAGGTCTGCCGCCAGGTAGCCGACGGCCGACATGGTCATCGGGACAAAGCAGATCATGCCGAAGAAGTACAGCCAGCCGGCCACGAAGCCGGCCTCCTTGCCGAGGCTCCGGCTGGCGTAGGTGTAGGCGTAGCCGGCCGAGGCCATCCGCCGGGTGAACCCGATGACCACGAAGGCCAGCGCCAGGCAGCCCACGCCGCCGAGCAGGAAGGCCAGCGGCGTCGAGCCGCCCGCCACAGCGGCGACGCCGGACACGTTGAGCAGCATCGCCATGCCGGGAGCGAGCACCGAGACGGAGATCGCGATGGCGTCCCACAGGCGCAGCGAGCCATGCGCGAGCTCGCCGCTGGCGGCCCCGGGGATCAGGTCAGGACTGGTCTTGGCCATGGGTGGTTCCTCTCACTCCGCCATCAGGACGGTCTGGTCGTCCAGCTGGTAGTCGAAGGCCAGGGGGGTGCAGTCCCGTTCCGTCAGCCAGTCCAGGAACTGAACGTGCACGCGATGGGCTCGGTAGGCATTCAGCGCGTCGACGTCGGGGAACTCGGTATAGAGCAGGTAGGGGTAGCCGCGGGTGCGGGCCCCGGTGAGGTCGGTGCCGAACCGGCACTTGGTCATCAGGCCGATCTCCTTGGGCCAGGACGCCACCATGGCGCGCATCTGTGCCGCCTCGGCCGCGCTGAGCTCGCGCGGGAAGCTGAACAGGACGATGTGCTGCACAGTCATCTCGACACTCCGGCCGGTCAGTAGAACTCGAAGTACTCCCGCATCTCCCAGTCGCTGACGTCCTGGCCGTCGGCGGCCGGGTTGGAGGCGATGGCCGCCTCGTAGCGGGCTAGCTCCGCGCGCTTCATCTGCACCAGGTAATCCACGGCCACGTCGCCGAACGCCTTGCGGAAGAAGCCGTCCTCCACGAGCGCGCCGACCGCATCGGCCAGCGAGGTCGGCAGCATCGGCGCCTCAGTCGCGTACGGGTCGGCCTCGACCGGCGGCGGCGGGTCAAGCTGGCGCCGGATCCCGTCGAGCCCGGCGGCGATGTTCGCGGCCATGTACAGGTAGGGGTTGGCGGCGGGCTCGCCCATCCGGTTCTCGACGTGGCTGTTGGCGTCGCCGGGGGCGCCCTGGACGCGGATCAGCGCGCCGCGGTTCTCCACGGCCCAGCACACCCGGTCGGGGGCGAAGGAGTACGGCCGGTAGCGCTTGTACCCGTTGACCGTCGGCGTCGCGAACACCGTCATCGGCATCGCATGCTCCAGCAGCCCGGCCACGAACTGCCGCCCCACGTGCGACAGGGACTCATCCGGGCTGGCAAAGGAGTTGTGCCCGTCTTGCCGCGACAGCAGCGACTCGTGCAGGTGCCAGCCGGAGGAGAAGAAGTTCTCCAGCGCGGGCCGGCACATGAACGTGGCCAGCAGGCCGCGGCGCTGGCACATCTGCTTGACCGCCGAGCGGAACAGCACGACCGCGTCGGCCGCCGCCAGCCCGCCGATGGGGCTGAAGCTGAACTCCATCTGGCCGGGGCCCCACTCGTCCTCCATGGACCGCGGCAGGAGGCCGAGCGCCCCCAGGCCGTCGCGGATCGCCTCGAGCGTCTCGGCCACGCTGTCCAGCCGCACCTCCGACAGGTACTGATAGCCGCGCTCGAACACGCTCACCGCCGGAACCGGCGGCGTGAACCCGGCGGCCTCGGGCGTGATCCGGTCGGAGTCGACCTTGACGATGTAGTACTCCATCTCGATGCCGGCCAGATAGTCGTAGCCCGCATCGGCCAGCTCGCCCAGCGCGCGGCGCATCAGGCCGCGGCCGTCCAGGGGCATCGGCGCGCCACTGGAGAAATACACGTCACAGAGCATCCAGCCGGTCCGGTCGGCCCACGGCAGCACCCGGAACGTGGCCGGATCCGGGACCAGCACCACGTCAGGGAACCCGGTGAGCTCGTCGATCCCGAAGCCGCCGCCCGCAGCGAAGGCCGGCACGAAGACCTGGTTCCCCGTGTCGAGGCTGAAGATGGCCCCGGAGAAGTCCAGGCCGTTGGACATGGCGGTGATCGCCACGTCGGGAGACAGCGACTTGCTGCGCGGCTGGCCGTGCTGGTCCACCACGACCAGCCGGACGGTGCGCAGGCCGAGCTCGCGGATACGGGCGGCCAGCTCGGCCGCCGCGTCGGCCTGCTCCGGGGAGTAAAGCCCGTAGCGGGCGACGAACCCGTGCTGGCCGACGCCGTCCACCGCGTGCGGGCCGCGGGCGCGGTTGTCGTGCGGGGGTGTGCTTCCCACCTGGTTAGCCTCCGGTCTTCCGCATGTCGCTGCGGCGCTGGCTCATCTGATCGAGCAGCGCGGCGCTGAAATTCTCTGGGTCCGCGTCGGCTAGCGACAGGAACGTCTCGGTCCGCTGCACGCCGCTGATCTGGAAAATCTTGGTCAGCAGGAGCTCGCGCAGGTGCGCGTGATCCCGCACGCGCAGCCGGACCAGCAGGTCGAGGCTGCCAGTGACCACGCTCATGACCTCCGCCTCCGGGAGGGCCCGGATGTCGCGGATGATCTCGCTCAGGTCCATGCCGGCCCCGGCCGTCACCGCCAGGTAGACGACCACCGGAAAGCCGAGGGCGGCCCAGTCGATATCCACCCGGTAGCCGCGGATGACGCCGCTGCGCTCCAGCCGGGCCAGGCGATCGGCTACCGCGGGCGGTGACATCTCGATCTGCCGGGCCAGCGACCGCTGCGACTGGCGCGCGTCGGTGGCCAGCGCGCGCAGCAGGGCCAGGTCGAGCTCGTCCACCTCGACCGCGGCCGGGACCGGCGCGGAGACTTCCGCCAGCTTGGCCAGCGGAGCCGAGATCGTTGTCATTTGCCAGGCAGCCCGTCGTGGAACCTAGTGATATGAGTTATGCTGGAATTATTACATTACTAACGTAAAGCGCAGTGTGTGGGATTTTTACATTTGTAAGTTCCACTGTCAAGAGAGCGCTGTCCGGGGATGGAGCAGGCGGATGACGGCAGCCTTGGCCCAACACGACTGGAGCGCCGGCCTGGCCCGGCGCACCCGCGCGCTCGGCGGCGGCGAGATCACCGCGATCCTCGCCCTGGCCGGGGCGACCGACGTCATCACGTTCTCGGGCGGCTTCCCCGACCCGGCTACGTTCCCGGCCCGGGTGCTCGGGGACATCGCGCAGGCGCTGATCGCCGGCGACGCCGCCGTCGCGCTGCAGTACAGCTCGACCGAAGGCCTGGCCGGGATCCGGGAGTACCTGTCCGGGCGGCTCGCCGCGCTGGAGGGGCGGGCCCCCGCGGCCGGCGAGCTGATGATCACTAGCGGCGGCATCGACTGCATGGAGCTGCTGGCCAAGAGCTACCTAGACCCCGGCGATGTCGTCGTGGTCGAGGCGCCGACTTACCTCGGCGGGATCATGGCCTTCCGCGGCTACGAGGCGGACGTGCGCGGCGTCCCGATAGATAACGGCGGGATGCGCGTCGACCTGCTCGCCGACCTGCTGGCCGGAGGCCTGCGCCCCAAGATCGTCTATACCATCCCGGACTACCAGAACCCGACCGGGCTGTCCATGAGCAGCGAGCGGCGCAGCGAGCTGGTCGCGCTGGCCCGGCGGTATGGCTTCCTGATCCTGGAGGACGTGGCCTACCGCGAGCTGGGCTTCGGGGAGGACTCGCCGCCGAGCCTGTGGTCCCTGGCCCCGGATGTCGTCCTGCAGGCCGGCACGTTCTCCAAGATCTTCTCGCCGGGATTCCGGATGGGCTGGGCCGCCGGGCCGGCCGAGATCGTCGCCACCCTGGTGGTCGCCAAGCAGAACTCCGACCAGTGCTCCGGCGCCTTCGGCCAGCGGATGCTGGAAGAGTATGGTCGCGGCGGCCACCTGGAGCGGCAGCTGGTCCAGTCGCGGGCGCTCTACGCGCGGCGGGCCGCCCTGGTGACTGACGCACTGACGGCGCACATGCCCGAGGGCACGACCTGGACCACGCCCGGCGGCGGGTTCTACGTCTGGGTGACCGCACCGGACGGCGTCGATACCGTGGCCCTGTCGGCGGCGGCCCGCGCGCGGAAGGTGGCCTACGTGCCCGGCCGGCCGTTCTACCCGGGCGACGCCGGCGCCACCCAGATCCGGCTGGCCTACAGCCGGGTCGCTGACAACCTCATCGATGAGGGCATCCGCCGGATCGGCGAGGTGCTCCGCACCGCACTGGAGGAAAAATGAGCGATGCCGCTCAGCCCGCTGACCGCCCCGCTGCTGACCCGGCCGCCGGCGCGCCCGGCCCAGATGGCTCGCTGGGCGACGCCGGCAGTCATTTCACGACGCAGGCCGACGGCGAGCCGGCCGGCCCGGGCCGCTTCGTGAACGTGGATGAGCTGCCGGTCGTGGAGTTCCTGCCCGGGCTCGGGTTCCGGCCGGTGCTCGGCCAGCGCGCGATGACGAACTTCGTGAGCTTCGCCCCCGGCGCCACCGCGCCGCATCATGTCCACGAGGAAGAGCAGATCGTCATCGTGCTGGACGGCGAGATGACGTTCGACCTGGACGGCGACGTCCGCACGATGCGCAAGGGCGACGTCGCGGTCATCCCCTCCTGGGTCCCGCACGGCGCCTGGACCGCTGACAGCCACTGCCTGGAGGTGGACGTGTTCTGCCCGCCCCGGCAGAGCCTGCTCAAGCTGGCCGAGGCGCACGCCGCGGGCAGCGTCGAGGCCGCGGTCCTCAACGACGCCGCGGCGGAAGCGCCCGGAGCGGAGGCGACGGAGCACGACGTCGTGGAGGCGTCCGGAGTGGATACGGCCGGAGCACCTACGGCCGCGGGCGGCCCGGCGAGCGAGGCCTAGATGGAGCTCGGGCTGAGCGGCCGCCGGGCCCTGGTTACCGGCGGCTCCAAGGGCCTCGGCAAGGCGATCGCCGCCGAGCTGCTCGGCGAGGGCACGTCGGTGGTCATCTGCGCCCGGCATGCCGACGAGCTGGAGGCGACGGCGGCCGAGCTGAAGGAGCGAGCGGCCGGGTCAGGGGCCGGGTCGGCCACGCTGCTGGCCGTGCCGTGCGACGTGACCGATCCGGACCAGGTGACGGCCCTGATGGAGGCCGCGACGGCTGCCATGGGCGGCCTCGACATCCTGGTCAACAACGCCGGCGGCGCGCGGCCAGGCCGGTTCGCCACCTTGACCGACGCGGACTGGCACGAGGACATCGAGGTCAAGCTGTTCTCGCAGATCCGCTGCACCCGCGCCGCGCTGCCGTCCCTGCGGAGCAGCGCCGCGCCGCGGGTCATCAACATCAACGCGGTCTACGCCCGCTATCCGGACCCGGCCTTCCTGGCCTCGTCGGTCAACCGGGCGTCGTGCCTCAGCCTGTCCAAGGCCCTGTCCATCGAGCTGGGGGCCGAGGGCATCCTGGTCAACAGCGTGAACATCGGATTCGTCACGACCCCGCAGTGGGAGAACATTCACCAGCGCCGGGCGCCGGACATGCCGGCCGACGAATTCTTCGGCCAGCTGGCCAAGGAGGAGGTCCCGCTGGGCCGGTTCGGACGGCCCGACGAGGTCGCGGGGCTGGTGGCGTTCCTGGCTAGTGACCGGGCCAGTTATATCGCCGGGGCCTCCATAGATGTCGGGGGAGGCATGGGGAAGTTCCTTTAGGGAAGACAACTATCCCATGTGCCGCCTACTTGGTTACTGCTCCCGTTCCCCGGTATCGCTGGCCCGGCTCCTCGGCGACCAGGAGCTCCGCGATTTCACGGCGCTGTCGGCCATGCACAGCGACGGCTGGGGGATGGCCTGGTATGCCGGCCGCGAGCCGGGCATCCGCCGGTCGCTGCGCCGGGCCGACCGCGAGCCGGCGTACGGCCAGCTGGCGCAGCAGCCCCTCGGCGACCTCGGTCTCGTGCACCTGCGCTGGGCCACGCCGGGCCTGGCCGTGGACGATCGCAACACCCATCCGTTCCGGTACGGCCCCTACGTCCTGGCCCACAACGGCGCCATTCACCCGCAGGAGCGGCTCGGCGAGATGCTGCCGCCCGCCTGGGAACGGCAGCTGACCGGGACGACCGACAGCGAGCGGTACTTCCTGCACCTCATGGGGCGGCTGGCCGAGCGAGACGGCGACATGATCGCGAGCATCGCCGATACCATTTCCGACCTGCAGCAGCGCTATGCGCCCAACAGCCTGAACGCCATCCTGCTCTCGCCCGACAAGCTGTATGCCATCTCCTGGTACGACCCGGCCAGGATCCCTGCGGAGACCCTCCGGCTGCGCGGCTACGACAGCCGGCCCGACGACATTCCGACCTACTTCCACCTGGCCTACCGGGCCACGCAGGACGCGGTCGTCGTCGCCAGCTCGGGCTGGCCCATGCCCGGCTGGACGCCGCTGCCGCGCGGCTACGTCCTGGTTACCGACCGGGCCACGCTGCAGACGGCCCTGCTGACCATCCCGCCGGCCGCCCCGGTCGAGCCAAGCGCCCCGATCGAGCCCAGGTGCGGCTCCCTGAAAGATTGGCTTCCTTGTATTACGAAATTCGTATGATACGGTAGCTAAGGGATCGCCGGGAGCACGCGGTGCCGCCAAGCCAGGCAGGAGGCATCCTGATGAAGATCACGGTCTTTGGAGCCACCGGAGGCATCGGCGGGCAGGTAGTGGCCCAGGCGCTGGACGCCGGTCACAAGGTGACCGCCGTGGTCCGCGAGAGCGCCGCTCGCGACTCTGCCGGGCTGGGCCTGTCTCATCCCGCGCTCGACGTGGTCACGGTGCCCAGCCTGACCGACCCAGAGGCGCTGCGGCCCGCGCTCGACGCTAGCGACGCCGTGATCTCCGGAGTCGGCCCGCGCGGCCGCAAGGTCGGCCCCGTTGCCTCGCAGACGGCCCGCGGGATCCTGGCCGCCCTGGCGGCCAGCGGCGTCCGGCGCCTGGTCGCGGTCAGCGCCGCCCCGGTCGGCCCCGTGCCCGCCGGGGACAGCTTCGCCAACCGGCGCATCGTGCTGCCGCTCGTCTCGGCCTTGCTGCGCGACACCTACGCCGACCTGGCCGCGATGGAAGACCAGATCAGGCGCAGCGACACGGACTGGACCGTGGTCCGGCCGCCCAGGCTCGTGAACAGGCCGCTCACGGGCGCCTACCGGACCTGCGTGGGCGGCAATGTCCCGCGCGGCACCACGATTTCCCGCGCCGACGTGGCTCACCTCATGCTGGCCGTGCTGGATGACCCGGCGACCGTCCGGCAGGCCGTCGGGATCGCCTACTGACCCGCGCGGGCGCCAGCCCGTCATGCACCGCGGGCCGGCGCCGGAATGAGCGCTCCGGGCTTCGGGTCGGTTACCATGCAGCAAGTCTCCAGCCGGTGTAGCTCAGCAGGCAGAGCAGCCGTCTTGTAAACGGCAGGTCACCGGTTCGATTCCGGTCACCGGCTCCTTATTCGGGCAGCCTGTCAGCCCGCTTACCTGCATCAACGCAGGAAGAGGGGCCATCTCATGGCGCAGTCAGCGCCCGCGCGGACCAAGATCAACACAAAAGTAACACAACCGGCCCGCGGCCGGGCTTCGCGACCGCCCGGCCCCCGCGTGAGCGGGGACACCCGCGAGTCCGTCCGCCAGTCAGCCCGCCCGGTGATCGAGCTGGAGTGCGGGATTACGGTGTACCCCGCCGGAGGCGGACGGGGAGCCGTGGCGGGCGGTGTTCACCGCTAGCCGACAAGGAAAGGTTTGGTGAATACACGCTGTACGCCGTGACAGCGCTCGATCTGCTGCCCGAGCAACCGCCGGTGCGCGTGTGCTGGGAGACCCATGTGCTGCAGCTCCACAGCCGCCAGTCTTTTGATCGTGCCCGCTTCGATGCACCCATTGTTCACATTGTAGACAAAGGGATCTCCGGGAACGAGGTAATCGCAAAAGCTGCGCTTTTTGGCAAGGACTTGAACCCTGCGAAGGCAGGCGGTCACGAGGTCTGAACGCTATGCGCGAGGTGGCTGAGGTAAGAGCGCTTCAGCCTGGCGTGCGTGTGGCCGCGTGGGGGTCGTCCCGTTCGGCGCCGGGTCAGCGGTAGTTCACAAACTGGACCGCGAAGTCGAAGTCCTGCCCGTTGACAAGGCGCTGAACCGCCTGCAGATCATCCCGGCTTTTGCTTGAGATCCGCAGTTCATCGCCCTGGATCTGTACCTTGACGCCCTTCAGTCCCTCGTCGCGGACAAGCTTGGAGAGCTTCCTGGCGTTTTCCTGGCTGATGCCCGCAGTGACCGTTACGGTGATCTTGCAGAGCTTCCCAGCGGACCTGGGCTCGCCTGCCTCGATGTTCTTCAGTGAGACCTGACGCCTGACCAGCTTGTCCTTGAAGAGGTCGAGAACGGCGCTTGCCCGCTGATCGGTGTTGGCTTGGATCTCGATCAGATCCCCGGACCACCTGATGTCGGCGTCGACGTTCTTGAAGTCGAAGCGCTTGGTGATTTCCCTCGCCGTCTGGTTGACGGCGTTATCTACCTCTTGGTGATCAGGCTTGTTGACGATGTCGAAGGAGGACTCCGAACTCATGGTGGGCACCCTTTCCGAGGGCGTCGTGAGGGCACTGGCTGATGCGTTCGCAGGGCGATTTTACACAACAGCGCGGGCGGCAGCCGCCCGCGGTAGGCCGGCGGGGGGCCGGTCCGGGGGGAAGGTTGCACACGCGCAGCTCCGCGGGAAGATGGACCAAGTTCCGTAGACCGACTTCCAGGCGAGGCCAGGGCAGGACGCAGAAGTTGGAGCTACCAGAGAATTCCGCCAGTGTGCTGTCACTCTGCCGCACGGGTTACCACCGCCAAGATCCCCTATCCTCGATGCAGACTGCCCGCATCACGTGCACCAGTTCGCTACCTGCATGAGCCGGGGGTTCGCTGGCCGTAGTCTATTGGTGAGGAACACCGTGAGCATCGAAGTCATCGCTCGCTCTGTGCGGGGCATCGAGTATGTGGTTGCCGATGAGATCACGGCGCTGGTGCCGACCGGCGTTACCCTGCATGCCCGCGAGGTGAGGTTTCAGGCCCCGCGCCTGGATCCCGGTCTCCGGACGCTCCGAACCCCCGACGACGTTTTCCTGTCAGTCGGATGCGTCGGCGAGGTTGGTCACCGCAAGGACGTTGTGCCGTGGCTGGCCGAGCAGGCACGACGGTGGGATTGGCGTCAGGCGGTCGAGACCGTGGGCCAGCTACGAGACCTGCCTGCCCGGCGCCGTTTCGATGTGGTGGCTAGCCTGCTTGGCCGTCGTAATTACTCTCGGTACGACGTTGAGGACGCGGTGGGCGCTGCGCTGTCAGCTGAGCTGGGCGCGCAGTACATTTCCCGGCGGCCCGGGGCCGAAGGGGTCCAGCCGTCGGCACTCACAGTGCGGGTGTTTATCGGCGGTGACACAGCGACATATGGGCTCCGGCTCGCCGACAGCCCACTGCACCGCCGCTACTACAAGCAGCACGCATCACGCGGCACACTGCATCCGCCGGTGGGCGCCGCCCTGGCACGCATGCTCGCGCCCAGCGTCAATGAGGTAGTAGTCGACCCTTTCTGCGGTGACGGGACGATTCCGATCGAGATCGCCGCCATCGCTCTCGGCGCTGACATCCGCGCCTCCGACAGCGACCCGGTGCGCGTCCGCAACGCTGTCGCCAACTCGGCACGGGCGAAGGCGCGCATCCCCTTCTCGGTCGCCGATGCCGGCCGGCTCGACTTCGCCGACCGAACGGTCGACGTTCTTGCCGCCAACCCGCCCTGGAATCTCGCGGTGGACGCATCCGGGCTTCTGGAGGGTGGTCTCGGCCCGTTCTGGGCGGAGGCCGACAGGGTGCTTTCGCCCTGCGGGCGAATGGGCATCATCATGGACGCCGGACTTGGGGCGGTTGATGAGTTGCGTCAGCGAGGATTCGAGATCGCCCTGGCGCAGAGGGTGCGGCTGGCTGGCCGGGTTTCCGAGATCGTCCTGTGCACGCCACCCGGCCGTCCACACTGGCATCTTCCTCGCGGGATCTCCGAGTGGAGGCGGGAATCACTTGCTGCGGGCCTGGTGACCGATACCGGCTTCGAGGCCAGGGCGGCGGAACGCTGACCAGCGCCGCGTCACAATGGTCGCAGGTTGATGTTGAAGTTGATGACGATCCGTTCATCCTTGCCGTAGAATGGCGCGACTTCATGCAGGATGTCGGCGGGCCACATCAGGAGTAGTCCCGGTTTGGGACGGATGTAGTAGCTCGTTTGCCGCACGCGGAAGCTGAACATGCCTGAGTAGGGCATGGCCGGATCTGGCGTGCCGTCGTCCAAGTAGTAGGCCCCGCACCAGCGTTCCTGCGGGTACGGCGGCCCGTAGCGCTCATGGTTGTGCAGCACTTTGTGGTCGCCGTCCTTGTAAAATTGGATCCAGCTCTCGCTTATCCAGGGTTGCTTGGCATGGATACCAGACGTTGCGTCCAGCGCGAACCGATAACGATCCTCCACAATTGACTTCAGGTGCTGAACTGGCTCCGCCGGATTGCCCAGGAAGTTGTTGGTGGGCACGCAGTGCCATACACCGATAGCCGGGATCTGGGTTTCTGACCAGGAGTCATTATCGAATTCGATGCTCTTTCCCATGTCATCCTTGTGCCGGACGTCGGGAACTTCGATCTCGGACTCGGACAGCAGCTCCCTGGCGATGCGGATGAGATCGAGATGGAAGCCAGCGATATCGGGAATCGATACTTCATGGTAGATAACCGGGATGGGCGCGAGATGGTGCAGGTCTCCGTTTGCTGGCAGGAGGGCACCGGGGGTACGGCCAAAAGCCACCTGTGATCCCTTCCTGGGCGGACGGCCTGCTGGATCGGCGACCGGCATGGCGATCTCTGCCTTTCAATTCTGCAGAATGACCTGTATCAATAGTAGCCGGGGAAGAGATTGCGGGCCAGACCCTAAGGAGCAGTGCATGGAACTTGACCGAGGGCTGGCCAGGGGGGATCTGCGACTCCCGGAGGGATCTGTCCGCGTCGTAACTTCGTGCGACGAGAGATATCTTCCGTATGTTGCGGTGCTGGCTGCCTCGCTGGCGTCCAGTCGAGTGCCGACGACTGAGGTTGAACTGACAATCATGCAGGCCGATGTCGGCGCATGGGCACGGCGGCAGCTTACGGAGGCCGCACCAGGGCTCGCGCTGAACTGGGTCGACGTTGACAAGTCTGCGTACCGTGCGGCCGGCGTCGAGGACGAACCGTTGATCCAGCAGCCTCGCTACTTCCGTTGTCTCATCGGTACCCTGCTTCCGCGCACTCTCCGGCGATGCATCTACCTGGACGGCGACACGCTGGTCCGCGGAGATCTCTACGATCTCTGGACGACGGATCTCGGCGGTGCAGTTATTGGGGCCGCGCTGGACTACTTCCTGCCGCGAACGGAAGCCGCGATCGCGCCGTGGCGCGAACTCGGGCTCGATCCGGATGCCCTGTACTTCAACTCCGGGGTCATGCTGATCGACCTCGATGCCTGGCGTGCAGCAGATGTCGGAGCGCGTGTGCTTCGGACGTGCATCCGTTACCGGGCGCACTTGATGGCCCAGGGCAAGTGGCCGCAGCATGATCAGTTCGGGCTGAACGCAGTTCTCCAGACCAGGTGGCATCAGGTCTCTCAGGACTGGAACTATCTTTCGGAAATGCCGTCTTACGAGCCGTGCGTGGTCCACTACTGCGGTGGTGGCAAGCCGGCATCGCCCACTTGCAAGCCGCAGTTCTCTGCCTGGTTCTACGACACGCTCCGCACCACAGCCTGGCGGGATCACCAACCGTCAGTCCCGGCGCGCAACGATGCGTAACGGCGGCGCCTGAAGAGCCACCTCACGGACGGACATCGATGCCGGCCTGCAGGGCTGCGTCGGCGCGCCGCCGGCGCGTGACTCTAGGCAGTTGGGCCAGCAACCACACGACGCTGCGCGCGAACTCCAGCCACGCCTGGCCGATAGAAGATCGGCCACCGACGCCGTCGCCCGCCAGGTCCCGGCGTACCCACCCACAGATGATCGCGAGCATGTCAGGCGCCTTCAGGCCGATATCAGTAAGGAGGAAATAGTATTTGTTCCGCATCATCTGAAGCCGCCGGTACGGGCCTGCTCCGCTGCCGCCGCCGTGGTGATAGACGCCACATTCGGCCAATAGCGCGACTCGCCAGCCGGCGAGCCGGGCCCTTCGGCAAAGGTCAGTCTCTTCGTAGAATGTATGGTAGGCCTCGTCGAACAGCCCGATTCTCCGTAGCACGTCACCCCGCGCGAACAGCGCGGCTCCTTGGACATAGGCATGCTCGGCGGCCTGCGGGGCACGGGGGGTTTGGAGTGTTCCCGCTTTTTTGCGACCCGACCGTCAGCAGCGCCGCCAGCACGGCCAGCGCGTACACGCCGAAGACCGCCGTGACGGTAATCGGCGAGAAGCCCCACTCGGCCTGGTAGCGCGCGTACAGGGGCGTCGGCGCGCTGGAAGAGGCGAGGAAGAACACGACAATAGACAGCTGCAGCCAGAAGGCGGCGGTAGCCGGCAGGCGGCCGGTCCGCAGCGGGAGTCGGCTGGCCCGGATGGCCCGATCGGACATTGTCTGGTCTCCTTAACCGGCTCCGCGAAGCCGCTGGCAGTCCGGGCGTTCAATAGACAGACCGACCTGTCTACTCATGTGACGGTAGACCGACCTGTCTGGTACTGTCAACTCGTGCCTGCCAAGACCATCGACAGCAGCGCCGCCGGGATGCCCGCGCGGGAGCGTTTGCTGGCCGCCGCCGAGGAGCTGTTCTACGCCGAGGGGGTGCACACCGTCGGCATCGACCGGGTCATCGAGCGGGCGGGGGTGGCCAAGGCGACGCTCTACAACTGCTTCGGCAGCAAGGACGAGCTGGTCCGCGCCTACCTGATCCGGCACAACCTCGCCTGGCGCGAGCGCCTGACGCGAGAGCTCGCCGCGCGGTATGCCGACCCCCCGGAGCGGCTGCTCGGCGTGTACGACCTGCTTGGCGAGCGGTTCCAGCGGCCCGAGTTCCGGGGCTGCGCGTTCGCCAACGCCAGCGCGGAGGCGCCCCCCGGCAGTTTCATCCAGGATGTCTCCGACGAGTCCCGGGCCTGGGTGGTAGCGACATTCACCGACCTGGCGCGGGCCGCCGGAGCCGGTGACCCGCCCTCGCTGGCCCGCCAGCTCGCGATGTTGTACCACGCAGCCACTCAGTCGGCGCAGATGGACCGCGACCCCGGCGCCGCCGCCACGGCCCGCGCCGCCGCCACTACGCTGCTCGACGCGGCCTGCCCGGGCGCGTCGCATGACCGCGGCGTAAGGGGGTAAGGGCGCAGAAGGCCGCAGGGCCCGTGGATTGAGGTGATCCCATGTGGTGGGAGTACGTGGTCGGCGCCGTGGTGCTGATCGTGGTCGGATACATGTTCGCCACCATCGTCGGCTTCAATACCCGCCGGTTTACTCGCCGGACCGACCGCAGGGCCGAGGACCTGTACGACACTTACGCCGACTCGCCGCGCGAGCAGCAGCGGTTCGCCAGGGAACACGGTGGCGAGTGGACTGACGAAGGCCGGCCCTCAGGCGGCAGCCGCTAACCCTCGGGCGGCAGCCGCGAGACGACGGCTCTCAGCCCGGCCTCTCGTGCGGCGGCCAGGTGCCCAGCGGCCTGCCGATCTCCCAGTGGTGGCCGAACGGGTCCTCGATGCGTCCCAGCAGCCAGCCGTGCTCCTGCGCCGCCGGGTAGACCTCCCGGGCGCCGGCCGCCACGGCTCGCGCGATCATCGCCACCGGATCCGGCGCGATCAGCAGCATCCGCACCGAGCCGCCGCCCAGCGACTCCGGGCTGAAGTTGGCGTTCGGCGGCGACTCGTCGGCCACCCAGAACCACGCGCCGCCGACCGAGAGCTGGGCGACAACCGCCTCGTCCTCGTCGGTGCCGCCCACCCGGTACTGCTCGACCGCGCCGAACGCTCGCTGGTAGAATTCCACCGCCGCCCGCCCGTGACGTACCGAGAGCTGCGCCTGCACCCGGCTCTGCCGGCCACCACGGTCATCTCCCGGCGTGTCCATAAAGGTCCTTTCCCGGCTCTGCGGCGACGGAGGTTCCGGATCAGCTCAGGCTAGGCCGCGCCGGCGCGCGCGCCGGGTATCGGCGCGCCCCCCGGCAGAAAACACCGATTTCCCCCTTGCCAGACCGGCCAAGGCGGTTTCCACTGAAAGTGGCCACCAGCACTGACCCGGCTCGACGCGGACGCCGGGATCTCCCCGCCCCTGGCACCGGGCCCGCCTCCGGCCCGTACGCCTCCCTCCCCGCCTTGACGGCCTGCCTGGCTGCCACTGACGTTCCCCGGATACCGGCGAGCGGCGTGGCGGCCTGGCCAGTCCGGCTCGCCATCAGAAAGGGATGACCCGCCCATGGGACCGTTAACTGAGGTAATCGCTCTCGCCATCCACGCGTTCCGGCCTGTCCCGGCCCGCCTGCCCAGCCTGGCTCGCCCGGCTGCCGCCGGGCGGTCCTGATGTGCGGGACCAAGGCGTGCGGCTGCGCCACCGCTAGCTCGAGCGTGCCGGCCGCCGCGGTCGCGGTCGTGGTCGTCTGCGCGACCGTGAGTTCCGCGACGGCCCTCATCACCGGAGCCCTGCTCGCGATCCTCGCGACGCTGGGCGTCGCCTCGGCGCTCGGTGTCGCCGGGCTCGTCTACCTGCTGCGCCGGGACCAGGTGCAGATGTGGCAGCCCGCGCCCGCCCGGCAGGCCGCCCGCCCCGCCCTCGGCGCGCCGCCGGGCATCCGGCAGGTCACCGCGCCGCGGCTGCGCGCGATCGCGGCACCCACGACGGTGAACCTCATCGCCAGGCCCATGGCGGACGGCGTCCTGACCACCGCGGCCCCGGAGGAGATGATGATCGCGGGACACTAACGGACTACCACGCCATCTCGTCGCCCGGCGGTCGGCCTGGTTTCGGCTGGCCGCCGGACCGTCGGGAAGATCGGCCGCTAGCCCGGCGTCAGCCGGCCAGCCCGAAATGCGGCAGGCACGGCTCGAGCCCGGCTATCTCCACCGGCACGGCCCGCTCGTCGGGGGCGTCCTGACTACCCTGCCAGGTAGTGCGGTCGAGCCGCAGCCGCCGCAGCACCACCGGGCGGCCGCGGATGGCCAGCACGTCGATGCCGTCATCGGCGTAGCCGAGCCTGCGGGACACCGCGAGCGAGGCCACGTTGGACTCGTAGGCGCTGGAGACGGCATGCTGCGCGTTCAGGCCGGCGAACGCCAGGTACAGGACGGCGGCGCGCATCTGTGTCCCGATGCCCCGGCCCTGGTAGGCCTGGCCCAGCCAGGATCCCGTGCTGACCCGCCGGGTCACCGCGAAGTCGTGGCCGGAGATGCCCTGCAGGCCCACCACGATTCCGTCCTCGACTACCGCGAGCGTGAGCGTCCAGTCCGATGGCTGCCAGGCCGCCCACCGGCCCCACTGGTACTGCAAGACCGATCGCGCCCGTTCCGCGGGCGGGACGTCGGTCCAGGGCACCGCGAACGGCTGCACGCTGGGGTCGTGAATCCCGGCCGCGGCCAGCTCGGCCAGCGCCGCCAGGTCAGCTTCGCCGGGCCAGCGCAGTTCCAGCCGCGGCGTCCGCAGCCGCAGGTCGGTCATGGGCCAGAAGGAGCTGGAGGGCATACGGCATTGTCGCGTCGCCGTGCGGCCCTGGCACCCGAATATCGGCCGGCCCGGCCCTGGCCCGGCCGAATCCGGCTGGGCCGCCTGAGCCGCTGGCTGCGCCTGGTCAGCGGCCCTGAGCCCGCTTCTTGCGCTGCTGCGCCCGGGCCTCGGCCGCGCGCCCGAAGGTGCACTGCTCGCACCGGCAGCCCCAGTTCCGGTAGCCCGAGGGCGTCCCGTGCGGAACGTCGGCGAACTTCC
>Ga0208219_1000283_pt1 | contig 18803 bp, 18 predicted proteins | sample NGESurshal072012_7_FD_184469 | JGI IMG/M metagenome (GOLD analysis project Ga0208219, IMG submission 184469) | Arctic peat soil microbial communities from Barrow, Alaska - NGEE Surface sample 53-2 shallow-072012 (SPAdes) | ecosystem: Environmental > Terrestrial > Soil > Wetlands > Peat ... | reverse complement strand
CCTGCCGGCCGATCCCGCTGGCACGGAGGACATCATGCGGCCAGATCAAGGCCGCTCACCCCTGCCGGCCGATCCCGCTGGCACGGAGGACATCATGCGCGCCAACCGGCACGAGGCGGTCGGCACCTCGTAGGCTGTGCCCCGCACGGGCCAGCCGGTACACGGTGACCGCCGGCGCCGCGCCTGGGGCGCCCCTTCGGCGGCTCCGCCGGGAATCGCCACCCAGTTCCCCGCCGTGATGGTGAGGCTCACCGGCCTGGTGGCCGCGGTTTCGGCCTGGGTCCTGGCACTGGCGACATCACAGTTGAGGAACGCCACCGTCAGCGACCTGATCATCGGCCTGGCGGTGGCCGCCGTCGGCCTGCTCGCGATCACTGGCCTTCGCGGCCTGACGGGCCTGCAGGCAGCGAGCCTGCTGGCCGATTCTGGCGGATCATCTGGCCGGTCATCTGGACGCGAAGGTCTCCATCACCGCGTCGATGTACTGGAGCAACATATGGGCCGGAGCGGTCGTGATCGCAGCCAGCCGCGCCGTGCTCGCCGCAAGCAGGGTGCGTGCGGCAGGCTAGGCAGCCCGGGCAGGCGGCTCGTCCTTCGCCGGCCGGGCCCCGCCCGGCCATCCCAGCAGGCGTCACGGCCACCGTGCCTGGCGGGCTTATGCTGATCCCGAAACGTTCCGGTTCCATGGCACAGCGGAATCCAGCAACACGGGTGGTGGGGGATGTGTGTCAGCTGGCCCAGCAAGACTACGAGCACCTGCTGGCATTCCGGACCGGCTTGCGCCGGTTCCTGCACTGGAGCCAGGCCCAGGCGCGCGAGGTCGGCCTGACACCGGCCCAGCACCAGTTGCTGCTGGCGGTCAAGGGCCACCCAGGAGCGGAGGGCCCGACCGTCGGGGATCTCGCCGGCTATCTGCTGCTGCGTCATCACAGCACCGTCGAGCTGGTTAACCGCGCCGAGGCTGCGGGGCTGGTGGAGCGATGGGGCGACGACAACGACGGGCGCCTCACCCGCGTCCGGCTCACCCCCGATGGCGAGAAACGCCTGAACCGCCTGGCCCCCGCGCACCTCGACGAGTTCCAGCATCTCGCCTCCGTCCTCGGCCCGCTCGTGACCGAGTGGAACAGCCCAGGCCACGATTGACCGTCTCGGTCAGTCGGCCGGCGAAGATGGCCATGTGGGCGGTCCGCCAGAAAGCTACAGCGGCAGCAATTGGTGGCGTTCCCATGGTCCAGGCGATCACCGGGTTCCGCCAGGATAAGGAGGGCGGCTGGGTGGCCGAGCTGGTGTGCTTGCACAGCCAGCACATGCGTCATGATCCTCCGTTCCAGAGCCGGCCGTGGGTGATCGATGCTTCCGGACGCCAGGCACGGGTGGGTACCGGGGATCAGCTGCCCGCCGTGCGACCGGGCTGAGATGCCCCAAGGCCTCGTCCTGATCAGGACCGCAGGGCCATGGGACCAGGACACGCTGCCTGCGGGGCTGCAGCGCTCGCATCGCACGGCGGGCGGCGTGTGGGGGATGCTCCGGGTGATCCGCAGGGTGGTGGGTTTCCACCTGGGGGCCTGCCCGCCCCTTGCGGGTGTCCTGGCCGTGGGTTCTGCCCAGCCGATCCCGCCAGGTGTTCAGCACGACATCACGGTCACAGGTCCGGCGCGGCTGGTGGTGGAGTTCTGGGGGCGCCACCGATGACCACCTGCAGTCGGCTTGAATCAGAAACCGGTGCCGCCTGCGGACCGGGTCAGTGCCGCTGGTGAACATAATGAGCCGAGCGGCCGGCAGTCCAGCAGTGAGGATCGATCACAGCAGGGGCTATTGGCAGGGGCAGGTACTCGGGGCCGGGCCAAGATGAGGAAGCGGATTCCACGTCGGCCGAGTCACAGTCTTCCTGTTGGGCTCGAATACACGATCAAGGCGGTGACCTGAGCCTTCTCGAACAGCCTGGGATGTCAGGCGGCGATCTGGTACTCGTGCGTGAGTCCGCCGAGGACTTTTCCGGCGGATCCGGTACCCGGCAAGATTGATCTTCGGTGGCCGGGTGTGAGCTTGAGCCGGTGCGAGCTGGCCCAGAGAACGGTTCCGGTGTTGTAGTGCAGCAGGTATTCGGTCAGCACCCGACGCAGATGGTGCTCATTGACGGTCAGCAGTCGGTACAAGAGTTCGCGGCGCAGGGTACCTATGACTCTCTCGCAGATGGCGTTCGCTCCGGCGCCTGCGGTGGGCTGGCGAGAATCATCATTGGCCGCGCGGCGCAGGTGCTCTACCCCGAGGGTCAGCATGGGTCAGCATGACGCGGAGGCCGAGGTCTTGCGGCGGATTGTCGGCGGTGAACAGGTGAAGCAGTACCACATGGGACGGCGCTGCAAGGATGGGACGGCCATCGCGGTGTCGCTGACCGGGTCGCCGGTCGCCGGCGCGATTGGGGACACCGTGAGCGCAGTGACAATATCGCGCGGGCTGCACGAGCCGCCTGATGCCCATGACCAGAACGAGCTGCTGGTCCGCAGCGGGCTCCTCCAGGCGCAAGAGGACAAGTCGCAGGAGCAGCTCCAGCAGGCCCAGCGCATGGAGAACCTGGGGCCAGCTGGCCGGCGGGGTCGCCCACGACTTCAACAACCTCCTCGTCGTGATCCTCAACTACGTGACCTTTGCCTCCGAGCAGCTCACCGCCGCGACCGGCTCGGACTGGGCCCGGTGTTGCGAATCGGCTGGCAGTGACCTCGGGCAGATCAAGCGGGCCGGTGAACGGGCGGCCAGCCTCACCCGGCAGCTGCTTGCCTTCGCCCGCCGGGAAGTGATCCAGCCACAGGTCCTCGATCTGGGCACCGTCATCACCGGGGTGGAGGAAATGCTGGACCGGACCCTCGGCGAGGGTGTCGAACTTGTTATCTCACTCGCCGGTGATCTGCACCCAGTGCTGGTCGACCCAGGCCAGCTGGGCCAGGTGCTGGTGAACCTCGCGGTCAACGCCGCGACGCCATGCCCGCCCGGGGCAGGCTGACCATCGATACCAGCAACATCACTGTGGACGGCGACTCCGCCGCCGGGGGATCCAGGCCGGGGCAGGGACAGAATGTGCGGCTGCGAGTCAGTGACACCGGCACCGGAATGACCAGCGAGGTTATCAAGCACGCCTTCGAGCCGTTCTACACGACCAAGGTGGACGGCACCGGGACCGCGCTCGGCCTGGCCACTGTCTACGGGATCGTCACCGAAGCCGGCGGCCACATCCGGATCCACTCCGAGCCCGGCGCTGGCACGACCGTCACCATCGCCCCGCCTGTCACCACAGAGACCGCCCCGACGGTGGAACCCGCAACATACCGGCGGGTGCCCATCGGAGAGATGGTTCTGGTCGTCGAGGACGAGTCAGCCCTGCGTGAGGTAACCAGGCGGATCTTCACCCGCAACGGCTACAAGGTGACCACTGCCGGGAACGGCCCGGAAGCCCTTGATATTGCCAGCACCCACCCGGGCGAGATCCACCTGCTCGTGACCGACGTTGTCATGCCGCACATGCTCGGCAAGGAAGTCGCGGAGAAAATGCGGGCGATCAAACCCGGCATCGAGGTGCTCTTCATGTCCGGCTACGCCCGGCCTGCCCCAGCCTCCCAGGGCAGGCTCGACCCCGGCGTGGTCCTCGTAGAGAAGCCGTTCTCCGAGGCTGACCTGATGACCAAGGCCGGGCTGGTGCTCGACGGCCATTTCCGAGGGTTTAAGACCATCGAGGGTTCCTCTGCCTGAATGGGCCTGCCACCCGGCGCAGACAGATGGCATGGCACCAGCGTGCGTGCGGGTGGCCCGGTCGCGCTGGGCGGCCGACCGGCTCCAGCAGTCGCCGGACACGTTCGGTCCGCTGGGCACGGCTACAACTTGCAGGAAAGCTGCAGTTAGTGACTGAGCGGGATGGGTCGACGATCGGGCACTCCCCGGCAAACCACAGGTCACCAGCCAGGCCCTATCTTCGATCGGAACGGGGTACGGTCTGATCTCAGTGGCTGCCGCGGTGCCTGGAGGTCCCACTGACCTCGTGGCTGCCGCGCCGTTCGCCGGACTCCACTCATTTGTCACGACCGTGGCGGTCGTATGCTGCGCTGCAATGGAAGTTGCCCATAGTCTGAGCTCTCAGGAGCTGGTATGGCCGAACCAGATCCACCAGCCGATCATGCGCGATCGCTGGGTAGCCGACTGCTGTCTGGGGTGGAGCGTTGGGCGTCACGCCCGCTGCTCGCGCTGATCGTACATACCGCGGACATGGCGTGGGTTCTCGTCAACGTCGCCACCGGGTTTCCCGGCGGTGGGAGAGCACCTTTCAGGCCCGGGACCGCAGGTTACTGGCCGTTGCGGGGTCCGGTCGTGTTCCTTGCTGGCCCTTTGGGCGGGGGTGGTGACGTCAGGGTTCGATCGAGTCTGGTGGACTACTGTATGCGGTAGGGCTCGGCGTCGCAGCCTCGCAGGGTCAGGCCGTGGCCGGCCGCGGCCGGGTCAGGCCGGATGACACCGCCAGCTGGGTCGAGTGTTCCGTCGAAGAACATCGACTCGATCCGGACGTGATCGTGGAACCATTCCAGGTGCCGCAGGTTCGGGGTTGCGGCGGCGGCATGGGCGTGCAGGTGCGGGCCGCAGTGCCCGGATATGTCCAGGCCGTAGGAGGCAGCGACGGCCGCGGTCCGCAGCCATTCAGTGATCCCGCCGCACCGGGAGACGTCGGCTTGCAGGCAGTCCACCGCGCCGGCGGCGCACATGCGGCGGAAGTAGAACAGGTCGTAGCCGTACTCGCCGGCGGTGACGTCCGGTGCCACCGCGTCGCGGACCTCCCGGAGGCCGTCTAGGTCGTCGGAGGAGACGGGCTCCTCGAACCAGCGCACGTCCAGGTCCGCGGCAGCGCGCATAACGCGGATCGCCTGCTTGCGCCCGTAGCCGCCGTTGGCGTCAACAAACAACTCCGTCTGCTCACCGATGGCTGCGCGCGCCTGGCGCATCCGGTCGAGGTCACGGCCGGTGCTGGTGCCCCACGACTGACCGATCTTGATCTTCACGCGGGGGATGCGCTGCTCGGCCGCCCAGCCGGTCAGCTGGTCACGGAGCTGACGCTCGCCGTAGGAGGTGAACCCGCCACTGCCATAGACCGGCACCGCGTCCCGCACGGCTCCGAGCAGCCGGTGCAGGGGCAGTTCCAGCAGCCTGGCCTTGAGGTCCCACAGTGCCACGTCGACAGCGGAGATCGCGTAGCCCACTGCCCCCGGGCGGCCGGCGTTGCGGACCGCCTTGACCATCGCGTCGAACGCCCCGCCGACGTCGAGAGCGTCCCGGTCTCGCACGATGCCGGCCAGTGTGTCGGTGATCACAGCGGCGCACGCAGCCGGCCCGTAGGTCCAGCCGGTACCCACGGCATCGCCGGCGTGCACCTGTACCAGCACCATGGTGGTGGCATCCCAGCTGAGTGTGCCGTCGGCTTCGGGCGCGTCGGTGGGCACCGTGTAGACGGCGGCATCCACGGATCGGATCGGGGTGTCGATCATGCTGGCTCCTTAACGCACTGCGCGTATCGGGGGGATGAGGTACCGTGCCAGCTGCTCCGCCCATCTGTCGCGCAGCTGCACTGCCTGGCCGTGGCGCACTCGCCCAGGCGGATGACGCCGCGCGTTCCGCGTCGCCAGGCCGCCCGCGGTGGCGAATCCGGTCGCGGCGGCGGCGCTGATGAGCGCGGCCGGGCGCCATTGCCGGCTGAGGACCGCCACGCCGATCATGCTGGCAGTGTGCAGCGCGTCGACCTCCACGCCTAGCGCGAGGACCGCAGCGGTGGGCGCGGGGCCGGACAGGCAGGCCTGGGCGAGGTGGCGGGCGCCGAGAATCCGGGCGATCAGCCTGGCGGGCGGGTCGAGCCGCTGCCCGAGCAGCCGCTCAGCGAGCAGCCCCGGCGCGGCGAGCTCTACCATGCCGTATCCGGCCCGGCCTACGGGCAGCACCTTCATCGCCGTGCCCGCGCGGCGGTCACCGCGATTACGGCCGCGAGCAGCGCGGCTGCCGCCGCGGCGAGCGGCCCGTGCCGGTGGGAAGCCCACAGTTGCAGGCTGCGGTCCTTGGACCGGGCATCGAAGCTGCCGTGCGCGGTGTAGTCGTGCCCATCTGGTCCGTCGGCCGGCTGCCACAGGTTGGCGGGCGGATCGGCCGGGACGGGCCGGTTGTCCTGCTGGGAGGAGAAACCCGTCTTGGCCAGGTACCGGTCCAGCAGGCCGGGGGCGATGGCGTTGGCCGCCAGGGTGGCCATGGTGCTGCCGCCGACCCAGTACTCGCGCCGTCGGGGGTGGTCGGCGGCGTACAGGACGCCGCGGGCGGCGACTTCGGGCTGGTAGATCGGCGGGACCGGCTGGGCAGGCTTGGGCAGCCGGGACAGCACCCAGTCGAACTGGGGCGTGTTCACCGCCGGCATCTGCACCATGGTCACGTGCACGTTGCTCTTGTTGTGCAGCAGCTCGCAGCGCAGGGCCTCGTGGAATCCCTGGATGGCGTGCTTGGAGCCGCAGTAGGCAGTCTGCAGCGGGATGCCCCGGTAGGCCAGCGCAGAGCCGACCTGCACGATCGTGCCCGCGTCGCGGGGCAGCATCCGGTTGAGCGCGGCCATCGTGGCGTAGACGTAACCGAGGTAGTTGACCTCGGTGACCCGCTTGTACTCTTCGGGAGTGATGTCGTGAAACTGGGCGAACACCGAGGTGAACGCGGCGTTGACCCACACCTCGATCGGGCCGAACGTGTCCTCCGTCTTCGCCGCGGCGGCCTCCACCTGGCCGGGGTGGGCGGTGTCGGTGGGGATGGGCAGTGCCTGGCCGCCGGCCCGCTCGACGTCGCGGGCGGCACCGGCCAGGCCCTCCTCGCCCCGGGCGAGGAGAGCAACCTTTGCGCCGCGGGCGCCGAACGCCTGCGCGGTCGCGCGTCCGATGCCGCCGCTAGACCCGGTCACCACGACTACCTGTCCGGGATGATGCGTGCTCATGCTGACCTCCGTATCGCTGTCAATGGGGTAGGTCTGCTGCTGGCGCTCACTGTGCTGGCGCACCGACAGGGCTCAGTGTGCGTCGCGCGGGCGTTACCGCCGGTCGTGCCGCGCGGTTTGACTGCAGCCGACCGCGTCGCCCACGGCTTTACCTGCGGTGTCATGCCGGGACCAGCCGGACGCCCCAGGTGGTGGTGAGCGACTGGCCTGGTTCCAGGCGGATCAGCCGCTGCCCGCTCTGGAAGGCGTTGGGCGGGCAGGTCATCGGCCCGGTTCCCAGCCCGAGACGGCGGCGCGGAGGGGCTCAGCGTGCCCCCACAGCTTGGCCCGGCTCCCGTCGGCGGCCGCCAGGCGGCCCCAGGCCCGGCCCTGGTCGTCGCGCGCCAGGTCGGTGAAGGGCGTGTCGAGCCGCTGGCCGGCCCGGAAGTCGAAGTTGGTCTGCTCGACGGGCGCCGTGGCGACCGGGAGCTGGCGTTCGTTGTCGGTGCGGATGCGGGTGGCGGCGCCGAGTTCCAGGGTGCAGTCGTCGATCCGGCCGCCGCCCGGCGGCAGGTAGGGGCGCTGGCCGGCCCCGCAGGAGCAGGCCTGGTTCCCGCGGTTGGCGGCGGTGGTGGCCACCGTCACGCCGCTGTCGCCCAGCTCGTAGGCCACCCGCACGTCCACCGGGAACGGATAGCCAGGGAGCGGGTGCAGCCGGGTGCCCATCACCACCCGGCTGGCCTCGTGCTCCAGTGCCTGCCAGGGCCGCCAGCGCAGGAACCCGTGGATGGCGTTGTGCTTGCCTGGCCCGGTGAGAGCGGCCCCGTAATCGGTGCCGTCGAGGCGGTACGCGCCATCCGCCAGGCGGTTCGGCCACGGGATCAGCGGCACCCCGTGGGCGCCGCCGCACATGGCATCGATTGGGTAGGGGTCCAGTACCGGCCTGTCCCCGACGGAGTACTCCTGCACGCCGCCGCCGACTTCGACGACGGTCGCCCGCTGCGGGCCGGTCCGGATCTCGAGCTGCTCGCCCGAGGGTCGCGTGGCCATCACGTTTCCTTCCATCCCGATGCCTGCCACGGGCGAGGCAGGCGAGCGGCGCATTCGAGCAGGAGAGCGTGCACGAACGCCTGCGGGATGTTGCCCCGCAGCTGGCGCTGGCCGACGTCGAACTCCTCGGTGAACAGTCCCGGCGGCCCGCACGCCGCCCGGCTGCGCTCGAACCAGGCGATGGCCTCGGCCTCCGCTCCCGCCTGGTGCGTGGCTAGGGTCATCAGGTAACCGCAGAGCAGGAACGCTCCTTCCGCGTCTTCCAGGGGCCGCTGGTCCTGGCGGAACCGGTACACATATCCCTCCCGCCCGAGGTCGGCCGCGACCGCAGCGAGGGTAGCCTGGCTGCGCGGGTCGTCGGCCGGCACCGCGCCCCGGATCGCCGGCAGCAGCAGGGCCGCGTCGACCCGCTCGTCGCTGGGCGAGCGCTGCCACCGCCCGCTGGGATGCACGCAGTCCGCCCCGGCGTCGGCGGCGATGGTGTCGGCCAGGCTTCTCCACGCGGCTGCCTGGCCGGGCGACGCGCTGGCGGTCATGGCTCGTAGGCCGGCCACGCACATCAGGCGCGAGTGCGCCCAGCGCTGATTGCCGAGCTCCCAGATCCCTCCGTCCGCGTCGCCCCAGCGGGCCTCGATCGCGGCCGCGGTCGCTTCCACCGCCCGCCAGTGCCCGGTGTCGAGGTGGTCGTGCCGCGCCGCCGCGGCGAACAGCAGCAGCGCCTCTCCCAGGGCATCGAGCTGGAACTGGCCGTTGACCCAGTTCCCGGCCTTGTCGGCTCCGCCCGGGTAGCCGCTCAGGTGCGGCAGGCGCTTCTCATCGGGTACCGGGCCGCCGTCGATCCGGTAGGCCGGCTTGAGCTGCGGGCCGTCAGCCAGGACCCGGTCGGAGATGAAGGCCACAGCATCGTCGAGCAGCGGATGTGGCTGGGTGACGGCCACGGCCTGGCCGGCGTAGCACTGATCCCGGATCCAGGCATACCGGTAGTCATAGTTGCGCCCCCCGGAGGCCCGCTCGGGCAGCGACATGGTGGCGGCGGCGACCATGCCGCCCCCGGCGCTGGTCAGGCCCCGCAGCACCGCGTAGGCGTGCCGGGCGTCCCGGGGGGCGAGGGTCTCGCTCAGCTGCGGGACGGCCGCTGCCCAGGCCGCCTCGGTCGCCTCCCAGGCCGCGCTGGCATCGGCCGGCTGGCCGCCCGGCTTGCCGCCAACCTCCAGGACGAGATCGTGATGGGCGCCCGGTGCGAGGGCCAGGTGGGCGACCAGGGCTCCGTCACGCTCGGCTCTGGCGTCCGCGCCGCCTGACCAGCGCACGTGCAGGCCGGCGGCGCGGGCGGTCCAGATTCCCTGATGCTGGTGCAGGTCGCCCATGGCGTGGCGGCCGAAGCCGGGGCGAAGGTCGAGCACGACCCGGACCCGGGCCGCGCCTTCCACGGCGGTCACCCGGCGCAGCACGACCGCCGTGCCGGGGTCGGCCGGGAACGCGAGCGCCTCGCGGCACTCGATGATCCCGGTGGTCGTCACCCACCGGCTGTGCCAGATGAGGGAGCCGGCCTCGTAGTAGCCGCCCCACACGTAGCGGGTCTGCTCCGGCGTGACCGCGTATACCCCTCCCCCGCCGATCAGGGTGGACAGCACGGCGTCGGAGTCCCAGCGCGGCGCGCACATCCATACGCAGTCACCCTGGGGCCCGACCAGGATCCCGCGCTCGCCGTCGGCCAGCAGGGCGTACTCCCGCAGGACGCGGGGCGGGAACTCATCGGCGTAGCCTGGGGTCGCCGCGGTCGTCCTCGGTGCGGGACTCACGTGCCGGCCCGCTCGATCGCGGCGGCGGTGCCGATGCTCGCCAGGTCCGGCAGCGGCTGAGGAATGCTGCCGGGGAACTTCCCGTTCACCGGTTCCGTCTCCGTTCTGCCGGCGCCAGCGCCGTTGCGCGGCAGGCCAAGGTGCCGAGCCGCCTGGATCTCTGGGGTCACGGTCATGGGCTGTAGTTGTCTTTGGCCTGGGACTTGATCCCGAACGCCGCGTGCCGCAGCCTGGTCATGCGGGTGCTGAGCCTCTTGAGGGAGCCGGGCGATGGGCCGGGCGCGGGCCGCCGCCCGGGGAGGTCCTGGGTCCACCAGGAGAGCGCGGCGATGCGCCCGAAGTCGTTTGCATTGCCGACGTTCACGCTAGGCAGGCCAGCCCGGGCCGGCGACCGCGGGTCGCGGGCCGGTCCCGTCGCCGTCCCGGCAAGTTCGGGCCGGACGCTGGCCCTCTGGCCGGGGCCGGTGATGATCTGGACGGGGCGGACGCCGAAGATGAAGCCCCGCACGCTGCCGAGGATCACGCTGGCCTTGGCCTCGGGGCCAGCGGTGCGGGCGATGTGCACGCCCAGCCAGGCCAGCCACCCAGTCAGGCCGGACAGGTGCAGCTGCCCGATCTGGGCCACGGCGTCGCCCCGGCCCACCGTGGCCATGGTGCCCAGGTCCCGGTACCGGAAACGCCTGGCCTTTCCCCCCGCGCACAGGGCAAGCACGCTGCGGGCTGCGCGGCGGCCGGACTGGATCGCCACCTGGGCCACCATCGGCAACGGACCGGCGCGGCCCGGGATCTGGGCCATGTCGCCGACGACGAAGATCTCCGGGTGACGCGGAATCTGCAGCGTCGGATCGACGACAACCCGGCCATGCGAGCCGGTGACCGGCAGTGCTGCGGCGAGCGCGTTCGCACGCACGCCAGCGGCCCAGACCACTGTCACGGCATCGATCCGGTCGCCGCCCGCCATGGTCAGGCCGTCCTCATCCACGTCGGTCACCTCGGCCCCCGACCGGATCTCGACTCCCCTGGCCCGGAGCCCGGCGGCGGCGGCCTCGCGCAGGTCGGCGGCGAAAGACCCGAGCGGCGCGGCGGACGCCTCGACCAGGACGATACGCGGCTCCGCAGCCCCGATGCCGGGGAAGCCGCGCCCCGTGAGCTCCTTGACCAGCACGGCCAGCGCGGCGGAGAACTCCACTCCGGTAGGACCGCCGCCGACCACCGCGAAGGTCAGCAGCCGGGCACGGCGGGCCGGGTCGCCGGCTGCCCAGCGGGCTGCCTCGAAGCAGCCGAGGATGTGGTTGCGCAGTGTCAGGGCTTCGTCCAGGTCGTTCAGGGCGAGGCTGCGGCCGGCGATCCGCGGGTTGGCGAAGTAGTCGTTCACCGCCCCGGCGGCCAGGATGAGGTAGTCGTAGGCGACTGGGCCGCGGTCGGTTTCCACCCGGCGCAGCGTGAGGTTCAGGCCCGTGACCTGGGCGAGGCGGACATCGATGTTGGGGAGCTTGCGCAGCAGCGCGCGGACGGGCTGCGCCGTCCCCGATGGCTCCAGCAGCGCCGTCGCCACTTGGTAGAGGAACGGCGTGAACACGTGATGGTTGCGGCAGTCCACCACCGTCACGTCGACCCGGGCACGGTACCAGGGCTTGCCGGCCAGGGCCTTAGCCGCGGCCAGCCCGGCGAAGCCCGCCCCGACGATGACGACCCGCGGTCGGCTCATATCCCGGCTGCGTTCGCGTAGAACTGCTGGTCCTCGCGCCATCCGCCCTGCCCCTGCCCGATGGTGGAGATGTCGTCAACGAACTCGATGGCCCGGACCCACTTGACCATCTTGAAACCCAGCTGGGTCTCGACCCGCAGCCGGATCGGAGCGCCGTGCTCGATCGGCAGCGGCTTGCCGTTCATCTCCATGGCCAGGATCGTCTGGGGGCTGGCGGCCAGGTGGATCGGGATGGTCCCGTAGAAGTACCCGCTGCGGCCCTCGCCCTCGGTGACGGCCTTGTCATCGAAGGCGTAGAACGCGACGTGCCGGGCGCCCGCCAGCGGGCGGACGTGCTCCATTAGGGCGGCGACGGGCACGCCCGCCCACTGCGCGATGGCCGACCAGCCCTGAATGCAGTTGTGCTTCACGATCTGGGACTGGGTGCCCAGCCCCCGCAGCTCGGCCAGCGACAGCGACACCGGGTACTCGACCAGCCCTCTGACTTGGAGGCGGTAGTCGGTGAAGTCGCCGGCGACGAGCTCTGCGTAGCGCTTGTCCGGCGGCGGGTAACCGTTCACCCGATGGTAAGGAGAAATGTCCGCCCAGGCGTAACGCTGGCGGGACGTGAACGCACGCGACAGTGCCCTCTCCATGGGGTTCACGATGTGGCCCAGCATGCGCTGAGCGGCCCGGGGGTAGCGGCGGCTGAGGACAGTGGCCGCCACGCTGGCTGCCACCACGCCGGCCAGTCCAGCAAACCCGATGATCAGTGCCTCGCCCCGATCGGAGTACGGGGCGGTCTCGGGGTGGCCGAGGACAATGACAGTCCACAAGCGCGGGAGTCCGTTAACTATCACCATGACGGTGTGGACGACAGTGAAGGCCGCGAAGGCGCACAGCCCGAGGAAGTGCAGGCTACGCGCCCGCTGGCGGCCGCCGAACAGCCACACGTAACGGGGGAAGCGGGCCAGGACCGCCGGGGACATCGCGGCACCGGTCAGGATCTGCAGCGGCGCCAGGATGAAGACCACGAAGAAGTAGGACAGCTGCTGGATGGCGTTGAACGGCAGCCCGGGCTGGGGGGCCGGGATATGAAGCATCAGGTAAGTGCCGACGGCCCGCAAGGCGTCCGGGAAGATCTCCCAGCTAGTCGGGACCAGCGTCTGCCAGTACCCCGTAGCGAACAGCAACGCTATGTAAACGGCCCCGGTGACGATCCAGAACTGCACGGTCAGGAAGTGCCAGTGACGGCCAAGACCGAGGTTCTTGCGGCCGGGAAGGGCGATGACCGGAGACCAGGCCTCCTCCTCGTCCAGGGAACTCCACGGGTGGGCGGCGTCGGCGGACACGACCTTGCGGGTCAGCCGGAGCCACTCCTTGCCGGGCGGGCAGTCGTCGGACAGGTAGAACTTCGGGAAGGCAGAGAGGACCTCGAGGCCGGACCGGGCCAGGAACAGCAGCAGGAACAGGTTGAGAAAGTGGGTAATGACGATCCACAGCGGGAAATCCATGAGCCTCGTCATCGCCGTGTCCCGCCTGGCTCGGTCGTGCCTGGCTCGCCGCGCATGCGCTACCGGTCCGCGCGTGTCATGGCCGCGCCGGAGGTAATCCGCCCGGCCAGCCGAGACGCCAGCGCCATGATCGTCAGCGCCGGGTTGGCCGACCCCTGCGTGGGGCACACGCTGCCATCGGCGACAAACAGGTTGGGCACCGCCCACGTCCGCTGGTTCGCGTCGACGACGCTGTTATCCGGCGAGGTGCCCATCCGCGCTCCGCCGACCAGATGAGCGAAGCGCTGGATAGTCAGGACGTCCTGCGCTCCCGCCGCGTCCAGCAGATCCTTGATGACCGTGGCAGAGTAGGCCATATTGGCCTTGTCGTTGCCGCCCAGGGTGTAGTCGAAGCGGGCCACCGGCAGGCCGTACGGGTCGGTCTCGGCCGCGAGGGTCACCCGGTTGTCCGGGTGCGGGAGCAGCTCGTTGAGCACTCCCACGGTGGTCCAGTGGTTGTAGTCGCGCATGTACTCGCGCAGCGCCCGGCCCCAGTGGCCGTCGGCGAGGACGTGCTCGGCCCACCCGATCGGCTGGGGGGAAACGGTCTGGATGGAGAACCCCCGGGCGAAGCCGCGGGATGCGTCGGTCTCATAGAAGTCCTCCGAGGACACCTGCGGCGGTGGCGCCTTGTACATGCGCAGCTCGGTAGCGAAGCGGCCCGCGCTCTGGGTGGCGCCCTGGACCATCTCGTACCGGCCCACCTGGTCCTCGTTGTTGCACAGGCCGTGGGGAAAGCAGCGGGAGGCGGAGTTGAGCAGCAGCCGGGGAGTCTCGATGGAGTACCCGGCCACGGCCACGAACCGCGCTCGCTGCATCCGCTCGGCGTGCTCGTCCTCACGGATGTAGGTCACGCCGCTGGCCCGGCCTCCGGGGCCGATCTCGATGCGTGCCGCCATGCAGCCAGCCCGGATCTCCACCCGGTGCGCCAGCGCGTCGGGCAGGTGCGTGACATACGGGCTCGCTTTGGCGTTGACCTTGCAGCCCTGCAGGCACCAGCCGCGGTAGATGCAGTGCGGACGGTTCCCGAAGGTGCCGTTCACGATGCCAACCGGCCCGACGCGCATCTTGATGCCCCGGGCGATGGCGCCGCGCCACAGGACCGATGCCGCCTCCGACACCGGGTGCGGCGAGAACGGGTACTTGTGCGGGAACCCCCACGGCCAGTCCTGGCCGGCCACGGGCAGCTCACGCTCCACCATCTCGTAGTGCGGCCGCAGCTCGTCATAACTGATCGGCCAGTCCGCACCGACGCCGTCGACGCTAGCTGTGCGGAAGTCGGACGGGTGGAAGCGCGGGCAGTAGCCGGCATAATGCACCATCGAGCCGCCGACGCCGCGGCCGGAGTTGTTCTTGCCCAGCTCGATCGGATCGGCGCCGCCGATGATCCGCTTCTGGGTCCAGTACAGGTCATGAGAGCCGGCCTCGTCGGAGACCCAATCCTCATCGGGATGCCAGAACGGGCCCGCCTCGATGATCACTATCCGCCACCCAGCCCTGGCCAGGCGCTGCGCCAGGACCGACCCTCCCGCGCCCGCTCCGACAATGCACATGTCCACCTCGTCGGCGTCGCCATAACGGCACATCGTGTCCTCGCCTGGCAGATCCCGGCGGTGCACGTCGAGGAGAAAGCGGGAGTCGTTGTCCCTGGGCCCGATTGCGCCCTTCAGCAGGCTGCGGATCACGCTCCGTCCCCCGCATCTATCCGGGCGGGATCCTCCGAGGTCGCCCCGGCTGACTCGAAGGGCTCCAGCGTGCTGACGGGCCCGAGACGCATGTAACCCCGGGGGTAGGCGGGGCCGCCGAACCCGATCTCGTTCCAGGCCCACGGATGGGAGTAGAACGCGGCCAGGATCATGCGCATGCACACTGACCAGGCCCGCTTCACGTTCAGCTGTTCCCAGCTGCCGCCGGACAGCTGCGCCCGAGCCAGGTCGCCGACGATGGCCTCCCTGGCGTCAGCGTCGCAGGCCGCGAAGGTCGGCTGCCCGTAACGGTCTTCGGCGACCTCGTCCAGGCCAGTGAGCACCAGATGCCAGGCGTCGCGGTCGTCGGGCATGCCGTCGTACTGGTAGCCGTCCAGCCGGCCAGCGGCCAGCTTGGCGTCGATCATCTCCGGCACCGGCACCCGGGGCTCACCGTCCTGGGCCACCGTCACGTCACAGAAGGCTCGCAGCGTCGCGAGCTCCCCCGCCGCGAAGAACCGGAACTGATCAGCCAGGTGCAGACGCGCCAGCACGACCTTGGTAGTGGCCTCATCCCAGCTGGCCGACGACGCGAGGACATCGAAGTCCGGGTAGCGCCCAATCATCTGCGGGGTCGTTCCCCGCCGCTGCCCCTGCAGCCAGGACTTGTCCGGCGGCTCCCTGCCAGGGCGCAGGTTGGGCAGGTGATGCGGCTTGGACAGGTCACGCCCCGCGGCCGGTCCGGCGCGGTCCGGTGCCATTGCTAATCCTCTCTTCTCAGCAGGGCGGCCAGCAGGCCCATCCCGCCGACCATGGCCATCAGGCCCGGCGCGGAGATCGGCGGGCCCATCGGCAGGTTGTAGGAGGCCAGCTTGAAGCCGCCCGGCTTGCGGGCCACGCCCCGGATATGGAAATACTCCCCGGCCAGGCCGGTAATGGAGTAGATGGCAGCGGTGACCGGCAGCGCTGTCTTGGCCCACTTCTTCGAGAACACCCCGGCGATGCCGGCCACCGCCAGCGGCGGCGTCACGATGATCGGGCTCCACATCATCTTGTTGCCGAAGCTCGCCTTGTAATGCTCGATGTAGATCTCGCTGGTGGTCACGATCGCGGCGACGGCGGTCAGCCCGGCCAGGGATCGCTCGAACCGGCCGTGGGCGACATCGGCGACAACCCGGTCGATGAGATGCTCGGCGCCGTGCACCTCGCCGTGGGCGGCGGAACTGCTACGTCTGGGCATGCTCAGTCCTTCCGGTGCATGAATTCCTGGACCATCTCCCGGACGCCCTCCTTAGCCCCGGCGAACCCCTCCGACGGCGCGGCCAGGACCGACTCGGTCAGCGCCTTAGCCTGCTCGAAGGTGACATGGGGAGGCATCGGCGGCTCATCAGGGGTGGTCAGGGCGTCGACGATGACCGGCCGGTCGGCGGCGAAAGCCTCGGTGAAGGCAGCCTCGATCTGATCCGAGCAGGTGATCTTGATGCCCTTCAGCCCGATCAGGCCGGCCCAGTCGGCGTAGGACACATACGGGATGGTCTGGGAGGCCTCGAAACGGGGATCGCCCTCCATAGCCCGCTGCTCCCAGGTCACCTGGTTGAGGTCCTCGTTGTTGAGCACCAGCACCACGTAGCGGGGGTCAGCCCACGTCTTGTAGTATTTGGCAGCGGTCAGCATCTCGGCCATGCCGCCCATCTGCATGGCCCCGTCGCCGACCATCGCCACCGACACCCTGTCCGGGAAGGCGAACTTGGCAGCCATCCCGTACGGCACGCCCGGGAGCATGGTGGCCAGGTTTCCTGACAGGGACGCCTTCATGCCGCGGCGGATCCTGATATGGCGTGCGTACCAGTCGGCCGAGGTCCCCGAGTCCGATGACAGGACCGCATTGTCGGGCAGATGACGTGACAGCGCCGAGAACAGGCCCTGAGGCCGGATCCGCCCGTTCAGGTCCGACGGCTGGCCGCGGTCGTCCATTAGCGCCCACCAGTCCTGCACGTTGCCGACGATCTTGTCCTGCCATGAACGGTCAGGTTTGCGGTGCAGGAGAGGCAGCAGTTCGGCCAGGGTTTCTTTGGCGTCGCCGGTCAGCGCCAGGTCCATCGGGTAGCGGATGGACAGCATCCGCGGCGTCAGGTCGATCTGGATGCCCTTGACCTGGCCGGTGGTGGGCAGGAACTCCGAGTACGGGAACGACGATCCCACCATCAGCAGGGTGTCGGCGTCCTGCATCATGTCCCACGACGGCTTGGTGCCCAGCAGCCCAATGCTGCCGGTGCAGTAGGGGACGTCGTCGGGAACCGACGCCTTGCCCAGCAGCGCCTTGGCGACCCCGGCGCCGAGCACGTCGGCCACGGCCAGGACCTCGTCAGTGGCCTCCATGGCCCCGGCCCCCACCAGCATGGCCACCCGCTCACCTGCGTTCAGGATGCCGGCGGCCTGCCGCAGCTGGTCAGCGGAGGGAATGGAGCGGGGTTTCCACCAGCCGACCCCGGTGTGAACCGTGTGAGTCTTCTTAGGCTGCTCCTCCACCGCGTCCATGTCCTGCACGTCAGCCGGCACGATCACGCAGGTGACGGTCCGCTCGGCCTGGGCAATCCGGAACGCGCGGTCGATGATATGGCGGACCGACGAGGGCGTGTTGACCTGCTGGCACCAGGACGAGGCCACATCGGAGTACAGCTGCAGCAGGTTAACCTCCTGCTGGAAGTCACCGCCGATGGCCCGCACGAAGGTCTGGCCGACGATCGCCACCACCGGCTGATGATCAAGCTTGGCGTCATACAGGCCGTTCAGCAGATGAATGGCACCCGGCCCCGACGTGGCCATGCACACCCCCACCTGGCCAGTGAACTTCGCATGCCCGCAGGCCATGAAGCTCGCCATCTCCTCATGGCGGGTCTGGATGAAGCGAAGCTTGTCCTGATGACGGCGCAGCGAGCCCAGGATGCCGTTGATACCATCACCCGGAAACCCGTAAATCGTATCGACCCCCCACTCGATCAGGCGGTCGCACAGATTGTCAGCCGCGGTCATGCCCATAATCGGTCCCCTCTATTTTTGGCGTTGCTGCTGCTCACCTACGTTGCGCTGCAAAGAAGGCGGGTCGCGGTGAAGAGAACAGAGGTGCTGGCAGGATGCCAGCACTGATGGTTTCCTCGGCGGTGTCGCGCACCGGGCTCGCCGCCGTGGTACTCCGCAGCGTCGGCTAGAAGGCCCCAGGCGTCATACCGGCAGACCCCGCCGGCTGCCTTGGCGCACTGGGGTTCTCCAGATGACCTCGGGCTGCTTGCCCGGCGGGCAGGAATCCACCGTCGCTCCCTTTCCTCCTGCCTGCTCCGAGCGCAAAGGCTCGGAGCAGCGTCACCGGGGTCTGGAGCAACGATGTCAACCGCGGGACCACTGAGATCCCGCCATTATATATATCGTATCACGACCTACCGTGCCGGCCTGATGTGCCAGGTTCCGGGACGCTGCCGCCGGGCCGTCTGATGAGCGCCGCGGCCCGCTGAGCGCCCCGGCCGCACCGGGGGACTCGCCCGTCGGCGGCTGGTACACGGACCTGAGCGGAGGGCCGTTACAGCTGGAGCCATTGGCTCCGGGGCGGGGCCGAGGCCAGCGCGCGCAGCGCCGCGCGGAGGCGGGCTAGCGCGGTGCCGGCCGGCAGGCCGAGCAGGCTGGCTGTCTGCGCGGCGGTGTAGCCGCGGTAGCACAGACCAGCAGGATCAGCTCACGCGAGGGCGTGTCGGGGCGCTGCAGGCCCGCAGGCAGGCAGCCAGGCCGGCGACAGGGGGTGCCTGTTCCCCGGCGGCGCGGCGGTGGGCCACGCTCAGCAGCCAGGCATGCGCGCTGCCGCGGGCGGGATCGGAGCGGGCGGCGGTGTGCCGCAGCGCCGGTATACCCGGCCGGTGACGTCCTCGGCCGCCGCGGTGTCGCCCACCCTGAGGCTCACCAGGCCGAACACCTGCGCCGCGTGCGGTATACAGCGCCGCGAATGCGGCCTGGTCGCCGTGCCCACCGGGCCAGCAGGCCGGCGACACTGTCGGCGGGCCGCCG
>Ga0208219_1000282_pt1 | contig 18906 bp, 28 predicted proteins | sample NGESurshal072012_7_FD_184469 | JGI IMG/M metagenome (GOLD analysis project Ga0208219, IMG submission 184469) | Arctic peat soil microbial communities from Barrow, Alaska - NGEE Surface sample 53-2 shallow-072012 (SPAdes) | ecosystem: Environmental > Terrestrial > Soil > Wetlands > Peat ... | reverse complement strand
AACCGGCGCCGCTGTGCGCGCAGCCACGGAGCCGCGACGGCCAGGCCCCCGCCCAGGACCAGGGCCTGGCCTACGGGACCGGTGACGCCGATCTCGGCGCCGCCAAGGGCCGCCGCGGTGCCCAGGGTCCACGCCGTGGCCGCGTACCAGCGGGCGCGGGGCTTGCGCTTCCGGTGCCGCCACGCGGCCCGGGTGCCGACCACGGCCGACGCGGACCCGATCGAGCCGAGCACCAGCGGCCCGGGCGCCAGGTGGCCGAGCAGCGCGGCAACGTCGGCCGCCGCCACGTACGCGGGCGCGGCCAGGTAGGAGTGATGGCGGGCTACCGAGACCGACCGGCGCAGCGTGCCGGGCCGGGCGTCGTCGGCCTTGGTCTCGGCCAGGGCCTCGGCCGCGCGGAGCTGAGCCACGGCCGCCTCCAGGCGCCGCAGGTCAGCGGGCGTGATCGCCGCCGCCGTCTTAGCAGTCATGCCGGGCTCCCTTCCTGAATCCCGGGGCAACCGCCAGCACGCCCGTGCTGGCGGCCACCCTGGAGCGCAGGGCGGGTCACGCTTCCTGGTACCACTCCTGGTCGGCCACGTTCTCGTGCCCGGCGGCGGCGTGGACGTCGGCGATATCGCTGTGCACGCCTTCTAGCAGGCCGCCCGCGCCTTCGGCCTTGGTGACCAGCTCGGCCGCCAGCTCCTGCATCTCGGTGAAGTAAGCGATCACGCGGGCGTCGGCGCGCTTGCCCTGGAGGTTGCCGAGGATGGCGTCAATCTCCTGGACCAGGTTCGTGGCCATGCCGTCGATGCCGGTGCTGGCGCCCTTGGTGCTGGCCAGGTCCGAACCGGCGTCGCCGTCGACTCCTGGCGCGCTGATAATCGTGTCCATCGCGGTTCCCTTCTCGTTGGTGATGCTGTCGGCCCCGGTGCCCGGGGACGTGTGGGAGCCCGCGCCGTCGTCGGCCGGGTCTTGGGTGGCCGGGGCCTGGGCGGCCTCGGGGGCGTTGCGGTCAGGGGCGGTTGCCGCTGCCGCGACGCTGGCCGGCTCGGCTCCGGTGGCCACGGCGGCGGCCGGCTCGGCGGGCGCGGGCTCGGCGTCAGGGACTACGGCCAGCTTCCGGGCGCCGCTGGCGGGCACCGGTTCCGGCTCGGCTACCTCGGCGGCCGGTGCGGGCTCGGGCGTGCAGGTCAGGCAGGACGCCGGGCCGATCCACCCGGCCGGGACGACGGCGCCGCAATGCGGGCAGACGCCATGCGGCTGGTAGGGCAGGCCCGCGCGGCGCGTAGCGGCTGCCTCGCGGGCGCCCTGGCGCCCGGCGGCGATTACCCGCCGGGCGGCCCGCCGGGTCCTCAGCGAGGCCCTGGCGGCGGCCCGTGACCCGGCCCACGCGGCCCGGGTGGACCGCACGCCGTGGTGAAGCCACCACCACGGGTCAGTGTGACCCGCGCGGCGGCCCGCTTCCATCCGCGCCAGGACCGGGGCCATGCGGGCGCTGACCTCGCGGCGGATGAACCCGCGGGCGGCGCCCAGCTCGTGCCGCGCCTGGCTCGCGGCGGCGTCCTTGAAGCCGCGCACGGCGTACCACACCAGGATGCACAACATGATCGGATCCACGGCCGGTCACTTCCCGTTGGAGTTGATGGCGCCCTGCACGGTGGTGCCGGTGCGATTACCGATGTCCTGGACGGTGTGGGAGACCAGCGACCCGACGTTGCCGCCGAGGCCGACCAGCAGGACGCCGAGCGCGAAGCCGACCAGCGGCGTCCGGATCTTGTGGGGCTTCTCCTTGCGGATGACCTCCAGCCAGAACAGGGCGATCAGGCCGATCGTGAGCGGCAGGGCGATGGCGATACCGGCGATGGTCCAGCCGCCGATGCCCCCGCCGGTCAGGCCGAGCACCACGGCGGACAGGCCGAGCCCGGCGAACAGCATCAGCCACGACGTCAGGCGCAGCGCCTTCTTTTTCCAGATCAGCAGCGCTGCCAGGACCAGGCAGGTTGCGGCGATTCCGAGGGTCATTGGTTCCTCCTAGACCAGGGCCGCGAGGGTCACGGCGCCGACGATGAGCAGGACCACGCCAATGCGAACTGGCCTGGCGAACAGCCACGCGAGGCTGTAGAGGGCGGCGACCACGGGCAGGGCCACGGCGTAGCCGTAAGCGCGCCCTGCTGCGCGCAGCGCGCCGCTCTCGTGGTGGGCGGGCACCCAGGGCGCCGCCCGGTAGTAGGCCGCGATGTGGCCGATTGAGGGCGGCGGGTCGGTGAGCACCGAGCCGGGCCGGTCCATGGACCGGCGGGCGGACTCGGTGATCATGAGCTGCCAGTGGCGGGCGAGGACTGCGGCGCGCTCGGCCGGGCCGACGTTCAGCCCGGGCAGCGTCGGCGCGTCACCCGGGCCGTCAGGCTCAGCGTCACCCGCACCGTCAGCCGGGGCGTCACCCGCACCGTCATAGGCACCGTCACCCAGAGCGTCAGCGGCCAGGGCGTCCGGTTCGGTGACGGTCTCGTTGTCATCGAGCGGCAGCACCAGGCGCAGCACGGTTTCGGTCATCGTGGGGTCCTCCGTCCCGCCGGGATCTGCCCGGCGATGTCGTGAAGCTGGGCGGCCAGGTCCCGGCGGAACCTGTCCGCCCGGGCCGGGTCGGCCCGCTCCAGGCGCTTGAGATTTGCCTGGAGGTGATCGAGCGCGGCCTTGAGAGCGGCGGCGCCGGTCTCGGCGGTGGCCAGCCGGGCGAAGTGGTGACCGGCGCGCCGGGCCGCGACCCGCTCCCGGTGGGTCGGTGGCTTCTCCGCGCGTACAGGCGCGGGCAGGGGCGCCCCTGCCCGAGCGTGCCCGGACGTTAGGGCCGGGCTGGTCGGCCCGGGCCGCGTGACTTCGCTGTCGGACGCGGCCCGGGCCTTGCTCGTGGTGGTGTCGGTCACGCGGTTGCCCCTTCCAGTTCGCGGCGCCACCGGGCGGCGAGTTGCCGGCCGAGGCTGGAGGTCGACGGGACGCCCGCGGCGCGCAGCAGCTCGGCGCCGGTGGGCGTGCGGCCCGCGGCCACCTCGGCGTCCCAGTGCGCCCGCATGACCGCCGTGGCGCTGGTAGCCGACCCGGCCGGCCCGGCGCCGCCCTGGGGCGTCTCGGGGCCTGCCGCGAGGGCGAGGCGAGGGGGGCCGGAGGTGACGGTCATTGACGCCGGGGTGACGATCTGGGCGTGCCGGGCGGCCAGCTCGGCCTGACGCTCGGCCCGGCGCCGGGTGACGGCCTCGGCCTCCAGCCGGGCCGCCTCCTGACGCTCCCGCTCGGCCGCCAGGTCGGCCATGCGCTGACGCTCAGCCGCCTCGTCGGCCAGGCGCTGACGCTCGGCGGCGGCGTGGCGGCGGGCCGCCTCGGCCGCGCGGCGTTCCATCAGCGAGATAGCCAGGAGCAGGAACGCGCCCGGAATCAGCGCCGTCACGATGCCCCACGCGGAGAGCTGGGCGCTGGCGACGTTGCCGGCCAGGGTCAGCGCGATACCGCCGACCATGACCAGCGTTGGCCAGGACGCCCAGCCGCGGCGCTTGCGGCCGGTGCGCAAATCGTGCTGCCGCTCCCGCGTCGCCATGAGGACGCCCAGGTCCACGCACACGGCGGTGGCGGGCGCTAGCGGGCCGCGCTGGCCGTGCGTGCTGGCCAGGTCCACCCAGTGCGCGAAGCTGCCACCGAAAGCGATTGCGGCGAGGGTCAGCGGCACCCCGTTGTCAGCGACCGCTTGCCGCCACCCCGGGGCGGTCACTGGGCACCGCCGGTGCCGCAGCTAAACCAGACCGCGCGGCCCGCCGGGTCCGGGGCGGTGCCCCAGTCGTCAGCGAGGGCGTTGACGAGGCGCAGGCCGCGGCCGTGCTCGTCCAGGCCGTCCGGGTCGGCCAGCAGCGGCGCATCGGGGGCGCCCTGGTCGAGCACGGTCACCACGGCGGAGCCGCCGACGATCCGGACGGTCACGGTGACCGTCCCGCCGGGCAGCCACCCCGACCGGGTGTAGGCCACCGCGTTAGCGAACAGCTCAGTCACGCACAGCTCGGCGTGGTCAACGGCCGGGTGGCCGGCCAGGACCGCGCGGGTGAAGTCGCGGGCGGCGTGCGCGGACTCGGTGAGGCCGGGGAAACAGCGGCTAGCCACGATGCCGCGCCTGGCGGCTACCGCGGTCATCACCGGCTCCACCGGTCGGCGCATTCGTTGCACTCCCCGGCCGAGCGCGGGATGCAGTATCCCTTGTCCTGGCCGCAGGTCGGGCAGGTCCGCCGGGCGGCCAGGGCCTTGCCGATCGCGGCGAGCTGCGCGGCCGTGGCGGTGCGCTTCGGCAGGGCCAGGTCGGCGCGGTACAGGTAGGCGACGCGGCGGGTACGCCGGTGCCGCCACAGGATCTGGGCGGCGACGTCCTGGCCGCCGGGGCGCAGGCCCCGGGCGCGGAGCTGACGGGCCGTCAGCAGGCCCGCCGGGGCGAACCGGAACGGGTAGGTCGGCAGGCCGTACCGCTGGCCGTCCGGGTCGTAGAACTGGATGAACCAGCCTCGGCCGCGCGCGGTTTCCAGCTCGGCCACGGTGGTCATGCGGCACCGCCAGCGCGGGCACGGCGGATGACCTGCTCTAGGTGGTCGCGCCGCATGCCGAGCCGCCAGGCGGCTTGCTGGATGGTGGCGTGACCGGCGGCCATCACGTCGGCGATGTCCTCGGCGCGCTCGGCCAGGGTGATCCGGCGGGGCCTCCAGTCGGCCGGGGCGCCGGACGGGTCATCAATCCAGTTGTCGTCCTCGGGGTCGTCGTCCCAGGCCATCGGGGGCGCCCAGCCGCGGGTGACGGCCATCTGCACGGACTTGGCCGACCCGCCGTTGACGTCCCACAGGTCGTCGTAGAGCGCGGCGACGGCGGCGGCCAGGGCCGCGGGTACCTCGGCGGGCTTGCCGCGCTGGTAGCGGCGCACAACGCGGTCAGCGACGTTGAGCCGGGCGGCTAGGGCGCCGGTGCTGTGGCCGAGCAGGGCGAGCGCCTGGAGGCGGCGGACGGTCCCGGCGGCCGGAACCGGCGGGGTGAGGCGGTCGTGGGCCGCGTCGGCGCGGCGGCACGCGATGTGGTTGCAGCCGGTCAGGCGGCAGGCCGCCAAGGTCAGGTCGGGTTCGGGGCCGCGCTCGCGCGCAGGCAGGCATGACAGACTCGGAGTCATCGGACGAGTCCTTTCGCAGAGGGTCCGATTCCGCGGCCTCGGTGCGCTAACACCGGGGCCGCTTGTACCTACCGTAACCCGGTAACCATGCGAAAGACAATGACTGAGAAGCGGGTAAAGCTAGTGGCCGGTCATGGCCTGCTTGATCAGCTCGTGCGCCTCATCGCCAGTAACGGCGGCGGCGGTCATCCTGGCGAAGGAGCCGCGGTAAGCCGTTACCTCCCGGTCGTCCCCGAACAGCAGTTCATCGGTCAGGGTCTCGATCAGCACGAGCGGCTCATCAGGCCGCTCGTAGATCACGAATCCGGAGGTCGGCAGGCCCGGCAGTTCCGCGGCGAACGGCAACACGGCGATGGTGACGTTGGGCAGGCTGTCCACCGACAGCAGCCTGTCTGCCTGGGCGCGCATACCGGCGGCACCGACGAACCGCCAGCGCAGCGCCGATTCGGGCAGCACGTAGTCAAAGCGCCTGGCCTCGTCGTAGAGGACTTCCTGGCGATGCATGCGGGCAGCTACCGCAGCCGCGACGCCGCCCTGCCCTGAGACGTCAGCGAGGGTCAGTGCCTGCCGGGCGTAGTCGGAGGTCTGCAGCAGCCCAGGGACGAACAACTGGTAGTTGCAGACGCGGGTGGAGCTGGCCTCCAGGCCCGCGATTTCCTGCTGGCGGCGGGCCATGCCGCCAGCGTGGACATCCCACCAGGAGCTAACGACCGCTCTGGCGTCCCTGCCCAGGCGCAGCAGCCGCTCCGTCTCCCCCTGGCCGGCTCCGGTTGCCTCCGCCCATTTGGCGATCTCATCAGGCGATACTTTCCGCTGCCCCATCTCGGCGCGCGAAATGCTGGTCTGTGAGCGGCCGAGGATCGCGGCCAGGGCGTCACCGGACAGCCCGGCCTGGCGGCGGAGGTTCCGCAGCGCGGCGCCGAGCTGGCGTTGCTCGATCGTCGGTCCCAACCGTCTCTCCGTTCAGGTGATCTATGCGGAATCTATGCGGTGTGATTGTGCATAGATCTGACTAGCGAGTCTGCCAGACGCGGCTTACGGTGGGTCTATGACAGCGCCACCACCGACCGGCCGGGCCATCACCCCGGAAGAAATCGACCGCGGTTTCGCTGACGTAACCCTGTTCGATCGCTCCGCGTACCGGCTTGAGCTACTGGACTGGTACACGTCGCCGGCCACGGAAAGCCGGCTAGCGCGGTTCCTGGCCGGCGAGAAGGTCACGGCCGCCGAGCGGGCGAGCTGGCTAGCCACGATCCGCACCGCCAGGGACACCGGGCGCACCATGGCCCGGGTCCACGTCATCACCGAGCCCCTGACCGACTACCTCCGGTTTGAGCTGGCCTGCTACGAGTCCAGCGCCGAGGCCGGCGAGGACATCCGAATCCTGCCCGCCGACCTGGCGGCCGGGCTCGACCTGCCCGATTTCGACTACTGGCTGTTCGATGACGAACGGGTGGCCGTCCAGAAGTACGGCGACCGCGGCGCCTGGCTGGGCGCCGAGATGGTCACCGACCCGGCTTTCGCCGCGTCATGCCGCCGCTGGCAGGACACGGCCATGGATGCAGCAATCCCCCTAGGTGCCTACACGGCAGAACGGACGGCAGCAGCATGATTCAGCGTGACGGCATTTTCCGGAAGTCCGGCGACTCGGACAGCGGCGGATGCGTCGAGGTCGCAGGGTTGCCCGGCGGCGGCGTCAAGGTCCGCGACACCAAGGACCGCGACGGCGGCACCCAGACCTACACCGACCACGAGTGGCGCGCGTTCCTGGTGGGCGCGAAGCGCGGGGAATTCGACCTTCCCGACTGACCAGCGCACACGAAAGGCCCCGGATGCCACTAGTCGGATCCGGGGCCTTTCTGATGCTCATTGACGTCGTGACGTCACGACGCCTAGGCGTCCTGGAGCTGGCCGAGCACGGCGCCGTAAACGGCCGTGTTGCTGTCGGCCAGGTGGCAGAGCGCGGTCAGGACGGTCGCGCGGTCCAGCCGGGCCAGCCCCAGGTCACGGCGCATCCTGAGCACCAGGTCATCTAGCCGGTTGGCTTCGTCCGGGGTCAGCCGCCACGTAAACGCGATGCGGCCCGGCTTGTCTGCCGGTGCTGGCGTCTTGACGTCAGGACGTCCAGGCGCCGTGACGCCTGGCGCCGGGTCGTCGGCGTTCGGGGCCGTAGGCGCCGACAGTGTGCGGAACGCGGGCCGCTTGGGCGCCATGATCATGCCTCCCGCTTCAGCAGCTCATCGGTCAGGGCGTCGTAGGCGCCCAGGTCGGCCGGGACGGTGCCCCACACATGCGCGTACAGCGCCTTGTTGTGCGGGATCTCCGTCTCCAGCACCGCATGCCCTTCGGCCTCCAGGTACCGGCGGGCATCGCGGGCGCTGCCGACCCCGGGCGACGGCACGCGGGTTAGCAGGGCCGCCATCGGCGCACCGGCCGCGCGGACGATCGACGCGGTAGCGGGGATGCGGGCCAGCTCGCCTTGCTCGGCGCCAGTAGGGGAGATCACCTGGGCGGCGATCATGACCACCTGTTTCAGTACTTCGGGCGCTTCGCCGCCGACGTCCACCAGCGTCCGGCGAGCCCCGGTCTTGCGCTGCGCCTGCTGGATGAACGGCACCAGGAGCCCTTGCGACGGCGCCCACTGCACGACGTGGAACGGCAGCTCGCCGCCGTCCGCGTAAACCCGCGTGCCCCAGTCGGTGACCCCTTGAGTGCCCGGGTCGGCGTCAACCACCAGGACGTCCTCACCGCGGGCGGCGAGCGCGAACGCGGTCATCATCACCGTGGTGGACTTCCGGACCCCGCCCTTGAGGGTGGCGACCAGCCAGAGCGGAATGGTGGTTGCGGCCATAGAATGCCCCTTTTCCGATACGTCTTGGCGTCACGACGCCTAGACGTCAGGGTCTCATTCCCCCCGCCGGAACGGAGGCAGAACGCGCGGAGGCTGTGTTACGGCGAGGTCGGTAGCGCGTCGGCCAGGCGCTCGATCGCTTCGGCCAGGTGCTCGATCGCCGCGGCGTTCGCTTGCGCGGCGTGCACGTGAGCCGACGCCATGCGCTGCGCCCCATAGGCGGATCCTTCGTCCTCCCGCATCGCGCCGTCTACATCCTGGTCGGCTAGCTCGCTGTAATACTTCGCGTCGGTCATTCCGTAACCTCCCTGATGGCCGCGCCGGGCTGGCGGCCTCCGCCGCACAGTGTCTAACGAGCCGACGCCAGGGACACACCGAAAGGCGCCGATCCCGCGACATCGCCAGGAATGCGGCCACTCTGAGTTACCGTTCCCTCACCATCCCGCGACCCCAGGAGGCCTACGTCATGTCCGCCGAACGCGCCGACTCCTACGTAAACCGCGTGGTCAAGATCCTTAACGAGGAAACCCTAGAGCCGCGGGACAAAGCCCTGATCATGGCGGGCCTGGCCCAGGTTGAGGCCACGCTGGAGATGGTCGATCGGCTCAAGAACGGCATACCGCTCGCCGCTGGGGCGTCGGATGTGCTGGAGATGTTCTCGATCTCGGCCGACTCCCTAAGCCGCCGCCTCGGGGACCGGTAGCCCCTAACGCAAGACGCCGTATGGGTGGCGCCCTCGCGCGCGGGCATGCCCGCGTCCGCGCACCCCCATTAGTGGGAACCCCGAATCAGGCATCCCTCAGCCGTCCTCGCGTGCGAGCGTGCGAGCGTGCCCGTCCAGACGCGCCCCCATGTGTAGGGGCTCCCTGGAGGGGGGCGTGCCGGTTGCTCTAGCCCGCCGCGCCCGGGGCGTGGTCGGGCTTGTACCAGCGGGACCGGCAGCCGGGGGACTGGCACGAAACCGTCAGGTGGCCGGGTCCGCGCTGCCGCTCGACCCGCGCCGGGCCGCAGTCGCACGGCATCCACGAAACGATCACCCGGCCCGGTCCCCACGGGTGCCCGTGCTGGCAGCGCTCCGGATACGGCCACCAGTCGGGACGCCTGGCTTCCCCCATGGCGCCAGTAGAACATGCGCTCGGCTGGACCGCAGGCGCACCCGCCGACCAGCCGAGCAGCACTCCAGCAGTCACGAGACGGCTCCTAGCGAAGTGACGGGCCGGGCGCAGGCCGGGTGCACACACAGACCTACTTGGAGGCCCGGCCTTGGCTCCCGCAATCGGGTGAGTACTTCCAAATGAAAAGCCCCGCGCGGGTGACTTTGACGCCCGGCCGTCACAGCTTTTATGGCGTGCTGAACAACTGGCTAACGCCGATCTCGTTTCCGTTCGGTGCCACGATGCGGAGGCGGCGCAGGTGGGCGCCGACCTCGGTAAGCGCCTTGTGGCGGGCGGCCTCATCGCCCACGCCGCACATGTTGGCCCAGAGCCGCGCGTTGGCGCGGCACAGCTCCCGGTCAGCCTCCGTTAGCCGCCACTGCGGGTCTCCGCTCGCGTCCAGCACCATCCGGGCTTGCCACGTCCAGAACAGCGCCTGGGCGCGGGTGGCCTCGTCCAGCTCGGCGGCGGCCGGGTTGACGGCGGCGGCCTCGGCGGCGGCCAGGCGGTCCCGTGCGTCGGCTATCCGGTGCTCAGCGGCGTCCAGCTCGGCGCGGGCGGCCTGGCGGGCCAGCCGGACCCGGCCGAGCGCGGCTTCCTCGTGGCCGACGACCTCAGCCGCGGCGTTGGCCCGCATCCTGGCCTCTACCTGATCGGCCGGGGCGGCCTTGATCGTGGCGCGCACGGCATCGCCCGCCAGGTCGAGCTCGAAGCGCGCGTCAATCGCCCGCCGGGCGGCGTCTGCCTCGGCCGCCGCGGTGCCCGCATAGGCGTGCTCGGCGGCGTCGGCCTCGGTGATGCAGGCGGTCAGGGCGGCGCGGGCGGCGTCCAGCGCGCGCAGCGCCGCGGCCTGGGCGCGGAGCCCGGCCGCCCGCAGGCGCAGCCTGGCCGGCTCAAAGTCAGCGGCCAGGGCCTCGGCGTCCAGGCCCGCCGCCTCGCGGTCCAGCACTTCCGGGGACGGCGGTACGGCGTCAGCCACGGGTTTCTCCAGGGGCGGCGCGGGTCAGGTCGGTAGCGCGCGGCGACGGGATGGCCCGGGCGCGCAGGTCCGGCGGAATCTGCTGGTCCGGGATGGGCCGCGGCGTGCCCGGTGGGTTATCCGGGATCGCGCGGTAAGGGGTCATCCGGTCGTCGTCGGCTGACCGGACGTTCCGGGTCAGCGCCTCGGCGGCGGCGGCGTACACCTGGGCCGCCGGGCTGCCCCCGGGGTTGGGGTTGTCGGGCGGCAGCGTGCCGGGGGACTCGGCCTGCTGTCCCTCGATCCACCCGCGCCGGAAGTCGGCGGCCTCGGCTACGTGGGCGCCATCCGGGCTGCCCGGCGGGTCAGCCCGCCCGGTGTTGCCGGGGGAGTTCTGCGCGTGGCCAGCGGCCAGGTACCCGCGGGCGAAGTCACCCGGGGCGCCGACCCGAACCGGGTCGGGCATGCCGAAGTCGCCAGGCGCCGCGTAGCCAGCCGGGCGCCCCGCCACGAACTGGCCAGTGTCAGGGTGCCGGTCGGTTTTGAGCAGCATGGCGGCGACGCCAGGGCCGACCTCAGCTCCGTCGTCGCCGCGCAGGATCCCGGACGGTTCCACGGTCACGCCGACGTCGGCCAGCGCCAGGCGCTCGGCGTCGGTGAGGCTCAGCCGCGCCATGCGGCACCCCGAGTCGTGATGTGGTGCTCGCCGCGCTCCCGCTCGGCCAGCAGCTCGGCGGCGGCCCTGGCGCCGTAGGAGTGGCCAGCGGCCACGGCACTCAGGTAGCGGTCGTAGGGGTCGGCAGGCTGGACCAGGCGGGCGGCGGCCTTGGTGAGCGCGCGGGCGCCCGCGACCTTGCCGACGCTGGCGGTGGCGATGCCCTTCTCGGCCGGGCGCCCGGCGGAACCGGCCGCGTAGCCGTCCCGGTAGGCGGTCACGGTGCGGGCCTTCTTGGCGGCCTTCTTGGCCTTCTTGCCGCTCATCGGGGACCACCACCCGGGAAGCCGGTGTTGATGAGCCGGTCAATGTCGGAGGACCGGTACCGGATGGCCCGGTCACCGAGCCGGACTTTGGGGAGGGCGCCGCTGGCGGCGAGCCGCCGTAGCGTCCGGTCACCGATCGCCAGTCGGCGCGATGCCTCGGCGGGGCTGAGAAGGAAGTCGGTCACATGCTCCTAGGGGTCGTCGTTTCTGGGGCGAACGCTAGCCGCATAGGACCAGTTACACAACGTTAGGGTCAGTAACGGCGCGTATCTGCCCGCTCCTGGCCGCTGGGGGCCGGTCAGGACCAGTCCGGGCCAAAATAGTTGTGCTTTTGTACGGGCTGGCCGCCCGCGCCGCCCAGGCTTGCTATACAGTTGTGCTTATGGACAAAAGCACAACTAAGCGCCTGGGATCGGTCCCCGGGCAGGCTCCAGCCAACAAAGGGCGCTCGTTTCCCCCCGAGCCGCTCACCAAGGCCGAGATGGAAGCCCTCATCACGGCCTGCCCGGCCCGCTCGATGACCGGCATGCGCAACCGGGCACTCCTGACGGTGCTCTACCGCGGCGGGCTCCGCATCGCCGAGGCGCTGGCGCTCAAGGCATCCGACGTCGATCCCGAGCGCGGCACCGTCCGCGTGCTGCGCGGCAAGGGCAGCAAGCCCCGCACGGTCGGCCTGGACCCCGGCGCCATGGCGTCGGTCCAGCGCTGGGCTGACGCGCGCAAGGCCGCCGGGATTCGCAACGGCACGCTGTTCTGCACCCTCCAGGGCGGCCCGATGTCGCAGCAGTACGTGCGGGCCATGCTCCAGCGCACCGCGAGCCGGGCGGGCATTGACAAGACGGTCCGCCCGCACGGGCTGCGCCACACTCACGCGGTCGAGCTGGCCGCCGAGGGGGTGCCGGTGAACGTGATCAGCAAGCAGCTCGGCCATTCCAGCTCCGCGATAACGGCCCGCTACATCGACCACGTTGCCCCCGGCGACGTCATCACCACCATGCAGGCGCGCACCTGGACCGAGCCGGGGCAGTCATGAACTGTCGGGCCGCCGCGTCACAATCCCCAGCAAGCCACCAGGAGGACCGATGACCGAGAGAACCGCATCCACGATTACCGACGCCGAGCAGATCCGGTGGCAGCGGGACGCCGCTGGCGTCCTGACCAAGCTCCTGGAGCTGGCCGCCAAGCGCGGGCTGCCCGCCATTAGCTGGACGGTTGCCGAGGCGGGCGCCCGGCTGGTCGGCCAGTGCTACCGGCATCCGACCGAGGCGCGCCGCGCCACCTTCGCCGCATGGCGCGAGGCACTGGGCGAGCCGGACACCGAGCGCGAGAACACCACGAGCGGCGGCATCGTGCACCTGGCCGCGACCTGGGAGCGGGGCGGCTCAGCCGGCAAGGGCCTGCGCCCGCTCCTCTCGGATCGCGACGGCTACCAGCGAGCGAGCGTTGTCCTTTCCGCAGACATCTACGCCGACCAGGCCCACCAGGAGCCGGGCCAGTGACCGTAGCGCCAGGACGCCGCGCCGACTGAGCACCGGCAGACGAGAGCCCCGCCACATGTCACGGGTGGCGGGGCTCTCGCTGTCCCGCGCGACGGCCCGCCGGGCCTGGCTAGTGCTGCGTGCCGACCTTGCAGGCGCGCAGCAGGTGGTTCGCGTCGGGGACGAGCGTGATTGCGTTCTCCGGGGTGAGCGTGCCGGTCGTATCAAGCCCCACCGACAGCGCGGCGGCGTAGCGGCGCTGGGCTGGTGTCGTCCAGTGCGCAGCGTGGAGCGCGTATGCAGCCATCTGGTCGTTGCCGATGTCGCCGTTGCCGCTCTCGATGTAACGGGCGGCCTTCGCGGCCGTCCTGCATGCGGCTGACGACTTCGGCGGGCTGCTGCCGCATCCTGTCATGACGGCGAGTACGGTCAGGCCGGCCGCGATGGCAAGCGCCCGGGTGGGGCGTGGCGTGGTCACGGGGGCTAGCGCCGCTTGCGTTTCGCTGACCGGCTGGCGCGGGGCACCACGGCGGCGGCTAGAACCAGCACGAGAAGCCACAGGGCCTCCAGGCACCAGCCCAGGACCGTGGCGTGCCCGTGGCGGGCTGTGAGAGCCATCGGCCAGCCGAGCACCAGGAGGACAGCGCAGAATCCCAGCAGGGTCAGGACAAGCCACGCGACCGGCCCGGCGCTGACCCGGCCCCTGCTGGAAATCCGCACACCCATGCATCACATCGTAACCGGGCATGTGCCCAGCGTGACCGCAAACGGCCGGAAGTGCCCGGCGCGCCGCTACCGCCGGGCGGCTAGCCAGACCAGGACCGGCAGCAAGGCCGGGGATCTGTCAGCCAGCAGGAGCACAGCCAGCCGCGCGGTACGGTCCCACGCGCCCAGGGCATCCCCCTGGCCATACGGTGGTTCTGGCCAGGCTGGCGCTGGTACTTTCGTCATGTTGACCTCTGTAGGGGTCTAGTAGTGGGCGGCCTCCCTGTTCGTAGCAGGGGGGCCGTCGTTCTGTCGGGATCCATTCTGACGCCGACTTTCCCGGCTCGGTTGGCAAACGCCCACCAGTGGCCGCCTACAGCCGGACGGCGCCCGAGCAAAACGTTGATAGCCGTAAGAAGCCGTTGGTTCACGCACTAATCCGCACGCAAATCTGTGACGAAGGTCACAACGGCATCAGGCGGTCAGCCCTTCGATATCACGCGTGTCACACGTCGGCGGCTCCCGGAAAGAGCCCCTTACTAGTCCTCAGACAAGCTAGTAAGCCGCCCAGGGGCGCCCGTCCAGCGCGTCCGGTACGGGCTGGACCGGCCGACGTTGGGGACCGCCACGGCGCGGAGCCGGGCCGCGTCGTCGGCGCCGAGGTCCAGGCCGGCAATCAGCGCTTCGGCCATGGCGCAGCTCGGCCGCCGGTCGGCCGCCACCGCCAGGTGCCACCACGCCAGGCGGGAGATGCCGCAGGCCGCCGACACGTCAGCCTGGGTCCAGCCAAGCGCGGATTGCCGGGCCGCCAGCAGGTCCGCGACGGCGCCGGGCAGCGACCGGTGCGCGTGCCTTGATCGCCACGGCGGGTCACCCGGGCGGGGCGGGTCGATCTCATCGTCTCTATGCGCGCGCAGGGCCGGGAATGGGCCGAAGCTAACGGCACCCCTGGCAGTCACACGTTCCTGGGCGGATGTCACACGTTCGGCGGTCATGCGGCCCGCCGGATGGTGACGGAGCGGAGCGCGGCCAGGTGAGCGCACCGATCCGACCTGACCGGGCACGAGCACCACCAGCCGCGGCCAGGCTCGTGGCCGAGCTGGTGGATCGCGCCGTCACCACGGGCCAGCGCCGCGACGTAATCGCCGCTGACGGCGGTCACCACTAGCCGCCCTTCGCGGAGGTACCGGGCGGCCTTTTCCGGGACGGATTCGCGGGTCATACCGCCGCCTGGCAGTTGGGGTGGGCGCGAATCCCGGCCGCTGCCATCTCCGGGGCCAGCGGGCCGCCGCACCCCTCGCACCTGTCGGGCACTGACCAGAGCACCCGGTTTCCGGGCTCGGCCGGGGTGTCCTGTTGTTCTTCCCTTTGGTGATGGTTTCCCGTCCCGGCCCGTCCCGACCCGGCCCGTCCCGGGTCAACAGTTGACTCACCTGTTGAGTCACGCGATGACGTAGCCCGGGCCTTGCAGGCGGGCAGGCATAGCGAATGATCGCCTTCGCGGTGGCGGCGGGAGCGCCGCTGCGCTTCGGCCAGGTAGGCGCGCCGGTGCTCGACCTGCACCCGGTCGCGCTGCCACTCGGGGAAGCGGAGCCCGATTTCCCAGCAGTCGCCGTCGTCTGCCCACCAGCCGGTGGCGACTAGCTCAGCGGCGGCCTGGTCGGCCAGGTCGCTGAGCGCGAACCGGCGCAGGTGCCGCTTGGGGACTACCAGGTCCAGGAGCAGGCGGTTACTCCACAGCAGGGCCTCGGCGTGGGTGCGCCAGGCGGCGTCGGAGAGGTGCCAGGCGGCGTCGGGGAACTCGTCTCCGAGCTTTGTCCAGGTCACGGTTAGAATGGCTCCTAGGTGTGGTTGGTAGTCGGCTCCGGGCCTTCGCTGTGGCGGCGAGGGATCACCCGGGGCCGGTTGCTTTCCTGGTCAGGTGTTGCGGCCGGGGCCGAGGATGCGCGGCTTCTTGCGCCCGCGCCGGGGGCCGGACACGGCTACGGGATCGCGGCCGGCCAGCGCGGCCAGGGCGAACCGGATCACCCGGCCCTGGGCAACGTCCTCAGGCAGCCCGGTAGCGCGCCGGGCAGCCTCGTACAGGTCGGGCTCGACGCGGCCCGCGATCAGGGAACCATTGGGCATGTCCGTCTATCTCCTCACTCTTGGTGACTCCATGTTAACTGTGAGCAATGAGATGGCGCGCCTGCTGTTTCCGCTGGCCGGGGCACTACTGGCGGCCCGGGTTACGGTCCCGCTCGCGGGGTCGCGCGGTGCCCGCAGCTTGGCCAGGAGCGCGGCCCGGGCGACCGCGACGTGCCCCGCGTAGTCGGCGCTCCGCCCGGCGCCGAGCGCAGCCCGGTCAGCACGGTCACGGGCCACCCGGGCGCGGCTCGCGTCAGCGTCGGCCCTGAGCCGGGCGCTGTGCGGCGGCATCGGCCGGCCGGCCGGGTCCAGCCAGTAGCTCAGCCGGTGCTCCAGCCACCGGGCGGGGTGGCGGATCTCGTCTCCCTGGAGGTGCAACTGGTCGTTTGCGGCTCTCTCAAGGCCGTAGAGGACATCGGCGGCCGTCCAGTGTGCTTTGTACCAGGTACGCAGGATCGACCGCAGGCGGCGTGCTGAGAGCCGTTTAAGGGCAGGATGCTCGGCCCGCAGCGTTTCGCAGGCCGCCAGCATCTCGCCCCGCCGCTGCGGTTTTGGCCCCGACGGACGGTCGCCTGCCTGCGCCAGCCGGGGCGGCGGGGCGAGCGGGGGTGAGTCCGGCGCGCAGCGGCGGTCCTCGTTCCCTGACCGGCGCTTCGGCGTCTTGCTCGCGCCCGCGTTGGGGGGGTTAGTCCTTGCACGGGGGGGTGTATTACCCATGGCCACCGTAGGTGGCCTGGGGGGGGTGCCATTTATTATGTAAAGCTGCGTTCCGGGGGCCTGGGCGGGGCGGGTCAGCCGCCACTCGCGGGCCAGGTTCGCATCCCCCGGGGCCAGCACGCCGGGCCGGAACTGCGGCGTCGTCCCCGGCTCCCGGACGTCCAGGAGCCCCGCGTTCTCCAGCCACCGTGTCCACCGCTGGACGGTGCGCAGGCTCAGCCCCGTGCGCTTCTGGAGCCACGCCAGGGTCGGCCGGGACAGCAGGGTGGACCAGTCGGCGCGGCCGGCGATGGCCCGGGCGATGGCAGTCACGTTGCGCCAGGCGTCCCCGCGCAGGCCCGCGCCGTTGATCACCCGCCGGGCGTGGTCGAGCCAGGCCTGACGCAAGCGGCGCCGGGCATCCGCGGCGTGCCGCCTGAGGCTGGCGGCAACCGCGCCTATCGTCAGCGCTGGGACCGCGCCAGCCACACCGTGGCGCAGGTCATGCCCGCCGGCCGCGGATGACGGATCGGCGTTGCGGCGGGGCCTGCCCGCCCGTGCGGGTAGCGGTGTCTGATACGCCGACACGCCCGAAGGCGCTCGCGTACTGACCGGGGCGCCTGTTATGTTGGCTCCTGGTTGGTGTTCCGGCCCGCGAAGAACTTGGCGGCTCATACGCGGTTACCGGTGGGTGGATTCGGTTGTGGGCGGCGCTCTCCCCGTTACGGGGGACGAGCGCCTTTCCTTTTGGCTAGATGGCCTCCTAGGCGCGAAACGTCTGGGTTAGTGTCCCGCCCGGGGCCGCTACCCGGGGGGAGCCGCGCCGGCCGGCCGGTTACCGGCCCGGGGGTGCTTATGCGCATGCGGTCACCCCCTCTCCAGCCAGCGCGCCACCGTCTTGGCGATCTTCACCAGGTCACGCGGCTGGCTGGACGTCCTGGCGGCCAGCACCGCCGACGTCCGGCGCAGGTGCCGCGCCTCGGCCGTGTCCGCGTCCCCGATCCAGTCGGCCACCCGCTCGGCGTCGATGATCAGGCTGGTTACGTCGGTCTCGGCTTCGGCCTCTGCGGGCAGCATGCTGACAACGGCGCTCATGGCGAGCGCCCGGTCAGACATCGCGTCGGCGGATAGCTGGAGCATGGGCAGCATGATGACCCCTTCCGGCGGGGCGGCCTGGTGGCCGTCACCTTGCTGCCCATGGTCGGCGCCGCGCCCGGGCGCGTCCACGGCCACGTCACGCCGCATCGCGGATCACCTGCCCGACGCCGTCCTGCGCGCCCGTGTACTCCCACGAGGGCATCCACTTGGGCGAGCCGGGCACACGTACCGGGCGGGCCGCCGCGGCGGCGATGTCGTCCCGCATGGCGCCGTCCAGGGGCAGCACGCCGGCCAGCTCGGCCGCATCCACTTCGGCCTCCTCCTCGCCAACCCACACTGACCGCATGGTGGCGGCCGAGCGGCGGTCAACGGAGTTCATGAAGCCCAGGCCGGGGATCTCCGGCGGCAGGTGGAACGGCTGGCCCTCGATCCCCAGGAACGACCCGTTCAGGTTCTCGGCCGACCGGAACGCCACGGCCTGCATGCTGGCGAGGCTCTGGCGCAGCGCCCGGGACTTGAGCTCGGCCAGCCCGGCGAGCTGGGAGCCGCCGACCAGCGCCATGCCCGCCTTACGGCCGAGCTTGCCAATCTGGCTGAGGATGAACTCGGCCTCGGCGGCGTACACCTTGTCGGTGAGCAGGAGGTGCATCTCATCGACCAGGCACAGGATGAGCGGCTGGTCAGCGGTGGGCCGGAACCGGCCGACGCCGCGGATCTCCCGGCCCTTGGAGTCGGTCCAGGACGTGTTACCCAGGCGCGCGGAGCGGGCCACCAGGGCCGCGAACATGGCGCGCAGCGCGGCCATGCTGGAGTCCACGCCGAGCGCGGTCAGGTCCACGCGGCCGGTCCACCCGGGCAGGCTCTGCGCTTGCGGATCGATGATCCAGCGGCGGACCAGGCGGCGGCCCTGGGCGTCGCGGGCAACGCCTGCCTCGGCTAGCAGCAGCGACAGGAACCCGGATTTACCGGCGCCGGTCGAGCCGGTGACGATGCAGTGCGCGGCGCCGCTGCCCGGCGTCCAGAGCCGGTAGCGGGCGGGCTTGCCGTCGCCGAAGTAGCCCGCGGTGATGAGGCCGTTCTCGAGGTCGAGCGTGGAGCCCTCCCACACCTGCAAATCGGTGAACTGGCGGCCGTCGATGATGACGGTCACCAGGGCGCGGGACCGGGAACGGGACGCGTCGTGCTCGACGCTGACCTGCTCCCACGGCACGTCGTACAGGCTGGCGATGTTGTCCTGAATCCGGGCAGCGGTGGCGGTGGTCTGCTTGCCCCGCACGAGCTGGAGCGGTAGCTGGAAGCCGTTGTCGATCGGCATGTACCCGCCGGGCTCGGCGAAGGCCAGCGGCCCGTCCTTGAGGCAGAACGTCTCCCGGAACGCGGCGACCTCGGGGCGCTCGCGGGCGGCGGCCTGGACGACGGGCACGGCAGCCGGGCCGGGCTCGTGGAACCGGCGGCGCTGTGCGCGCAGCCACGGCGCCGCAACGGCCAGGCCCCCGCCCAGGACCAGGGCCTGGCCTACGGGGCCGGTAACGCCGATCTCGGCGCCGCCGAGAGCCGCCGCGGTGCCCAGGGTCCACGCCGTACCGGCATACCAGCGGGCGCGTGGCTTGCGCTTCCGGTGCCGCCACGCGGCGCGGGTCCCGATCACGGCCGACGCCGACCCGATCGAGCCGAGCACCAGCGGCCCGGGC
>Ga0208219_1000280_pt1 | contig 18951 bp, 17 predicted proteins | sample NGESurshal072012_7_FD_184469 | JGI IMG/M metagenome (GOLD analysis project Ga0208219, IMG submission 184469) | Arctic peat soil microbial communities from Barrow, Alaska - NGEE Surface sample 53-2 shallow-072012 (SPAdes) | ecosystem: Environmental > Terrestrial > Soil > Wetlands > Peat ... | reverse complement strand
GGAGCGCGCCTTAGATCATCAAGAGAGCTGGTCGCGAAGGACACGAGGTGGTCCCATGCTTCTGGCAACGGTGTGGTCCCTTAGGACTGGCAAGCGACAGTATGCGATCCGGCAATGTCGTCGGGCGGCCGGATCAGCTCAATGTATCTCGTCGCCACAGGCTGCTCCGAAGGTCGGTGGGCCGCACAGCTGTGATTTGGCGACAGTAATGACAGCAGAATCAACCAGGTAGCACCATTCTCGGCGAGGCGTCAGCCAGACGTCACCCGTGATTCCTCAAGCCGCGCAATCGATATGACTGAGCCATTCGCGGCGGCCAGACTGTGGCACGCTAAGAGCAGCGCCACTGTGCGACCGCTCGTGGCTCTCGCTTGGACCACGCAAAGAAGTCGCCCTGTCTGGCGGTTTCGCCTCTGGTGAATCGAAGAACCAGGTATCAGTGCGAGGCGACCCCGCACAAATCGAGCGCTTCAGTACTTGGGGCGTCGGCGCAGGAAGAGATCGATTCGTGGAGCAAGACGTCTGTTGTGAAGTGCCATATTGCGAAGTAATCGCACATCGAGGAGCCAAAGTGGCGAGTAGAGGTGCGACAGGAAACATCGAGTGTCGTTCACCGCGTCGACAATCTCAACTGAATTCTGTGAACGCAATTCGGCCAGCGTCACTTTGGTCGAAAGCGTACGCCACCAATTGTTCTCCTCATCGAAGTATTCGCCTAACAGGTGGTTCTGAGACATACATCCTGACCACGCCATAAGCGCAGGACGTATTATCGACGAATCAAACTGGCTCCCCAATAGCGCTTGCAAACGACCTCCATAAAACGACTGAAACAGAGGCATCGCACCGAGCACATGGGTGCGCGCCCAGTCCTCGCAGCCACCGTTGTTGCCAGTGGGGATCGACACGGGAATGTCAAATGTAACCTGCTGGCGCGGGCTCCCAGTAAGGGTTCGCCAAAAGCGACTCCTCTCCGCCTGGGAAAGGGATTCAACGTACCTGAGCTCCGCACGGACGAGCTGTGCGTCGCTGCGCTCCTCCGCTCTTGCCTCAGCATCGCCATAGCCGTGGTGAGTCCGGTATACCCAAAGTTGCGCGATCGTGCCGAACTGGGTCCTCTGTTTTCTAACCTCAGGATAGTAGAACCCGGCTTCTTTCATACACTCGTGCGTTGCGCGCTCTAGAGCAACAGGAAGAGCTTCTGATGCGACTCCGTTGAGTGCAAAGTCCGAAAGTAGATTGTAAGGGAGTGCGGGATATGCCATTACGATGCGGGGAGTTGGACCCGAGGCTATTGGAGCACTGGGGAGAGCCAAATCTATACCAATTCCTAGAGCAATTGTTGCTGCGACGAATAGCACAATCCAAAACATAAATGCGAACTCATGACGAAGAAATACTGCATTAGATTGCGAAGTAGAATCTTGCATAAAGATTCGGCTATCTGACGTCCAATTTCTTAAGGCCCGAAACCGCAGGCTGCTTGGAGGCAATCACCCATACGTGACGCCGCCCTTGCTTTTTGAACCGAACCTTCATGCTGTATTGACTTGCAGCCTTGACAATCACCTTTCGTCGGATGACCTTACCCCGCCATGCCCTTGACAGTGTGTGTCGACCGGCGACTCGATGTCCGATATGGGCAGTCCAATTGAGAAGTCGAGAAGAAATGCTCGATGAGCGAATTTGAATGGCCATCTGACCCCAAGGTTTCAACACTCGACACGATTCTTCGAGATAACGCAATTGCCACTTCTTGGATGGTACATGTTGGAGCGTAATATATGAGAACACGACGCTAATCGAATCGGAGGCAATATCGAGGTCCCCGTTGCCCTTGGTCGTAACCAGAGTGACGTTGCCAAGATCGCTCAAATTGACCCGTGCACGATCAATCATCTCGCTACTAACGTCGATACCTGTGACATGACTGGAGATTTCCGAGAGCCTTCGCGTCATCCGACCCACGCCGCAGCCGATCTCTAGGACTTCGTCAGATTGCAGGACCGGCAATTCACAAAAGGCAAGGAGCGCGTCGGTCTCGCGCGCACCTTGTGCAAAGAACTCTGCGTTCTCCTCGGTGTACGCGGTGGCTACGTACCAGGCTGCGTTGTCTCTTGCTGCTTCATCCCAATAGCACCTGGATTCTTCTCCCGTTTCATCGTACCGGCGGCGGTCAAAAATCTTCAGCAACGGTCTCCTTCTGGTGCAGCAGGCACTCGAGCGTCCCACGAAGCGAAGATTCTGCTGCACAATTCCGGATCCCGCATGTTACCCGGGTGTGCCGCGAATTCCTTGGCTTGGGACTTTGGTGGCCGATGGAGCCCAGCACTGCCGCGCGTAGGGGGGTTCTTCCCGTGGCGGCCCCCAAGGGCGGCCAGCAGCCGTGCAAGGTTCCTTCAAGTGTCCAGACTGGTGGTGGCGATCCATTCAGGATCCCATCGACAACCCCTTGGGGGGGGATCCGAGAACTTGCGGTCACCCGGTGTCGGGGACTTGAGTATTGGCGCCGCAGATAAGAGTCTGTCTGACCGATTCCTCGACTCCGAGTCTCCAAACTCGCTGCCATCGACCTCGGAGTCGAGGAAAAGAATCACGAACTAGTTAGAACTTTGCTGTGGTCGCTTGGGCGTCACTCGGACCGTTATCGATGAACGACTGAACATAGGACAGGTAGCCGGCATCGCTGAGCGCAGCAGTATTGCAGCCCGTGCCCTCATCGGGAAGGTTGCAGGTTCGAGAAGTGAAGTCACTCCGAGCCAGAGTTGCGCTTCCGCATCCGTCGATCCCCGCCTCGCATGCGCCGTAGTAGGAACCAAGTGAGCCGTAGACATCCCTTGAGCAGGCGTCGTAGTTGAGGTCAGTGACCCCATAGTTGTGGTTGCTGCCGGGATCGCGGTTGTAAGCCGACTCCGCGACCACCCATCCGCAAGGTGGCGGTGCTTGGGCTACAACTCTCGCTGCTGACGAATGGGAGGTGGCGGCGAGTGACGGAGCTGTCGATACCGCCAACGCTCCTCCGGCGACGAACAGGCTCGTTGCCACAATCCGTTTGATTCTTGAAGACACATTCATGATGTAAATCTCCTTGGTCGTCGAGACAGGTTTTCCTGTCTCGAGACGGAACCTAGATGAAACCCGGACATCTTGCTCGGAGAAATCGGCGTGTAGGCACTCCGACGCCTCAGCATGTCGACAACCTCTTCGTTTGGCCTGATCAACGGTGATTCATTCACCACGACTCCAGACGGCGACGCAACCCTCTCATCAACGAGTGCAGATCAAACAGACTGCACGGCTCTCCGCTCGGATCATGGCTCGAAAGGTGGGACAAACCCTGACATCCCCGCCGACTCCTGCGCCGCGCTCACATAGGCGGGGCCCTTACCACATCTCATGGGTTGGCAGTTTCGCAACAATGAGTATCGTTGCGGGCGTGCTCAGACCAAGACTCCGAAAGTCAGGGCGGACTGCGGCTCTTGGAGCCGTCGTGTCCCTAATTGGAGTCGCTGTGCTCTCTCTCGTGCTCGATTCACATTTGAGATCGTCCGACGTGGCTCCCAAAGCTCCTCAAATCGTCTTGGTGCATCCGAAGTTCGCCTACTCGCTGCTGGATGCATTCACTCTAAGCAACCAGCCGCTGGGCCGACTGGCTGTCCGCATTCAAGAGAACATAACGACGTGTATGGCTCGCAGGGGATGGAAGTATGTCAACGTAACCCGGATCCTATACAATGATGAATATACATCACTTCAATCCTTCTGGGATTATCGGACAACCTTCGGTTATGGATTCGCATCCGACGTGATCGAGGGGGACACACACAGACTCGTACCTTCGGATGCCAATTTCGAATACCTATCAATGCTATCTAGTGCTCGGCGGCGGGCCTATTGGATTGATCTGATAGGCCACAACCAAATCGCCTCGAATTTCCGCGCGGTTCCACTCTCGCTGCCTTCCTCTAGCAGCAGAGACTGCGAGAGCACTGCTAGACGGCAGACCCTAGGTGATCTCGGCTTCTTCCAGCCGTCGATCCGATTCGCGCTCGACGCAATGTATCGAGAGCAACTGCAGGGGTTGGCCGTAGCTCAAGGCATGAGGAAATGGCAAGCGTGCATGGACCGGCACGGATTGGGGGTCGGGTATTTTGACCAAGAGGAATCCCACTTCCAAGTACTGGCCTCCGCCGCGACATTGTTACAAGCGCGTCAAGACCTGAAGCCAGAGACCACGGCGGCAACAATTGACGCCCAGTGCTTTCTTCAATATTTATATCCGCCTGAACGTGCGTCCGCGGCACACCTGCTTTACACATTCGCTCTGCGACATCCTCTATATCGACACAAAATTGCACTGACACTTTCCAAGTACTAGGTAGTCCCTACGGCCAACGCGGCCAACTTGGCGCAGGAACTTCGCTATTTTCAAGCGCTTGAGGTGAGATCAACTTTCACTTCTAACTCGACCAAGTCCTGTCTCTCTGTGGACGAGTTCGAACTATCGCAAATGGATTTGCACTCTTGAGGCTCGCCGCTATCCAGTCAGACTAACGCCGACCGAGATCGGTGCGCTTGCGTCACGCGCGGGTTCTATCCCCGTGTACGGCGAACGCCAGCCCTTCGAAGCAATTCAGCCTACGTACCAGGTGACATTTCTCCAGTGCCGCTTCATCCAAGTAGGCACGCGAAGGGCTTCGGTTCCATCATCTTGCCATGGGTCACTTTTGATTCTCGATCCAGCAGTCGTATTCAAATGCCCTTTTGGACATGCGTCGCAGAACCGTCGAACCCTCTCACAGGGGCTCGAATTCCCGTCTGAACGTGTCACTACAACGTCCCGCGCCAGCGCCTCACACTGACGCGCCGAGCGATGGATCTCGCTCATCGGCCTTGGCGTCAAACGACGGTGCCGCAAGCCCTGCTGCCCAACCGCCTAGCAGCCCGAGTGCGGCGAGATGCCAGTCGAAGTCGAACGCCGCGGCGACGGCGAATGCCACGAGAGCTCCTGCCGCGCACGAGCTTAGGACGTCTCTTCGTCGGACGACCGCGGCGATCGATCCTGCGGCGGCTAGCAGCAAGAGCTCGCCCACTAGTCCGGCACCGGCAGCAACCTGCAGGTACTCGTCGTGGGCGAAGTACGCGTACGACCCCTGCTTTGTGTGGACACGCAGAATAACGTCGGGTCCCACCCCGGTCCAGATCGAGGATCGCCACTGATCGAACGCGGCTTGCCACGTGGCGACCCGGTCGCTGGTGCTAGCCAGGTCCAGCCGTCGCTGGACGGGGGTGTGGAGCGCGACGCCGACGGCAGCCGCGAGCGCGAGAGCGACACCGGCAAGCAGCAGTACTCGGCTCAGCTTGGGACGAACGAGCGTGGCCGAGGGTCGGGCGAGAGTACCCGCGGCGACCAGCACGCCGACGACGACGAAGACGACGGGCTCGCGCGCGCTGCCAGCAGAGGTCCCGACGATCAACAGCCCGCCGGCGAGGCCCGCGACAAGTGGCCAGCGAGCCACCCGGAATGCCCACCACGGGACCAGAAGGGCGCCGATCAGCACCGCCAGGACCGCGCCGCGGCTCTGCGTCGCGACGAGACCCGCGGCGCACAGCGAGACGTCAAGCCTGACGAGCGGCCGATGCACGTCCAACCCCAATGCGATGAGGAGCGACACTCCGATGAGCAGCCCGGCTGCGTCGGAGTACGTGAGGGTCGTGGCCAGGCGCCAGAGGTTCTGTGACGGCATCGAAAGCGGGTACCAGCGCATCGCGCTTGCCGCCAGGCCGATTGCGGCGGCAACCCCACCGATGGTCGCTGCCACCTCCCCCGCGCGCTCTCGGTGCTCGGCGTCCACGCGGCGCACGACAAGAAACGAGGCGAGGAAGCCGGCCATGCTGGCACCGAGCGGCAGAAACGATGCGGTGCGGCGGTGTATCACGGCGGCGACGAGCCACCAGGCCGCGCATCCTGCGATCGCTGCCGTCACGACACGGCTCTGTGTGTCTGTACTGCGGAGGGAAAGGAGCGTCAGTCCTAGGGCAATGACCAAAACTACGAATGAGTCGGGCCGGTAGAACGCGCCCTGGCGAACGATCTCGGCCGCGGTCACGACAGTGAGGACGACGAATCCGATGCCCAGTCTCCCGTAGTTGGTCGATGAAGCGGCGTCGATCGATCGCATGGGCGCAGATCGCAAGGACTTCGCCAACTCAGAGTTATCCCCGCGTACGACGGATGCCAGCCTTCGCTAGCACCTCAGCGGGAACACCCTTGGCGCGAAACGCTGCGTGCGAGATGCCGCGACGACTGGCGAATGACTTCGCCACAGCGACGAATTCCTTCTCGAGCGCGGTGAGATCGGCCTTGACTCCGAGCTTGACCTTCTCGACCTCAAGGTTCATTCGCTCCTGAATAAGCTCCAGTTGTTGCAGATGAGATGCGCTTTTGAAGCCCGCTGCGATACGGGCCAGCCGGGCGTCGATTGAGGTCGGCGTGCGCTTGCGGCCTCGCTTCCCCGGACCAGTATCGAGGGCACCTAGGTATCGATTGATCGCCCGCGACTCCCGGCGACCGCGAGCCAACGCATCCTTGTGGGTGGCGCTCGTGGCGCGACTTGGCGCGCGGGTCGAGCGCTTGGCTGGCTTCCTGGCTGGCTCCGTCGCCTTTGAGACTGTGTGGGATCGCGCCGGGGACCTCGCCGCCACCGTCTTGGTCGTCTTCTTGGCAACTGATCGAGGCATCGAGTCACTACTCCTTGAAACCAATGGTGAGGGCAAATTAGTGCACGATCTCGCATCGACTACACGGCAGCCGCTCAACCGCGGTCTCGCGTGAGTTGTCGCCATGAGGACCTGTGGAATCCCAGTCAAATGCCAGACTGGACGCTACATCACATTATGATCAAGTCTACTTGCACTTTGCGATGCGCAAGTGCTATCCTTGACCGCGTGACAGACGATCCTGTTGTCGAGCGGACACTGGAGCACCTAAGCCAGCGCCGGGACCAATTGAAGGCGTCGATTGCGGAGCACCGAAAGTCTGCGGACGCCAAAGCGAAAGAGTTGGCCAAGATTGAACAGGCACTCGCCGGGCTGCGCCCGCTCGGTCATCAAAACTTGTTGGAAAAGGCTGGGCCCGTCCTTCTGACCACAGGGCTCATTGCAATGGCCGCGCTCGGGGCGGTCCAGGCCGGTGTAACCGATTCGCTTCCTCCAACGACAGAGCTCCTCACTGGGGTGCTGTACGAAGGCGGTCGCATGAAGGACGACGAGATGTTGGACCGCATGAAGGCGCTCGGATGGCAGTCGGAGTCGCAAGATGAACTCGCTCTGATTCGGTCGTACCTCTCAAGATTGGTGCAACGCGGCACCATCATTCGTGTCGAGCCATCGACATACGAGTTAGCTCTGTCCGATGCTCAGGCGAACAAGTAGTGAGAAGGAAGCAGATGGGAGAAACTATGCACACGCAGACATCCAGTCTGACCGAGACGGTCCAATCCTAATCGATCAGCACCACCATCCGGGAAGCTACGACGCCTTTGCAGCGCTCCTTCGCGGCTACACGTTCGTCCCCTGCGGTCAGGGGTGCGACTGGCTGCGAGGTCGATCTCGCGATCAGCTCGTTCGCGAGTTGAGTAGTCGAATCAGGGCCTCGGACGCCGACGCAGCCAGGGCACTCGAAAGTCCAGGGGGCAAATACGCGATGACTGTTGTGTCAGCCCTGATGCCTTACCCGTACGGCGAGGTGTCCACCTTCCTCGTGGATCTTGTTGAGGCCGCTGCGGCTCGCAGCGTGAAAGTCCGCAATCAGAGACTTGCCGGCGCACTGGTTGTCGGATTCTTGATCCTGATCGGCACCTCTCGGTCGGGACCTGTGACTCTCCAGGGGCGGCCGCCTACAGCGTCTGCGCAATGCCCCTGATTCGGTCGAATGGCAGGGGCTGCGAAGTCAACCAGACCACGATGTCACCCCAATCCTTTCCCCTCACCGCGGGACGTGAACTTGTCCCATACCGACAGCTCGACCGGAGGCGGTGTCGCTGGCGACGCCGGGTCAGTGAGTGACGACGAGTCCTACGATTACGCCCGACATCGAGAAGATGAGGGCCCACAAAAGCCACTGTGGCGTGCGAGGTCCACCCCACTCTCGGTACGACATTGCGCAATCAATGCACGGCCGAGGGCGCAGCCACTAGCGTTACTTTGGCGTTTTTGACTGCATCGGGCGCAAGATGCAGCTGTCCTGCAGCCGCAGCGGCCCTAGACCCCTCCAGCGCTGACGCTCTCGGGTCGCGCCCACGCAGCGGCTCGATTACGAGACTCAGCTTGCGCTTGCTGACGACATGAGACCGTTCAGTTGTAACGAGCGCAAGCGGTCCGACTTAGGTCCGGAGAAAGCCCACACATTGGGTGATCGATCAGTCTTACGTGTGAACGATATATCCCTTTACCAGCTTCCACCCCTTCGGAAGCGCGGCCGGCCTCCCTACTGGAAGGCGATCTATGGATCTGACGTGGAGATGACGTGCAAGAGGTTCTGTGACGCATACCTCCAAGAACTCTTGGCGCAAGAGCGTTGTCGCAACAAGTGCAGCCCTCCGTGGCTTGGGACTGACGCTCTGGCTGGCTCTAATTGGCTTCGCAGTCCAGCAGAACCTGTGGGAGCTATCTGGTCTTGCGGCGGTTGTGGGTTTCATGATCTTTGTCCTGGACGGCTACCACGGCTGGCTGTACGGCGAGGCATTTGAACACCTGCGGGCTGCAGAGGAATTGCTCGCGAGCTACTACACGACGCTCAGCCTCAGCCGCGACGACGACTCCGTAGCGCTGCAATTCCTGGGCGCTCTGCGCTTGTACCGGTTCGGGTTCTACAAACGACCGGCCCCTTTCCAGTGGACAGATCTGGCAAAGGCGAGGCCACGACTTCTATACCGGATGCTTTACCCCACCCTCATCCTCCTTGGTTTCCTGGTGTCGGGATTGATCGCCGCCGGCGTGATTGGGTCGAAAGGTACGTGAGGAAGGAGATCTAGCTCTCTTCACAACTTCGTGCGATGCGTCGACGCCTTCACGCAGCGGAACCGATCACGATTCAGTTGGAAGGCTCTCCCAGTGTGATCTTCGAGGGATCGAGATCGAGATGCACGCACGACGGAAGAGATGTGCATTCAGCACGCAATTGAGTTGAACGTTAGGAAAACACATAGGTCGGTAACTCCCTTGAATATTAGATGCCACACACGGCCACTCACGGTGACACAAGTCTTCGAGAAATGAATCACGAGAAGACGAGCTGTTGCGCCCTTTCGTCACCGCTTCGCTGAGTTATGGTCACCGTGCCCTGTGTCAGGTGATCGTAGCTATGTCCACTTGGGGGAGTTGGACATTATCGCCCGGTGCCCGAGTCCATGAGACGGATATGTGCCGAGGCGGATAGGTATTCCGTATTGGCGAACAGATGCGGGCCCACAGACCATTTGACCGAGTAGGCACGGACGAGCAATTAGGGGGAACGGTGCGAAAGAGCCACGCTGACCACAGCATCCGAGGGTCACGGATTAATCGGATCGTTCTCATCTTCACGGCGGCCACGCTTGTGGTCACGGGCATTGGATTTGACGCCACGAGTGCGCACGCATCGCAGGCCCAAGGCGTAACCCAGCGAAGTGCATGCGGAGCGAGCACGAAAGGCACCCCAGCATGCACGGTCACTGTCGGCGTGCTCGCCTGGGGAAAGCAAGGGGCCAAAACCGGTGCGGCGTATACAGCAGGGACGTGGCCCCCCGCAGGGAACTACGCGCTGACGTACAGCCTGGGTAGTTCAGTGCCGGCTGGCGAGGAGACCAGCGTGACAGGCACGTTGGTGTGCAAGACCCCGGCCAACTCGAACAGTCCGGTAGGGGTGTATTCGATCACCTCCGCGAGTTGCAGTGGCTTGGCGGACACTGCGAACACTTGGGTCACAATCTCCTACAACTACAACCTGTCCGATCAGTCTCCTGCCTGCAAGGCCGACGCAGCTGTCAACCCGCCAACCTCGAGCAGCACATCGATGCTCGCAACAGACTGTGGAAGCAGTTACACGGTGCTGCCCTCCATCGTGTGCAGTGCCAACGTGTCCACCATCACCGGTGTCGTTGTCGTGAGCCAAACCGTGAATGTGGTGAGGATCGACTATTCGCCTCCACTTCAATCGCCACCCGCAGTCGGATCGTCCATCACCGTCGGGGGCATTGTCCCTGCGGCATTTGACGGCACGTTTACGGTCACGGCGCGGGACCCGTCAGGCAGCTGGGTGGAGTACACCGATCGCGCGATTACGAAAAAATCGGCCAAAGCCACGCTTGAGCGCGGCCGCATCGGCTTCTGTCCATACGTGACCGTTGCAATCACGGCTGCCGGACTGTACGGCACCGACACCAACGGCGTGCCGGTCGGCACAAACCCCAACGCTATGAATTGGCTCGGTGCCCCGCCCCCGGTCACCACTTCCGTAGCCCCGGCATCTAGCGGGGCATCGGTGAGCAGTCTCGTTGGCCAATCGCTGAGCGTGGGCTCCACGTCTCAATTCCCGGTGCGAGGGGTAGTTGTGATTGTTGCAAGTGGGGGGAATGCGGAACTTGCATACTCCGCCGTCTTGAGTGCAACCACCCTCCAGATCTCGTCATTTGTAAGCGGGACCGGCACGTGGACGATCACCGCGGGAAGCCCAGTGACCGCCGAGGGAAGCGTGGTAACGGTGCTGAGCGCATCTGACGGCACCGACCAGTCGGGCAAGGTCAACGGCGATCTCTCGTGCGGAACCACCGCGGCCGCGAACGGGAGGAGTCCGGTGGGGAGCTACTCCATTGTCGGTTGCAGCGGTCTGTCTGATCCTGGCTACGTGCTCGTCTATGACTATGCGAAAAGCTGGTACAAGGTTCAGCCGGCGGCACTCAGGATCAGTGTCAGTCCAAGCAATGCGACGATCGGTCTCACCTCATTGCTGCCGAACTTTGCGCCGAACTACTCCGGACTCGTCGCCGGGAATACACCATCGACATTTGGCCAGGCAGGGAACACGCCGCCGACGTGCGCAGCGCCAGTGACGAGCGGTGCGGGGCAGTACACCACGACCTGCCAGGGCGCTGTCAATCCCAACTACGCCATCACGTACGTGCCGGGCACGCTGTGGATCAGCTCGACTCCCAGCCCAGATCCTGATCTCATGGGTTCGGCTGTCGCCCTGAGTGCTGACGGCCAGACCGCACTCGTTGGCGCGCCGGGCAGCACCGTGAATGGAAAGACGGATGCCGGCGTCGTCGACGTGTACTCGTTCACAGGAGGCTCACCAAATCCTTGGACGTTGAAGACGGTGCTCAGTCTCGATACCAGCGGCGGTCCAGGTGCCGCGGCTGGTGACAGATTCGGCTTCTCCGTGGCATTGAATGGCGACGGCACGCAGGCCCTCGTTGGCACTCCAGGCCGGACCGTGGACGGCGGGTCGAACGCTGGTGCTGCCGTGGTGTACTCGCTCTCGGGCAACACCTGGAGCTTCACGAAGCAGCTGGACCTCGGAGCCTCCGCCCAGGGCGGATCCTGGTGCCCTGTCTCAGATCTTTCGGACTGTGGCGACGAACTCGGGTTCTCCGTTTCGATGAACTACGGGAACCAAGTCGCGCCACTCGAGGCCCTTGTGGGAGCACCCTTCCGGCACACGACGTTCGTCATTCGCATCCCCGTGCTCTGTGGCTTCTTCCCCACCCTCTGCTGGTTGACGCTGCACGTCCCAATCTCCACGGGGACTGCAGAGCTCTTCTCGGCCACGGGAGGGGTATGGGGCTCGCCGGTGCAGCTGAGCCAGGGCAGAGCCGCTCAATGGCATCAGGAGTTCGGATACTCGGTCGCCCTCAACCGGGACAGCTCGAGTGATGACGGCACGATCGCAGTCGTAGGTGCGCCAGATACATATCCCGCCACCGCCGCAGGTTCGTGCGCGCAATTATCCGTCGACGCTGGTGCCGTCTACCTGTTCGGATCGAATCTCGCCGGGGGGTGGCCGATCGCGACCACGCAAATGGGTCTCGGGTGCGCAGCGAGAGAGGGCGATCATCTCGGTTGGTCCGTGGCAGTCAGCTCGAATGGCAAGTTCGCGCTTGCGGGCGCACCGGACCGGTCACTGGCCCTTGTGGCCCCAGATCTCACGATCAAGTCCATCACGAATCTCAACAACGGGACGGCCAGCATCACCTTCGACGCACTGACCACCTCACTCAGTTCGTACGGAGACGCCGTCATCATCTCTGGCGCCACCTCGGGCAGCCAGGACTGCAACTTCTACGGCAACCCGCTTGGGATCCTCACCTCGACCAGCACGACAGCCACGGTTGACACCTCGAATACCGGCTCGAACTGTACGTCCCTGACCTCGACATCGTCGGTTGGGACAGGGACAATCCTGCGATCATCAGCCGGCGCGGCCGAACTGTTCAACAACCTGGGAAGCGGTATCGCGGCTACATGGACTCACGAGTTCAACCTTGCGTGTCACAACACCATTACTGCGAATGCCCAATCTTGTGGATCGGTCCAGGAAGACCAGCCTCTGGGACAGATTGGCGACCGCCTTGGCGCATCGGTGGCGCTGAGCAGCTCAACGGCGAAGGGGCACACTCCGTCGCTCCTCTACGCGCTCGTCGGCGCTCCGAATCGAACGATCAACGCCAATGTCTCTGTTGACGGGAGTGGAGCCGGAGCAGCAGAGCTGTTCACTGCAAACATCTCTCAGAAGTGCACCGCGTGCGCTTGGACGACCGAGCTCAGCCTTGGACTCGACGCCAACGCAGGGAGTGGGGCCGGCAACGCAGATGGTCTTGCATCAGCCGTGGCACTCGCCGTCGACTCAGGCACAGACCTGCTGCCGGGTGCGTCTGGATGTGCAGCTTCCAGTCCACCGCAATGGGATCCAACTGCGCTCTTGGGCGCCCCGAGTCGCACCATCACGGGCACGTACCAAGCGGGAACGGCGGAGTTCTACACACTCAATCCCAAGCCGTTCCCGACGGGCTGCTATTGGAGCGGGCCACCTGAAGAGCAGAGTCCGACCGGCGTCGTGTCGCTGCCGCGAAGCCTGGTCCAGCTCGGAGACTCGGTCGCATCAGGTGAGGGCACGTTGTACGGCTACGCGCGGAGCCCGATCCCAGGCTATTGGTGGGGCAGTATCGCCGCCGCGCTGGGATTCGCACCGTGCGGGGATAACTGCGGCTGGACCGGACCGTACCCACAGTGCCACCAGTCATCGTACGCCTATGGACAGCAAATCGCCGGCGCGCTGAACGCCGGTCAGCAGCCCCAAGCAACCTTTCTCAACCTCGCGTGTACCGGCGCCTCATTCGACACGGATAGCAACAACACCGACGGTGGGATAACGACACCAGACGAAGTTGCACCTGAGGCACCCGCGGAGTTTGGACAATGGTCAAGCACGACGTCCGCAGACGGGACGACGCTTTCCGCTGGGTCCGACCTCAATCACTCGTACTTTGTGGCAGCACCCAACGCCGTCGCGCTCACGCTCGGGGCAAACGACGTGCAGTTCTCCCAGCTGGTCCAGAACTGTGTTGAGTGGGACTTCGCCGGATGGGGTCTCATGAAGGCATCCGACCTCGCATCCGAGTTCGCACTGTTCACGCCATTCCCCTGGGACTTGGGCTTGGCCATCCTCGCAGCCATCTTGTACGCCGCGTCGTTCTACTCGGAACAGTTGCATTGCACAACCGGAACCCCGGGCTCGCTCTGGAACCAGTTGCTTACGCCAGAGACTTCCGGGGGTCAGATTGCATCCAATATTGCCCTCCTGACGACCTGGATCTCTGAGCGCGCCCAGGCTGACATGCAACCACCGCCCAGGATCGTCGTCACGGGCTACGAGAACATGCTGAACCGGTCAGGGTGGTGCAATGACGATTGGTTGTGGTGGATTGGCGCGCCGGAGTCGCCCGTGCCCATCGATCCGCCCATCACGACGGAGCAGAGAAGCCACTTCATAGATGACGGTCTTGTTGGGATCAACAACGCAGTGGCCAACGGAGTTGCGGCTTCCGCAGGTTACGCGAACAATGCGGGCATGGTGAACTATGTCCCCATGTATCAGCCGGGAGGCGTGGACCCCTTCGCGAGTCGTGAGTGGTGTAGTGACTCGCCACTCGGCTCCATCTTCGAGCCCGCGCCGTGGACATACTCGCTCTCAACCCTGTCGGTGCAACAGGAGATCGCCGGCCTCTTTGGCGCCCCTACGTCGAATGCACCGTTCCACCCAACTCCTTGCGGCCAGACCCAATTTGCGAATGCGGTTGGAGCCCAACTGACGTCGGATCCCACCCTTGGTTGGACGGTGCCGACCATGAGCTGCCCGTCTGGAGAGCCGTAGGAAGCTCGCTCGGACCACGGGCTGCCGATTGCAGTTGACCTTGCTGAAGTGGATCGGTCGTGCGATCGGTAGGGAGCACGAGCACACGTCGTCGGATTCCGAGAACTAGACGCGAATCAATACAGTGGATTGAGTTCGTAGACTGCCCATTTTCTCAGCAATGCAGCGAAACGGAACCCCAATGGTCGGACCTCCGGTCAAGGTTGTAGGTGCCGACAATCTCATCCGTCGAGGTCATGCCGCCAATACGTACTTGTGGATCAGTCCACCGAGCCGGTCCGATCTATGAAGATGTGTCACTCCAGGAGACGGGACCGGTGCAAGATATTGGGACGTCGACTACGGCGACGTCTGCTCGAAGGAGCGGTGCGGGCGATGACCGTTGTTCTGATCGACGAACTCTGGGAGAACCGTCTCGAGCTGGCGCCGATTGAAGACCAGGGTCGAGGCACTCCCAACGGATCGTGCCGACGAACCGTTCGGCGAAGGCATTCGCCCGAGGACCGCGGACCGGCGTGCGGATGATCCGGACTCCTCGGAATGGAGCACCTCGTCGAAGCTTGCGGTGAACTTGGCATCGCTCTCTGTCCCGGATCAGGATCCTCGCGGCACTCGTTCGTGTGGCGAGCTTCGCTGAGGTTGAGCGCCTGTTGGGTGACTCACTCTCCCACCGATTTACCGGTGACACCCGTGACGTAAACCCTCCTCGTGTCAAACTCGATGAAGTAGAGCGCGTAGAACCGACGCTGCAAGACCGTGTCGACGTGGAAGAAGTCACAGGCCATCGACTTTGCCTGGACCTTGAGAACTCCGACCAAGTCGGGCCTACGCGCCTTGAAGACGGCTCAATCCCGTGTCGCCGAAGGATCTCCCACACGCTAAAGGTTGCGAGATGCACGCCCATCGCGACGAGCTCGCCGTGGATCCTGCGATACCCCCAGGCGGGGTTCTCCGATGCGAGGCGGTGCACAATGCCCACAGTGCCGCCGGGAATGCCGGGTCGACCTGATCGGCGCGGATAGGTCCACCGGCGTCGAACGAGGTCTCGATGCCATCGGGGCAATGTCTCGGGTTGGACGAAGAACTGCCTGCGCCGGGACGGGTCCATGGCGCAGTCTGATCGCCAGATCGACAGCGCCGAAAGCCCAGTTCAGCTCGGTTGGATGAGATTCTCACGCACTGCGTCGTGGTTGTCGTCGGTACGGCCGAGGAAGTAGTCGCTGGCAGCGTTGTAGTCGACGTCGGTGCGTTCGTCGTGGTTGACGCGCTCGCCGGAGGTGAGGCTGCCCTGCATGAACTGAGGCGAACGCAGGCGCCGCGCGGGCGGTCAAGAAGGGTATGGACCGCCCGCCCTCCACATGGAGAGCGGGCGGTCCCGACAGAGTTATTCGTTCGCTAAGAGCATGAGTACCGATAGGCGTTCCACTTCATGATGAAGGACTCCTGGTCGGACCCAATCGCCTGCGGAACCTGGGTGTAGGAAGTGGGGCATCCAGTGATGAGCCGCGAGTGAGTCTGGCTCGCCAAGGAGTACCACGTGCCGCCAGCGAGGGATGTCTCCGCGGAATCGTTCTGCGTAGTGAAGTCTGCATACTTCGCGAGTCCGTCAGAACCGTCGTTCACTTGCTCTTCGGTGATGAAGTCCGCAGTTGATCCGTCGAACGTGAAGTTCCAGCTTGACTGAACATTCACATCGCAACTGTGAGCCACCCCTGTCGTGTTGTTCTCCATCCAGAAGACGGCCAACGGAGGGTTGTTACTGGCTCCGAACCGGAGCGCGTTGTTTACGACGTCGCCTTCGGGCATGTACCACGTGCTGTATCCGCAGAACGCCACGTGCTCCCCTGGAACGAACTCCTCAAAGGGGTACCACCTCGGTTGAATTGGCAGGGTAGGACCGTTGCACCACTCGATGCCCTGCTGCACGAGGTCAGTACCGACACCGCCTAGACCAACCCAAATGGAGGCACGTGGCACTATCCCGCTCTCAAGGCACGTTCCATTGTTCGTGACGTTAGGCGCGGTGTTTACTTCATCGGCGGCTTCATATGAGTATCCCGAAGGGGCGTCCATGTAGTAGCCGCCCCAATTACACGCGTATCCGGAGTCGGTCCCACACACGTCGTTCGATCGAATGCCGCCCTGGGCAGTGATCGTGATAGCCGCAGGTGGTGGTGCATCGCTCTTGAACGCCTGCATCGACCTTTCCCACGTTGCAAGCTTGCTGCCACCTGCAGGCCTCGGCGGAAAGTCGTACTCAGCGAGCGTCGCGGCGTTGGCCGTCGCCGGGCGGAAATTCGCTGGCGGTGTCGGCACTCGCTCAACTGTTCCGTCTGGGAGCTTGTACACATAGAGCTTCCCACCGCCTGGGAGCGCGGACGTGATCGCGTGGACGGAAACGACGTGATCCGAGGACAAGCTGGAGACATGTGTCATCTTCGAGTGGATCTGAGCGTTCTCCTGCACTGCGAGTGCGGCAATTAATGGATTGTGCTGCTGCACTCCCGCAGCCACACTCACAATTGCCAGCAGCAGAGCGACCGCGAACAGAGCTCGCAAGGTCACCATTTTCTGAAGCTTCCCGATTTGTAGCAATTGGCCCCCAATCGTTAGTCTCGTTGTAATATGCAAACGTATCGCCGTGCTCAACGTACCGATATAGATGAGGTGTGTCAACACTCTTTAGACACTGAATCTGTGTCTCAACTGCGGCCCCTAACGGGCAAATGTGACACTCTCTCCGTGTGGACATATTCATCACTATTGATCTCGATGCAATAGGACATCCATTTGGGTGACATGTTGGGTACACGGTTTCCATGGCAAAGCGGACGGTCGCGAACAGTGGCGGACGGCTGCGGGTGGTACATGAATGGTCCATCGCCGCTATCAGGCCGACTCTATGAAAGCACCATTCGACGCCACCCTTCTAAGGGATTCTGTGGCATGTCGAAGCGTCGGCGCCAATTTTGGGCCGCCCCGAAAGCCCAGCTCAATGGGGGTGGATGGGATCCTCGGCACCCGTCGCGCTCCGCGCGACGCAGCCGGAGAACCTGGAGGACGCCGACGAACGACACTCAGTGGAAGTTCAGCGCCACGCCGAAGTCTCGCCGACAGATCGACAGTTCGCGGTTGGATGGGATTCTCGGCACCTACGGGGTGACATTCAGTGCTGGCTGAACACATTGAGACCGGACATACATTTGGCCATATTCCGTACGGTCAAAGCTGGCCCGTCGCAGAGTTCCTCCTTGATTTGACCGACGATGTCATATTCCGTTCCTTGGAATCGATAGGTCAGGACGACCTTGTCCCAGCCGCCTGCGGCGTCACGTGCCGCCTCAACTGTGACGTGGCGATCATGCCGTACTGCAACCCAGGTCTGATGACTGTTGAATCCAAAACCGGGATCCTTCCGTCTGGCACATCGCTACTGGTCCTTCCGACTCCCTCCTCGATTCCGTGCCAATTGTTCAACCTCGACGGTGGAACCACGTAGACAGTGTTCAGCAGCGCGCCATGGCTGTCGACCACTCGAGCCCCTTCGAGGACTGTCGACCGTTTGTACTACGGCCGTTATTCCATTCTAGCGCCGTATCGCTACTCGACGTAGTTCCAACATTCTGCTCATGCTCGTCCAGCAAGAGATTCATGACGGTGCTTGAGACCCCGTCGCGTTCGAGTGCAATGTCGAATCCGAACGACCTGCTCACGCCCTTCTGCTGCATCTCCAACGTGCCGCTCGAAGACCAGCCAATCCACGGACCGGGATCAACGAAGAATCCTAGATTGGCACAGGACGGAAGCGATGCGGGGTGTGCAACGCGGTGGGGAAAGCCAGCCGATCCACCCTTCTTGAACTTTTTGTTGTCTGGAATCACATTGATTCCAGTATCGACAACTGGCGGTGGAGTACATATTGGACCACCCCTGCCTTCCAGGCATCCTATGCAGGCATTCCACGCATTTGTGTTGTAGCAATTAATATGTCCTGAATCTCCCACGGAAAGAGCATTCCCCAGCGGTCAAGTCGGCCCGATCTTCGAAGCTGCCTGAGAACTGGACGCGCGATCAACCACGGGTGGAGGACGGATTGGCGACGCCTGCTCGAGCGATCGATGCGGCGATAGCTATTCTAGTGATCGACAGATGTTCTAGTGATCGACAAACTCCGAGAGACCAACCTCCCGCTGGCGCCGGTTGAAGACCAGCATCCGGTCGAGGCATTCGCGTCGGATCGTGCCGACGAGCCGCTCGGCGAAGGCGTACGCCCGAGGCGCTCGGATCGGCGTGCGGGTGATCCGGACATCCTCGAACCGGAACACCTCGTCGAAGCTGGACGGGAACCTGGCGTCTCGGTCCCGAAGCAAGAAGCTTGGCTGCGGCGCGTCGAGAATCGGCGGCCTACTTACACCGCAGATCGATTCCGAACGGACTCGAAGGGCGGTTTCAACCGGTGAGCGCAAGGACCTCGGCGAGCTTCTCTGATGGTGTCATGAATTCGAGTGTCTCGCGCGGTCGTCCGTTGAGGCTGCGCTGGA
>Ga0208219_1000279_pt1 | contig 18998 bp, 22 predicted proteins | sample NGESurshal072012_7_FD_184469 | JGI IMG/M metagenome (GOLD analysis project Ga0208219, IMG submission 184469) | Arctic peat soil microbial communities from Barrow, Alaska - NGEE Surface sample 53-2 shallow-072012 (SPAdes) | ecosystem: Environmental > Terrestrial > Soil > Wetlands > Peat ... | reverse complement strand
ACGGCCGCTCTACTTGGCATGCGTTCGAATCCCGCGCCCGGCATCACCCGGGCGTCGGCAGTAGAACCCTTGACGGCGTAGGCGGCTTCGCGTGCCGCGGTCCCATCGGCCCAGACCGCGACTCGGTGGGATAGACCCGCAGAACGATTTGCGCAAGACTATTGATCGTGCCTCGTTCCCTGCTCGTGGCGGCTGCGCTGGCAGTCGCGGCCTCATCGGCCGCAGTTCTCCGTCCGGACTCGGGCAGCGCCGCGCCCGCGCCCGGTTGGTCGGGCTCCGCATCGTGCGCGATCACCGTGACGGGACCCGGTTACCAGCACTCGGAGACGCAGCGATGGCAGGTCAGCGGTCATGCAACGGTCCGCGGCAGCTTCCGGTTCGTACCTTCACGCTGGACGGACACAGGTAGCGGCTCCTCGCAGCAGACGCAGGGCGACCAAACGCTGGACATCATGTGGACCGTGAACGCAGCGGCGGCGGGGAAGTTCCAGTTCGTCGTCAGAGCATCGGACCACAAGCTCCTGATCGGTCAGGCGAACGCCCAGCTCCGCGTGCAGAACGGGATCACCGGGATGCAGCAGCAGACGATCGCAGGCGTCGCGCAAACCCCCGATCAGGTCGGGCTGGAGGCGTTCGAAACGCAGCTGCCGCCCATCGTGGTGAGAGCGACGAGCCGCAGTGTCTCGGGCTCGATGCAGCCGACACGCGTGAACGGGTCGTTCGCGCCCTTCCAGCCCGGTTCCGCGACCGTAACGAAGAGCTGCACTTGGAGGTTCGCAAAGGTCGGGAAGTAATGGGCCGCGCAGCCATTGAAGCTCGAATCGCAACGAGCCGCGCTGCGGACCGATCTAGAGGCCGCGCTTCGAGCATAGACTCGCTGGGCGACGAGCCCGGCGTAAACGGTGAGCGTTGTGCGCCTGTCGGTGTGCCTCAGGATCGACGGGGCCTCTCTCGCGGTGACCCTCCGGTGACCCTGGACGGAGCCGCGCGGTCGGTCGTGCCTGCGCCGAGTGCCACCAGCCCGCGTCCCAAAACGGCCTCGCGGCGATGGAGCGTATCGGGATCGAACCGATGACCTCCGGCTTGCAAAGCCGGCGCTCTCCCAGCTGAGCTAACGCCCCGCGCTGCGGCTCAGTGTAGAGCGCGGTCCTGCGAGAGGCTCTGCGCCACGACCTCGGCCCGCTCGGCGCGAAGCCGGTCGCGCTCCACCTCCACCTCGCGTGTCCGAGCGATGAGGCCTTCCCGGCGCCGCTCGTACTCGGCCTGGATCGCCGCCAGCTGCTCCCGCTGCGCGGCGACGGCCGCGAGCGCCTGGTCGAGCTGCCGCTCGCGCCGCTCCACCGCACGCAGACGCCGCGCCAGCTCCGTCTCGGAAGGCACTTGGTCCGGCAGGGGGAAAACGGTCACGCGGCTGGCTCCTCGAAATTCGATCTGTGCCGCAGACCAAAAACAGCATCCGACGCCGGCGCGTCCCTGTCAACCCCGAAAAAGGGGGGCAGGGACGCGCCTGCCGGAGGGAATTTAGGCCGCGCGCTCGAGCCGCTCTTCGACCCGCGCGCGGGCGACGATCTTGTTCCGGTCGCCGAAGCGCACCCGGGCGCGCAGGGCGCGGTGCTCGTCCCAAAGCCGGTCGAGCTCCGCGTCGAGGCGGTGGATGTCAGCCACGATGGCCGCGTCGTACTCAGCGGAGAGCTGCTGGTACAAGCCAACGCGCTCCGCGCTGAGGCGATCGATCTCCTGGTGTATCTCCTGGAACGTTCTCATGACTTGTGAAACGCATGACCTGCCCGGAGCATTCCGCAGGAAACGGAGAGCCGTGTTCAGCCGTATCCGAGCTCGTCCAGCCGGTCCTCGTCGATCCCGAAGTAGTGGGCGAGCTCGTGGAGAACGGTCACCCGGATCTCCTCCTCCAGCTCGGCCGGGTCGGGGAACGACTCCACGAGCGGGAGCCGGAAGATCCGGATCCGGTCGGGGAGCGCGCCCGCCCAGTCGCCCCGCTCCGGCAGCGGGACGCCCTCGTACAAGCCGAAGATGTCGGGGTCGTCGGGATGCTCGTCCTCGACCGAGATCTCGATGTTCTGGAGCGCCGCCCGCAACTCCGGCGGGAGCGAGGCCACCGCTCGCTGGACGTGGTCTTCGAACCTCAATAGACCGGGTACTTCGACACGGGCGCACTTGGCTTGTTCCTCGCCACGAGCAGGATGGTGGCGATGCCGAAGGCGAAGCCGCCGATGTGTGCGAAGAAGGCGACCCCGCCGCCGGCCTGCGGTTGGAGGAACGAGAGGCCGCCGTCCCAGATCTGGAGACCGATCCAGATGAGCAGGAACCAGAAGGCCGGGATCTCGCGGATGAGGATGATCCCGAAGAAGATCAGCGTCAGCACGCGGGCGCGGGGGAGGAGGACGAAGTACGCCCCGAGAACGCCCGCGATCGCGCCACTCGCTCCGATGTTCGGGATGCTGGCTCCGTTCACGCCGGCGAAGTGGAGCGTGATCGCCGTCTGGAGAGCCATCGCGACAACGCCGGCGCCGAGGTACCAGAACAGGAACCCGATCGAGCCGATCGCGTCCTCGACGTTGTTGCCGAAGATCCAGAGGAAGAGCATGTTCCCGAGGATGTGCTCCCAGCTCGCGTGCATGAACATCCCAGTGAACACGCCCTCGTACCAGGGCAGGGCGTGGAACCCGAGCGGCAGGTGGCACGGCCCCTGCACCGCGCACGGGTAGAAGCCGTCCCGGAAGACGTGGACGTCGACGCCCGGCTTCGACAGCTCCCAGAACCAGACGAGGAAGCAGGCGACGATCAGCCCGATGGTGACGTACGGGAACCGGCGGGTGGGAACGTTGTCCCGGAGCGGGATCACGGCGGCCCGAGTCTAGAGCGCTTCGCGGATCCTGTCCGCGACTGCCTCCAGCTGGAGGTCCTGGCCGCTCACGTCCGCGAGGATCTCGTCCGCGGTCGGCTTCTGCCCCTCGTTCCAGAGCTCGCGCAGGAGCGCACCGGCCTCCCGACGCGTGAACCACGCGTTGCCCCACCGCTCGCGCAGGTAGCCGCGCAGCTGCGCCTCGAACGCCCACGCGCGCAGGTACTCGGACGAGTAGAAGCCCTGGTCGACGTCGTCGAGGTAGTCGGTGTCGCTCGGCGTCACCTTCAGCGCGTCGCTCAACAGCTCGACGTACCGCGGACGGAGCGCAGCTACGTCGGGCGCCGCCTGGAGCTCGAGCTCGTACAGGAGCTTCGCGCAGTAACGGCGGAGCATCCACAGGAGCTGCACCGCGCCCTCGGCCGCGTACTCGCGCGGCCGCGGGAAGTCGAGTCGCCGTTCGAGCCACACCGGGTCGATGGTCAGATGCTCGAGCAGCATCGCCCAGCCCTCGGTGACGGCATTGTCGCCGAGACGCTTCTCCTCGACCGTGAGCGACGGCGACGTATGGGCGTAGTGCTCCGTGTGCCCGGCCTCGTGGAAGAGCGCGCCCCAGTCCTCGGGGCCGCCGGCAGGCTTGATCACGAGCACGACGCGGCCGGGGATCTCGATCGGGACGCAGAACGCGCGCGGCGACTTCTTCGGCCGGTCCTCGAGGTCGAGCTCGACGTTCCGCTGCGCGCGCAGGTCGACGCCGAGGTCGGCGAGGCTCGCCTCGAGCGCCGGCACCATGCGTGCGGCGGGGAAGGCGGCGTCCCACCCGGCGCCGCGCCAGACGCGGGCGACGTCCCAGCGCTCCGCCTCGCCGATGCCGAGCCCGACTCGCCCGCGGAAGAAGCGGTCGCCCGCCTCCTCCCACAGGCGCTCGGTCGAGTCGAGGAAGTCGCGGCACTGCTTCGCAAGCGCGTCGAGCCCGAAACCGAAACCGCGGTACAGGTCGACGTAGTTCGGCGCTCCCAGTCGCGTGGTCTCGCGATGGACGATTTCGGCCGCGCGCAGGTGCAGCGGGTTCAGGTGCTCCTCGGTGAGCTCGTTGCGCTCGCGCTCGAGGCGCTCGCGGCGCGCGCGGTCGGGCTCGTTCATGATCGACGACCGCATGTTCCGGTACGGGATCTCCTCGCCGTCGACCTCCGCCGTCAGCGTTGCCTCGAGCTCGGCGGCGCGCTCGGCCTCGTCGCGGACGAAGTTGCCGAGATAGCCCTCGCACGCGAATCGCCACAGCTCGCGCGTGTTGCGGTTCCCGTCCACCGAGGCGCCGACCGAGAGCGCTGTCTCGAGCTTCGTCAGCTCCTCGTGCCGCTCGTAGATCGGCGTCAGCTCGTACCCGTCCTTCAGGCCGGCGAAGTGGAGGTACGTCTCCTCGTCGAGCTCGGCGATGAAGCGGTCGGCGTCGGCGCTCAGGTCGTCGAGCTGCCGTTGGCTCAGCGGTTCGGCCACGAGCGTCTCAGGCGCCGCTTGTCGGCGCCGCCCTCAGGCCGCGCGGGTTTCCCGCGCGGCCGTCTTCAATACCGGACTCCAACGCTCGAAACCGCGCCATGGCTTTAGGATAGTTACGCCGTGCAGGAGATCACCCTCAAGACCGACCGGAAGACGCAGCTGATCGAGATCACCGATCTCGTCCGCGAGGCACTCGGGGAGACGAACGGGGCAGCAGCGGCGCTCGTATACGTGCCGCACACGACCGCGGGCGTGACCATCAACGAGCGCATCGACCCCGAGCTCGTGGACGACCTCGAGAATGCGTTCCACCACGTCGTCTCGGACGAATGGGAGTGGAAGCACGACGACGCCGACGGGCCGAACGCCCCGTCGCACGCGCGCGCGTCGCTCGCGTCGAGCCCGCAGGTGCTCATCCCGTTGCGGGAGGGCGGCCTCGGCCTCGGCACCTACCAGGGCATCTTCTTCTGCGAGTTCGACGGCCCGCGCGAGCGCAAGGTGTACGTCACTACCTTGCAGTAACCACGGCTCAATCTCAGCTCAACAAAGCCGCCGTAGGTTCGACGTGTGCGGCGGGCGGCCCTCATCGTGGTCACGCTCGGCGTGGTCGCCGCCTTCGCAGCCGGTGCGTCGAGGGGGACGTCGCAGCCGACGGGCATCCACCTGATCCGGCACGTGGTCGTGATCATGCAGGAGAACCGGTCGTTCGACTCCTACTTCGGCACGTATCCGGGAGCGGACGGCATCCCGAAGAACGTCTGCCTCCCTGACCCGCTGACGCAGACGTGCCAGCGTCCGTATCACGACCACTCGAATAGGAACGCGGGCGGCCCGCACGACCACGTCGACGCGATCAAGGACATCGACGGCGGCAAGATGGACGGCTTCATAGAGCAGGCCGTGACCGGGCGCAAGCTCGCGTGCTCGGTCGAGATCGACGCGCCGACGTGCTCGCTCGCGCCGAAGAAGCCGGACGTGATGGGGTATCACGACTGGCACGAGATCCCGAACTACTGGTCGTACGCGCGCCACTTCGTGCTGCAGGACCACATGTTCGAGTCGGATACGTCGTGGAGCCTTCCCGCGCACCTGTTCCTCGTGTCCGGCTGGTCGGCGAAGTGCACGAAGAAAGATGATCCGATGAGCTGCCGCGCTGCGGTCCAGGCGCCGGGATCGCCTCCCGGCAATCCGCAGAACACGACGGGCGCGGCTCCGGACTACGCGTGGACCGACCTCACGTATCTCCTGCACAAGCAGCACGTCAGCTGGGGCTACTACGTCGCGAAGGGCTTCCAGCCCGACTGCGACGACAACGCCATGTTCTGCGCGCCCGTTCCGCAGAACGCGAAGACGCCCGGAATCTGGAACCCGTTGCCGTACTTCGACACGGTGCGGAAGGACGGGCAGCTGTCCGACATCCGAGCGCTCACGTCGTTCTACACGGAGGCGCGCAAGGGAACGCTTCCCGCCATCTCGTGGATCACGCCCGCGCAGGCGGTCAGCGATCATCCGCCCGCGCTCATCACGCGCGGCCAGGCGTACGTGACGGGGCTGATCAACACGATCATGCGCAGCCCCGATTGGAGCTCGACGGCGATCTTCCTCGCATGGGACGACTGGGGCGGCTTCTACGACCACGTCAAGCCGGCGCAGGTCGATGCCCAGGGCTACGGGCTGCGCGTGCCGGGCCTCGTCATCAGCCCATATGCGAAGAAGGGCTACATCGATCACCAGGTGCTCAGCTTCGACGCGTACCTGAAGTTCATCGAGGACGACTTCCTCGGCGGCGCGCGCATCGACCCGAAAACGGACGGGCGGCCGGATCCGCGGCCGGACGTGCGCGAGAACGCGAAGATCCTCGGGAACCTCATGCGGGACTTCGACTTCACGCAGAAGCCGCGCCGCCCGATCGTCCTGCCGCTGCACCCGCCGTTCAGCTGACCGTCGCTAGGGTGGCCGAATGGCCGCCCCGGTGACGAGAGACGAGGAGCTCGAGCTCGAGATCGAGTCGCTCGCGTACGGCGGCAACGGCGTCGCGCGCCTCGACGGCTACGTCGTCTTCGTCCGCCGGGGATTGCCCGGCGACCGTGTGCGCGCGCGCGTCACCAAAGTGAAGCGCAGCCACGCCGAAGCGCTCGCCACCGATGTGCTCCGTGCCGGACCGCACCGGGTCGAGGCGCCATGCATCCATTTCCCGGCCTGCGGCGGTTGCCGGTTCCAGGATCTCGCCTACGAGACGCAGCTGGAGCAGAAGCACTCGCAGGTGTACGACGCGTTGCGGCGCCTCGGCGGTATCGCGGAGCCCCCGCTGCAGGAGATCGTCCCCTGCGAGCCGGAGATCTTCCACTACCGCAACAAGGTCGAGTACTCGTTCACGCAGACGCCTGAGGGCCCGGCGCTCGGCTTCCACAAGGCGGGTCGCTGGGACGAGGTGCTGAACCTCGAGAAGTGCTGGCTCACGACCGACGTCGGCAACGGCGTCCGCGATGCGGTCCGCGACTGGGCGCGCGAGGAAGGCCTCGCGCCGTACTCGCAGACCGACAACACCGGCTATCTCCGGCATCTCGTCGTGCGCGAGGGCCGCAACACGGGCCAGGCGCTTATCCAGCTCGTGACCGCGCCCGGCGAGCATTTCGAGCCCGGCTATTTCGTCGATGTTGTGCGCCGCTTCCCGCAGGTTCGCTCCGTGCACTGGTCGATCAACGACCGTCCCGCCGAGGTCACGAACCTGCCGACGAAGCTGCTGTGGGGCGAGGAGTGGATCGAGGAGGAGATCGGCGGCCTCCGCTTCCGCGTGCGTCCGAACGCGTTCCTGCAGACGAACACCGCCATGGCGGAGAAGCTGTATGGCCTCGCCGCCGAAGCGGCCGGCCTCACCGGCAGCGAGACGGTCTGGGATCTGTACTGCGGCATCGGCACCATCGGCCTGACGCTCGCGCGCAGCTCGCTGACCGTGTGGGGCATCGAGGTGTCGGAGGAGTCGGTCGCGTGCGCGCTCGAGAACGCCGAGGTGAACGGCATTACGAACGCGGCGTTCTTCGCCGGCAACGTCGGTCAGGTGGTGGAGGAGCTCGTCGAGCGCTCCGGCGCGCCGGACGTCGTCGTCGTCGATCCGCCCCGGGCCGGCCTCGCCGGCAAGGCGCTCCGGCATCTCGGCCGCCTCGGCGCCCCACGCCTCGTCTACGTCTCGTGCAATCCGACGACCCTCGCCGGAGACGTGAAGACTCTGCGCGGCGAGTACGGCTACGAGCTGCTGAACGTCACGCCGGTGGACATGTTCCCGCACACGCCGCACGTCGAGTCGGTGGCGTTGCTCGAGCGGCCCTAGGCCATGATCTTGTGGCCGTCCGGGTGGTGCTTCTTGCACACCGGGTGGCCGTTCACGGGATGCGGGTGCCAGGCGAGTCGCGGGCACCGATCCACGTGACAGTTGTGATGGCGGAGGAAGAGATAGAGCCACCCGACGAACGCCGTCGCGAGCGTGATGTCCGCCAGCGGCCCGCTGACGAAGTTGTAGCCGCCGTCGACGGGCCAGTGGACGATCGAATGGAGGCTGGCGATCACGGACGCCACGGTATAGGGTCGTCCGGTCAAATCGGGAACACGGAGGCAGGAATGACAGACTCTTCTCCTCCGGTTGCGGCCCGGATCGATGCGGCAGAGCTCCAAACGGACGCGAACCTGCACGTGCAGGTCGGCGCTCCGGTGAAACGGTTCCACGTGTGGGTGCAAGGCCCGGCGTGGGCGCTGTGCTTCACGATGGTCGCACTCGGCTTCACCATGGTGGCGACCGGCTACGACTCCGGCGGCGGCTGGTTCGCCGTCGCGATCGGGATCATCTTCGCGGTGATCGCATCGTTCCGCGCGCCGTTCACGTTCGGCGAGTCCGCGATCAGTAGTGCTCCGGGGAAGCATCCGCCGGCTTCCTGAGCCTCGTCCACAGCAGGTCACCGTTGGCGACGAGGAAGCCGAACGAGAGGAAAGGCAGCGCCGGTAGGCCGCCGACGTCGATGGCTGTCGCGAGGACGATCGTGAGCCCGTACATGAGGGTCATCGCGAACCACGTCCGCCACACGCGCAGCCCCCAGCGCGCCGTCGCCGCGAGGAAGAGTGCGTAGAACATGATGTCGGGCGGCCCGAGATACGCAGCCGTCCCGTGCGGTACGAGGAACGCCACCGCGACGTCGAGGTACACGTGGAAGTGGTGCGTCGTGATCGAGTGCGTCGGCCCGCGCCACACGGAGAGCGCATCCACGAACGGGACGATGAACGCGACGATGACGACCCACGACAGCTGCTCGAAGAGCAGCAGGAACGACCAGCCGGCGAATACCGCGGCGAAGAGCTTCGCGAAGTTCGCCGGCAGTCCCCAGCCGGCCTCCGAGAAGCCGAACGCCGCAAGCGCGAGCACGACCGTCGCAGCAGGCAGCCAGCGCCGCGTGTACAACGGCAGCGCCAGCGGGACAAGCAGCAGCGTCGCCGGCAAGATCACGAAGCTGACGAGGATGACGTCGGTCCACAGCGAGAGGTTGGGCGCGTGCGGCGCGGCGATGAACCACGCAACGACCGCGGCCGCGACCGCCGAGAACCTCAGTACGGCGGGAGAGATTCCCACCACACGCCGAGCGGCTTGAACGCGTTCCAGAAGCGCGTCTTCTGCGCCTGCTCGTCGAGCGACTCGTCGATGTCGGGCGTGTACAGCGCCTCGATCGTCGGCGTGAACGTCTGCCGCTCGCCCTCGGTCGGCTCGAGCGGCCGCGCGAGCGGGAAGCCGAGGCCGTTCAGGAAGGCGAGCGCCTGCTCGCCCATGACGACGACGAGCTTCGGCTGGACGATGTGCAGCTCACGGAGCAGAAAGGGGCGGGACTCGTCCTCCGTGCCGTCCGCGAACTTGAGGCAGTTCGTGCCATAGATCGCCATGGGATCGACGTGTAGCCGCTGGAGCGACTTGAGGATCGCGTTGCCCGAGCGGCCGAAGAACGCGACGCCTTCCTGCAGCTCCGATGCGCGCGGCGCGTACTTCAGGAGCATGACGTCCGCGAGCGGGTGACCGGAGCCGACGACGGGCACGCGCGTGCCTCCGCCTGCCTGCGTGACTTCGTCACCGAGAGTGTTGATCTCGGTGATCGCTTTTTGCAGGTACTTCTCGTAGATTTCGTCGGTCGCCACGGTCACGTAAGCCCCCACCGTTGGTTCGCGCTCAGCGCACTCTCTCCTTGGCTTGCGCCACCCACTTGAGGCCCTGGAGGTACGCGAGCGACTTCGGGCGGCGCAGAATCTCTGCGCTTCGCAACGAGACGAGAAAGTCCTCCGGCCCGCTGAAGCGGCGCATCTGCACGGCCCCGGTTCCGATCCCCGGGAGCACGTGCGCGTCGGAGCCGGCGCCCGTCGTGAGGTTGTACTTGCGCGCGAAGCGCAGCGCTTCCTCGTTGTAGGCCTCGAAGAGCAGGCGCGCGTTGTAGACCTCGAACACGTCGATCTCGGCGAGATGGCGGTGCAGGGTGGCGGCGTCCGGGATGGCGTGCATGCGGTCGAACGGGTGCGGCACGTAAACGAGGCCGCCCTGGGCGCGAATGGCCGCCACGGTCTCGGCGAACGACATCCCGCGCGGGATCTCCTCACGCAGGAAGAGGCCGATCACCTCGCCCTGCCCCGCGGTCTTGATCTCCTCGCCCGGAATGACGACGAGCCGGCGCCCCCGCGCGCGCTCGACCGCCTCGAGCGCGCCGCCGAAGACGTTGTGGTCGGTGACCGCGATCGCGCCGAGACCTTCCGCCTCGGCGTAGTCGAGCAGGTCGTCGACCTCGATCGAGCAGTCGTGCGACCAGCTCGTGTGCAGGTGGAGGTCGGCGACGATCCAGTCGCGCTCGCTCGCGGAGCGCGGCGCCTGCGCGCGGCGGCGGCGCGTGATGCGACCGTAGACCTCTTCGACGCGGTCGGCGAGCACGCCGAAGCTTTGACCGGCCGCGGCGGCTGCCCCCTCGTCGCTTCGCCGCGCCCGGAACGCGTCGTCCTCGAGCAGGCGCGCCGTCTCGGCCGCGGCGAGCTCGGGCTGGAGCTCGCGCCCCGGCGGGTCGGCGATCGCGACGCCGGCCGCCTGCGCCTCGACGACTGCCCGCGGCACGCCGTCGAGCGCGGGGACGAACACGGACGCGGTCCGGAAGATCTCCGCCCGGCTTTCGCCGTCGAACCCGGTGCGAACACGCAGCCGTCCGCGCAGCGCGCGCGGCAGCGGCGGGCGCCCGCTCAGTGGCCGTGTGCGCAGGAGCACGAGCTCCCAGTCGGGCAGCGCGGCGACCTCTCGCACGATCGCACGCAGGAGCGGCCGCTCGAGCTGCCGCCACTCGACGACGACGGTCTTTCGCTTCAGTCCCGCCGCGTGCCGCTCGAGATCGACGCCCAGGGGCACGAGCTCGTACGTCCCCGGGAAGCGGAGCGCAGCCGCCCGCGCCGTCTCCTCGCTCGTCGCCAGCAACGCGTCGAGCCGGCCGAGGAGCCGTGCGCGCTGCGCCCGGCCGGGCGGATACGAGAGCCGCTCCGGGGAGAAGAACGTCGCCACCGTGAGCGCGTCCGCGTGCCGGAGCGCGAGGTACGAGAGGCTGGGCAGGCCCGGCTCGAAGCCGTGGACGACGTCGAAGCGTCCGCCGGCGAGCGCGACCGCGAGGTTCGCCCGGACACCGACCGGCACGCCCATGCGGCTGCGGCGCGAGATGGGCACGGCGGGGCCGAGCGCCACGAAGTCGGCGTCGAGGCCCGTGGCCAGCGCCCGCCGCCCGGCCGCGAGGTCACGCGCCCGGTTGGACGGCCCCAGCACGGTCGCCCGGTGGCCGCGCGCGCGGAGCTCTGCCGCGAGCCCGGCGACGTGCTCGTTCACGTCGTGCGGCTGCGACCAGGAGAAGGGGGTGACGAGGGCGATCCGAAATGCCATCGTTCCGGGTCGAGTCTAGTGAGCGATGTCCGAAGAGGGATCGTCGCTGCGGCACGGTGGGGGATCCGGAACGAGCGCCGGATCCACTATGGGGCCGTCCGGCCGATCCCGCTCGCGCGGGCGCTGCCCCTCACGACCGACTGTTCCGGCTTCGCGACTCTCTGTTACTTCCTCGCCGGCGCGCCGGACCCGAACGGCCGCAGCTACGACGGAAGCGGCTGGACGGGGACGCTCCTGGAGGCGATGGAGAACGTCGACCGGCGGGCGGTGCTCCCCGGCGACATCGTCGTCTGGGGCGAGTACCCGGGCCACCACTGCGCCGTCGTGCTCGAACCGGGCGACGATCCGTGGCTTGCGTCGCACGGCCAGGAGCGGGGCCCGATCGAGATTCGCTTCTCGACCGAGTCCCGCTACCAGCCGGCGGATGTGACCTGGCTCAGCTCGTTGCCGTAGTGGGCGCCTCGACCGGCGCGCCGCGGCGGTACTTCTCGATGAACTGCTCGGTCAGTTCGCGCGCGTCGTCGTCCTGGATCTGCTTCGGCGGCGACTTCATCAGGTACGAGCTCGGCTCGACGAGCGAGCCGGACACGCCGTGGTTGAGCGCGAGCTTCGCGAGCCGGACGGCGTCGATGACGATGCCGGCCGAGTTCGGCGAGTCCCAGACCTCGAGCTTCATCTCGAGATTGAGCGGCACGTCGCCGAACGATGTGCCCTCCATCCGGATGTACGCCCACTTGCGGTCGGTCAGCCACGGCACGTAGTCGGACGGGCCGACGTGGACGTTGCCCGGGCCGAGGTCGTAGTCGAGCATCGACGTGACCGCGTTCGTCTTCGAGATCTTCTTCGACTCGAGGCGGTCGCGCTCGAGCATGTTCAGGAAGTCGGAGTTGCCGCCGACGTTCAGCTGCATCGTCTTGTCGAGATGCACACCGCGCTCGCGGAAGAGCGACGTCAGCACGCGGTGCGTGATGGTTGCGCCCACCTGCGACTTGATGTCGTCGCCGATGATCGGCACGCCGGCGTCCTGAAAGCGCTTGTTCCAGTAGTCCTCGCGCGCGATGAACACGGGCATGCAGTTGATCATCGCGCAGCCCGCCTCGAGGATCTGCTCCGCGTACCACTTCGTCGCCATCTCCGAGCCGACCGGCAGGTAGTTGACGACGACGTCGGTCTTCGTGTCCTTGAGGATCCCGACGATGTCGGCGGTCGAGCCGGGCGCCTTCTCGACGATCTCCGACAGGTACTTGCCGATGCCGTCGTGCGTCATGCCGCGTGCGACCTTGATGCCGGTCTTCGGCACGTCGGCGAACTTGATCGTGTCGTTCGGGTGCGCCCACATCGCGTCGGCGAGGTCTTCTCCGACCTTGCCCTTCACGACGTCGAACGCGGCCGTGAACTCGATGTCGCGGATGTGGTACCCGCCGAGGTTCACGTGCATGAGGCCGGGGACGAACTCGTCGTCCGGCGCGTCCTTGTAGTAGTGCGCTCCCTGCAAGAGGGAGTTGGCGCAGTTGCCGACGCCGATGATCGCGACGCGAACCTTGCCGTCGTCGAGGCGCCCGTGGCCGTTCGAACTACCGTTGGTCGACATTCGTTCCTCCGTGAATCAGTTGCTTGCGGACGTGCAGGATGCGCTGCAGAACTGTGAACCAGGCGGTGGCGGCGAGCACGACGATCGCCCACTGGAGCGCGCCCCAGGGAGCGAGCACGAGGCCCGCCGTGATGACGATCACGCGCTCCGCGCGGGAGCCGAGACCGACGTCGCCGCGCAGCCCGAGGGCCTCGGCCTTCGCCCGTGCATACGGCACGAGGAAGGAGCCGGCGACTGCGGCGACCGTGACGACGACCGCCGTGTCGTTCCCCGACCGGGCGAAGACGAGTGCGATCGCGGCGAGCATGGCTCCCTCGCCGACGCGGTCGGTCGTGGAGTCGAGGAAGGCGCCGAACGGCGTCGTCAGCCCGCCAGCCCTCGCGAGCGCGCCATCCAAGATGTCGAGGACGGAGCCGACGACGAAGACGCCCGCGCCGAGCCAGTAGAAGAGGAGCTTGTCGCGGTTCTCGAACGGGACGAGGACCGCCGCGACGAGGCACAGCGACACGCCGGTCGCGGTGAGCGCGTTCGGCGTGATGCGGGTACCGAGGAGGCGGGTGACCGCGCGGCTCGCGAGCGAGCGCGCGCCGGTCGTATAGCTCGCCTTGACCCGGGCCGGAGCGGTTTCCAATCGCAATCCTGCTATGGGGCGACTATAGCAAGTTTGCGATGAGCGGTCTGAGCCGCGGGGCCTGGCGGACGACGAGGATCGAGAGGATCGCGACGCAGATTCCGGCCAGGACGTCGAGCAGGAAGTGGTTGGCGGTGGCGAGGACGCAGAACCAGACCCAGGCGGGCCAGAGCGCCCACAGGGCCTTTGCCCACCAGCGCCGGCTCAGGGAGACGAGGAAGACGCCCACGATGAGGGCGTCCGCCGCGTGCAGGCTCGGCATGGCCGCGTACGGGTTGGCGAGCGCTGCGAGCGCGCCGTTCGAGTGGTTCACCCCGTCCTGGAAGTAGGTCGTGAACATCCACGGGGGCGCCGTGGGCCAGACGACGTAGCCGACGAGCCCGAGGACGTTCGCGAGCAGCACCGTGTTCCGGAAGCGCGCGAAGCGCTCGTGGTGTCGGACATAGACGAAGAGGAGAGCAAGTCCGACGACGGTGAACTCGGAGTTCCAGTACGTCCACGCGGCGAGCGTCAGCAGCGCGTGGGACGAGGCCACCACCTGCTGGGTCGTCGTCTCGACGATGTCGTGGGTTGTCCGCTGCTCGAAGCTGAGGACGCGCCAGCCGTTCCAGAAGGCCTGGGCGGGGTTCCGGTCGGCAAAGCTGCGCGCGCCCAGGTAGGCGACGTAGAAGCCGAACCAGATCGCGAGTTGACGCCCGAAATCGGTCCAGCCACGCGGGAGAACCCGCCGTCCTGCTGCGACGACTGCGGTCACAGGGGGAGTCTAGACCGCCCGTGGCCTTTTGAGCCACAGGTTTCCTGAGCATTTACAGGATTTTGGACAGAAATTGCTTCGTCCGCTCGTGCTCGGGCGCCTGGAAGAAGTGCTCCGGGGTGCCCTCCTCGATGATGACGCCCGCGTCCATCATGACCACCCGGTCGGCCGCCTCCCGGGCGAAGCCCATCTCGTGGGTGACGACGATCATCGTCATGCCGTCGTTGGCCAGGCCGCGCATCACGTCCAGGACCTCGCCGACGAGCTCTGGGTCGAGGGCGGAGGTGGGCTCATCGAAGAGCATGAGCTTCGGGTTCATGGCCAGAGCGCGAGCGATCGCCACGCGCTGCTGCTGGCCGCCGGAGAGCTGCGACGGATAGCTCTCGTACTTCTCCCCGAGACCGACGCGGTCGAGCAGCGCCTTCGCGCTCGCGACGGCTTTCTCCTTGGAGATCTTCTTCACGCGGATTGGCGCCTCGACGACGTTCTCGAGCGCGGTCATGTGACCGAAGAGGTTGAAGCGCTGGAAGACCATGCCGATCTCCGCACGCTGACGCGCAACCTCGCCCTCCCGCAACTCATGGAGCTTGTCGCCGGACTGGCGATAGCCGACGAGCTCTCCGTCGACCCAGAGACGCCCCCCGTCGATCTTCTCCAGGTGGTTGATGCAACGGATGAACGTCGTCTTGCCGGAGCCGGACGGCCCGAGGATGCAGGTCACCTCGCCGGGAGCGACGTCGAGCGAGACGCCCTTCAGCACCTCGAGCCGGCCGAAATGCTTGCGGACGCCTTCGGCTTTCACCATTGCGGTCATCGGCGGAAGAAGGGGACGTCGGTGACGTTGCTCCACCACCCGAGAAGTGCGCTGCCGGACTCGTTGCGGGAGACGCCGCGCCCGTAGTGGCGCTCGACGTGGTACTGCCCGAACGAGAGGATCGTCGTGATGATGAGGTACCAGATGCTCGCGACGATGAGGAGCTGGATGACGTAATACGTTCGTGCGTAGATGATCTGCGCCGAGTAGAGCAGCTCCGTCACCGCGATTGCGCTGACGAGCGATGTCGTCTTCAGCATCGAGATCGTCTCGTTGCCGGTCGGCGGAATAATCACGCGCATCGCCTGCGGGAGGACGATGCGGCGCATGGTGAGGAGGCGCGTCATGCCGAGCGCGTGGGCGGCCTCCGTCTGGCCTTCGTCGACGGAGATGATCCCGGCACGCACGATCTCCGCCATGTACGCGCCCTCGTTCAGTCCGAGCGCAAGCATGCCGGCGATGAACGGGGTGATGTGCGACGCGACGTCGACGTGTGTGAACTGGTGGCCGAGCGGGATCCCGATCGCAAAGCGCGGGTACAGCGCACCGATGAAGTTCCAGAAGAAGATCTGGACCAGCACCGGCGTGCCGCGGAAGAACCAGATGTACATCCAGCTCGCGCCGGAGACGAGCGGGTTCGGCGAGAGCCGCATGACGGCGAGGACGATGCCGAGCGTGATCCCGATCGCCATCGAGGTCGCGGTCAGCTCGAGCGTCAGGATGAGCCCGTGCAGGATCGGGCTCGAACCGAAGTAGTGGCCGACGACCGACCAATGGAACCGCTTGTTCGTCGCCATCGACGCCACGACGGCGTATGCGAGGAAGGCGATGACGACGCCCGCGACCCAACGGCCGGTGTGCCGGACGGGGATCGCGCGAATCTGGTCGGGCGGGACCGCCGAAGCGGCCCCGCCCGACGTCACGTCAGCTGGTGGCGCCGTTGATCTTCGGGTTCGAGATGGCGCCGCCCTGGAGACCCCACTTGGCCAGGATCGACTTGTACGTGCCGTTCGTGATCAGCAGCTTGACCGCGTCGAGGACCGGCTTCGTCATGCCGTTCCCCTTCGGGAGCGCGATGCCGTACGGCGCGGTCCCATACGAGGTGCCGGTCAGCTTGAACTGCCCGTGCGACTGCTTGACGATGTACGCGGCGACGGGCGAGTCGGCCATGCCGATCTGCGCCTTGCCGCTCGTGATCGCGAGGTTGGCGGCGTTCTGGTCGGGGAAGGCCGAGACCTTCACCGCGGCCTTGCCGGCCTTCTTGCACTTCGCGCTCTGCGCCGTCGCGTCCGACTGCTCGGTCGTGCCGTTCTCGACGGAGACGGTGAGCCCGCACAGCGAGGCGAGGCCCTTGACAGTCGTTCCGCCGGAAGCCTTCGTGTAGAACGACGTCCCGGCCGAGAAGTAGGTGACGAAGTCGACCACCTTCTGGCGCGCCTTCGTGTCGGTGAACGACGACATGCCGATGTCGTACTTGCCCGCCTGCAGACCGGGGATGATCCCGTCGAAGGTCGCGTTCTTCATCTTGAACGTCAGCCCGAGGACGTTGCCGATCGCCTTGGCGAGGTCGGCGTCCACGCCGACCACTGTTTTGCCGTTCGTGGCGACGAACTCCATCGGGGCGTACGTCGCGTCGGAGGCGACGATGAGCGTGCCCTTGGCCGCGATCGCCTTCGGGACCTCGGCGGCGATCTTCGGGTTCTTCGCCGCGGACGCCGGCGCCGCGACGATCGCTAGAACCGCCAGGGCGAGAAGCCCGGCGGCGATCGTGGTCTTCCCTCTCATGCGCTTCCTTTCGACTGTTTCGGCCTGCATAGAGGCAGAGCCTACGCCGGACTAGCCGCCGATGTAAGACATCTCGACCTTCGGCAGCGACGCCGTCTCGGCCGTGCGGAGCTCGGAATAACGGTCGGTGCGGCGCGTCCAGATGTCGCGCAGGGTTTCGGCCAGCTCCTCGTCGGTCGCGCCGGCGCGGAGCGGCGCGCGCAGGTCGTGGCCGCGCACTGCGAAGAGGCAGGTGTAGAGGCTTCCCTCGGCCGAGAGCCGTGCGCGCGAACAGCCGCCGCAGAACGGCTGGGTCACAGAGGCGATGACGCCGATCTCGCCGGCGCCGTCCTTGTAGCGCCAGCGGCTCGAGGTCGAGTCGGGTCCGGCCGCGACGGGCTCGAGCGGCCACGCGGCGCCGATGCGGCGGACGATCTCCTCCGCCGGCACGACGTCGTCGAGCCGCCAGCCGTTCGTGTGGCCGACGTCCATGTACTCGATGAAGCGCAGCACGTGGCCCGTGCCGCGGAAGCGCTCGGCGAGGGCGACGATGCCGTCGTCATTGACGCCGCGCTTGATCACGGCATTGACCTTCACCGGGAGCCCGGCCGCGGCGGCGGCGTCGATGCCCTCGAGCACGCGGTCGACGGGGAAGTCGACGTCGTTGAGCGCACGGAACTGGGCGTCGTCGACAGAGTCGAGGCTGACGGTCACGCGGTTGAGCCCGGCGTCGGCGAGCGCCTGCGCCTTCTGCGGCAGGAGAACGCCGTTCGTCGTCAGCGCCAGCTCGAGATCGGGGATCGCTGCAAGCTGCTCGACGAGCCGCTCGACGTCGCGGCGGACGAGCGGCTCGCCGCCGGTCAGCCGCACCGTGCGCACGCCGAGTGCCGCGAACACGCCGACGACACGGGTGATCTCCTCGAAGCTCAGCAGCTCGCGTCGGTCGAGGAACGCGTAGTCGCGCCCGAAGACCTCCTTCGGCATGCAGTAGACGCACCGGAAGTTGCAGCGGTCGGTGATCGAGACGCGCAGCGTCTCGAGCGGCCGTCCGAGCGTGTCCAGCAGCGGCTCCATGGGAATCAGGTTACGTCGCGACCGTGGCAGCGGCCGCGAACGGGCCCTCGACCGCCGAAGCAGGCACGTCGATCCCCGCGGCCGCGTACGCGTCGGGCTGGTCGAGCGTCTCGTGCTCGAGCAGCGCCTTGGCGAGCGAGTCGAGCTTGTCGCGGTTGTCGTGCAGCAGCGTGAGCACTTCCTCGCGTGCCTCCGCGACGAGCTTCCGCACTTCGTCGTCGATCATCCGCACCGTCTCCTCGGAGACGCCGGCCGCGCCGGGAAGGAACGGGCCTTGACCGTCCTGCGGGATGACGGTGATCGTCCCGATCGTGTCGCTCATGCCCCAGCGGCCCACCATGTGCCGCGCGATCTGCGTCAGCTGCTGGAAGTCGGACTCAGCGCCGGTCGTCAGGTCGCCGAACACGACCTCCTCGGCGGAGCGGCCGCCGAGCGCGACCTTGATCTTCGCCATCAGCTCGTCCTTCGAGTAGTTGTAGCGGTCGGCGTCGGGCGCGGAGAACGTCACGCCGAGCGCGAGCCCGCGCGGGATGATCGAGATCTTGCGCACCGGGTCTGCGCCGGGGGTGAGCATGCCGACGATCGCGTGCCCGCCCTCGTGGTACGCGGTGCGGCGCTTGTCCTCCTTGCTCATCAGCACCTTGCGCTCGGCGCCGAGCACGATCTTCTCGAGCGCGTCGGTGAAGTCCGCCTCCTCGACCTGGTCGTGACCGCGCCGCGCGGCCAGCAGCGCCGCCTCGTTCACGAGATTGGCGAGATCGGCACCGACCATGCCCGGCGTCGTCGACGCGATGCCGCCGAGGTCGACGTCGGGCGCGAGCGGGACGCTGCGCGTGTGCACGCGCAGGATCGCCTCGCGGCCGTTGCGGTCCGGGGGCTGCACGGCGACGCGGCGGTCGAACCGCCCCGGTCGCAGGAGCGCCTGGTCGAGCACGTCTTGCCGGTTGGTCGCGGCGATGACGATCACGCCGGTGGACGAGTCGAAGCCGTCCATCTCGGTGAGGATCTGGTTCAGCGTCTGCTCGCGCTCGTCGTTGCCGCCGCTGAAGCCGGCCGCGCCGGCGCTGCGTGAGCGGCCGATG
>Ga0208219_1000277_pt1 | contig 19157 bp, 17 predicted proteins | sample NGESurshal072012_7_FD_184469 | JGI IMG/M metagenome (GOLD analysis project Ga0208219, IMG submission 184469) | Arctic peat soil microbial communities from Barrow, Alaska - NGEE Surface sample 53-2 shallow-072012 (SPAdes) | ecosystem: Environmental > Terrestrial > Soil > Wetlands > Peat ... | reverse complement strand
TGAGTGCCCTCGCCCTTTTCGTCGGCACCCTGGTCTTCGCGATCAACCTTGTCGACTCGTTCATCCACGGCCTCGGCGCCGGCGCCGAGGACCGGCTGGTCTGGTCGCCGGACATGGTCGGCTGTTCGCTCTTTCTCATCTCCGGCCATCTGGCGATGGTCGAGATCTGCCACGGCTGGCCGCGCTGGCGCGGCAGCGATCTCGGCTGGTGGATCGTCGCCGTCAACCAGCTCGGCTCGATCCTCTTCATGGTCGCCGCGGTCGCCTCCTTCGTCCGTCCCGCCAACGCCGAAGAGGTCAACGTCGGTGTGGCCAACTGGGGCACGTTCGCCGGCGCCCTCTGCTTCGCGGTAGCCGGGGTCCTGCAGGAGCTCGAGCGGCCGGCCGCGGACTGATTGGCCGCAGCGGTGATGCTTGTCACGCTTGCCGGCGCCGGTGGATGACAGGATTCGGTGTCGTGAGCGCGGATCTCAAGCCCGAGGCGCCGCGTGGCGAACGCGTGCTGCCGGGCGTCTGGCGCCTGCGGATGGCGCTGCCCTGGCCCGGCGTCCCGCACGGCAACGCCTGGGCCGTCGCCGCCGACGGCGGCATCGTCCTCTTCGACACCGGGATCGGCGGCGAGGGGCGCCTGCGCCACCTCGACCTCGCCCTGGCCCAGGTCGGATTCAGCGTTGCCGACGTGCGCCTGCTCGTCTGCACCCACTCCCACACCGATCACTACGGCCTCGCCGCCTCGATCGTCAAGGAGGCCGGCTGCGAGCTCTGGATGCATCCGGCCTGGGGGCATGTGCGGTTGATGGCCGAAGATCCCGCCGCGGCGATGGAGAACCGGATTGAGGTCGCGCGCCAAAGCGGGGTGCCGGCGGCGGCGCTGGAGCGCTACCGCGAGCGCCGCAGCGAAGACGACGAGACCGGGATCGACGGGATCGTGGCCCCTGATCGCGAGCTTCTGCCGGGGGTCGAGGTGGAGACCGACCTCGGCGCCTGGCAGGTCTATGAGACGCCCGGCCACGCGCCGTCTCACGTCGTCCTGCATCAGCCCGAGCACAGGCTGCTGATCTCCGGCGACCACCTGCTGGGCCGCACGGTGCTCTTCTTCGACTACGGCCACTCGCCCGACCCGGTTGGCGAATTCCTCCGCAGCCTCAACGAGGTCGAGCCGCTGGAGGTCGACCTCTGCCTGCCCGGCCACGGCCGTCCCTTCCGCGACCCCGAGGCCAAGATCGCCGAGTCCCGCAGGCAGGTCGAGGAGCTGCTCGGCAAAGTCCGCGCCGCGCTCGCCGGCGGCGAGAAGATGGCCTTTGAGATCGTCGCCGAGATCGTCGGCCCCGACAACGTCAGCTCGCCGGTCAGCGCCTGGGTGCTGCAGATCGTCCTCTCCTGCCTCGACCACCTGGTGATCCTCGGCGAGGTCGCCAAGGTCGAGGGAACCGACCCGCAGCGCTGGGCCCTTCAGTAGCCTGCCCCGATGGCCAGCTTCACCTTTGAGCGTGAGATCGCCGCCCCCCCGGAGGTTGTCTTCGACGTCCTCGTCGACCACCGTCGCTACGCCGAGATCACCCCGATGCGCAAGTCGGTGCTGGAGCGCGAGGGCGACCCGGCGCCGAACGGCGTCGGCGCGATCCGGGTGCTCAGCTCGGTCGGCCCGCCGCTGCGCGAGGAAGTCCTCGCCTACCGGCCCTCGAGCCGCTTCTCCTACAAGCTGATCTCCGGCGCGCCGGTGCGCGACCACGTCGGCACCGTCGAGCTGACGCCCGCCGGCGCCGGGACCAAGGTCGTCTACGCGGTTCGCACGACGCCGACGCTACCTCTTGGCGGCCCCGTCGTGGTCGCCGTCGTCAAGCAGGCGATCAAGCAGCTCCTGAGCGGGATCGCGACCGAGTCCGAGCGCCGCGCCGCCACAACGAATGGCTGAGCGCGGGCCTGAGGCCCGCGGCTGGTGGAAGCGGGTCAAGCCGCTGCTACGTGACCCCAAGCGGGTCTGGCGCGAGCACCGGCGCTGGCCGGTCGGGCTGATCGTCGCGGCATTCGTCGCCCTCGGTGGCATCGTGCTCGCCTACGAGCTGCTCAAGCGCCCGCCCGACGTCCACAACTCCAAGGCGGCGTTCAAGCCGGAAAAGCCGCCGCAGCCGAAGCCGAAGAAGACGGTCAACTGGCCTTTCTACGGCTACAACCCCGCCCGCACCCGTTACCTGCCGGCAAGGGGGATCAAGCCGCCCTATCGCAAACTCTGGCGCTACACCGAGCGGCCGCTGCTGGAGTTTCCGCCGATCTACGTCGGCGGCAAGCTCTACGCCGTCAACAACAGCGGCTTCGCCTTCGCCCTCGACGCCGACACCGGCAAGGTCCTGTGGGAAAGGCGGATCGGGCGGCTCAACGCCTCCTCGCCCGCCTATTACAAACACCGCCTCTACATCGTCAACCTCGTCCCCGGCCATATCGTCAAGCTCGACGCCAAGACCGGCAAGATCCTCTGGAAACACCTGCTACCCGGGAGGGCGGAGTCCTCGCCGGTGGTGATCGACGGCACCGTCTACTTCGGTTGCGAGGACGGCAACCTCTACGCGCTCAGCGCCCGCAACGGCCACGTCAAATGGGCGACGGCGCTGGGCGGCCCGGTCAAGTCGGCCCCCGCCTACTACGGAGGAGTGCTCTATGTCGGCGACTACGGCGGCTATATGAACGCGGTCGTCGCCAAGACCGGCGCTCTGAAGTGGCAGAGCGGCTCGCTCGGCCCCGGCTTCGGCGCCTCCGGCCAGTTCTACTCGACCCCGGCGGTCGCCTTCGGCCGCGTCTACGCCGGCAACAACGACGACCGCGTCTACAGCTTCGACATCAGCGACGGGACCCTGGCCTGGAGCTACTCGACAGGCGGCTACGCCTACTCGGGCCCGACCGTGGCCAGCACCCCGCACAGCCCGCCGACCGTCTACATCGGCTCCTTCGACGGCAACATCTACGCCCTCGACGCCAAGGACGGCAGCGTGCGCTGGAGCCACTCGGCCGGCGGCCAGGTCGTCGGCTCGCTCTCCGCCGTCGGCGAAACCGTCTACGTGGCGGAGTTCACCGACAAGACGACGACCGGCTTCGACATGCGGACCGGCCACAAGGTCTTCCACTACGACAAGGGCACCTACACGCCGGTTATCTCCGATGGCCGCCGCCTCTACCTGACCGGCTACTCCAGCATCACCGCGCTGCAGCCGTTCAAGTACAAGCAGGCGGTGGCCCCCCGCATCGCCGCCCCGGCCGGGAAGCCGAAGCCACGGTCAAAGCCCAGGCGGCCTAGCGGTGATGGTGGCCGGGAGCCACACCGCCGGGCGGCGGTGGTGGCAGGCGCGGCGGGTTTGGCGCATAGGAAGGGAAGACGGGGGAATGGAGGCGGTCACGGAGGACAGCGAGGCTCACCGGGAAGTTCTGGATCCGGTAAGCGCTCGTCGAGCCGAAGTCCTGGTAGTAGATGAGCATCTTCGTCCGCGGGTGCTTTTCGATCCAGGCGAAGAGCTTGCGCACGAAGTCGGGGTCGTCACCGTTTTCCACCGCCCACTCGGTGATCACGAACGGCTTGCCCTTGAAGCGGTTGTAGAGCCCGGTCAGCGACTTCCATTCGGCATAGCCGGAGTAGAAGTCGGTCCCGGCCCAGTCGACGTACTTCGATCCCGGGTAGTAGTGCTTGGGACGGTTGCCGGGGACGGTCGGTGAGCCCGATGGCAGCGGGCTCCAGACAATCGCGACCGGCGCCGCCGGCAGGCCGCTGACTTCGCTCGAGAGCGGCGGCAGCCCGGCCTCGGCGAGGCGGGCGTTGATTTTGTCGGCCTTGCCACCGCCGTGGAGGAGGATGTAGATGCGGCGGAAGGCGAGTTTGTACCAGCGCGGGGTGTGGTCGCCACCGCGGAAGTTGCCGGTGCAGTCGTAAGCGGCGTAGACGTTGATGCAGCGGTTCGGCTCGCCCAGCGGGCGGATGTAGGCGCGCATCTTCTTCGCCCAGAAGAGCTTGTTGAGGCGGATCAGGTACTCGTCGCCTTCGCCCTGGGCGATCCCACGCGGGGTGATGATCTCGCCGCCGCTGTGGGGGTCGAGGGTGCTGATGTGGAGCATCGGCCGTGCCCGCGCCGTCTGCCAGCGACGGATCGACTCCGGGAAGTCGGAGCCCCAGGTGCGAAAGCTCTCAATCACCGCCGGGTGCTTGCTGACCGCGGTCGAGAATTCGCCGAAGTTGGCGCTGTCGCCGGTATCGGAGATGCCGAAGAAGATCTTGTCGCCGGGCGGGGTCAGCGGCCCGGCGACGGCGGGCGCCGCCACGGCCAGGGCAAGCAGGCAGATCGCGGTCAGGGCAGGGGCAATCGCTTTGCGCACGGGGGGCATCGTCGTCTCTTCTACTGGAAGGCGCCGCTCCCCACCCCCGGCGTCCCGGGAAGGCAACGGTTGTCCCAACGATCAGGCGGCGGCGCGGTCGAGCCCTGGCGAGGCGACGATCCCCAGCACTTCGGGCGCGTACTTGGCGATGAAGCTGGGGCCGATGCCGCGGATCGATTCGAGGCTGCCGGCGTCGTCGGGACGCAGTGTGGCGAGGGCCCGCAGGGTGCTGTCGTGCGCGACCGTGAAGGCGGGCTTGCCGGCGGCAGCCTCTTTGCGCCAGGCCCGCAGCGCCTCGAACAGCGGCTCGTCGGCGGCCGACATCTCGACCTCGGGGGCCGCGCCCGCGCCGCCCTTGCGGGCACGCTTGGGGCGGATCGCGATCGTTTCGGGGTCGGGCAGCCAGCGCTCGGGATCACAGGAATCGCAGCAGCGGGCCAGGGGCTTGCCGGCCTCGCGGTCGCCGAAGTGGTCGAGCAGGGCGCGGCGGCGGCAGCGGTCGGAGTAGATGAACGATTTGATCGCCCTGTAGGCGCGCCAGCCTCGCTCGTGGGCGATCGCGAGCTCGGGATCGCCGCTGCGCTGTTCGTTGAAGCGGACCAACCGCCCGAGGTCGGCGCGCATCGCCAGCAGCACCGCGCGCGCCGGCAGGCCGTCGCGACCGCCGCGCCCGGCCTCCTGGTAGTAAGCCTCGACGCTGGTCGGGATTGTCATGTGCCAGACCGAGCGCACGTCGGCTTTGTCGACTCCCATCCCGAAAGCGTTGGTGGCGACGATCACGTCGACCTCGCCGCCCATGAAGCGGTTCTGGGTGGAGCTGCGCTCTTCCGCTTCCATCCCCGCGTGGTAGGCGAGCGCCTGCAGGCCTGCGTCGCGCAGCGCGGCGGCAACCTCGTCGGTGTCGCGGCGGGTGCCGCAGTAGACGATAGCCGGGCGGTTATCCGGGTCGGCCAGTCCGGCTTCGAGCAGCGCCTGGCGCCGCGCTTTGGAGCCGGTGCCTTCAAGCGGGACGACATCGAAGGAGAGGTTGGGGCGGTCGAAGCCGGAGCGGACCTGGAGCGGCTCGCGCATGCCGAAGCGGCTTGCGATCTCGGCCGCCACCGCCTTCGTCGCCGTCGCCGTGCAGGCCATCACCGGCGGCCGGCCGAGCCGCTCGGCGATCTCCGGCAGGCGCAGGTAGTCGGGGCGGAAATCGTGACCCCACTCCGAGACGCAGTGGGCCTCGTCGACCGCCATCAGGTCGATCTTCCGCTGGGCGACGGCATCGAGGAAGACGGTCGAGCCGAAGCGCTCCGGCGAGCAGTAGACGATGCGGGCGTCGCCGCGGATCCGGGCGAGAGCGTTGCGGGTCGCCTCTTCGCTCATCCCCGAGGCGATCATCGTCACCGGGTGGCCGGCGGCGGAGAGGCGCTGCCACTGGTCACGCATCAAGGCGATCAGCGGGCTGACCACGATCGTCAGGTCCTCGGAAGCCAGGCCCGGCAGCTGGTAGCAGAGGCTCTTGCCGCCGCCGGTAGGCATCACAATCAGCGAGTCGCGGCCTTCCAGCCCGGCCTCGACCGCCTCCCGCTGGCCCGGCCGCCAGTGCTCGAACCCAAGCATCGCCAGCAGCTCGTCGGCCCTATCTCCAGTCGCGACAGTCACCCACCCACCATAAGTCCCGCAACGGATCGTTTCTCCCCGCCGGCTCCGCTTAGGCCAAGTTTTCAGCCGGCGAGGCGCCGGCACGTGCCGGGCGTCGCCGCAGGCGAATCTGATTCGGCCAGAGTACGTAGGCCGCCATCGGGACCGCGTAGAGCAGGTAGATCAGCGTCTCGCCGATCGTCGGCGTCGGCTGTAGGCCCAGCATCCCGGTCAGCAGCGAGCCGGAGACCGTGCCCGGCTGCACCAGCCAGGTGAGGTTGAGCGCCTGGCCCTGCAAGTCGTTGAGCCAGCCCGCCTCGTGGGCGGTATGGACGGCGGTCGCCAGCAGCCCGGCGGCGACGAAGACGAGGATCAGGCCGGTGACGCGGAAGAAGCGGGTGAGGTTGATGCTGACGCCGCCGCGATAGATGCCGATGCCGATCGCGACAGCCGCGACCAGCCCGATCACGGCGCCGATGCCGGCCGCCGTGGTGTCGCTGGCGTCCTGGAAGGCGGCGAGCAGGAAGACCGAGGTCTCGAAGCCCTCGCGCAGCACCGCCAGGAACGCCATCCCGACCAGCGCCATCGTCGAGCCGGTGGCGAGGGCGCCGGCGACGCTCCCTTCCAGCGTCGCTTTGATGCTGCGCGCGTGGCGGCGCATCCAGACGATCATGTAGGTCACCGCCGAGACCGCGATCAGGCCGATCACAGTCTCCATCCCCTCCTGCTGCTGCTGGGGGAGCTCTTGTCCGATCGTCCGCAGGATCACCGCGACCCCGATGCAGAGGGCGATCGCGATCGCGACCCCGGCCCACATCTGGCGCATCGCATCCTGCCTTCCCTCTTTGACCAAGAAGGCGGCGATGATGCCGACGATCAGCGAGGCCTCGACGCCCTCGCGCAGTGCGATTACAAGGGTGGGGATCATGCGGAAGCGGGTTACTCCTGAACTCGGGGGCCGGTTAGGCGACCCTAATTAGGGGTGCCAAAACCTAGCACGGGAGTAGGCATTGCGTCAGAGCAGGCGAGTCAGGGGAGCCAGGGCTCCGACCATTCGGTAACCCCGCGAGTCAGGGCCTTGGCCTCGTCCGGCCCCCAGCTGCCGGGCTCATATATATGGACGGGGCCCGGCTGATCCAGCAGCGGCTGCACGATCCGCCAGGTCTCCTCGACCGCGTCCTCGCGGGTGAAGAGCTGGGCGCGGCCGCGGATCGCGTCGTCGAGCAGGCGCTCGTAGGGCTCGGGCTCTTCGCCGGGGTTTTTTTCGAAGAGGACCTCGAGGTCGGCGGGCTCGAAGTCCTCCTCGCCGGCCTTCTTGGCGATGAAGCGCAGCAGCGCCCCTGGCGTCGGGTCGATTCGGATCACCATCTGGTTCGGGTCCGGGCGGTGGCCGGGGGGGCCGACGCCGAGCCGCGGCGGGCGCTTGAAGACGACCCTGACCTCGGTCTCCTTGACCGGCAGGTTCTTGCCGGCGCGGATGAAGAACGGCACCCCGCTCCAGCGCCAGTTGTCGATCTCCAGCTCGAGCGCGACAAAGGTCTCTGTGGTCGAGTCGGCGGCGACCCCGTCGACATCGAGGTAGCCGTCGTACTGGCCGCGCACGTAGTGCTTGGGGTCGGCGGTGCGGACCGCCTTGAACAGCTCCAGCTTCTTGTCGCGGACGGAGTCGTGGTGGTTGCCGGTCGGCGGCTCCATCGCGACCAGCGCCAGCACCTGCAGGGCGTGGTTCTGGACGACGTCGCGCAGGGTCCCGACCGGGTCGTAGAAGCGGCCACGGTCGTCGACCCCGAAGTTCTCGGCCAACGTCATCTGCACGTGGGAGACGTGCTCGCGGTTCCAGACCGGCTCCAGCATCGAGTTGGAGAAGCGCATGTAGGTGATGTCCATCACCGGCTCCTTGCCGAGGTAATGGTCGATCCGCATGATCTGGTCCTCGTCCAGGACCTGATGAAGTTCGGCGTTGAGCGCCATCGCCGAGTCGAGGTCGTGGCCGAAGGGCTTCTCGATCACGACCCGCGCGTGCTTGACCAAGCCGGCATTTCCGAGGCCGTTGACCACCTTGGCGAAGAGTGAGGGGGGGACCTCGAGGTAGAAGACAGGCCGCTTCGCGTCGCCGATCTCCTTGCCGACCTTCTCGAAGGTGGCGGGGTCGGCGTAGTCGCCCTGGACATAGGAGATGCGACCGGCGAGCCGGGCGAAGACGTCCTCGTCGTGATCGGGGACGGTCGAGGCGATTGCGTCGTGGGCGTGGTCGCGCAGCTGCCCGATCGTCCAGTCGTCGATCGCGACGCCGACGATGCGGCAGTCGAGCTTGCCGCGGGCCTCGAGCCGATAGAGCGCCCGGAAGGTCATTTTCTTGGCCAGGTCGCCGGTGATCCCGAAGATCGTCAGCACGTCGGCGGCGACGTCGGTGTGGTGTGAGACGCCCTTGGCCATCGACCGCGCAGGCTACCCCTTCCGCCCTGGAGAGTTCGAGTCTGCATTTACCCGTCATATACGCGGGTAAATGCAGACTCGTGAAAGCGCCTAGGATTGCGAGGCGGCCCGCCCGCTCCCCGTCCTGCAGCGCCTACTCAGCGGAGGTTTGTGATGGAGCTAGGAATCGTCGGTCTCGGCCGAATGGGAGCCAACATGGCCCGCCGCCTGATGCGCGACGGTCACCGCTGCGTCGTCTACGACGTCAACCCCGACGCGATCTCTGAGCTGGCGGGAGAGGGCGCCGACGGCGCCTCTTCGCTGCAGGAGCTGGCCTCGAAGCTAAGCGCGCCGCGCGCGGTCTGGGTGATGGTGCCCTCCGGCGAGATCACCGAGAAGACGGTGCGCAGCGTCGCCGAGGTGCTCGATTCCGGCGACGCGATCGTCGACGGCGGCAACTCCTACTACCGCGACGACATCCGCCGCGCCGGGATGCTGCGCGAGCAGGGCATCGACTACGTCGACTGCGGCACCAGCGGTGGCGTCTTCGGCCTCGATCGCGGCTACTGCCTGATGATCGGCGGGCCCGACGGGGCGGTCGAGCGGCTCGACCCGATCTTCGCCACTCTGGCGCCGGGAGTGGAGTCGGCGGAGCGTACGCCGGGTCGCAGCGGCGAGCCGGGCCCGGCCGAGAACGGCTACCTGCACTGCGGGCCGAACGGGGCCGGCCACTTCGTGAAGATGGTCCATAACGGGATCGAGTACGGGGTGATGGCCGCCTACGCCGAGGGCCTCAACATCCTCAAAAACGCCAACGCCGGCAAGGTCCAGCGCGAGGCCGACGCCGAGACGGCGCCGATGGAGCAGCCCGAGTACTACCAGTACGACCTCGACCTGCCGGAGGTGACCGAGGTCTGGCGCCGAGGCAGCGTGATCGGCTCCTGGCTGCTCGATCTGACCGCTGCTTCGATGCAGGAATCACCCGACCTCTCCGATTTTGCCGGCCGCGTCTCGGACTCGGGCGAGGGCCGCTGGACCTCGATCGCGGCGATCGACGAGGGCGTGCCGGCGCCGGTGCTGACGACGGCGCTGTACGAGCGCTTTGCCTCGCGTGGCCTCGACGACTTCGGCAACAAGGTCCTCTCCGCCATGCGCAAACAGTTCGGCGGCCACGACGAGAAGCCGAGCTAGGGGCGGCGGTGGCGCCCCGGCTCGAAGTAGTCGCCGACGAGAGGGCGGCGGCACGGCGCGCCGCCGAGCTGATCGCCGAGGCCGGTGTCGCCGCGGCAGCCGAGCGCGGCCCCTTCGGGATGGCGATGAGCGGCGGCCGCTCGCCGTGGGCGATGTTGGCGATCCTCGGCGAACTCGAGCGGATGCCCTGGGAGGCCACCGAGCTGTTTCAGGTCGATGAGCGGATCGCCTCGCCCGGCAGCGAGGACCGCAACCTGACCCACATGGTGCTCGGCCTCTCGATGGACCATCAATCCAACCTGAGGCCGATGCCGGTCACCCAGCGCGATCTCGAGGCCGCGGCTCACGATTACGAAACCTCCCTGCCCGACCGCCTCGACCTCGTCCACCTCGGTCTCGGTCCCGACGGCCACACCGCTTCGCTCGTACCCGGCGACCCGGTGCTCGACGTCGACGATCGCCGTGTCGCCCTGACCGAGACGGCCTACCAGGGCTACCACCGGATGACCCTCACCTATCCGGCGATCGATGCCGCTCGCCAGGTCCTCTGGCTCGTCACCGGCGAGTCCAAGCGCGACGCTCTCGTCAAGCTGATGGCGGGCGACGAATCGATCCCGGCCGGCCGGGTCGAGAACGACGAGATGATCGTCGTCGCCGACGAGGCCGCGGTGGGCTGAGAGTGAGCCCGGCTGCAGCTCCCGACGCCGCGCCGGAATTCGAGACCCTGCTCTATTCCGTTGCTGAGGGCGTCGCCACGATCACCCTCAACCGCCCCGACTCGCTCAACACGATCGTGCCGCCGATGCCGGAAGAGGTGGAGGCGGCGGTCGAGCTGGCGGTCAGGGACGAGGCGGTCAAGGTGATCGTCGTCCGCGCCGCCGGGCGGGCGTTTTGCGCCGGCTATGACTTCGGTGGCGGCTTCCACCACTGGGACGAGCTGATGAACAGCGACGGCGAGTGGGATCCGGGCAAGGACTTCGCCTTCTCGACCGCGCCCGCTGTCGCGCCGACGCAGAAGCTGATGAGCATCTGGCGCTCGCCGAAGCCGGTGATCGCCCAGGTCCACGGCTGGTGCCTCGGCGGCGGCAGCGATTTCGCGCTTTGCGCCGACCTCGTGATCGCCAGCGAGGACGCCCGGATCGGCACTCCCTACTCGCGGATGTGGGGATCTTACCTCTCCGGCATGTGGCTCTACCGGCTGGGATTGACCAAAGCCAAGGAGTACGCGTTAACCGGCAAGCCCCTCTCCGGAGCCGAAGCGGCGGAGGTGGAGCTGATCAACCGCGCGGTGCCGTTCGAGCGGCTCGAGGAGGAGGTCGCGAAGGCAGCTCGTGAGCTGGCATCGATCCCCTCTTCCCAGCTGGCGGCGATGAAGCTGGTCGTCAACCACGCCTACGAGAACATGGGCCTCGCCTCGACCCAGACGCTGGGCCCGATCCTCGACGGGCTGATGCGGAACACGCCGGATGCCAAGCGCTTCATCGAGCTGGCCGAGCGCGAGGGCGTCCCTGCCGCCGTCGCCGAGCGCGACGGCCTCTTTGGCGACTACAGCCAGGCCGACCCCGGCGAAAAGCCGGACCCGAACAATGTGATCGAGCCCTAGTCCTAAAATTGTTAGCGGATGCGCTAACATATTTTCATGTCAGAAGATGCATTCAGCCCCAAGGCTGCGACGCCGGCCGCCTCGCTGGTCGGTGAAATACGCAATCGCAGTGGCTTCAGCCAGGCGGAGCTCGCTCGTCGCGCCGGCTTGCCGCGCTCTGTCGTCAATGCCTACGTGCGTGGTCATCGCGAGCCGGGCGCCGACACCCTGGCAAGGCTTGCGGCGGCGGGTGGCTTCGAGCTTGGGCTGACGGCACGCAAGTCCCCTGTCGATGTCGAGCGGGCCAGCCATATCCTGGTGCAGGTTCTCGAGCTCGCCGAGGCGCTTCCGTTTCGCTCGCGCCCGAAGCTGGGCTACCCGCGTTTGGCCGATCGCATCGGCCTAGAAGGAGGGAGCGGTGAGTGAGCTTGTCGACAAGCTCTTCGTCATCCACGACTCGCTGACCAAGGCTGGGATCGCTCACGCGTTTGGTGGCGCCGTCGCGCTTGCCTATTGCGTTGAGGAGCCGCGTGGAACCCGCGACCTCGATGTCAACATCTTCGTTGACGCTGCGGAGGCAGAGGCAGTCCTCGCTTCGCTGCCGCCTGGGGTCAAGGTGGGAAAAGAAGACATCGCCGTGGTCAAGCGCGACGGCCAGACTCGCTTGGACTGGGACGGCACGCCGATCGACGTTTTCCTCAACAACATCCCTCTGCACGATGCCGTGGCTGCGTCGGTTATCTGGGTTCGGCTCGAGGGCCGCGATGTCCCGATGCTCGACTGCGCGTCTCTCGCCATCTTCAAGGCCTTCTTCGACCGGACCAAAGATTGGGCCGACCTTGAGGCAATAGCCCTGGCGACGCCGGAGGACATCAAAGCGGCGGCGGCGACGATCGCCAAGCTCGTCGGCAAGGACGACCCAGCTGTCGCCCGACTTGAATCGCTGCCGATGGCAGCACTCAGCCGGCTGTGATCGCGACCGCGTGGTTGGCGACGATCGTGCCGTCGGGGTCCCACTGGCGCTTGATCTCGGCCAGACGGATGCAGGTCTCCGGCGGCAGGATCGCGTCGGCGTCGCAGGGGCGCTCGGCGAAGTTGAAGTAGCCACCGTCGGCTCTCCACGGGCCCATCGCCTCGTCGAAGCTGTCGAGGCGGTCTTTGACCGCGGCGCCAAGCTCGGGGGTCATCGGCATCCCGATGCCGAGCATGACGAAGCCGGCGTCGAGCTTGGAGAGGGCGCCGCCGCCCTCGGCGGGCCGGGCCAAGGCGCCGCCGAGCTGGCGCAGCTCGGCGAGCAGCAGCGGCGATCCGGCGTCGGGCCCGGCGAGGCTGACGAAGGCGTCGATCGCCTCGTCGGGCAGGTCGCGGATCGTCAGGTGGTGGCCGAGGCCGGGGACCGGTTGCTCGGGGTCCATGTGGATCCGGCTCAGCCCGGCGGCCGGGATCTGGCCGAAGGTGTCCATGATCGGCTCGCCGATCTCGCGCAGCGGCGCGATCAGCCGCTCGCCCTCCTCCTGGCTGCCGATGCAGGCGGCGTCGATCGTCAGCAGCGGCGTGTCGCGCAGCGGCTCGGGAACGTCGGGCAGCGGCGGCGGGCGCAGGAAGCGGACGACCGAGGTGACCTCGTCGGGCATGCTTGCCGCCCAGTCGCGGTAGCGACGGACGCCCTCGGCGCCGACGGCGGCGGGGAAGAGGAGGGCGCCGGCGTAGACCTCGGCGATCGGCAGGAGGTCGACGTGCAGAGCGCTGACGATCGCGTAGCCACCGCCACCGCCGCGCAGGGCCCAGAAGAGGTCGGCGTCGTTGTCGGCATCGACAGTTGCCGCCTCGCCTTCGGCGGTGACGAGCTCGATCGCCCTGACTCGGTTGCAGGCGAAGCCGTAGCGGCGGCTGAGCCAGCTCAGGCCGCCGCCGAGCGTGTAGCCGATGACGCCCACGTCCGGCGCCGATCCCGGCAAGGTGCAGAGGCCATGAGCCTGGGCGGCTTCACCGAGCTCGAGTGCCAGCACTCCTGCCTCGACCCGCGCGGTCTGGGCGTCCGGATCGATCTCGACGCCGCGCATCCGCTCGGTCTTGACCAGGACCGTTTCCTCCAGCGAGCCGAGGGCGGCGGCGCCGTGGCCGGTGCCCTGGCCGGCTACCCGTAGTCCGCGGCTGGCGGCGAAGCGGACGACGACGGCGATGTCGTCGCCGCTCTCGGCGAAGACGACCGCTTCGGGGTGCTGGTCGGCGGTCAGGTTCCAGGCGCTTCGGGCCTGATCCCAGTCAGAGTCGCTCGGGGTGGCGATCCGCCCGGTGACTGCCAGCTCACTGAAGTCGCTCATCGATTCCTCCTCGGGGTGTCAAGTCAGCGTCAAACGGTCCACGGCGCCACCGATCCCCACCAGCACTTCGCTCACCATATCCGGGGGGAAAAGGCCGTGGGCGGCGATTCCTGGATCGGCCGCGAGCCGGGCCGCGAGCACCGCCGGGTCGCCGATCTCGCCGCTGTAGTCGGCGATGACGCCGCCATCGGGGCTGCGGGGAACGTCGCGCACGGCGACTGCCTCGCCGAGGCAGGCGAGGGTCGAGCGCAGGCCGAAGGCGTACAGCTCCAGCGGCACCGGCGCGCTCAGCGCCTCGACCGGCTTGCTGGAGTCGCCGATTACGACGAAGCGATCGGCCGCGGCGGCGACGATCTTCTCGCGCAGGTGGGCGCCGCCGCCGCCCTTGATCAGCCAGCCGTCGGGGGTGACCTGGTCGGTGCCGTCGATCGCGATGTCGAGCCGCTCCAGCTCGCCGAACTCCTCGACCGCGATGCCAAGCTCGCGTGCCTGGTTCTCGGTGGCCACCGAGGTGGCGACGCAGCGGATCCCGCCGAGGCCGCGGCGAGCCAGCGCCGGCAGCAGGAACTCGACCGTCGACCCGGTTCCGAGCCCGACCGCCATCCCGTCTTCGACCAGCAGGGCTGCGGCCTCCGCGGCGGCTCGCTTCTCGGCGTCGGTGTCGCTCACGGCCGCCACTCTATCCGCGTGTCACGGCATCCGACCTGCATCAAATTCCCATCTGGCAGGTAGAGAATTTGATGCAGGTCGGGTGTCTATGCTCGCGGGTGGATGGATGCTCGGATCTGGCTCACAGGAAGCGACGGGGCGCCACGCTCGCTTGCGCTGCTTGCGGAGCGCACGATCGTCGGTCGCGCCCCCGACGCCGGTATCCGCATTGACGACGAGGCCGTTTCTTGGAACCACGTCGAGATCGAACGTCGCGGCGATGTCCTGATGGCGACCGACCTCGACAGCCGCAACGGCACCGCGCTGAACGGTGAGCCGCTCGACCGCCCGCGCCGGTTGCGCGACGGCGACACGCTGCTGGTCGGCGGCCACCGGCTCGAAATCTCCGACGGCAGTGGTCGCGCCGGCGCAACGGCGCCCGCAGCGCAGCCGTCGGTCTCCTTCAGCGAGGAGGAGCGGGCAACCGCCGCCGCCCTGGTCGCCCCCTATCGCTCCGAGGGCGCCTTCGCCGGCCGCCCCGCCACCCGAGCCGAGATCGCCGTGGAGCTGCACGTCAGCGAGCGCACCGCCCAGCGCCGCCTCGACGCCCTTGCGACCAAACTCGGCGTCGCCGGAGACGCGGGCCGCGACCGCCCGCGCCAGATAGCGGCCCGGGTAATAGAGCTGGGCCTCGACCGCAGCCGCTGACCCAGTTCCTTGGTGGCTCGGTGTGGGTCAGAGGTGGCCCGGACGGGGGCGCGGGTGTCCTAGGCGGGCACGGCGCCGGGGTTGAGCATCGGTGCAGCAATTTGCAACCTCTTCGAAAGGAACTCCGATGCAGAACCGAACGATCTTCGCCGCCCTACTTGCCGTTCTCGCGCTCGCCGTACCGGCGGCCTCCGCCTCTGCCGCACCCCAGGCCTTGGTCTTTTCCCGTGTGACGACCAGCGGGCACGGCGCCGATGCGGTCGAGCACGGCGGCCTCTACATCGCCCGGGGCGAACACGTCGACCAGCTCACCGACGACCTCGCCGACGCCGAACCGGCGTTTTCCCCGGACGGCGTCACGATCGCCTTCGTTCGCGACGGCGATCTCTTCTCGATGCGCCCCGACGGCACCGGAGAGCGTCAGATAACCAGCGGCGCCGAGGTCGATTCGCAGCCGCAGTTCTCCGCCGACGGCCGCACAATCGTCTTCGAGCGCAGGATCGGGACCGGGGCGCCGCGCGACCTCTATGCCGTCGGAGCCCGCGGCGGCGGGCTGCACGTCCTCGCCGCATCGCCGGCCGATGAGCACGAAGCCGCCCTCTCCCCGAACGGGAAGGTGCTCGCCTTCGTCCGCAGTGTCGCCGAGACCGGCGGCGGCAGCAGCGACGCGATCTTCTCGATCCGGCTTAACGGTGGCGGCCTCATCCGCCTCAGTCGCGGCGGCGATGATGCCTTCGCGCCCCACTACTTCGCCGGTGGGATCGTCTTCGATCGCGGCGAGAGCAGCGAGGGGCCGGCGGGCTTCTCCGACATCTACGCGATGGGGGCCGACGGCGCCAAGCCCCACAAGCTGGTCGGCGGCGCCAGCTCGGTCTACCTGCAGGACGTCTCCGCCGACGGCAAGACGATGCTGTTCACCCGCTACGAGAGCCTCTGCGAGAAGCCGATCGCGGGCGGTGCGCCGCACAAGATCGGCGCCCTCGAAGACGACGTCACGGCCTCCGCGAGGTTTTCCCCGGACGGGCGCAATGTCGCGGTCCGTGCCGAGACGGAGGCCGAGGACGCCGATTCAACGGGCGCGCAGAGGCTGTACGTGTTGAGTATCCGCGGTCGCATCGAACTGTCCGAGCCGGCGAGCATCGGAGCCGGCGAAAGCGAGACCGCCGGCGAGATCGGCTCCGGCTTCGCCTGGCAGCCGAACGCCCGCGCCGCCTACTAACCGCCTCCGTCCCCCATGCGGCGGTATAACCGCCGCATGGGGGACCTCACTATCGGCTCGACCCTCGCCGGTTATCGGATCGAGTCTCTGATCTCCAGGGGTGGGATGGGGGTCGTCTACAAAGCCACTCACCTCGGGCTGGAACGGCCGGTGGCGCTGAAGGTGATCGCCCGCAACCTCGCCGATCAGGAGGATTTCCGCGAGCGCTTCCTGCGCGAGTCGCGCCTCGCCGCCAGCCTCGACCATCCCTCGGTGGTCCCCGTCTTCGACTCCCGTGAGGAGGACGGCGAGCTGATCGTCGCCATGCGCCTGGTCGAGGGCGGCGACCTCAAGCAGCGCCTGAAGCGCGGTGGGCCGCTGCCTCCGGCCGAGGCTGTCGACCTGCTCGCCCAGGTCGCCGACGCGCTCGACGTCGCCCACGCCAAGGGGATCGTCCACCGCGACGTCAAGCCACACAACATCCTGCTCGAAGGCGATCGCGCCTACCTCTCCGACTTCGGCCTCGCCAAGGCGGTCGAGGAAAGTGGCGTTGCCAGCGGCGCCTCGATCGTCGGCACCGTCGAGTACATGGCGCCCGAGCAGTGGCGCGGGGGCAGGGTCGGCCCCGCGGCTGACATCTACGCGCTCGGCTGCGTCCTCTACGAGTCGCTGACCGGGATCGTCCCCTACGCCCGCCAGGACGCCGACACCGAGCCGGAGATGCCGGCCGGGCTCGACGAGGTGATCGAGCGCGCCGTCTCCAAGGCCCCGGCCGACCGCTACCCGAGCGCGGGCGCCCTGATCGAGGCAGCGCGCGAGCGCGAGGGGGCGACGCCGGCGGCGACGCGGGTCCTCTCCGCCGACGAGGAGCGACCGACCGCGCGGATCGCCGTCGCTCAGCCCCCGGCTTGGCGCAACTTCGCGAGCAGGCGGATGCAGTGGGCCGGCGCCGCGGTGGCGGTTGCCGCGGCCGCGGTGGTGGCGCTTGTCCTCCTCGGCGACGGCGGGGTCTCGGTTTCCGCCCCGATCCCGGTCGGCAAGGGCCCGCTGCGGGTCGCCACCGGCGACGGCGCGGTCTGGGTGACGAGCGAGACCGACGGGACGTTGACCCGGATCGACCCCGAAACGAGAGAAGTTGTCGGCTCGCCCCTGCGACTTGGCAAAGGGGTCTCGGGAGTCGCCGTCGGTGCCGGATCGGTCTGGGTCTCGAGCCCCCACGATGGCGAGGTGCTGCGGGTCGACCCGGACTCCAAGCGCGTGGTCGCCAGGGTCGCTGTAGGTGGCCGTCCGGGCCCGATCGCCTTCGGCGACGGCCGGGTCTGGGTCGCCGACGACGCCGGCTCCGGCATCACCGCGATCAACGCCTCCAGCGCGACGGTCTTCAGGCGTGGCATCGTGCCCCACGTGGCGCCGTTGCGGCTCGGGGTCGGGGCCGGTGGGCTCTGGGTCAGCAGCGCCACGACCGGCAACGTGCGCCGGATCGACCTCGGTGACGCCGTCGCCGATCCCTCGATCCTGGCCGGGCGCGGCCCGGCCGGCGTCACCGTCGGTCACGGCATGGTCTGGGTCGCCAACAGCCGCTCCGGGACCGTCTCCCGGGTCGACCCCTCGCTGCACTCGATCCTCGGCGAGCCGATCCCGGTCGGCGCCCGCCCGGGCGGGATAGACGCCGGGACCACGGCGGTCTGGGTCGCCAACGCCGGCGATGACACGGTCAGCGAGATCGACCTCGAAAGCGGCAAGGTGATCGGCAGCCCGATCGGCGTCGGCGATTCCCCGGGCGCGGTCGCCGTCGGCGAAGATGCGGTCTGGGTCGCCAACAACGGCGACGACACGATCACCCGCATCGAACCCTGATGCCGATGGGCCTTAAACGGGCCTATATCTCCCCTTTCAGGCCCGTCGGCCGCGAGTGACTAGGATCGACGGTGCGGATGGCCCAGGACATCGACCAGCTCTGCATCAACACGATCCGCACGCTGTCGATCGATGCGATCGAGAAGGCGAACTCCGGTCACCCGGGCACGCCGATGGCGCTGGCGCCGGTCGCCTACACGCTCTGGCAGCGCTTCCTGCGCTTCGACCCGGCCGATCCGATCTGGCCCAACCGCGACCGCTTCGTGCTCTCCGCCGGGCACGCTTCGATGCTGCTCTACTCGCTGCTGCACTTGGCCAAAGTCGCCGCCGTCGACTCCGACTACGAGAGCGCCGGCGAAGCGGCGGTCAGCCTCGACGACATCAAGAGCTTCCGCCAGCTGGGCTCGAAGGCGGCCGGGCATCCCGAGTACCACCTCACCTCCGGGGTCGAGACCACGACCGGGCCCCTTGGCCAGGGGATCGCGACCTCGGTCGGGATGGCGATCGCCGGCAAGTGGCAGCGCGCCCACTTCGGCGAGGAGATCTTCGACTGGGACGTCTACGCGATCGCCGGCGACGGCTGTCTGATGGAGGGCGTCTCCAGCGAAGCCGCCTCGCTGGCGGGCCACCAGCGCCTCGACAACCTCTGCTGGATCTACGACAACAACCACATCACGATCGACGGCCAGACCGAGATCGCCTACGAGGACGACGTCGCCGCCCGCTTCATGGGCTACGGCTGGAACGTGACCCGGGTCGGCGACGCCAACGACATCGAGCTGCTGACCCGCGCCTTCGAGGACTTCGTCCGCGAGGAGGAGCGCCCGACCCTGATCATCGTCGACAGCCACATCGGCTACGGCTCCCCGCACAAGCAGGACACCTCGGCCGCGCACGGCGAGCCGCTCGGCGCCGACGAGGTGCGGGAGACCAAGCGCGCCTACGACTGGCCCGAGGACGCCCAGTTCCTGATCCCCGACGGCGTCTACGAGCACTTCGCCGGCGGGGTGGGTGAGCGCGGCGCCCGCCTGCGCGAGGACTGGCGCCGCGACGTCGCCGACGCCGATCCTGCGGTCGCCACCCAGATCGAGCAGATGCAGCATCGTGAGCTGCCCGAGGGCTGGGACGCCGACATCCCCAGCTTTGAGGCCGACGAGAAAGGGGTCGCCACCCGCAAGGCGTCGCACCAGGTGCTGAACGCGATCGCCGCCAAGGTGCCGTGGCTCGTGAGCGGCTCCGCCGACCTCACCGGCTC
>Ga0208219_1000276_pt1 | contig 19166 bp, 17 predicted proteins | sample NGESurshal072012_7_FD_184469 | JGI IMG/M metagenome (GOLD analysis project Ga0208219, IMG submission 184469) | Arctic peat soil microbial communities from Barrow, Alaska - NGEE Surface sample 53-2 shallow-072012 (SPAdes) | ecosystem: Environmental > Terrestrial > Soil > Wetlands > Peat ... | reverse complement strand
CCCCGTCCCCGCCGAGGATCGCCGTCGCCCAGGCCGACTCCAGTTCCCCGCGCAGCAGCTCCACGGCCAGCCGGACCGGGTAGCAGCCGACGTCGTTGAGGGAGCCGCCGGCCATGTCCCGGCGCAACCGGAAGTCGCCTGGGTGGTCCAGCATGAAGTGGAAGCCGGACTGGATCTCGCGCAGTTCACCGATGGCGCCGTCGGCCAGCAGCCCCCGGATCCTGGCCATCTGCTCGTGAAAAGGGAACACGAAGGCCTCCCACAGCGGGGTCCCGGTTTCCCGGGCCACTGCGAGGACCTGCTCGGTCTCGGCCAGGGTGCCGCACAGCGGCTTCTCGCAGAGCACTGCCTTGCCGGCCTGCAGCGCCCTGGTCGTCCACTCGGCGTGCAGCCTGTTGGGCAGCGGGATGTACAGCGCGTCCACGTCCGGATCGTCCAGCAGGGCCTGGTAGCCCTGCACCGCCCGGGCGATGCCGGTCCCCGCGGCGTACTGGCTGGCCCGGGACAGCTCCCGGCCGGCCACCGTGGTGATTACCCCGCCGGCCGCCGCCACCGCGGGCACGAACGCCTTGCGGGCGATGCGTGCCGTGCCGACGATTCCCCAGCGCACCTGACCAGTCCCTGGCATGTACCGCTCACCGTGTTCCCTGATGCCGCCCCGCGACGTCATTGCCTGGGCCGCTGGCGCCGGTGCCGTCAGCCATTGGTCACCACCGTAGACCGGCGCCCGCAGCTCTCGCCGGGGCGGGGATGCCCACGTAGCCTGGAAAGACCAGTGCGCTCAGGGCCCGGAGTGAGGCGACGATGACGGTACCGAACGTGGCGGAACCGAATCCAGCGATCCTGTTCAGCGGGGTGGGCGTGGCGCTGGTCACCCTCTTCGACTCCGGCGGGGAGATCGACCCGGCCTCCACGGGCAAGCTCGCGGCCGATCTCGCCGGCCGGGGCATGGCGGCGGTGCTGGTCAACGGCACCACCGGGGAGGCCGGTACGCTGACCGGCGCGGAACGTACCGCGCTGATCGAGGCGGTGCGGGGCGCGCTCCCGCCCCGGGTGCCGGTGATCGCGGGGACGGGTGCGCCGTCGCTGCGCCAGGCGGCCGGGCTGACCCGGGCGGCGGTGACCGCCGGGGCCGACGCCGTGCTCACCTGGTGCCCGCCTCGCTGTGCGGACCTGGCTGGCTACTTCTCGGCTATCCGTGAGGCCGCCGCCGGCCGGCCGGTCCTCGCGTACCACAACCCGTTCCTCTCCTGCGCGGATATCCCGGTGGACAGCCTGGCCACGCTGCCGGTGACCGGCCTCAAGGATTCCTCCGGCAGCCCCGACCGGCTGCTCGATGAGCTGGCCCGGAACCCGGGCGGCACCTACGTCGGCTCGGCGGCCTTCCTGGCCCTGGCCGGGCCGATGGGAACGACCGGTGCCCTGCTGGCCCTGGCCAACCTGGCCCCCGAGACCTGCATCCGCGCCTGGGGTGGCGACGCCTCGGCCCAGCGCGGCCTGGCGCCGCAGCACCTGGCCGTCCGGGCAGGCGGCCCGGCGCGGCTGAAGCTCATGCTGGCTGAGGCGGACGGCACGTCGCCCGCCTCACGAATCTGCTGACCCGGCCCGCGACTGTGCTGCGCCGGGCGCTGGCCGTCCCGCCTTTCGCCGCCGACCCCGCCGACCTCATCGATCTCGGGGTCGCTGCGGAACAGGCCGGCTTCGAAGGCTTCTTCTTGTGGGACCACCTCGTGTTCAGCGACACCGGCCAGGGACCGCCGATCCTGGATCCGTGGCAGATCCTGGCCGTGGTGGCCACGCGGACCTCGCGGATGCGCCTCGGGACCATGATCACGCCGGTGCCGCGCAGGCGCCCCTGGCAGCTGGCCAAGGAGACCGTCACCCTGGACCGGCTCAGCGGCGGGCGGCTCATCCTGGGCGTCGGCCTCGGGTCGCCCGCCTACGGTGATTTCGGCATCTTCCACGAACCCACTGCCGCCCGGGAGCGGGCCGCCCGGCTGGACGAGGGCCTCGAGGTGCTGGCCGGGCTGTGGACCGGGGAGTGGTTCTCCTACCAGGGCAGCCACTACACGCTGGACCCCGTGCGTTTCAGTCCTGTGCCGGTCCAAGAGCCGCGCATCCCGGTCTGGATCGGCGGGGTGCTGCCCGCGGCCGGGCCGGTGCGGCGGGCCTGCCGCTGGGATGGCATGGTGCCGCTGCGCCGCTCGGTGAACCCGCAGGGAGATGTGGCATTGGTCGGGCCCGCGCCAGCGGACATCGCCGCGGTCCGGGACCAGGCCTGGTCGTCCCGGGGCACGCCCGAGGGTTTCGACCTGGTGGTCTGGGCGGACCTGGAGCGGGAGCCCGGCGACGTGGAGCTGGTCGCCCCCGCCTACGTGGCGGCCGGCGCCACCTGGTGGATCGAGAGCGCCCGCCCGGGACCCGGCTGGCAGGCCGAGGCCGCCAGCCGGGTCAGCCGGGGGGTATGACCGGTCCCCGGACCGGGTCAGCCGGGCGCTAGGACCGGTATCCGCCAGTTCCGGGCCAGCCGGCTGCCCCGGCGCCGGATCCGCCGCCGCGACCCGCACGAGGCTCGGGACCGCGGCGGGCGGCCGGATGTAGCTGCTGACCACTCACTCCAGGCCCTCGATGAAGCTGGTGGTGGTCAACCCGGAGCTGTGCTGGCCGCCCGAGCGCGGGGATGCCGTGACTCCGATCATCTGGGACAACCTGATCAACATCGCGTCCGCCGAGTGGGAGAACACGAGCACCCGGTACCGGCGGATGCAGGAGCACCTGCGGAGCACGAAGTCGTTCGTCGGCAGGCCACCGTTCGGGTATCGGATCGTCGGCGAGGCCAAGGCCAAGACCCTGCAGCCCGACCCTGTCCAGGCCGACGCGATCCGCACAGTGGTGGCGATGTACCTCGCTGGGAAGTCCCTGCGGTACCTGTGCGCGTACCTGGACGCTGAGGGCATTCCTACGCGCCGGGGTGGTACCTGGGTACCCAAGACGCTCCCGATGTCCTCCGGAACCCCGTGCTGGCCGGACGCCGTACCGACGCCAGCGGGCGCACGGTCCTTCGGGTATCCCCAATCCTGGACCTGGACACTTGGCGCAAAGTGCAGGCCGAGTTGGGCCGCAAGGCGTCCAAGAAGGGCGCGGTGCGGGCTGGCGCGCCCCTGCTCGGCGGGGTGGCGATATGTGGCAAGTGCGGCGGCCCGATGTACCGACTTCGTGCCCAGAACGTCCGCAAGGACGGCAGCAAGCATTTCAACGTCTACTACCGGTGCTGGGGTACCGATGTGAAGCCGAGCACGTGCAGGAATATGTTCCCGCTAGGGGAGCTGGAGGCCCGGGTCGAGAAGTACATGACGACCACGCTGGCGCGCTGGCCCCGGTACGAGACCGTGGTCACCCCCGGGCACGGGCATGAAGAAGAGATCTACGAGGTCGAGCGAGACTTGCGCGAGCTGGACTTCGACGACTCCGACTTCACCGTCAAGCAGGCCGAGCTGCTAGCGGAGCGGGCACGGTTGCGGGCGCTCCCATCCGTCCCGGCCACAGTCGAGCGGCGGCCGACCGGCGACACCATCGGCCAGCACTGGGCAACGTTGGAGACCGACGCCGACAAACGCGCGTTCCTGTTGCGTCTCGGGATGGTCATCCGCGTCGCGCGCGGCAGGGACGGCTTCAAGGACCGCGTGGACGTCGAGGTCTTCGATGGGTCGAGCCACCTCGACGAGTCCATCCTCGAGGCGATCGGCCAGTAACCCCGAACGATCCGGAACCCGGACCCAACGCCCAGAGAGAACGGCGGCTGCTCTCGCGCGGCCGTTGGTTGCAGCTTGACATCAGGGCGGGATACCCCACGCTCGTCACGAGACAGGTGCGGCATCCGGGACGGACTTCGGCACCGGGAGGAGGAGGCTAGTACTTGTACGGCGTATAGTTGAGGGTGATGGCTTCCAGACCTGCCCCGGACACGGCGCGAGCTGCTGACACGGCGCCAGCGGTGAGTCCGCCGGACCCGGCGAACCCGCCCGCGGACCCGCAGCGGCCCCGGCTGAGCAAGGTCGCCGTGGTCGGGCGCGCTATCACGCTGGCGGACGCCGAGGGCCTGGATGCGCTGACCATCCGCCGGCTGGCCCAGGAGCTCGGGGTCACCCCGATGGCGCTCTACTGGCACTTCCGGAACAAAGACGAACTGCTCAACGGGCTGGCCGACCAGTTCTGGAGCGAGATCGACACCGACGTGGACGAGGCAGTCCTCTGGTCCGGGCAGCTCCGCGCCCTGCTGGAATCGCTGGTCCAGGTGCTCCGCGCGCACTCCAGTGCGTCCCAGTTGCTAGTCGCGGGCGAGAAGCAGTCCCCGGCCGCGCTGGAGGCCATCGAGGTCACCCTGGAGGTGCTGCGCCGTGGCGGCTTCGACCCGCAGCACGCGAGCGCGGTCGCCCGCAGCGCGCTGTGGACCGGGCTGATGCTCGCCATGAGCGAGCCGGGGTACGGCCCGTCGCTGAGTGAGGCCGACCGGGCCGAGCATCAGCGCCGCAGCCGGATCCAGCTGGCCATGCTGCCGCCGGACCGCTACCCCTGCCTGGTCGAGGCGGCGGAGCCGATGACCGACTGCAACGACCCGGACTTCCACTACCGGTTCGGCATCGACCTGTTCATCCGCGGCGTCCAGGCCATGGCGGACACGAACTAGCCGTGGACGAGCACTAACCACGGACGGGCACGAGTCGATGCCCACGACGCACGAAGGGTAAGCCCAATGGCACAGGCGACGGAGGATGGCCAGACCGCGTCTCCCGGGGTTCCGGACTCCGGCGCCCCAGAGCCTGGCACCGCAGACCCTGGCACCGCAGACCCTGGCACCGCAGACCCCGGCATGGGCCCGCGGTTTGGCGGCGAGTCCTGCTGGGTCGATATCGACGGGCCAGTGCACTACCTCGACTTCGGCGGCCCGGCGGGCGCCCCGGTCATCGTGGCGGTCCACGGCCTGGAGGGTTGCGCGGTCAACTGGTCGGCCCTCGCGCCGCTGCTGACCGACCGCTACCAGGTGCTCGCTCCCGACCTGGCCGGGCACGGTTTCACCCGCTCCGCGGGCCGGGGGGTGGACGTGTCCTCCAACCGGGTCCTGCTGCACCGCTTCATCGAGGCGGTGGCCGGCTCACGGGTCATCCTGATGGGTAACTCGATGGGCGGGATGATCGCCCTCAGCGAGGCGGTCGCCGCGCCGTCCACGGTGACTGGGCTCATCCTGCTCGACCCGGCGCTGCCGTTCATGCCCGTCCGGCCTGATCCCTCCGTGGTCATGATGTTCCTGGTCAACATGGTCCCCGGGCTGAGCCAGCGGATGCTCAGACGGCGGCACCAGTACGCCCCCGAAGAACTCGTGGCCGGCGTGCTGGCCACGGTCTGCGCCGATCCGTCGCGGGTCCCCCCGGCGGTGGTCGGGCAGCACGTCGAGGTGGCGCGCAGGCGGTTCGGCTACACCGAGGCCGACCGGGAATTCACGCTCGCGGCCCGCTCGGTCGTGTCCGCGGCTGGCTACATCACCGGCGGGCCCTACCGGCGCGCCATCAACTCGGTCCGGTGCCCGGTCCTGATGCTGCACGGCACCCTCGACCGGCTGATCCCGGTCGCCACGGCTCGTATCGTGGCCCGCGCCCACCCGGACTGGTCCCTCGTCGTCCTGCCGGGCGTGGGCCATGTGCCGCAGCTGGAAGCCCCGCTGGAGTGCGCGACCGAGATCCGCGAATGGCTCAGCCCGGTCGGCCGGGGCGCCGCGTCGGCCACCGCCGCAACAGCGGCCACCGCCGCAACAGCCCCCCCGGCGGGTCCGGCGGCTCCGTCCACGGGGGATGACACGACGCCGGCACCGCGTGCCTAAGGTCCTGGCGCGTTAGGGAACGACGCCCATACGCAGGGTTTCCAGGCCGAAGCAGGATGAAATCAGCGGGCCAGGCTCACCTGGGCAAGGTCTTCGTTCCCGCCGGTAACCACCGCCGACTCACGACCGCTGGTCCTGGACGGGTGGCTGCTCCCTGGGTGACGCCTGTGCCTGCGGCAAGGCATGACCGCCGGCGCCGGGCACGCACGCCCGGGCCCGGCGCGTGCGTTCACGCCATGGACGACGGCACGGGGAGGATCTGGGCCATGAACTTCAACCTCGCGGTGATCCTGCACGAGACGGCGCTCGCATCCCCGGACAGGCCTGTCGCCGTGTACGCGGGTGGTCAGCTCAGCTACGCGGACCTGGATGAGCTGTCGTCCCGGCTGGCGGCCGGGCTGGAGTCGGCCGGGATCAGGCCCGGGGATCTCGTGGGCCTGCAGTTGCCCAACATCCCCCAGTTCCTGATCGCCTACTTCGGGATCCTCAAGGCCGGCGCGGTGGTGGTGCCGCTGAACGTGATGCTCAAGCCCCCCGAGATCGCATTTCACCTCAGTGACTCAGGGGTGAAGCTGCTGATCAGCTGGCAGGGGATCCTGGCCGACGCGATCAAGGGCGCTGAGCTGGCGGGGGTTGGCACGATCTACGCTGTCGGGCACCCCGGCCCGGCCGCAGGCCCCGGCCCGGCTGCGGGGCCCGCCCTGGCTGCGTGTCCCGGGGACCCGGTCCGGGTGCGGCCGTTCGAGCACCTGCTGGACGCGGCCGCGGACGGGTATCCGCTGGCGCCGCGGGCGATGACCGACACCGCGGTCGTCGTCTATACCTCCGGCACCACCGGCCGCCCCAAGGGCGCCATGCTGACGCACATCCAGCTCTATATGAACGCCGACATCCCCGGGCGCCTGTTCGGCGTGCGGCCCGACGACGTCGTCATCACCGCGGTGCCGCTGTTCCACGTGTTCGGCCTGTCCAGCATCCTGAACATCTGCGTGCGGTTCGGCTGCACCATGTCGCTGATCCCGCGGTTCGACCCCGCCACCGTCCTGACCGCGATCCAGCGCGACCGGGCCACCATCTTCGAGGGTGTGCCCACCATGTTCATCGCCCTGCTGGAACACCCCGACCTGGACAGCTACGACGTGTCGTCGCTCCGGGTCGCGATCTCGGGCGGTGCGTCCATCCCCGCCCCGGTGCTGGACGCCTTCGAGAAGCGCTTCGGCGTGCTGATCCTCGAGGGGTACGGCATGACGGAGACGGCCTCCACCACCACGTTCAACCTCAGCGCGACCGAGCGCCGCGTCTACAGCGTTGGCAAGCCCATCTGGGGCACCCAGACGCAGGTCTGGGACGGCGAGGGCCGGCCCTTGCCGCCCGGGAAGGACCACGTCGGCGAGGTGGTCACCCGCGGGCTGCACGTAATGAAGGGCTACCTGAACGCCCCGGAGGCCACCGCCAGCGCGTTCACCGGGGGCTGGCTGCACACCGGCGACCTGGGTTATTTCGACGAGGACGGCTTCCTGTTCATCGTCAGCCGGCAGAAGGAGCTCATCATCCGCGGCGGCTACAACGTCTATCCGCGTGAGATCGAGGATGTGCTGCACGCCCACCCCGCGGTGGCCGAGGCCGCCGTGGTCGGGGTCCCGGACGGGCGGCTGGGCGAAGAAGTGATGGCCGTGGTCACGCTGCGCGAAGACGCCACCGTCACCGGCACCGAACTGCGGGCCTACTGCCGGGAGCGGATCGCCGCCTACAAGTACCCGAGGCGGTTCGAGTTCCTCGCTCAGCTGCCGAAAAACTCCCTCGGCAAAGTGCTGAAGGACGAACTGATCCCACGGTAGCGGCGACAGATAGGGCAGGCCATGGAGCGCATGAGCACACTCGACGCCGGGTTCTTCTACGTCGAGCACGACAACGTCCCGATGCACCTCGGCTCGCTCGCCCTGTTCAAGGGCCCCGCGCCCAGCTGCCAGGAGGTGACCCGGCTGATCGCCGCGAAACTCCCGCGGGTGCCACGGTACCGCCAGGTGGTCCGGACCATGCCGCTGGAAGTCCTGCGCCCGATGTGGCTGGACGACGAGCACTTCGAGATCAGCCACCACGTGCGCCACGCTGCGGTGCCGGCCCCCGGGGGAAAGAAGCAGCTCCGTGAGCTGGCGGCCAGGATCTTCGCGACCCCGCTGGACCGGGCCCGGCCGCTGTGGGAAGCGTGGCTGCTGGAGGGCCTCAAAGGCGGCCAGTGGGCGATCCTGTCGAAGGTGCATCACTGCATGGTGGACGGCATCGGCGGCAACGACCTGATGACCGCGGTCTTCGACGTCACCCCGGACGCCGGGTGCCCGCCGGCGGCCGCGTGGGCGCCGGCGCCCGAGCCGGCCACGCTGGAGCTGATGACGGCCGGCCTCCGGGAGGCGGTGGCCGGGTCAGCCCGGCAGTTGTCCGCGCTGCCCGGCCTGCTCAACCAGCCGGTCCTGCCCGCCGGCGAGATTCTGCACTACGGCCGCGGCCTGGCCGCCAGCGCGCGGCGGCTCGCGGTCCCGTCCGCGGCCTCGCTGAACGGCCCGATCGGCCCGAACCGGCGGTGGGCCTGGGCCACCGCCTCGGTGACCGAGGTGAAGGAGATCCGGTCGGCGCTCGGCGGCACGGTCAACGACGTGCTGCTCGCGGCGATCACCAGCGGCTTCCGTGACCTGCTCGACTCGCGCGGCGAACTGGCTGACGGGCTGGTCGTGCGCTCTCTCGTGCCGGTCTCCGTCCGTGGCCGGGATGAGCATGGCATGATCACCAACCGGGTGTCGGCGGTGCTGGCCAACCTGCCGGTGGGGGAGCCCGACCCGCTGCGCCGCCTGGCGCTGCTGCGGGAGGAGATGGACGACCTCAAGCAGACCTCACAGGCCGTCGGGGCGGAGGTACTCACCGGGGTGCTGGGCCTGGCCGCGCCCACCCTGCTCGCGCTGGGGTCGCGTTCCGCTTTCCAGCTGCCGCAGCCGCTGGTCCAGGCGGTCACCAGCAACGTCCCGGGACCCCGGGTGCCGTTGTACCTGCTCGGCCGGAAGCTGGTCAGGATCTATCCCTACGTGCCGATCGGCAACCAGGTGCGGATCTCGGTCGCGATCTTCTCTTACCTGGAGCGCTTCACGGTCGGCATTACCGCGGACTATGACGCGGTGCCCGACGTCCGTGTCCTGGCTAAGGGCATCCGCCGCGGGCTCGACGAACTCGAAGGGCGCCCACACCGCTGACCTTGCAGGGATAGCAGCTGGTCACATGGGGTATATCTGGGTTTTACCCAGCAGTAACAGGTACGGCCCTTGGGGGAATCGTGCCGGGCTGGGGCCCGGGAGGTGACCATGGTTCCGGAAGGGGTACTCGGGGGCGCCTGGCAGATCGGGCGCGGGCAGGTGAGCCGGCGGGGACCCCGGCGGCGGACCGGCCTGGTGCTCGGCGCCGGCGGGGTGGTGGGGGCCGCCTGGATGACCGGGGCCCTGCACGTCGTGCAGCAGCGCCTGCCGGTGCCGGTCGGCGACGTCGACCTGATCGTCGGCACCAGCGCGGGCAGCGTACTGGCGGCCGCCCTGCGCTGCGGGGTCACCCTCGATGAGATCAGCGCCCTGCAACGCGGCGAAGCGGTGCCCGCGCTCCGTGACGTCGGCGTGCGCGACCTGGACGAGAGACCGCTGCCGCCGCACCCGCACCTGCGGGCCGGGTCGCCCCGGCTGATGCTCACCACGCTGCGCGCCCCGCACACGATCCATCCTGGGGTCGGGGCGAGTGCGTGGCTGCCCCGCGGCCGGGGACGGCATGAGGCGCTGCACGCCACCGTGGCGGCGCTGCACGACTTCGCCGCCGGCCGCCACTCCGGCCTGCACGCGGGGGCCTGGTCACCGGAGTCCTGGGCCGACGGCCGGACCTGGATCGTCGCCGTGGACTACGACACGGGCCGCCGGGTGATGTTCGGCCGCGAGGGTGCACCCCGGGTGCTGCTCGCCGACGCCGTGGTCGCGTCCTGCTCCATCCCCGGCTGGTACGAGCCCGCTGTCATCGACGGCCGCCGCTACGTCGACGGCGGCGTGCGGTCGTCCACGTCGCTGCGCTCGCTGGCCCAGGCCGGCCTGGACGAGGTCTACGTGCTCGCCCCGATGGCCAGCGTCGTCCCGGACCGCCCGGCCCGGCCCAGCCGGCGGCTCGAACGCAGGCTGCGGCGGCTGATCACGCGGACGCTGCTGCGCGAGGCCGAGGTGCTGCGGGCTGGCGGCACCCGGGTCACGGTGCTCACGCCGGGCCCCGAGGACCTGGCCGCGATGGGGTTCAACCTGATGGACCCCCGGCGGCGTCAGCCCGTCCTCGAGACCTCGCTGCGCACGTCGGCGGCCACGCTTGCCGCCAAGGGTCATCCCCAGGTGGCCTGACTTCTTTTCCTCTAACGAAAACCGGCTGGTCAGCACCGTTTTAGTCAGGCCGGTCCTTCAGCCGGAGCGGCGCCGGCCTCTTCGGCGGCGAGGCCGCCGGGCCCCAGCAGCTGCCGCCGTCTCGCCGCGGTCGCCCTCAGCCCGGGAGCCAGCCGGGCCACCTCCCGCGCCCCGGTCCGGGTCACCCCGGCGGGCAGCGCCCCGCGCGGCAGCCACTGCAGCGCGCGAACCCACGGCGGCGCGTAGATACACGCGGCCCGGCGCCCGATCCTGGCCGCGATCCGCTCCACCGCCGGGTCCAGCGGGCTGGTCGCGCTGGCCGGCAGGGCAGGCGCGCCCGGAACCTGGCCATGATCTCGTCCTGGTCGGCCGCGCGGACCAGGTCCGTGTCGGTCCACGACAGGTAGGCCACGCCGACGCCGATCCCCTGGTGCGCGACCTCGGCCCGCAGGGCCTGCGCGAACGACTCCACCCCGGCCTTGCTCGCGCAGTACGCGGCCATCAGCGGGGCCGGCGCCATCGCAGCCAGGGACGCTACCTGCAGGTAGTAGCCCTTCGAGGCGGCCAGCGCCGGGAGGAACGCCCGCGCGGTGGCCGCCGACCCGAGCAGGTTCACCCCGAAGGCCAGCGCGGCACCGATGCCCCGGGCCGCCCCGGTGATCACGACGGTCCGGCCCGGCAGGCGCCCGGGACCGGGCGGCTGGCCGCTCAGGCGGACGTGCCCGCACCCGCGGCGAGCTTGCGGATCAGCTCGGTCACCACCGCGGGGGCCTCCAGCGGGGTCATGTGCCCCACGCCAGGCAGCTCGGTCAGCCCGGCCAGCTGGGGCAGCAGCCGGGCCACCCGCCGGGCGTGTACCGGCGGCGTGAGCCGGTCCGCGCTGCCCACCAGAACGTGCACGGGCACGTCCAGGCGGCGGACCCCGTCGGTGACATCGATGCCGGCCAGGACATGGCCCCAGGCGGCCCGGGCCCGCCGGTCACAGGCCGCGATGATGGCCGCGTTGACCGCCTCCACCTCGGCAGGCGCGTCCGGGCCGAGGGTCATGTAGCCCAGCAGGGGCCGGGTCAGGTAGCCGAACGGGCTGAGGGGGGCCGCCGACGTCAGCAGCCAGTGCTGCAACGTCACGAAGGCCGGGATGAACGCGCCGAACGGGACGGCCAGGGCCTCGCCGATCAGGTTCGCCGAGCCGGTTGAGGCGAGCAGCACCCCGTCGGTCCGGCTCAGCACGGAGTCGCGGAGCGCGGCGGCCATGATGCTCATGCCACCCATACTGTGACCGGCCAGGATGGCGTGGCCGCCTCGCGGGAGGGTCTGGTCCAGCACCGCCTCGAGATCGTCAGCCAGCGCCTCGACCGTGCAGCCGCCAGGCCTGGCCGGGTCGCTTTGGCCGTGGCCCCGCAGGTCGTACGCGATCACGCGCAGGTCATCGCGCAGCCCGCGGATGACCGGGGCCCAGAACGGGACCGAGCAGGTCCAGCCGTGGATGAGCACCACGGCGGGCACGCCGGGATCCTGCGGACCGTGGCTCTCCACGTTCAGCCGCAGCCCATCCGCCGTCATGACGCGGGTACGGCGAACCGGCTCCGGTGGGACCAGGGACCCGGCGGAGAGCTGGCCCGTCACGCGGTGCCCGCTGGGATCACGTCGTACTCGGCCAGGTTGACGCGGCGGGTGGCGCGGCGGAACCGGCCCACCGACCCGGGCCACAGCGTCGGGTTGCGGCCCGCGGCGTTCAGGTACCAGCTGACGCAGCCGCCGGTGGCCCAGACCGTCGAGGCCATCCGGCGCTGCACATCGTCGCACCAGCGCTGCTCCGCCTCCGGCTTCGTGTCCAGGGCCGCCGCGCCCAGCCGGTCCAGGGCGGCCAGGTAATCGAGCGTGTAGTCGAGCTGGGCCTCGATGATGTGGATCAGCGAGTTGTGTCCGAGGCCGGTGTTCGGGCCGATCAGCAGGCAGAGGTTGGGGAACCCGGCCACGGTGGTGCCGCGCAGCGCGCGCATGTCCTCGCCCCAGACCTGGGCCAGCGTCACGGCGCCCGCGCTGGTGATCCGGCGGGCCACCGGCATGTCGATGACGTGGAACCCGGTCGCGAACACGATCACGTCGGCGTCCCGGGCGGTGCCGTCCTGGGCGGTCAGCGTGCTGCCGTCCACCTTGGCCAGGCCGGCCGCGACCACTTCGGTGTTCGGCTGGGTGAGCGCGGGATAGTAGTCGTTGGACAGCAGCACCCGCTTGCAGCCCAGCACGTACGCCGGGGTCAGCCGGGCCTGCAGGTCCGGGTCCGGCACCGACCGGGCCAGGTGCCGCAGCGCGATCCGCTGGGCCCCGCGGAGCAGGCCGGGCCGCTTCACGAACCCGATGGCCATCGCTTCCCGGCTGGCGTGCAGGCCGAGCCGCACCATCCGCTCGGTCAGCGGGACCCGCCGGAAGAGCCACTTCTCCGGGTCGCTGATGCGGCGGTCACGGCGCGGCATGACCCAGGCCGGGGTGCGCTGGAACACGGTCAGCCGGCCGGCCCTGGGCTGGATCGCGGGCACGATCTGGATGGCCGACGCCCCGGTGCCGACCACCGCGACCCGTTTCCCGGTCAGGTCCGCCCGGTGATCCCAGCGCGCCGAGTGGAACACCTCGCCCGGGAACGTGTCCAGTCCCGGGATGTCCGGCAGGGACGGTGTGGACAGCGGCCCGGCGGCCGCGATGAGCACGTCAGCGGTCAGGTCCCCACGCGACGTGCGCAGCCGCCACCGGGACGAGCCGCTGTCCCAGCGAGCCGCGGTCAGCTCGGTCCCGAACCGGATATACGGGCGCAGGCCGTACTGGTCGGTTACCGCGTCGGCGTAGGCCCAGATCTCCGGCTGGCGGGAAAAGCTGTGCGTCCAGTCCGGATTGGGGGCGAATGAGAACGAGTACAGGTGGGATGGCACGTCGCAGGTGCATCCGGGATAGCTGTTGTCGCGCCAGGTCCCCCCGACCGCATCCGCCCGTTCCAGGATGACAAAGTCGGTCCGGCCGGACTTGAGCAGCCGGATGCCCGCCCCGATCCCGCTGAACCCGGCGCCGATGACAGCCACCCGGACGTGCGCCGGCAGGGGCCCGGCGGTGTCGGCCGCCGACGGCGCGGCGGCGGGGGAGCCGCTCGCGGCGGTCATCGCGACCCCAGGGGCAGCGCGGCCACGTCGCCGGTGCGCAGCGTCAGCACCGCCCGGGCGGGCGGCACCGGGGCGCCGGTGTCGGCGGCGATCCCCGCATCCCGCAGCACCCCGGTCAGCGCCCACCAGATGAGCTGGCTCACGTAGTCGATGACGTGCGCGCGGCTCATCGAGCGCCGGTCCAGCCACCATTCGCCGGTGCTCTGCACCAGCCCGGTGATCCCGAACGCCCACGGCTCGGCGGCCCCGGAATCCAGCCCGAAGCCGCGCAGGTAGTCGCCGTACACCGCGGTCAGCGTGGTGGCGATGAACTCCTTCTGCCGGGCGACCACGCCGGGTCCCGGGCTGCTGTCCGTGCCCCCGTGCCGGGCCAGCAGCCAGTACAGCTCGGGGCTCTCGTCGATGATCGCGAAGTACGCGCCGACGCCGTCCCGGATCCGGGCCATGGCCGGGCCATCCGCGGTGAGCGCGGGGACCAGCCGCTCCTGGAGGAGGGCTGACGCGTGCTCACCCAGCGCCCCGACCAGGGCCGCCTTGTCCGCGAAGTAGCGGTACAGCACCGGCTTGGTCACGCCGGCCTCGGCGGCCACCGCGTCCATCGGCAGGTCGGGGCCGTCCTTGGTGAGCACGCGCAAGGCGGCGGCCACGAACTCCTCGCGGCGCTGCGCGCGGTGCGCGGTCCAGCGGTCGCGGCGCGCGTCGTGCGCCCTCGGTGGTGCCTCCTCCTGGGTCCGCATAGTCCCAGATGCTACCAAAAGTAACTGTTACTTCAAGTTACGCTTTCGTGGCCGGGATGGCGCCGTGGGGCGCTGGCATGATCTCGTTAATGAGATATCGTTCGAGGTATGGACTCCGCGGACGGACCGTTGGAGCCCGTGAAGGCGGTGGACCCAGGCGGGCTTGCGGGGCCAGAGGTCCACGACCCTGGCGGGCCGGGCGAGCTGGGCCTGCCGCGGCTGCCCGGGTTCCGTGAGATGGCCCTGCGCCGGATGGCGGGCGAGCGGCGGCGGCTGGTCAGCGAGCTGACCGCGCAACGGCAGGCGGCCGCGCTGTCCCAGACCCAGGTCGCGGCCCGGATGGGCACCTCCCAGTCGGCCGTGGCCCGGCTTGAGGCCGGGGAGGCGGACCTGCGGGCCTCGACCCTGGAACGTTACGCGGCGGCGATCGGCAGCCAGATCAGCTGGCGGTTGCTGGACACACCGCCCGCCGCGCAGCACCAGCCCTATGGACAGCGACAGGAGGACTCCGATGGCCGTTCCCGTAGCTGACTCGTTCCCGCCCGGCCGCCCGCGACCCGGGGCGCCCGGCTGGCCCGCCCCGCACCGCGAGCCACCCGGCTATCCCGCCGGGCCACCCTCCCGGGTCTGGACCGGCCGCGATGACTGGCCGGGCGGGGTCTACCAGCGTCTGCTGGAGCGGCGCATCGTGATGGCGTCCGGCCTGCTTGACGGCTCAGCGGCGAGCGTGCTGAGCGCGCAGCTGCTCACCCTGGACGCCGAGGGGGACGGGCCGGTGCGGCTCGAGCTCCAGGGCCTGGACGCCCAGCTCCCCGCCGCGCTGACCGTCATGGGCGTGCTGGACGTGCTCCGGGTCCCCGTCACCGGGTATGTGGCCGGCCAGGTCAGCGGGCCGGCCCTGGGCGTGCTCGCCGCGTGCGGGCAGCGGCTCGGCTACCCGAGCGCGGTGCTGGCGCTCACCGAGCCGGCGCTGACTGCAGACGGCACGGCCAGCCAGGTCCGGGCCCAGGAGGAGCAGATCGCGACCATGGTCGACACGCTCTACATCCGGCTGGCCGAGGTGACCGGCCGCGAAGTGGACGAGATCCGGGCCGACGCCCAGCAGGGACGGTTCCTGACCGTGCCCGAGGCGGTCGCCTACGGGCTGCTCGACAGCCAGGCTGGGCCCGGCGGCGGGCCGGGTGGCGGCCCCAGCGGCAGGCATGGTGGCCAGCACTGAAACACCAGTCACCGCTGCGGGCCCCCGCGGCGTTCATCCGGGCGAACACCTGGCTGGCCGCGCCGCCGCTGCTGCCCGAGATCCGGCTGTACCTGGCCCGGGACGCGTTCGGGCTGTGGGAGCAGATCGAGCAGGACACCGGGCAGCAGCAGCTGCCCCCGCCGTTCTGGGCGTTCCCGTGGGCGGGCGGCCAGGCGCTCGCCCGGTACCTGCTCGATCACCCGGACCGGGTCCGCGGCCGGACGGTACTCGACCTCGCGTCCGGGTCAGGCCTGGTGGCGATCGCGGCCGCGCTGGCCGGCGCGGCGTCGGTCACCCCGAGCGAGACCGACGCGCTCGCCGCCGCCGCCATCACGCTGAACGCCGGGGTGAACCGGGTCCGGCTGGAGCCCACGGCCGGCGACTTCCTGGATGCGCCGGGGCAGCAGGGTGCCGCGTGGGCGGATAGGGCGCGGCCGGACGTGGTGCTGGCCGGGGACGCGTTCTACGACCGGGCCATGGCCAGCCTGATGCTGCCCTTCCTGGAGCGGGCCAGCCAGGCGGGCGCGCTGGTCCTGGTGGGCGACCCAGGCCGGGCCTACCTACCCCGGGAGCGCCTCACCCGGGTCGCCGCCTACGACGTCCCTGTGGAACGGGTCATCGAGGATGCGGACGTCAAGCGCACCACCGTCTGGAGCCTGCACTGACCACGCGGCACCGACCACGCGGCACTGAGGGGAGGCCAGGGGCTGGGCGGGGATCAGGGGCCGGTTGGGGGCTATGGAGCTCGAAGTCAATGACGTGCATATGCTGCTCGACCGGGTGGGCCACAACCTCGGCATCGCGATCGCGCCGACCCAGCTCACCCACCGGCATGAGGTCAAGCCAGCTGAGGTCAATCCAGCCTCCCCGCCCGGTCCCGTGCCGCAGCGACCACAGCCTGTCCCAGGCTGATCCCGCCATCGTTCGGCGGGACCCGGGAATGGGTCAGGACCCGGAAGCCCATGTCTTCCAGGAGATCCACGACCGTCCCGAGTAGCAGCAGGTTCTGGAAGACCCCGCCGGACAGCGCCACCGTGCCCAACCCGGACCGGTCTCGCAGCAGCCCGCAGGCCTCCCCGATCATGGCGGCCACGCCCAGGTGAAACTTCGCGCCGATGACCTCCCGGGGGACCCCGGCCAGCAGGTCCTCAGCCGCGGCGCGGACCAGGTCCTGGCCGCCCACGGTGAACGGCTGGCCGTCCGTGATGGCCGCCCGGTACGGGTCGTGGCGTGACGGGGCGGCCAGTTGCTCCAGCTCGACCGCGGCCTGGCCCTCGTAGTTGATGGAGTCCCGCACGCCGAGCAGCGCGGCGACCGCGTCGAACAGCCGCCCCGCGCTGGACGTCAGCGGGGCGTTCACCCCGCGCCGGGCCAGCGCGAGCACGTCCGCCCAGGCGCCAGAGTTGCGGGACACCACGTCCAGGCCCGCGGGCAGGCCGGCAGGGAAGGCGGCGTCCAGGTAGGCGGCGGCCATCCGCCACGGCTGGCGGATCGCGGCCGCACCGCCGGGCATGGGCACCCCGGCCAGGTGCCCGGCCCGTTCCGCGTCGGCGAGATCGGCCAGCAGGAATTCGCCGCCCCAGATCGTGCCGTCCGTCCCGTAGCCGGTGCCGTCGAAAGCCACCCCGATAACCGGCCCGGGCTCGCCGTTGTCGGCGAGGCAGGAGGCGATGTGCGCGTGATGGTGCTGCACGCCGGCCAGCACGCAGCCGTCCTGCTCCAGCGCGTACTTGGTGGACAGGTAGTCCGGGTGCAGGTCGTGCGCCACGATCTGCGGCTCCACGTCGAACAGCCGCCGGAAGTGCCCGATGCCCTCGGTGAACGAGCGGAGCGTCTCGTAGTTCTCCAGGTCACCGACGTGATGCGAGAGGAAGACCCGATCCCCGCGGCCGAGGCAGAACGTGTTCTTCAGCTCCGCGCCGCAGGCCAGCACCGGCCGGCCGAAACGGCCGGCCACGGCGAGCGGCTCCGGCACGTATCCGCGGGAGCGGCGCAGCACGGCCTCCCGGCCGCGGTACGGGCGGACCACTGAGTCGTCGGTCCGGATATGGATCGGCCGGTCGTGGGTGAGGAACACGTCCGCGATGCCGCCCAGCCGGGCCAGTGCGTCGTCGTCCTGGTAGGCGATCGGCTCGTCGGATACGTTGCCGCTGGTCAGCACGATCGGGCGGCCGAATTCGCGGAGCAGCAGGTGATGCAGCGGGGTGTAGGGCAGCAGTACGCCCAGCTGCCGGTTGCCCGGGGCGACGGCCCCGGCGAGGCGGCCCGGGCCCGGCCCGGCGTCGTCCCGGCGGGGCAGCAGCACGATGGGCCGCCGGGGGCTGGTCAGCAGGCTGGCCGCGACATCGTCCACCTCGCACAGGGCGCGGGCGCCGGCCAGGTCCGGGGTCATCACCGCGAACGGCTTGTCTTCCCGGTGCTTGCGGGACCTCAGCCGCGCTGCGGTCTGCTCGCTGGCCGCGTCCACCGCCAGGTGGTAGCCGCCCAGCCCTTTCACCGCGAGCACCTGGCCCGCCGCCAGCGCGGCCACCGCCCCGGCCAGGGCGCCATCCGGTGCGGTCTGCGGGCCGGCGTCCGGGCCGGACAATTCCGCCCCGTCTGCGGCGAGCAGCCGCAGCCGCGGGCCGCAGGCCGGGCAGCACACCGGCTGGGCGTGGAACCGCCGGTCGGCCGGGTCGTGGTACTCCGCCGCGCACGCCCCACACATGGCGAAGCCGGCCATCGTGGTCTGCGGCCGGTCGTAAGGCACGTCCTGGACGATCGTGAAGCGGGGCCCGCAGTTCGTGCAGTTGATGAACGGGTAGCCGAACCGCCGGTCGGCCGGGTCGGCGAGCTCACGCAGGCAGTCCGCGCAGGTGGCGCTGTCCGCGGAGACCAGCGCGCGGCGGGGGCCGGCCGTGTCGCTGGCCACGATCGCGAAGCCAGGGCGCCCATCCGGGGTCATCGGCTGCGCGCGGACCCGCTCGACCCGGGCCAGCGGCGGCGCATCCCGCTCCAGCGCGGTCAGGAAGTCCCGTATGCACTCGGCGGGGCCTTCGACCTCGGCGAACACGCCGTTCACATCGTTGCCGACCCAGCCGGCCAGGCCTAGCTGGGTGGCCAGGGAGTAGACGAACGGGCGGAACCCGACCCCCTGGACCACCCCCTCGACCCGGATGGAGGTCCGGACGTTGATGGCCACCAGCCCAGTGTGCCGCGTTTCCCCCGGCCGCGCCGTCCCCCGGCCGCGCCGGCCCCGGGGCTGGTGAGTCCGGTGGTATCTGAGTGGACGGTGTGAGCCGGCTACAGGCCGTGGGTGGAGGTTTGGTGCAGTTGGGTGTGCATCAGGGTTTCACCCATGGGACTGGATCCGGGAGGGCTCCTCCTCTCGGCGAGCTGTGGGGCCGCCGCCGGCGGCGGGACACAGCGCCGCAGGACGCGGTCGCTGAGCAGGCCGAGGCAGCTGAGGTTGGGGAAGCCGGCCCGGACGAACCTGCGCCTGGTGGGGCGCTGCCGCGGATCACTCGTCCGCGGGATCGCGCGCTCCGCGCACCGCGAAGACCGCCATCCCGACGGTGAACACCAGCCCGGCGCAGATCGCCGCGCCCAGGTCGTGTGGTGGCCGGGCCGGCCAGATCCACGGCGTGGTCAGTGCCGGGTGGTGCCACTGGGTGTACAGCGCGTACACGCCGACCACCAGGTAGCCGGTCGGGCCGGCCCAGGCCAGGCCGCCGCCGAGAGCGGCCGCGCACAGCAGGCCGATGCCGGTCATCCCGG
>Ga0208219_1000275_pt1 | contig 19170 bp, 14 predicted proteins | sample NGESurshal072012_7_FD_184469 | JGI IMG/M metagenome (GOLD analysis project Ga0208219, IMG submission 184469) | Arctic peat soil microbial communities from Barrow, Alaska - NGEE Surface sample 53-2 shallow-072012 (SPAdes) | ecosystem: Environmental > Terrestrial > Soil > Wetlands > Peat ... | reverse complement strand
CGGATAGTGCGGGTGAGGCGGCGACGGCGCTGGCCAAGGCCGGGGCCGGCTTCATCCTTTTAATGGGCGAGATCCCGGAGCCGTGGCTCGGGCCACTGGAAGCAGGAGCGAACCGTTCGGGCACTGTGCTGATCGGCGTGGTCGAAGCGCCGGGCCGTGCATTCGCACATGCCTCGAGCCTGAGCCTCGGCTTCTCGCGTGCGGAATGGATCATCGAGCGCGGCCAGCTGGTGGGGATGCGCACCATTGCGCGCTGCCTCAAGAATCGGGTGGCGCCTCCGCTCGGAGAATCCGAGCTCGAGATTCGCTATCCCCAAGGGGCCGAGCTCTTCCTTCAGCACCGTGTTTCCGAAACGCAGCTTCAACTGGCGGAGCTGGAATGCGCATCTGCTGTGGTCTGATCGGAAACCTCGAGCTCGCGCAACGCCAGGACCTCTATGGAAGTCCCGTCGTCGTTGGCGCGTGGGAGGAGGAAGAACGTGTCGTCGCCGCCTCCGAGGAGGCGTTGGCGTTTGGCGTGATGCCGGGGATGCCGCTGCGCCAGGCCGAGCACCTCTGCCCGCAGGCGACGTTCGTTCCTCCGAACCGTGAAGCGGCCGTGCACCTGCGCGAGCTGATCGCGTCCGCGCTCTACGACCTCGCCCCTGTCGTCGCGGTTCGGGTCGAAGGCATCGCGTGGTTGGACGTGAGTGGCGTGCCGAAGCCTGGCGAATCGATCCGCGAGACACGGCGCCGGCTGCGCGCCGCGATCGGCCGCGAGCCGAGGCTCGGTCTCGCGCCAGGGCCTTTCTCATCACGCCTCGCGGCTGCTCGAGCGCGGCCAGGCCGCCTCATTCGCATCGAGGATGCCCGTGACTTCCTCGCCCCGCTGTCATCGCGCGAGCTGCCGCTCGATGAGGAGCAGCTCGAACGCCTGGACCTGCTCGGCCTGCGCACCCTGCGCGCCGTGGCGGCCCTCGGTCAGCGTGAGATGGAGAGCCAGCTCGGACGCGCCGGAAGACACGCGGTCCTGCTCGCGCGCGGCCTCGAGCCAGATCAGCTCACGCCCTGGAGCCCGCCACTGTTCACCAGCACGCACCGCCAATTCGATCCGCCTGTCGAGAACCGCGAAGCTCTGCTCTTCGTCGCCCGAGCGCTCTGCGGCGACCTCGCAGTAGAGCTCGGCCTGCGCGGCGCTGGCGCCAAGGAGGTGCGGGTGCGACTCATCTTCGAATCGGGCAGCCATGAGGAACGCGACTCCCTGGTACGACACCCGCTCAGCAGCGCGGCCGAGCTCTTCGGCCTCATCGGCTCGTGGATCAAGGAGTGGCGGCCGCGCGCTCCGATCACCGAGCTGTGGATCGAGCTGCCGATCCTCGAGGGCGCGGGCCGCAGGCAGCTGCGGCTGTGGGCGGGCGGGGACGGCACCAGCGACGAGGTGATCGCCGCGTTCGAGCGGCTGCAGGAACGGCATGGCGACGAGGTGGTTCACCAGCCGCGGCCGGCGCTGCTCTCCTCCCCACTCCCCACTCGCCGGTTCGCATGACCCGCCTGCTATCGCCGCCCGCCATGGTTGACGTAACGCTGAGCCCCGATGGCACACCAGGCTTCATCACGGGCGAGTTCAGCGGCTCCATCGATCCGATCGCGCGCTGGAAGGTCGAAACCGAGTGGTGGAACCAGCCGGTCATCCGCGAGTACTGGAAGGCACTGCTCAACAACAGCCTTCTATGCGAGCTGTACCACGACCTCAGCAGCGACGAATGGTTCGTGGAGCGGGTCTATGACTGACTCAGAAGCAGCCGTTAGCCGGATATCCAGGCTGGTTGGAAACCTTCATGAGGACAGTGCCCGTGTAAAGGTAAATACCCTGGTCGGTGCCAAACCAGGTTCCGTGGCTGTCCGAGATAGTGGCGAGGCGCAAGTGGTCGCGGTGGCGGAACTCGGGGTTGGCCAGCGTCAGACCAAAGAAGGCGTGCAGAAACTCATCGTCGGGGAGCAAGGGGAATTCTCCAGAAAAAGAATTGACCCCGCCGGTTCGCTTCGCTGGCTCCGGCATCTGTCTTGCGACTGGTGCCAGATCCCTCGCACGTTTCCTTCGGGGCCGTCACCAACGTAGGCCCCCTATGAATAGATGGCAATCCCCAAAATTCGTCGCCAGGCTACCTCGGGTAGCCCACGCGTGAATCCTTACGTCGAGCTGCACTGCCACTCCAACTTTTCCTTCCTCGACGGTGGCTCTCATCCCGCCGAGCTGGCGTTCCAGGCAGCCGAGCTCGGCATGCCAGCGCTCGCGATCACCGACCGCGGAGGCGTGTACGGCGCTGTCAGATTTCTCCAGGCGTGTCGCAAGGTCGGGGTGAAGCCGCTCATCGGCGCCACGCTCGAGGTCGACGGCCAGGACGTGGTGATGATCGCGCGCAACCTGCGCGGCTACTCGAACCTGTGCCGCCTGCTCACCCTTGCCCACACGGACCAGCCCAAGGGCGAGGCGCGCACCACCCTCGCCACCGTCTCCGAGCATCGCGGCGACCTCTTCTACCTCAGCGCCACCGACGAAGAGAATCGCCTCCGCGACCTACAAGAAGGGCTGGGCAAAGAGAACGTTTTCAGCGAGCTGCATCATCACCTTCGTCCCGAGGACCCATGGGTGCTGGAAGGCAGGGCGGAGATGGCAAGGCGCTGCCGAGCCCAGGTTGTCGCGACCAACCAGGTTCACTATCACGTTCCGGAGCGAAGGCGGCTGCACGATGTGATGGTCGCGATCCGCCATCGCGCGACCCTCGATGAGGCGCGGCCTCACCTGTTTCCCAATGCCGAGCATCACCTGAAGAGCGGCGAGGCGATGCGCCCGCTTTTCAAGGGTCATGCGGAAGCGCTCGCCACCCCTTGGGAGATCGCCCAGCAATGCGAGGTCGATCTCGACTTTCGCAAGGTGCGCTTTCCCGGCTACCCAGTGCCATCGGGAGAGACGCCTTTCTCATTCCTCTACAAGCTGTGCTTCGAGGGCATGCGCGACCGTTACCGCCCGATCACCCCGGACGCGGCTAAACGCCTCCAGCGGGAGCTGGAGGTGATCGAGAAGACAGGCCTGGCCGAGTTCTTCCTCATCAACTGGGACCTCATGCGCTTCGCACGCGAGCATGGCGTGCCCGGCCAAGGCCGTGGCTCGGCCGCGGACTCGATCGTCGCCTACGTGCTCGGCATCACCCGTGTCGATCCCATCGAGCACAACCTCCTGTTCGAGCGCTTCCTGCACGAAGAGATGACGAGCATGCCGGACATCGACATCGATTTCTCGACCGAGCACCGCGAGCAGGTGATCCAGTACATCTACGAGAAGTACGGGTGGGAGCGGACCGGGATGGTCTGCAACGTCGTCACCTTTCAGCCGCGGATGGCGATTCGGCAGGTTGGCAAGGCACTGGGCTTCTCCAACGAGCTGCTCGACCGGCTCGCGAAAGGCGTGGATCGGTGGTTCACCGAAGACGTCGAGGATTCGATGACGGGCGCCGTACCGGCTTTAATGGGGGGACTCCCCCCCGCCGCGGCGGCCGGGCAAAGCCCTTCTCCCGGCGCGCCCCCCCTGGAGCTGCGGCCGAAGAGCTGGCTCCAGTTCCTCGAGCTGTGCCGGGAGGTGATCGATTTTCCTCGTCACCTCTCGATCCACAACGGCGGCATGTTGGTCACGGGAGAGCCGCTCGTCGATATCGTGCCGGTCGAGCCGGCGACGATGGAGGGGCGGCGGGTCATTCAGTTCAACAAGGACGATGTTGAGGACCTTGGCTTGATCAAGATGGACATGCTCGGGCTGCGCACGCTCTCGGTCATCGCCGAAGCGCTCGAGCTGATCAAAGACAGAGACGGTGTTCGGCCAGACCTCGACCAGCTGGCGCTCAACGACCCAAAGGTGTTCGAGATGTGCAGCGCCGCCGACACCATCGGCGTGTTTCAGATCGAGTCGCGCGCGCAGATGCAGACGCTTCCCCGCACGCGGCCAAACAGCTTCAACGATCTGGTGGTCGAGGTCGCGATCATCAGGCCAGGGCCGATCCAGGGCAACGCGGTTCACCCTTACATCAACAGAAAGCAGGGTCGGGAACCGGTCACCTACCCGCATCCACTGTTGGAGCGCGTCCTCAAGGACACGCTTGGGGTGATCCTCTACCAGGAGCAGATCATCGAGATCGCGATGACGGTCGGGGGCATGACCCCGAGCGGGGCGGATGGCTTCCGGAGGGCGATGACCCGCCACCTCAACCACGTCGAGATGTCATCGCTTGAAGGCGTCTTCATCGAGGGGTGCCTGGCCAACGGGGTTTCACGCGAGGTCGCCGACCAGCTGTTCGCGGCGGTGCAGGGCTTCGCCGTCTACGGCTTCTGCCGCTCGCATGCTGCAGCCTTTGCTCGCACTGCATACGAGACGGCGTGGCTCAAGCTCTATCACCCTGTCGAGTTCGGCTGCGGCCTGCTCAACAACCAGCCGATGGGCTTCTACCACCCGAGCGTGTTGGTCGAGGACCTGAAACGGCATGGCGTCAAGGTGCTGCCGGTGGACGTCAACCGCTCGGACGTGCGCTGCCTACCGGAACCAACCCTGCCTGTTAAGGCCGAGCACGCCATGCGCGTCGGCTTCAACTATGTGCGCGACCTCGGCGAGGACGGCCGCAAGGCCATCGTCGCGGAACGCGCACGCGGCGCTTACAAATCCTTCGACGACTTCATCGACCGCCTGCGCGGTGGCCCTATCGGCCCCCGCGCCGTGCGCAACCTCGTGATGGTCGGCGCTTTCGACACGCTCGGCCAACCCAGGCGTGAGCTCCTATGGGGCTGGCAGGAGCGATGGCACGGCCGCGGCCTGAGGCGCGGCATCCAGTCCCAGTCAGAGCTGCGGCTGAACGGCGCAGCCCCAGACCTTCCCGCGCTCGACGACTTCGACGTCAACCAGCTCGAGTACCGCATCTCCGATCTTTCGACGGGCCACCACCTGATCCATTTCTGTCGCGACCGCCTGGCCGACCTCGGCGCCCTCGAGAGCAACCAGCTCCCCGCCATTCCGAACGGACGAACCGTGCGGGTCGCCGGCCTCGTGATCACACGCCAGGCGCCGTCGACGGCGAAGAAGATCCGCTTCTTCACATTGGAGGACGAGTTCGGGCAGGTGAACGTCACGATCAAGCCCGACGTCTACGACCGTTACCGCCAGGTGGCCAACCGCCAGCCGATCCTCGTCATCGATGGGGTGATGCAAAGACAGGACGGTGTCTGGTCCGTTCTGGCCTCCCACATCCAGGCCCTCGAAGGGGTGCCAAGGCCCAGCCAGCGCTCCCACGACTACCGCTGAAAAACCCCTGCGGCTTACTTTCTGTAGCCAGCGCGGGTGCTTTTAAGCGAAGCTATGTTGGGCCCGTGTCAACAGCGCGGCAACCCCCAGAGGAAAGACCCATGTCAATCGGCCGAGAAATCGAAGACATCGCGCGCGATCTCATCAAGCATCAGCACGACCACCCACCGGTCCGCGACCTCAACCGCGAGACCGAGCGGAGGCTGACGCTCGCCGACCGCATAGCGATGGACTTCACGCGCCTTGTGGGCAGCTGGGTCTTCGTCCTCGCCCAGTTCGGATTGATGTTGGTGTGGGTCCTCCTCAACGCGCTCAGCCTCATCAGGCATTGGGATCCATATCCCTTCCAGTTCCTCAACTTCATCCTCACCCTCGAGGTCGCAGCATGGCTCTTGCTGGTGCTGATGGCGTTCAACCGGCAGGCCGACCGCGACCGGTTGCGCTCCCAGCACGACTACGAGCTCAACGTCAAAGCCGAAGAGGAGCTCAAGGCTTTGATGAACCACCTGATGCACCAGGACGAGATTCTTCTTCAGATTGTCAATCGCCTCGACCGCTCCGACCGCGAAATCAAGCGCGTCGCGCGATTGTTGGAAAACGCGCAGGAAACCCGCACCGAAACAAAACCCGAAGCGCCAAGGTCCGGCGGCCCTGAGCGGCCGATGGGCGTCCCCGCCCCCTAACCCGCGGAGACCTTGTAGACCGAGTACTCGCCGTTGGTGTAAACGCGAGTGCCGTTCTGATTCCAGTACGCGATGTTCGCGTTACGAGGCGCTGCCAGCTCCTGCGGGCCGATCAGCACGTAGCTGATCCCGTACTTGTCGACAAGGTCGGGCGTCGATTGCGCCCCCTGGAGTATCAAGACCTGGTCGGCGCCCTTCTGGACGAAGTCGGCGACCCCATATGTCCAGAGCCAGCCTGGGTACCCCACCAGGATTCGCCGGCCGGAGAGTGTGGCGATGGGGTTGTTGTGCTCATCGGCCACCGCAAACACGGCGTCGGGACTGGTGTTCTGCCGCACCCAGTCCGCAACCTGCAACCCTTTCGCGTCCACGAACAGGTAGGAGCTGACGGTCGGATCGGAGGCTCGCGCGAGGTCGAGCGCGCCAGAAAGGCCCAGCGCTACCAACAGCACCGACGCGAGCAACGCCGCCCCGGGTCCGCGTTTGAACAGTCCCGCCAGCAACCCCCCGACCATGACGCTTCCCAAGAGCGCCCAGAAAATGAAGAACTTGGTGTTGTCCCAGTCCCAGGGCTGCAGCACGATGACGTTCGGGACCAGGAACCACAGCCACATCGGCGCGAACCATTTCCCAAGCCGGGTCGGAAACCATCGCTGCACGAAATACGCGGCGATGAGAAGAGGGATGAACACGGACGTGTTCTTGATCCAGAACCAGAACCATCCGTCCCCGTCGGTCAGCCACCCCATCTCGATGCAGTACCCGCCGACGCTCGGTCCAACGCCGCACTGGCTGTTGTTGGCGGGCGGCAGCATCCAAAGGACCAGGGGCACGCCGATGGCAAGCGCAGGAATGAAGAACGCGAGCCATTCCCGCCTGCGATTGAAGACAGCCCAGAAGATCGACAGTGCGACGACTGTGCCGTACGCATGGACGTGAAAGACGGGCATGGCGCCGGCGACCACGCCCGCGAACAGGAACGAACGCCAGCTCAATCGCTCGCGCACTGCCAGCCACAGCAGCACAAGCACGATGAGCGCAAGGCTGAAACCGAAAAGCGTCGAGCGCTGCGGCACCAGGTAGGCGAGCACTGGGTTCAGCCATTGGTAGTTGAGGTCGCGGTTCAGCGTGTACTCGCGTGGTAGATGCGCCAGCACCCCGAGGCCGCCATGCTGGATGTCGGAGACCAGGTAGATGAAACCGAGGCCGCCGCTCAACAGGAAGACGAAGACAGCAATTGCCGCCGCAGCGCGGCCTCCCGCAAAGCGCTGGGCGGCCAGGTAGAGCACGGCGGGAAAGGCAAGGCCCAGCAGGCCGCTGGTCAAGACCAGCGCTGAGGTCAGATTGCTACCGAACGGCACGAGTGTCGCCGCCAGGAAGTCGATCATGAACGGGTAGCCGAGGTGGTTGCCGGGGTCGATCGGAAACTGCGGCGGAAAGTTGTGCCCGTACGCGAAGGAGCCCGCGAATGACAGGTGCGCGGCCCAGTCGCCCCAGATGTTGACGTAGCCCGCCCAGAGTCCGTCCGCCTTGTACACGTAGGCCTGGCTCAGGAAGTGCAGCGCCCACGCGCCGCAAACGAGAACGACAGCCGCCAGCGGCCACGGGTGGCCGGCGCTGCGTGGCGATCTCCACCAACGAGCCGCCGCACCGGCAAGGTCGGCCGCAAGGCGGTCTCGCTCAACGATCGCTGCGCCGGCGCCGGCGGCAAGCGCAACCACCAGGCCGAGCAAGACGGTGGTGACGGTCACATCGCGAACGACCATCGAGACGATGAAGCTGGCCGCTGCCACCGCCATGGCACCGAGCACCGTGCCGAGGGCAAGGCGCTCCTCCAGGACGAGATCCGCACCGCACAGATAGGTGATCCCGAACCCAGCCACGACGCAGCCGGCCAACACGATCGCGGGTGCGCCGACGAGCAGGAAAACCAGCACCAGCAGGACAAGGGCGGCGGCCACGGCCACGAGTGGGCGCATCTGCCGCTCGACCTGCACTGATGTGGGCCTGGAGACAGCGTCCGCGCCCATCACTCCCAGCACCACAATGCGGGGCTCACCGGTGCAGCCGGGTTGGCCGGGCAGTGCTCGAACCAGATCTTCGGGCCCCAGATCGGAGTGCCAGGAGCGAGGTACAGGGCCGAGTTGGAGATGGGCAGTGCAGTCCACACGGGATAGAAGTAGGAGAAGAACACCACGGCTACAAGGAGATGACCGACCAGGATCTTCTTTCCCGTGCGGGGCACGCGCTCCGCAATCTGGGCGAGCACGAATGCCAGGGCCAGGATCATGAAGATCAGCCCGCCGAACATGTGGTACATGAAAATCACGCGGCTGATCTGAGACCAAGGTAGGTACTGCGTGACGAATCCGAGAAGGATCAGCGCTGCGGGGAAGCTCTTGTGGCGGACTATGAAATACGGGAGCGCCAGCACGCAAGGCAGGCTGGTCCACCAGATCCAGGGGTTGCCCAGGTCGGCCATCCATGCGACGAGCGGTTGCCCCGTCCAGTGGTCGGTCCCAAGACCCGAATACTCGGCGTAGTAAAGAACTGGGCGCGACAGGAAGGGCCACGACCACCATGGCGAGCCGTAAGGATGCGTCGCGGTCAGGTGCGCGTGGTATGCGTAAGACTGGAAGTTGTAGTCGCCGATGTCGCCGAGCACCAACCAAGGGTGTGTGAACAGCTGGTCCCAGTGAGCGACGAACTGCCCTCGGTCGAAGAACGGGATCCAGCTGGCGACGTAGATGAGGACGGGAATATCGAGGAAGGCCAGGATGGCCACCGCCAGGTAAAGACGCGAGGGTGCTCCGCCGGGGACCACGTTCTCGTCAGGTGTGCGCCTGAAGCCGTGCCAGACAGCGCGAGCGATCAGCAGAAAAATCATCGAGGCCCACGCGGCCAGCACTATCCACTTGGACGCGATCCCGATCCCCAACACGAGCCCAAGTGCAGTGAGCGATACCAGCGAGGCCTTCGTGGTGCGGCTCTGAATGTGGACGAGAAAAAGGAAGTAGGCAAGAAGGATCAAGAAGATCGGAAAGATGTCGATCATTCCGATACGTGACTGGACGAAGAACATTCCGTCGAAGCAGACCAGAGTCGCCGCCGCAATCGCGAACAATCGGTTCGGCCACAATCGCCTCGCGAAGAGAAACATCATGGGCACGCACAGGATTCCGACAATGCAGGCCGCGATCCGCCAGCCGAACGTGTTGAACCCGAGGTCGATGTAGTCGCCCTTGGCGCCTTCGAAATGGGCTCGGTACCAACCGTACCCCCACTCGCCTGCGGCGATGAACATCTTGGCGAGCGGAGGCTCAGGGTCGAAGTAGTTGTACTGGCAGTCCGTGGTGGTCGGCTTGCAGAGCTCGATGCCTTTGATGTCGTTGTACGCGTCGACCGGAAAGTAGACCTCGTCGAAAACCTGCCCGTTGCTCGGTGACAGGACGCCGCTCTGGTCGGCGTAGCCACGATTGAACGGGTAGGCCAGGCCGCAGAGGGTGCCAAGATCGCCCTTGGCATCGATGGGGGTGTTCTGCACGCAGTTGGTGACGAGCGGTCCCTGGCCCGGGTGCAAGAAGAAGTCGGGCATGATCGGGCTGTAAAAGCGAAGAACGAACGCGATCACCGTGAGCGCCAACAACGCGACGGCGTCCCAGCGGTCGAAGTGCCGGCGAACTACCGCGTCGGCCCGCGGCTCAATCACCTCCGCCGTTTGCGACGCCTACCGCCACCCTGGTTCTGGCCCAGGCGATCTGGCAGCCGTGAGCTGATCTCCCATGACAGCGCGTCGGCGTCTTTCAAGGGGAGGGCGATCATGTCGTCGTAAGCGACGCGGCCGCCGAGTTTCTTCTTGATGGCGGCGAGCTCGGATTCGTCGCCGCGCAGCCTCACGAACAGCGCTGGTTTGTCCATGAGCGCCTTCATCATCGGCGCGACCATTCGCTTCCTTTTCTCGAGGAAAGCAAGGCTGAGGGGCTGCACCTTGACGCTCCGGATGCTGTCGTAGGGGATGAGCACGCTCGAGCGAAGGGCCGAAACCTTGAGACCCTCGTCCAGCGGCTCGGCAAAGCTCCGGTATTTGTAGAGGAGGAAACCACCGCCCAGGAGAAGTCCGCTGGGGATGTAAAGCAGCCAGATCATGTTTGCGGTCGTCGTGAGCTGGCCCCTGTACAGCAGCAAGCCAGTCATGCCGACTCCGACCGCTACCAGGAACCCGGCGAAGAAGCGTTGCTGGCGCCAAAGCTGGTCCGCGTAGAGGATCGGCTGGCGAGGGCTGGCCGGCTGGGTTTGGGTGGAGGTCTCGGTGGAGCTCAAGTCGCTGTTGATTATCGGTTGTGGTGCGGCGGCGCTGCCCACCAGATCACCGAATCCAGTTGCGGCTGCGTTCGACCGCCCGGCGCCATTCGACCTGGAGGCTGTCGGCCTGGTCCCGAGACATACTCGGCTCGAACTCGCGGTCGAGCTTCCAGAGAGCCTCGAGATCGGCGTCTTTCCATAACCCGGCACCCAGCCCGGCGAGAAAGGCCGCGCCGAGCGCAGTCGTCTCGACCTGGCGCGGGCGCCTGACCGGGATGCCGAGCAGGTCGGCCTGAAACTGGCACAGGACGTCCATGACCACGGCACCGCCGTCGACCCGCAGCTCCCGCAGGGGCTCGCCGGCGTCACTCTCCATCGCCTCGATCACATCACGGGTCTGGTAGGCCATGGCCTCGACCGCCGCTCGAACAAGCTGCGCGCGTCCACTGCCTTGCGTCAGCCCGACGATGGTCCCCCGTGCGTAAGCGTCCCAGTGTGGCGCGCCGAGGCCCACGAAGGCCGGGACGAGGAAGACACCGCCGCTGTCCGGAACAGAGGCCGCCAGCGGACCTGCCTCCGAAGCGCTGTCGATGATTCGCAGTCCATCCCGCAGCCACTGCAGCGCAGCGCCGGTGATGAAGATGGCGCCTTCGAGCGCGTAGCTGAGCCGGCCGGCGCGCCGCCATGCGACTGTGGTGAGCATCCCGGCGCTCGATGGCACGCGGTGCGCGCCTGTTTGCATCAGGACGAACGAACCAGTCCCGTACGTGTTCTTCGCCATGCCGATGGTCGTGCACGCCTGGCCGAAGAGAGCGGCTTGCTGATCGCCTGCCATGCCGCTGATCGGCGCATCGATGCCAAGAAACGCTGCCGGATCGCTGCGCGAGATCTCGCCGCTGGAATCGCGAACCTCTGGAAGATTCGCGAGAGGAACACCGAACAGCGCCGCCATCTCTTCGCTCCACACACCGCGCCCGATATCGAACAACGACGTACGCGATGCGTTGGACGCGTCGGTCACGTGGTCGCGCCCGGCGGAAAGGCGCGCGACGAGCCAGCTGTCCACCGTGCCCAACGCTGCATTGGACGCGCCCTTCACGTTCTTGATCACCCACGCGAGCTTGGTCGCGGTGAAATAGGGATCCAGCACCAGGCCGGTGACGTCGCGCACCCTCTTCTCATGCCCGGCATCGCGCAATCGCGCGCACTCGTCGGCGGTTCTTCGATCCTGCCACACGATGGCGTGGGTCAACGGCTTGAGCGTTTTCCGGTCCCACGCCACGAGCGTCTCTCGCTGGTTGGTGATTCCGATCGCGCGAACATCGCTTGGCTTGGCGCCTGCCGCATCGAGCGCTCCACGCGCGCTCCCCTGGACCGCTGACCAGATCTCGTCGGCGTCGTGTTCGACCCAGCCAGGCTGCGGGTAGTGCTGAGTTATCTCGGAGTAACCCTTGCCTCGGACCTGGCCATCCATGCCAACGGCGACGGCGGTGGCGCCCGTGGTGCCTTCGTCAAGGCTGAGGACGACTGTGCGGTCAGCCACTGTTGACCGCGCCTATTGACTCGCTTTCCAGACCCGGTTCAGGCTGCCGGTCGAGTAACCCTCGAGGTCGACCGAGACGAACTTGTAGCCGGTTGCGCGGAGCAGCCCGACGACGCGATCGCGCTCGTCGACGAGGTGCGGGATCTCGGCTGGCTCGACTTCGATCCTCGCCACGTCGCCGTGGTGGCGGACGCGGACCTGCCGGAAGCCGATCGCCTTCAAAGCCTGCTCGGCCGCTTCGATCTGGCGAAGCGCGGCCACCGTTACCTGCGTGCCGTGCGGGATGCGCGACGACAGGCAGGCGAACGAAGGCTTGTTCCAGTTCGGAAGACCCAGGGTGCGCGCCGCCGCGCGGATATCCGATTTGCCCATACCCGCCTCCAGCAGCGGGAAGCGCACGCCGCGACGGATGGCTGAACCATGCCCCGGCCGGTGGTCGCCGGCATCGTCGGCGGTCGCTCCGTACGCGAGGTGCGCGAGACCGAGGTCGTGCTGGATGGGCTCAAGCGTGTCGAAAAGCTCCTCCTTGCAATGGAAGCAGCGATCCGGGTTGTTTCGGGTGTAGGCCTCGAGCTCGACCTCGCTCGTCGTGACCTCAACGAGGCGAGCGCCGAGGGACTGCGCCAGCACGCGGGCTTCCTCTTGCTCGGACTCTGGGTATGCGGGCGAGCTCGCCAGCACCGCGACCGCGCCTTCGCCCAGCTCTTCGAGTGCGAGCTTTAGCAGCAGCGAGGAGTCGACTCCACCCGAGTAGGCGACGAGGACCGAGCCGAGCTCGCGCACGATCCCACGGGCTTGGTCAAGGCGGGTGGCGTCGAGGCGGTCGAGCTGGATCATCCTCTCTGAAAGGAGAGGTTAGCTTGCCTGGGCTTGCGAAGGCTCCATGGCCGGCGTGCCACACCAGGCTTCGTAGTCGATCAACCCGGTGACCGTCGGGTGCTCGCCGCACAGCGGGCAGGCCTTGTTGTGGGGCAGCTTCAGCTCGCGGAACGTCATGTCCTCGCCCTCGAAGAGCAGGTAACGTCCGATCATCGAGCGGCCGATGTTCAGCAGGTACTTGATCGTCTCGAAGGCCATCATGCTGCCGATGATTCCGGGCAGCACTCCGAACACGCCGGCCTCGGCGCAGCTCTGCACCTCACCTGGCGGAGGGGGCTCGGGGAAGAGGCATCGGTAGCAACCGGTGCCTTTCGCGGAATCGAACAGCGCCAGGCGCCCTTCGAACCGGAGGATGCTGCCATGCACGAGCGGCTTGGCGAGGAAGTAGGCCGCGTCGTTGGCGAGGTATCGAGTCGGAAAGTTGTCGGTGCCGTCGACGATCACGTCATAAGGGGCGAAGATCCGCATCGCGGTCTCCGAGTTGAGATGCTCGCTGATGGGGACCACCTCGACGTCCGGGTTCAGGTTGCGCAGAGTCTCCGCGGCCGATTCGACCTTGAGGCGGCCGATGTCCTTCGTGCCGTGCAGCAGCTGGCGCTGGAGATTGGAGGCATCGACCGTGTCGAAGTCGACGATCCCGATCTTGCCGACTCCCGCCGCCGCCAGGTACATGGCCGCCGGCGAGCCAAGGCCGCCCGCGCCCAGTAGCAGCACGCTGGAGGACAGCAGCTTGCGCTGGCCGGCTCCGCCCACCTCAGGCAGGATGAGGTGCCGCGCGTAGCGGGAGACCTGATCGGGGGTGAAGCTGCGAGCTGGTGCCATCTCAATTCACTATACCCAGGGACCCTCTGGCCTTATTCCTAGCGGCACCCGCGCCTGCTCCCTGGGTCCTTGCCCGCTTATTCCTATAGTGAAGAGCCCATGGAAACTGAATATCTGGACGAAGAGCAAGTCATCGCCCTGTACAACAAGGTTCGGACCGGCAAGCGCACCTGGCCGACCGAGATCTGGTCCTCGCCCGCCGCGCTGCAGTACGCGGTGACGATCTTCGACTACTGGATCCACAACGTGATGGGCTGGAAGGGCTGGCCCGACGCGCGTGGCAAGGTGAGCCCGGCGCTGCTCGAGGAGCACCGGCTCGCAGACCTCGTGGAGAGCGTGTTCGTCCCCGAGTTCGGCGACGACTGGCTGGACTTCGAGGTCGTGCTCAACGAGAGCATGCGGCTGTCAGAGGACGAGTCCTGGGCGCCCGACGTGGCCGACCGGCAGGAGCGAGTCGAGGCTGCGTTCGAGCATGCATTCGAGCAGCTCATCGGCTCACCCAAGCAGCAGCCCAAGCTGCTGCCCACATATCACCGTTTCCGCAACCACCTGCTGCGCATGTGGAGTGCGTTCCAGGAGGCGCAGGCCGAGCATGACAAGGCTGAGCGCGAATCTGCTGAACGGTTCTGGGCGCAGCTTCGTCTCGTCCGCAGCACGCGCGGCCAGGCGGCAGAGGCATGGTCGATCGTCAACGTCGAGGACGAGCGCCGCGGCGAGGTGACTGTGATCTGGGGCGAGCCCCACCCCTACTGCCTGGTGATCCTCGACGATGATCTCGAGGCCGGTGGTTGGGAGCAGGTGATCTACAGGCTCGAGCAGGAGATCCTGGTTGAGGAGCCCGGCGTCGTCAGCTACGCCGTGTGGCACAAGGGCTTCGTCGGCGAGTACTACCGGTGCGCGGACTGCGGCGAGCTGCACAGCCAGTTCGACGAGGACGGTGCGAACGAGCTTCGGCTCGACGACCTGGAGCCACCGGACGAGCCCTAAGCGGATGCTCCGAAGAGCGCTAGCCGACTGTCAGCGTGTAGTTCTTGCCTTCCCAGCCCGTCATGTAGTGAGCCGTCCACGAGAAGGTGCTGCCTGCCGCTAGTTTGTTTGACGGGACCTCCGCCACCCAGACGCCAAGCGTCGTGTCGATGGCCTCGACCTCGCCAAAGGTCTTCCAGTCGTCGAAGGAGTAATGCACCGAGCCCGGTCGCGGCAGCTGAACCCGCAGGCGCCGCCCCGGCGCGAGCCGTGTGATCTGATGCCGGTGGGTCCAGACAAACGCCGGCTCGTGCGCCTGCCCTTCTGTGTACCGCCGCCGCGCGGGCAGCACGATGTCCGGGAAACCGCCGAGGGCGATCGTCACCAGCAGCTCGAGATACTCAGCGTGCGCCCACCCTAAAGGCGAGGCCGAACCTGTGGCGCGACCGAAATACAGGCCCTTGGCAGGGATGTCCGCCGCATCCCACACTTGCTCGGGCAGCATCAGTCCCGGCCCTGCGAAACCTTCGAGCGACCGTACGATCTCGGCCGCGGGCAGGCCCATAGAGAAGAAATGGCGGGCTCTTTCGCCCGTCAGCACCGGCCACGCGCGCCCGCGGCCACTGCCATCCCACGGCGACCCGTCGTCCTTCTCGCCGTAGAGATCGCCGGCGTAACGACGCCAGCTGGGGCCTGCCGGCAGTGTCACCTTCAGGGTGGCATCCACTCCCTGCAGGCTGCGAAGAATGCGTTCGTCCTTTGGTCGCCGCAAGCCGTAACGCACCAACTCCAGGAACTCTGGTGCGACGGCCCCTACCGTGGGACGAATGTCAGGATCGCCGGCGAGGCGGACGTACTGGCCGCCAGGCGTCGAGCACCAAGTCTCGACCCGATCGTTCCAGTAGTCGGCGACGGCGCGAAGGTGGCCGGCCGCCACGTGCTCGCCTGCCTCGTGCGCGAACTCGGCCGCGACGATGAGAGCAGCGATGCAGGCGGCCAGCGTCGAGGGCGACAACCCGCCGAGGTCCTCCCATCGGTCGAGCTGGGTGAGCGGGCCTTCGCGAATCAAGAACTGGGCGGCCGGCCGAACCATCACGGGATACGGATCGTGGTCCAGGAATCCTGCGACGCCGAGGCGCCAGGCGAGAAGGATGGGCAGCGCGACCTGGTCGAGCTCGGTCGACGTCCAGTGCGGCGTACCGTCGACGAACCAGTTCTGAAACCAGCCGCCATCGGGGCGCTGGCGCGATTGCAGGTGGCGGAACGCGCGCAGGGCCGCGGCCGTGTCGCCTGCGTCCAGGAGGGCGGTGGCGATGCGGCACAGGTCGCGCGGCCAGACGAGGTGGTAGACGTGGTTGCCGTTGTGGTTGCTCTCGCCCCACGGTGAGCAGGGAGCCGCGACGAATGCACCTGCGTGCGATTTGTCCTCGAGGCAGCGAAGCACTGCCAGCGATGACGTGGCCAGTGCGCCTTCGTCGCCACTCACCTTGCTGAGGGCAAGTGGGAGATCGGTCTGGGTTCTCCATGCGCGCTCGAATGAAGCCCGCACGTTGCCCGCACCCTTTTGCAGAACGTGACGGGCAACCTCCTCGGCATCCGCACGCGTGTGCGCGAAGCCGATGGCGATCTGGAACGCGCCGGCGCGGATGCCCAGCTCGGCGCCGACCGCCACGTTGCCCGGCCCCGCGCGGTCGTACAGGTTCGTGAGATAGCCGTCGCCGTCGTGCAGGTCGACCTGTAGATCTGAGCTCTGGAAGTAGCCGATCGTCGCTCGGCTGAATGGTCCGACGATGCACATCCATACGTCCTGCTGGCGCATCAGCAGGGCTGGAGGGTGCGTGTCGAGAACCTGGCCGAAGTTGCCCTCGCTGCCCGGTTGCCAGTGGGCCGAGGACTGCAAATACAAGCGGACGTCGGGGAGCTCGGGCGTGAAGGTCGCGGCGATCAGGAGTGCATTTTCTTCGGGGTCCGAGAAATATTCTTTGGTGAGTCGGTACTCCTGGTGGGTGCTCTCGACGATGAAGCCGGGCGTGCCCGGCGCGAACCACTTGACTCGATGCTGTCCGTCACTGGCATCATCGACGGGTGGGGCGCCACTGGCGGACGCGAAGAAGCGAAGCTCGTGCAGCGCCACCCTGTCGATGGAGGGAAAAAAGACCTCGCTGAGGGCTCCGTCCGCAAGGGTGTACCAGAGCTTGCTCTTGGAACCAGGCGCGGCCCCGAAAGCCATCTTGCGACCGGGACCCCACATCGGGGGTGCTCCTGGGCCTCCTGGTGCCTCCATCGGGCGTTAAGTATGCGGAGAGGTCACGGCCGATAGAATCGAGCGACGATCCCGATCGACCGGGGAGGTGGCTGAGTGGCCGAAAGCACCCGCCTGCTAAGCGGGTAGGGGGTGTAAAGCTCCCTCGAGGGTTCGAATCCCTCCTTCCCCGCTCCTCCACATGCTCGACCACGCTTGGGAGATAGAGGACCGCGATCTGTCCGGCGGATCCTGACGTCGCCCGCGGCCTCGGCCGGTTTGGCGGGGCGCAAAAGCGGATTGGATGGTTCTCTGAGGTCGGACTAAGCTCAATCTATGGTGCCGTATATCGCGCTCGGGCTCTTCCTCCTTTTGTGCATTGCAGGAGGGATCTGGGGAGTTGACTCACGCCCCGGTTTCAACGGCGGCAGCGATGACCGCAAGGAGCGTTTCTTCTTCCACTCCAAAATCGACTGAGGGTTGTGGTCGGGCTTCCTCACGACGATTTGCCCTTGCTGGCGCTCTGGGTCGCGCAAGCCGAGCAGGCTCGGCGATGAGTGTCTAGGGAGATTTCGGACGAATCGTCTCATTCCCGCTTGCGCCGTCTTCCTATCGGCGCCCATCCAGCGCGGAACGGCAGCTATCGCGCCGTCCGCTCGCGTGCCGTAATCACTAGCTTGGAGGTGTAGGCTTCAAATCGGGTCTAATGGCAATGCGACGTAAGTGGGTTGCCGTTTCATCGGCGTTTTTGGCTTGTGCGCTAATTGGAGTCGGCGCCTGGTCGATCGCACACTCGAATCTGTTTGAGGCCAGGTACCGAATCGCAACCTACCCAGGCCAGGGATCGATGTTGGCCTTGCATGGTCCGGCCACCCTTGCCGGCAAGGCAAATAGCGATGGGACCGCATGTTTGTGGGTGGAAGACGCGCTCGGCCGGACCGTGCTGGTCTGGCCCTCTGGTTACACAGCACGAGGAGAGCCGCTAACGGTGCTCGACGCTGACGGCAATCAAGTCGCCGTTGTGGGGCGGCCGACCGGGTTCGGTGGAGGCTTCAGTATTCAACCCGAATCTGGCCCGAAAGCCGTATTAGGTTGTGGAAACGTCACCAGGGCTTGGTCGGTTGGACCGATGACGCCAACGGCGTAAGCCCAAGGTCGTCTTAGGCCCCCTGCGTTTCTAAGCCCCTGGACGTTCTCGGCGCACGCAATCAACGGCCCTAACCATTCGCACGACACGCGCGCGCAACCAATGCCGTTTCCTTGGGCGAGCCGCGAGGCGTTCCTCTACCACACCCAGAACCAACTGGAGTTCAGTGCGGCCTTTCGGCAGCCGACATCGAAGTGCTACAAAACGACCTTAAGAAGCTGCTTGAGGTTCCCAACGAGGCACGCGAGGAGACGGTGACGCCGGTCAGTCGAGGATCAACCGGTAGCCCGGCGGCCCTGAATAGGTTGAGGTGAGGGAACGAATCCCTCCTTCCCCGCTTCTCTCCTTCCCCGCTTCCAGAGATATTGGCAGCACCAGAGCTTCCGACGGTTTGGTCGTCAGATGACGCCGATCACGCGCGACCCATTCGCAAGCTTGAAGAAGAGCGAGCGTGAGGCGCCGTCCGCGCTGAAGAAGTAGGTGCCGTCGAGGCCGCTGTTGCATGGTGCCCCGCCCCATTCGGACGCGATGCATTGGTGCGTGGCGACGACGCGACCATCTGGCAGCCACGTGTCAGGCAGATAGTCGGGTGGGCCGAATGCCGCAGCGCTGGATGATGTCAGGTCCGCGACCACCATCTGGTAATTGATCACCGGATCCTTCGCGCCGTTCCGGCCGGCGATCACATGCAGCCCGGCGGGCGACACCGCAACCCTGATGAAGCCGTTGGCGTCGGTGCCCATCAGAATCGAGTTCGAACTGCCGGATGGCCGCCGCACTTCAATTGCGCCAGCGGTCCGATTGCCACAGATCATGGTGCCGTCGTCGAGCACTCCGTAAGCGACGCACCCGGGCGAGATGTCCGTGACCTGTCCGCTGGCCAGGTCGAGCTTCGCGAGCGGAAAGTGATACTCCAGAAACGGCCCCGCGCCGCCGAGTCCCGTCGGCTCCGTGGTCACGTAGATCCCAGTCGCGTTCCAAGCGAAGGGTCTGAATATCTGCTCCTGTGTGGGCGATGGATTCGTCGCGACCACGCGGTCATGCGCCGGAGTTCCGAGGTGGAGGTGGTAGATACCGTCCGGATCGAACGTCAGATACAGCCACTGAGACAGATCCGGTTTGACAACGATCGATTCGGGCGCTCCAGTGAGGTGGCCCAGTGTCCTGACAGTCCCATCGCGGCCGAGCACCATCAGCGAGGTGCCGTTCAAGACGATCACCTGGCCACCGACTATCTCCTGGAAGTCACCGTTGACCGAGGCT
>Ga0208219_1000272_pt1 | contig 19273 bp, 16 predicted proteins | sample NGESurshal072012_7_FD_184469 | JGI IMG/M metagenome (GOLD analysis project Ga0208219, IMG submission 184469) | Arctic peat soil microbial communities from Barrow, Alaska - NGEE Surface sample 53-2 shallow-072012 (SPAdes) | ecosystem: Environmental > Terrestrial > Soil > Wetlands > Peat ... | reverse complement strand
CCGCGGCCGCGCGCATCGCAACCCGCCGCGCGTACGGCGCTCGGACGTAGCGCGTAATGAGCATGGGCGAAATGAGCCGTCCACCGTGACGGCGGCTGACGGCGAGGCGCTCAGGCCAGAAATCGTCGTAATGCCGAAGCGTCTTCGCTTCTGCGTGGAGTCGTTGAACCGCCCACACCGCGTCGACGTGCCAGATCGGGAAGCGCTTGCCGATCTTCAGCCACAGGTCGTAGTCCATGGTCAGATGAAGTGTTTCGTCGAGGCCGCCGACAGCGTGGAAGGCTTCTCGTGTGAAGAAGACTGAGGGCGAATAGATGCCACAACCGAGGTTCAGCTCGGTCCAGAGATCGAACTCATTGCGCGACCGAATTCGGCGGGGATTGACGCCGTCGTCGTCTACACGCGTCACGTCCGCGTAGACGAGCCCAGCACCGTTGAGTGCCATGATTGCCTCCGATGCAGCGTCTGGCTTGTACGCGTCGTCCGCGTTGAGCCATCCGAGGACTTCTCCCCGCGCCATGGCGAACCCCTTATTGAGCGCGTGCGACTGTCCGCGGTCGGGCTCCGACATCCAGCGCACCTCGTCGTATTCGCCTAGGATCTCCAGAGTCCCGTCGGTTGAGCCGCCGTCGACGACGATATGCTCGATCGGCGCATGGGTTTGTGCGCGGACGCTGTCGATCGCCTCGCGCAGATAGCGCGCCTGGTTCAGCGACGGCGTGACGATCGAGACGAGCGTCATACCGCGACGGGGACGCGCGCCGGCTCGCGCTCGACCTCGAGGCCGAGCAGCTCGTCATACACGCGCTCCACCGCGCGCGCGTTGCTCGCTGGATCGAACCGGATGCGCGCGTGCTCTGCCGCAGCCTCGCCGAGTCGGCGGCGCAGCTCCGGGTCGTCGATGAGCAGCCGCAGCGCAGCAGCGAGCTGGTCCGGGCTCGCGTCTTGGAGCAGTAGGCCTGTCTTGCCGGGAAGCAGCACACCGGCGCCAGCCTCCGATCCCGACGCGACCACCGGCTTGCCGTACGTCGCCGCCTCGAGCACCGGCCGGCCGAGGCCGACGCCCTGGTTCGGGAACGTGACGATGTCGAGCGCGCTGTAGATCTCGCCCGTCTCCGCCGTGAACGGCAGGAACGAAAAGCGATCGCCGAGACCCTTCGCGGCGACGAGGTCCTTGATCGCCGACTCCTCGTCGGTAAGCAGGTTCGTTAGCGCGAGTGCGCGTCCGCGGATCGTCTTGAAGTACTCGGGCGGACGGACGCCGCCGCCCATGATCACGAAATGCGCTGGGGCGCCTTCGCGCACGAGGATCTCCGCGGCAGAGACGAGCTCCTGCCAGCCCTTCTGCCTCCGGACGAAGCCGGCGAAGCCGATCGCGACCTTGTCCTCTGGCAGGCCAAGTGCAGCCTTACCGCCGACGCCCGACGGCGAGGGTGGGCGCACCGAGTTGTGCACGATCTGGAGCGGCAGCCGGATCGGGAAGCGCGCGGCGACGTCGCGGTCGATCGCGATCGCGGCATCGCCGAAGGCGTCCATGAACGCGCCGATCATGCGCGAGCGGTGGTCGCGTCCCTCGCCGGCGAGCGCCGAGCGAAGGTGCCACACGACCTTTGCGCCGTGGTTGTGCGCCACCCACGCGGCCGCCAGGAGCGGCGAGTCGTTGAGGTGGACGAGCGGGAAGCGATGCTTGCGCATCAGCTCCGAGAGCTGGCGGATGTGCGGCTGCAGCGACGAGACCTCGCGGCTGAGGACGATCCAGCGCAGGCCTTCGTACGGCGAGTCCCAGGCATGCGCGAAGATGGAGACCTTGCCGGTGTGGACGATCGCGCCGGCGTCCGCGAACAGGTCTGCGGCCGGGCCCTCGGGACAGAACACGTGTGGTTCGAAGCGCGGATCGAGATGCTTGATGAGCTGGGCGAGCGACGACGGCGCGCCGCCGAGCTGCGGACGGTGGTGGACGTAGAGGATCGGAATTCGGTCCGGTGCGGGCAGGATCTGCTGGTAGATGGACTCGATCCGGCGCGCGTTGCGGGCCGGATCGAAGTTTTCCTCCGCGTGTGCGCGCGCTGTCCGACCGAGGGAACGGCGCCGGTCGGGATCCTGGAGCAGCTCCGCAACCGCCTCGGCGATCGACTCGACGCCGTAGTCGGAAACGAGCACGCCCGTTTCGCCCGGGACGACGACACCGCCGCCCGTTCGCGAACCGGACGCGACGACGGGGACGCCGCTCGCCGCAGCCTCGATCACCGGACGGCCGAGCTCGGGCCCCTGCGACGGCGCGACGACGACGTCGGAGGCCTGGTAGAGGTTCGTCGTATCCTGGGTGAACGGGATGAAACGGACGACGTCGTCGAGGCCGAGCTCGTGGACGAGGTCCTTCGCTTCCGACTCGTAGTCGCGCGTGAGGTCGACGAGCTGGAGCGAACGGCCGACGACGGTGCGGAAGAACTCCTGGCCGCGGACGGCGCCGCCGACGACGAGATAGCTCGCGTCGATTCCCCGCTCGCGCAGCCGCGCCGCAGCCTCGATGAACTCGTGGAAGCCCTTCGATGGATAGATGAAGCCGAAGAACGAGACGACCGGAAGGTCTAACGGCAGTCCGAGCGCCGCGCGCGCGACCGCACGGTCGCCGGGGCGGAAGCGCTGCAGGTCGACCGAGTTCGGCACGACCGTCGAGCCGACTGCGAAGACCTCGGCGACGTCGCGATTGATCGCGATCGACGTCGTCGACAGCTTCCGAATGGCGCGGCGGATGAGGCCGGACCGCGTGTCCTGCCCGCGATCGGGCAACGCCGAGCGCAGGTGCCACACCACCGGCAGACCCTCGCGGCGCGCGAGATACGCGGCCGGGATGAGCGGCGAGTCGTTGAAGTGCACGAGCTCAAAACGCTGGCTGCGCAAGGTCTTCCGAAACTGATGGACGTGGCTCGGCAGGCGGACGAGCTCGCGGCCGAACAGGAGCCAGCGGCGGCCGCGGTACGTCGACGCCCAGATATGGGTGAAGCCCGAGACGGCGCCGGTATGGACCACCGCGCCTGCCTCTCGGAACAGATCCGCCGCCGGGCCGGGTGGGCAGTACACGTGCGGCTCGAACTGCTCGCGGTCCAGCTCGCGGATCAGGTACGAGAGCGACTCCGGCGCGCCGCCGAGCTCCGAGCGGTGGTGGACGAAGAGAACGGGGATCGGCCGCCGTTGGTGCACGGATTGATGCTAGCCGTGGCCTCTGCGGGCTTACGTTTCCTTCACGACCGCCCACCTACGATTCGGGCGATGGCCCGGATCGGCTTCGACGGTCTGATGATCTCGCCACACGGGAAGGGACACGCGCGCTCGGAGAAGCATGCGCTCGAGGCGCTCGCAGCTCTGGGCGAGCACGAGCTCGTCGTCTTCACGCGGGAGCCGGTAGCGGTCGACGGAGTCGAGACGGTCGAGGTCGAGCCTCACCTGACGATCGACTGGGAGCTCCGTGGCATGCCGGCGGCGGCGAAGCGTCACCGCCTCGACGCCTTCGTCACTCTCAGCGAGCGGCTTCCGCTTTCCGGGAGCCTCCCGATCGTGGTGTGGCTTTTTGAGTCGCCCGTCCACCGAATCCGCGCGAACCGCCGGTCACATGCGCCGCTGTGGCACAGATCGAGCGACATGCTCACGACGCTGCTCTGGAAGCGGTCGCTGCGCCGAGCCGCGCACGTCGCCTTCGGCTCGCACACCACTGCGCGCGAGGTGCTAGCCGAGCTCCCGCTCCTCTCGACGAGCGTCGTACACCCTGGTGTGCCGCCCGGCTTCTCCCCAGGCGCTGACGAGAAGGACGACTTCGTGCTCCATCTCGGCTCGAACGATCCGCGCGACAACACCGCCGTGGCGGTCGAGGCCTGCCGGCAGGCCGGCGCGCGGCTCCTCGTCGCGGGCGGATGGAGCGGCGACGGCGCGGAGGCGCTCGGCCGCGTTTCTGACGTCGAGCTGGCCGATCTCTATCGCCGCGCGGCGTGCTTCCTCGATCCGACCAAGTACGAGGGCTTCGGCTATGGCGTGCTCGAGGCGATAGCGAGCGGTACGCCGGTCGTCGCGTCGAACACCACGTCGATTCCGGAAGTCGTCGGCGACGCAGGGCTTCTCGTCGACCCGCAAGACGTGGACGCTTTGGCACAGGCCGTCCGCCGCGTGCTCGACGAGCCGGAGCTCGCCGCAGTGTTTCGTGCGCGTGGGCTCGAGCGCGCGGCCGAGTTCACCTGGGATGCGACCGGTGCCGGTCTCGGCGCTGCGATCGCAACCGCTTTGCTTTCAGAACGAAGGTCGTCGGGTTGAACCAGCGTTCGTGCCGTTTCCGCCACCAACGCATCCGAGTGAGCAAACCGAGCGCACGACCGCGGAGCGAACGAGGTGCGCGGGACAGGTAGGGCAAAGCGCCGGTGCGTCGGTGGCTCCAGATCACTTGTCGGGGGTGATCGTGCGGGCTCCGCCAGCCGGCGTACTCGTCGAGGTCGGCGATCACCGGCTGGCCGACTCCGAGATAGAAGCGAATGTTCAGGACGGTCTGATCCCAGCGGAAATAGAGGCAATCCCGTGACGTCGGCGCGTCGGTGTGGTCGAGCCCTGCATTCCGGCCCGGAATATCGGCCGGTGAGAAACCGAGCGAGAACCCGTTGATTGCGTCTTCGTGTGCGCGGACAATGACGCGGTCGTAAAAGTCCGAGCCCGGGCGGAAGGCGAGGATGCCGGCAGCGATCGTCTCGCGCTCGGCCAGCTCGCGCGGAAAGTCGAATAGGTCGTAGTAGTCGGCCGGGATGCAGTCGCCGACGGGGTGACCCTGCGAGACGACGAAGTAGCCGAGCTCGTCGACCTGACGGAGCGCGGAGTCGAGCGAGCGGAGGACGGTGGTCCCGGCATCGAGCCAGAAGAGACGCTCGGCGTCGACGTGTGTCCATATCCACGTCTTCCACGTTCGGCCCTGTCGCCAGTGCGGGACAAAGGGGGGCACAGTTCCGATCGTCGTTCGGGGGATGTCCTCGAGGAGGCGGCGCTGCAGACCGTCGAGGCCGAGATCGAACACAACGATCTCGTCGAAGACGTCGGAGTTCGCTCGCACGGATCCGAGCAGGTTGACGAGCTGGAGGCCGTAGCGCGCGTCGGCTGCGGTGGCGAGGACCGAGCTCACGCGGGAATTCGCTCAGCTACCGCGGCCGCCACTGCATCCGCCCATGCGGCAGGCGTGAAGCGGGCGGCGATCTCCTTCGAGCGTTCGCCCGCCGCGCGCCGGAAGGGCTCGTCCTGTTCGAGGCGCAGGATCGCGTCGCGCAACGCCCCAGGATCATCGGGCGCAACGCGAAAGCCGTTGACGCCCTCCTCGATCAGCTCTTGCGCCGCACCCGGCGCTGTGGTGGAGACGAGCGGGAGGCCCGCGAGGGCTGCCTCGTTCAACACCATGCCCCACGGGTCCGAGCGCGAGGGAGCGACGGCGATGTCCGCATCGGCGTAGAGCCCGGGCAACGCATCGCGTTCGACGTTGCCGAGAAACGTGACGTTCGGCCCGGCGAGCCGCCGGAGCCGCGACTCTTCCGGCCCGGTTCCAGCGATCACGAGCTCGACCGGAAGACCGTCGATGGCCTCGAGCAGGACGTCGAGCCCTTTCTCGGGCGAGAGCCGTGCAACCGCCACGAGCCGGCAAATGCCGTTCTCGCGCGTGCGCTTCGCGGCTCCGAAGATCCCGGGATCGACCGCGTTCGGCGCGACAGTGATCCGGTCCGCGGTAACACCGAGACTCAAGAGGTACTCGCGCGCGGCCGCGCCGGGCACGATGAACGCGTCCACGCCCGGGAGGAGAACCCGCTTGAACAACTCGTGCCGGCCGCTCCTATTGTCTCGCCCCGTGCTCTCGGACCACACGATCGTCGGGATGCCTCGAATGTGGCACCACGCGAGCGCCTCCCAGTACGCCGGCTGGTTCCAACCTCCGAGAATCACGACGTCGGCATGGCGAAGGCGTCCGCCGACGCTGACGTTCAGCACGAACCAACGCGAGCGAAGCGTCACGGCAAGCCCGCGAATGACGCGCCAGTCGAACTTCAGCTCGTCGCGATGGAGCTTGTAGGGCCGGTCAGGATGGCGCTCGCGCAGGAAGACCACGCGCAGCGACACGCGATCCGCAAGAGCGTTGAACAGAGGAATCCGATACGGCGCCGGGATCTCCGTCAGGAGGGTGACGCGCGTCAGGCCCTGCGCTGCGCGGTCGCGTACAGGAACCACCCGAGATGCCGCAGCAGCTCCTCCTGAGCATGTTTCGGGACGAGCCGCGCGACGTGTTGCCGGACGCGCGACGGAAGCGGAATCGCCTCGCCGATCTGCCCCATCACCTGTGTGTCGATGTCGTCGAACCATGGTCTCAACGCCTCGGTGAGCCTGCGGCGCGTGTAGTGCCGAGCAATCACGCCGTCCGACCACCGATTGGCGAGCCCATCGGGGCTCTCCCGTAGTAGTCCGCCGCGCAGGACGCCGCGGTAGAGCACGTAGTTGACCCAGAAGGTGAGCGAGCGCCGATGGTAGACCATGAACGCGAGTCGGCCGCCCGGTCGCAGCACGCGCGCGATCTCGCCGATCACGCGGTCCGTGTCGGCCGAATGGTGGATGACGCCCCACGACCAAACGAAGTCGAAGGATTCGTCCGGGAACGGGAGCGACTCCGCATCCGCCTCGACCACGTCGGCTACGAGGCCTGCCAGCGCGAGTCGCCGTGTCGTCAGCTCCACCGCGGTCGGCGTCAGATCGACGGCCGAGACGTGCGCACCGGCCGCCGCCAGGAGGCGCGTGTGCACGCCGGTGCCGCACCCGATCTCGAGCACGTCCTTCCCCGCGAGCTCATCGAACGGGATGAGACCCGAGAAGGGCGGTGCTCCCGCAGGCTGCGCGAACCACGCCTCGGCGAGGAAACGCCGCTCGACCTCGGCCAGATGCTCAGGACTGCCGGACGCATACGGAATCTCGCCGCGCCAGTCGTAGGTCATCGGGTTGTCCGTCCACCAACGGCGGACGTCCGACTGAGTTTGCGCCGCGTTGGCCATGGATCGCCAGGATTCTACGCTGCCACGTTCATACATCCTCAAGACTCGTTCGTTCATCGCGGAGGCCGAGAACGACGTACGAACGCGTTCCCGGGCCGCCTCGCCGAGACGACGGGCACGGTCGGTGTCGTCGAGGACGTCCGCCAGCGCGAGGGTGAGCGCTTCGACGTCTCCGGGCGGCACGAGCAGGCCGGTCTCGCCGTCGAGCACGAGTTCCGGCGTCCCGCCGACCGCGGTCGCAACCACCGGCTTGCCTTGCGCCATCGCCTCCAGAACGACGAGCGGAAGCCCCTCCGCGTGCGAGGGAAGACAGAACACATCGCTGCCCGCGAGAAGCGCCGGCACGTCGTCGCGGTAGCCGGCGAAGACGACCCGGTCGGAGACGCCCAGCCGCTCCGCCTCTCGGCGGAGCTCGCCCTCGTAGGCGCCGCGGTGCTCGAGATCCTCGCCGACGAGCACTGCTGTCGCATCGAGATCTCGAAGCGCTCGCAGCAGCTCCTTCTGTCCCTTCACCTCCGCGAGTCGCGCAACTTCGAGGATCGTTGGCCCGGACGCGAGTCGGACCGGTGTTGCTCCTTCCTCGGGATCGATCCCGTTGTAGACCGTCGCGATCCGATCGGCTGGGTACCCCTGCCGCACGAGGCTCGCGCGGGTCGCCTCGGAGACCGCAACGATGCAGAAGCAGAGCCGGGCGGTCGCGTTGTCGAGCGCGATCTGCGCGCGCCGCCCGCGCCCGGCGCGGAACGTGTTCTCGATGTGCATGTGCGAAAGCACGTGCGCGCCGGCAAGTCGCCCCGCGATACGTGCGACCACGTTGATCGCAAAGTGGACGTGCGTGTGCACGATGTCGACGTCCGTCGCGCGAAACACGCGCGTGATTCGCGCGAGCGCACGGATATCGATTGCGCCTCGAATCGCGATAACGTCGGCCGGGAATCCCTCGCGTCGTACGAGGTCGAGAAACGGTCCATCCGTCGGCGACAGGAACCGAATGTCGTGGCCGGCAGCTTTCGCAGCCCGCGCGATCTGCAGCGCGACGAGCTGCCCTCCGGCTACATCTCCCGAAATGACCTGATGGACGATCCTCATTTCGGCTCCGTGCAGACCGCGACGAGCTCGCTCGCTCGCTCGATCCCCTCGCGCTCGATCACGATCCCGTCCAGCTCAACGCCCTCCGTCGGCGCGGTGCCGACAAGCGGCGCTGCGCGGCGAAGAAATGCGAGTCGCCGCCGGAGGCCCAGCACATCGAGGCGCTGCAGCACGCGATGCCTGCGCGTCTGCAACCGGCGCTGACCGAAGAGATCGACGGTTCCGAAGTGCTCCCACAAGAGCCTCGCGAAGTCCTCGCGTGAATACTCGACGCGGTGATGGGGATTGTCGGGTGCATTTGTCGTGCGAGGTGCGTTCGGGGTCGACACGACGAACGTTCCCGACGGGCTCAGGACGCGTCGCACTTCGCGGAGGAAGGCCTCAACGCCGACGAGGTGCTCGATCGTCTCGAACGAGACGACGACGTCGAATGCGGCATCGTCGAGCCGAAGCGAGGAGACGTCCATCGTCCGGAACTGGATGTTGTCGCCTCCGTAGCGGGAGCGCGCGTATGCGATCGCCGCCTCGTCGACATCCACGCCGACGACGCGCTGTGCGACGCGCGCGAGCTCGGCGCTCCCGTAGCCGACGCCGCACGCCGCGTCGAGGACGACCTTGCCTGCGCAGTACGGCACCGAGAACACATAGCGCTTTAGATGCAGCGCGACGATTCCAGCCGACTCCTCGTCGGGAACGATCCGTTCCGGATAGCTCATCTCTGGCACGGGTTGCCAGGTGCGGCGCACCAGGCCCACACGTCGAGCTCCTCGTGCTCGACGCGGCCGAGCGTCCGCGAGGTGACAAACGGGACGTCGAGCCGCGCGAGCATTCGGAGCTGCCCTTTGAGCGGCTCGATGGAAGGGGGGAGTCGTCCATTCAGAAAGGCGAGGTACCGGACGTCGTACATATGCATGCGCGCCACCGTGTCTCGCGTCTTTTGCTCGAAGTTGAACAGCGGGACGTCGAATACCGCGTACGGGCGGTTCAGCCAGTATGCGTCCCGGATTCCGATCAACACGCGTCCCTGCGCCGGCAGGTTCGTATCGAGCCAGTGAAAGGCGTCATAGGTGCCCGTCTGCTTCTGGACGAAGACCGCGGTGCTTTCCGTGCCGACGGCGCCCGGGCCGATGCGCCACGTGAAGAGGCCGGCGATCGCGAGGAACGGGAGGATGGTGATCACGGCGACTGCGCCGAGGTAGAGCCGTGCCCGGCGCCCGCGCTCCCAGAGCGCGATCGCTGCGATGCCCGTGAGCACGGCGGCGAAGGGAAGCACTGGCAGGAGGTAGCGCGTCACCTGATGCAGCGTTTCCCACCACACGACGAGGTAGGCGAGGATCCCAACGCCGAGAAGTCGGGCCGGTCGACCGCCGAGCACCACGCCGATCGGCGGGACCAGGAAGAGCGCCGGACTGAAGCTGTATCCGCGTTCGTACCGGTCGGTGTGCAGGACGAACTCGAGCGGGAAGAAGGGCAGTCGCCAGATTCCCGGCAAGCCGTACCCGACGAGGCTCTGGTTCAAGTCGTACCGTGCGCCGGCGTCGAGGTACTTGCCGCCGAAAATGCCGGCCGCGAAGGGGTACAGCGGATCTCCAGTGACGACCCAGTTGCGCACGTACCAGGGCAACGCGACGCAGGCTCCAGCCGCGAACAGCCCGAACGCGAGTGCTCGCCGGCGATGCACGAGCAGGACGGCGAGCAGCGCGAACACCGGGATGAACAAGAGCCCGTGATACTTCGTGCCGGCAGCGGCGCCGGCGGCGAGTCCGGCCCACAATGCGTCCTGCGCGTGGCCTGTGCGGTGCAGCGAGACGAGGTGCCACGCCGCCAGCGCCACGAATCCCGCTAGCACCAACTCGACGAACCCGCCCGTCGCTTCCCACACGAACATCCCCTGCACGACCCACACGAGTGCCGCGACGATCGCTGTGGGACGCCCGGCCAAGTCCCGGGCGAGGCCGTAGATGCAGCAGACGCTGAGGACGCCGAGGAGCGCGGTAACCACCATCGCGGCGCGGCCGTTCCACAGTGCCTGCCCGAGCGCCTGATGGAACTCGGTAGTGAAGGGTTGGAACGTGTTCCAGTCCCACCAGATCGGAAAGACATGACCGGCTTCGAGCCATTCCTTCGGCGCGCTCAGGTGATACGCGATCGCGTCGCCCGACGTCGGCGGGGCGGAGGCGAGGAAGACGTCGAGCGCGAGGAGGACGGCGATCGCCGCGAGCGGCCGGCGCATCCATCCGGCTCTGCGCCACGCGGTATGGGCGGCGCGAATCTCGCCGGGCAGGAATGGGATCGCGGCTGCAGTGCCGGCGAGCGCCACGGCGATGAGCACGGGGCGCCGGAACGCGTCGACGTACCCGAGCACGAAGATGAGCGTCGCGAGGAAGACGTAGCCGACGGTGAAGATCGTCAACCGCCGCCGCAGACCGTCCCCTATGACGAGCCAGCCGCCCGCGGTGAGGAGCCGTCCGCTGCCGTACGACGCCGCGATCACGGCCGTTGCAGCGAGAAACGGCACCGGGCGGCGAGTATAGCCCGGCCACCTGCTCCCACATGTCTAACCTGATGCGCCGATGCGGCGCCTGACACCCGACCTCGCCGTCCCGGTCCTGCTTGCCGTGACAGTCGTCGCGTTCGCGGCCGGCTCGAGCTCGGTCGCGGGCGTCGTCCATGCCGGCCGCGACGGGCGATGGGCCGCGCTCCTCGCGCTCTTCGTCTCAGCGGTTCTCGTCGGGTTCGTCCGGGGCCGCCGTCCGGTCACGCGTCTCCGTCCTTCCGTTGTCGTCGCGGCCCTCGTGTTCCTCGCAGTGGCCGTCGAGTCCGCGCTCTGGTCGGTTGATCCTCGCCTCACGATCGAGCGCGCCGCGACGCTTGCGCTCCTCTTCGCGACATCCGCGGCGCTCGCGGTGGGGTGCGCGGATCGGACCGACGCCGCTCGGCACATGCTTTGGGGCATCGTGGCGGGAGCGCTCGTCGTCACCGCGCTCGGCCTCGTCACGCTCGCGTTCGACCATGCCGCAGCAGTGCAGGCGGCGACGTTCGATGTTCCCGCCCGATATCGCGGGTTCGGCGAGAGTCCGGACACGGTCGCGCTTCTGCTCGCTCTGTGTCTTCCGATTGCCGTCTGGCTGGCATTCAATGCCCGCACGCGAAGAGAGCGGGCGTTCGCCTTCGTTGCCGCCGTCGCATTCGACGCGTCAATTGCGGCCTCGGGATCGCGCGGCGCGATCGCCGCCGGCTTCGTCGGCGTGTTCGTCGTCACCGCTCTTGCCCACGAACGCATCCGCGTGCGGGCGCTCGCCGGCGGGGTGGTCGCCGTGTTCCTCGTGGCGACGATCGCCGTTGCGCTCGCTTCGACTTCGAAGGGCAACGCCTCCGTGCCGAAGCGCGGCGCGCAGTCGGCTCCCGCTGGCATAAAAGCAAAGCCGGCATACCTGAACGTCGGGGTCGATTATCCGTTCGAGTTCGACATAGGTTTTCAAGGGCCCGGGGAGACGTCACCGACCCACCGCACGCTCTTCGGCCTCTCCGGACGCGGCGAGGCATGGCGTGGTGCGCTCGATCTCGCCGACGCTCGCTCCGTCCTCGGCTACGGCTTCGGGACCGAGGAGCGCGTGTTCATCAACCGGTACACGAACTTCGTCGGCGGCACGCCCGAAGACTCGTACATCGGCCTCTACCTCCAACTCGGCGCCGTCGGGCTCGCGGCCTTCCTTGCGCTCGCCGGCGCTCTGTCGTTCGGGGCGCTTCGCCGCCGTACGTCCCCGGAGGCGAGCGTGTCGCTAGGCGTCCTCGGGGCCGCGCTCGTCCTCGCGATCGTGCAGTCGTACATCTATTCGGTCGGCGACATCGGCACGGTTACGGTCTGGGTCTGTGCCTTCCTCGGCGCTGTGGCGGTCGGCCGGCGGGCGGCGACATGAGCACGGGCAATGTCGCGCGCAAGCCGCGCCTGCTCGTCCTCAACCAGTACTACTGGCCCGGTCTCGAGGCGACCGGCCATCTGCTCTCTGAGCTGCTCGCCGCTCTTTCGTCGGAGTTCGACATCTCGATCGTCACCGGGCGGATCGCAGTTCACGCGCCGCATGCGGAGCGCCTCGAGCACGATGGTGTCAGCATCATTCGCGTTCGCTCGACTGCGTACGACCGCACGCGACTCTTGGCTCGCTCCGTCAACTACCTCACGTACCTCGCCGAGTCGCTCCGCGTTGCGCTGCTCTCGCGGAGGCCGGACGTCGTCTTTTGCATGACCGACCCGCCTGTCATCGGCAACGTGGCCCTCGTCGTCGCCCGGCGTTTCCGCCGGCCGCTCGTCGTCGTCAGCCAAGACGTCTTCCCCGAGATCGCGGTCGAGCTGAAGCGGCTCGAGAATCCGCTGCTCGTCGGATTGCTGCGTCGTCTGATCGCCTCCTATCTCAAGAGTGCCGACCGTGTGGTCGCGATCGGCGAGACGATGCGCCAGCGGCTCGAGCAGAAGGGTGCACGCCCGGACCGCATCGTCGTCATCCCGAACTGGGTCGACACCACAGCGATCGTCCCGCAACCGCGTGAGAACGCGTGGGCGCGCGAGCACGACCTGGTCGACCGCTTCGTGGTGATGCATTCGGGCAACGTCGGCCACCCGCAGAACCTCGACGTGCTCATCCGGGCCGCGACGTTCCTGCGAGACCTCGACGACCTCGCGATCGTCATCGTCGGCGGCGGCGCGCGCCGCGCCGAGTTGATGGAGCTCGCCGAGCGGCTCGAGGTGGATGCAGTGCGTTTCCTCCACTACCAGCCGCGCGAGACCCTTTCGTCGTCGCTCTCGACGGCGCACGTTCACTACGTAGGCCTCGGTCGAGGCCTCTCCGGCTACGTCGTGCCGAGCCGGATGTACGGGATCCTCTCCGCGGGACGGCCGGTGCTCGTCGCCGCGGATGCCGACAGCGAGACCGCCTCGATCGTGACGTCGGTGGGGTGTGGCATCCTTGTTCCGCCGAACCGGCCGGAGCTCGTCGCCGAGACGATTCGGGCGGCGTACGACGGCCACCACGATCTCGAGGCGATGGGAAGGCGCGGCCGCGAATACGTCGTACGGGAGGCCGACCGCCACGTTGCCGTCGGTCGCTACCGGGAGCTCCTGCGTGAGATCGTGGCTTACTGACATGCGGCGGCCGCTGTTCGTCGTTGCCGTCATCGTCGTCGGGCTCGTCGCACTCGCGTTCGTCGGCCGGTGGGAGAAGCACCGGTGGGTTGATGCGCAGCTGCGGGGAATGGAGCGCGTCGTGCATCTCGTCGGCCCGCTCGACCAGCGGTCGCTCGTCGGCTTCCGCGTGCTTCCGCAATTCGACTGCCTCGTCTACGGGCGCGGCGCAGAGCTGCTGGCCCTCGAGCTCTGCGTCGACCGGGACGGTCATCTGATCGAGGCGATCGATCGCCGCGGCGGCGCGAGGATCTACTACGACCTCGAGTCCGATCCGGGAGCGGCGTCGATCCGCCTCGACCGGGGGGAAGTCAATCGCGTGCTGCGGAAGATGGGCGCCTAGCCGGTGGTCGCCGTCGTCGTCCTGTTCTGGGTCTCGCTTGCTGCGCTCGTCTGGACGCACGCGCTGTATCCGCTCGCGACGTGGGCGCTCGCGCTCGTTCGCGACCGGCCGGTCGCGAAGGCCGACGTGCTGCCGACGGTGACGATCGTCGTCGCCGCGCACAACGAAGAGCCGGTCATCGTGCGCCGTATCGAGAACCTCCGCGCGCTCGACTACCCGACCAACCTTGTCGAGATCGTTGTCACCTCCGACGCTTCGACGGATGCAACGGAGCAGTTGGCAGCCGACGCGGGCGCGCGCATCGTCGGCAATCCGCGCGGCGGGAAGGTGGCTGCGCAGAATCACGCGGTTCGCGAGCTCTCGAGCGACGTCGTCGCGTTCACCGACGCTAACTCGACGTGGGCGCCGGATGCGCTGCGGATGCTGGTGCGCGCCTTCGCCGACCCCGACGTTGCCTACGTGTGCGGCCGACTGAACGTCCTGGCCGACGACGGGCGCAATAAGGAGGGCCTGTATTGGCGCTACGAGCTCGGCGTGCGCGAGGCGGAGTCGCGGCTGGACTCCGTCACGGGCGGGAACGGATCGATCTATGCGGTGCGCCGCGCGGAGTACGTCGAAGTCGATCCGCGGTTCGGCCACGATCTGTCGCTTCCGTACCTGATGGTGCAGCGTGGGCGCCGCGCGGTGTACGAGCCCGACGCGCATGCATACGAGAAGGCGACGCCAACGACCGGGGACGAGTATCGCCGGAAGGTGCGCATGTTTGAGCATTGCTGGGCGATCGTCGTCGAGGGGAAGATGCTTCGCCGCCTGCGGCCGCTGTATTTCGTCGAGATCGTCTCGCACCGTCACCTGCGGTACGCCAGCGGCATCCTTCATCTCGTACTGCTGGGGACGTCCATCGCCCTGGTCCTTCACGGCACGATCTACGCGGTCGCCCTCGGGCTGCAGCTCGGCGTGCTCGCCGCGGCGCTAGTCGGCGTCGGCATTGCGCGCTACTACGTGCTCATCACGTGGGCGACGGTGCAGGCGCTCGTCAACTACGTGCGCCGCGGCGTGCCGAGCACGTGGGACGTCGCCGAGGGGACGCGGTGAACCGCGCGGCGGACATAGCGATCGCAGGGGCCGCCCTCACGGTCGCGACGCCCGTTCTGGCGCTCGCGGCGCTCGCGGTGAAGCTGACGAGCAGCGGGCCGGCGCTCTACCGGCAGATGCGCGTCGGCAAGAACGGCGACGACTTCGAGCTGCTGAAGCTCCGAACGATGGTCGTCGACGCCGAGACGCAGGGCGCAGGCTTCGCGATCGACCGGGGCGACCCACGCATCACTCCCGTCGGCCGCGTGCTCCGTCGGCTCTCGCTCGACGAGCTGCCGCAGCTCTGGAACGTCGTCCGCGGGGACATGAGCGTCATCGGCCCGCGGCCGACGCTGCGCTATCAGGTCGAGCGGTACACGCCGAGACAGATGCGCCGGCTCGAGGTGAAGCCCGGCATCACCGGCTGGGCGCAGGTGCACGGCCGCGCAACCCTGCCGTGGGCGGAGCGGATCGAGCTCGACGTCTGGTACGTCGAGCACCGCTCGCCGGCGCTCGACCTGAAGATCCTCGCGCTGACCCCGTTTGCGCTGTTCGGCGGAACGTACAAGGGCACGAGCGGCGGCTGGATCGATCAGCAGCCGCGTTCGTAGAACGTCTGCACGGCCAACTTCGCCGTCTCCGACGCCCACTCCTCAGGGAGCTCCGACCACGGCGCGGAAGTGCCGACGGTCCACAGGGAGCCGTGGAAGCACCGGCGGAAGAGCATCCGCGCGCGGGTCAGGTGGTAGGTAGACGTCACGACGACGATTCGATGCCAGCCGTACTTGCCGGCCAGCCGCGTCACCGTCTCGGCTTCGCCGCGCGTGCTGTAGGGGTTCGCCTCGAAGCAGAGCACTCGGAAGCGCGTCGGCCCGTCCTGCCCGCGGCAAAGTCGATGCGCCTTCGTCCACTTTGCATCGCGGAACGCGCTCGAGATCGCAAGGACGGGGGCGACGCCGCGCTGGACGAGCTTCAGCGCGGGATCGAGCCGCCCGTTCTCGCCGCCGGAAAGGACGACGACCACGTCGGCGTGCGCGGGCGGCGTCTGCGCCGCCTGTGGCCAGACGAAGAGAAGCGCGACGGCGACGAGCCAGAGGGCGACGAGCAGCACGACGGCTGTGAGGAGGCGGCGCACCGAGCTGCGACGGTACCTAGCCGAGCGCCGTGGCAGCTTCGCGTATGTGGTCGGCGTTTCGCGACCCGACGAGGACGACGGACTCCGGATACGCGAAGGCGGCGGCGCGGAGGAGCTCCCCGGCGGGCTCCGTCCTCCCGGCGATGACCGAGTGAACGATGAGCCTGGCGCCACGCGTGCCGACGACGCTTCCGGCGGCAACTTGAACGACGTCCGGTACACGCGATGCGAGGATTGCCTCCGTCTGCGAGGTGCCAGTTGCGATGCCGGTGAGGCGGAGCGTGCCTGCTGCCCGCAGGAGGTCGAGCGCGTCGAGCGCCGCGGGCGCGGCGCTCGCATCCACCTCGTGCAGGAGAACGACGTCGACCGAGTCGCGGCGCAGGCGGCGCAGGCTCCGCTCCACCTGTCGTCGGACGTCGGCGTGCGCGAAGCGACCGCCGGTGGCCGGGCGGCGCAGCGCGACGCCGAGGAGCCCGGGCGGGACGATCCCGACCTTCGTGGCGACGACGACGTCATCCTTGCCGCGCAGGAAGCGGCCGAGTGCCTCCTCCGCAGCGCCCGCGCCGTACAGCGGAGCGGTGTCGAACCAGCGGATGCCGCAGTCGTACGCCGTCTCGAGCAGGTGCACTCGCTCCCGTCGCGAGAGCGACCGGCCCAGCGAGGCTGTGCCGTAGCCGAGCGTCATCCGCACAGGTGGCGTCACGCCGCGCCTCGGCGTCCTCTGGGCGAACGCGCTACCTCCTCCAGGATGACGCAGGTCATGGCCTCGGATATAAACGCACGGACATGCATTCAGCCGTCATTCAAGTGAATGATGCACCGCCCAATCCGGAGAACGATCGCGCAGTGAGCTCGGATCACGCCGGCGTCGAGTCGTCCAGCCTCGAAGACGTCACCGTCGTCACTGTGAGGAAGAGCTTCTGGGCGTCGCCGGAGGCCGAGGTATTTCCTCACCGGGTGTACGCACGCGTCTTCTACGGGCACAGCACGAACCTTCTCAATTCGCTCGTGGCAGCAGGCCGTGGCTTGATCACGATCGCGCTCCGAAGGCCTCGTGTTGTCGTCCTCGGTTCCGTCGAGCGCACCGTCCCGTGGTTCATCCAGGCTCGTCGACTCGGGCTTCTGCGCCGAGCGCGGCTGATCGTCGTCAACCAGCTCCACCTGAGCGAAGAGCAGCTGCGTTACGTCGATCGCGTCATCGTCTACCAGCGATCCTGGATCGAACGCCAACCGCCGGCCGCGCGCGCGAAGGCGGTCTTCACGTACGACCCGGCCGACGGCAACTTCGTCGAAGTGCGGGAAGCGGTCACCGAGGTCGGCGACTATGTCTTCACGGGAGGAGGAACCGGCAGGGACATCCCATCGATCATCGAGGCGCTTCGGGGAACCGACGTGCCACTCGAGATAGTGACGTTCTCTCCGGAAACGCTCGGCTGGCGCGGTGAGCTACCGCCGAATTGCAGCGTGCACTGGCGGATGCCTGTGCGCTCGTTCCTCGAGCGGATGGCGCGCGCCAAGGTGGTTGTAGTCCCACTGCGCGATCCCGACTCGGACTTCGGTCAGATGATGGTCGCGCAAGCTCTGGCACTCGGAAAGCCCGTCGTTGCGACCCGTAGCCCGGGCATTGCCGACTACGTGGTGAACGGTCAAGAAGGCCTCCTCGTCGACGCAGGCGAGGTCGTCGGCTACCGGGACGCTATCCTGCGGCTCTTGCAAGACGACGAACTGCGGCACGCGTGCGAGAGACATGCGCTTGCACGTGCGGAAGACCTCACGTATCGCGTGTTTGCGAACAAACTTGTTTCCCTCTGCGAGGAGCTCCTAGCGTGAAACTCGATCCCGTCGAAACTGCTCTCGTCGATTACGACCTCGAGCGGTATCCGCTTGCCGACCTCGTCCGCGAGCAGCTCGGCGTCCCGCAGCTGGATGAGATCCATACGACCGCCGACTACCCTCTGCTGACGCGCGAGAACGACCAGAAGACGGTGTTCCACGAGCGCTTCTATTCGATCGGCGACGAGTTCTTCCGCGTTTATCATCGCCTGCTCGTCGACGTGGTGCAGCCACTCTTCGGCGAGAACCTGATCTACCAGCGGATCCCGACGTTCCGCGTCCACCTTCCCAACAACGTGGCGGTTGGAGAAATCCACCGCGACCGCGACTACTCCCACGGTCAGGGTGAGGTGAACCTGTGGCTTCCGTTCACGCGTGCGTGGGACTCGAACACGGTCTGGATCGAGTCGGCCGAAGGAAGCGGCGACCTGCGTCCCTACGCATGCGACGTTGGTCAGATCCTCATGTTCGACGGCGTCAACCTGCTCCACGGCAACGTTCGGAACGAGACCGACAAGACGCGAGTCAGCGTCGACTTCCGGGTAATTCGCGCGTCGCAGTACGTCGCTCGGCACGCCACGACCATCAACTCGAAGCTCGAATTCGCAGTCGGCGGCTACTTCGCCGATCTCGCGGCCACGACGTAGGACGGAAGGCTCTTTTGGCCTTCCCCTCGGCGCGATTCTCCGCTCAGCTCAGCTGTATAGCGACACGTAAATCGCCCTGGAGCCGGCGACCGGCCGAGGTCCCGTAGCCGAGCGTCATCGCGCCTCCAACTGATCCGCCAGCCGCAGCGCGAGCGCAACGATGGTGAGCGTCGGGTTGACGCAGCCTGCGCGAGGAAATGCGGCGGCGCCGCAGACGTACACGTCCGGCGAATGGTGCACGCGCAGGTCGTCGCCGACGACGTCGCCTATGCGCGCGCCGCCTGCGGGATGGAACGAGTCGAATGCGTGCTCGCTCCAGCGCTCGGCGTCGGCGAGCCACGGCTCGACCTCGAGGGACCCGGCGCCGGTCCGCCGCAGCTCTTCGTCGAGGACGGTGACGAAGGTTTCCACCGACGTTCGCTCGTCCTCACCGAGTCGCCATTCGACGCGAGCACGCGGAATGCCCAGTGGGTCGAGCTCATCGGAGAGCCCCAGCCTCGAGGCCGCATTCGGCCGCTGCTCGACGATCGCCAGGAAGCGCACCTCATCGGGCGGCGGGGCAGGCTCCCGACCACGGGTGAGACGCAGGGCGGCTGCGGCGAGGTCGGGCACACCGCGGATCGCGTAAGCGAGGTCGCGCGGGTCCGGCCTCCGCCGCGCTCGCAGCGCCTGCCGCAGCCGCAGCGCGGACTCGATGGCGGACGTCGGGCTGTAGCGAAAGACGATCGCGCCCATGCACCCGGGATCCGCTCCGGCAAGGAGGAGCTTCGGCGAATAGCGGAGTCGCCGCTGAAGCCGCATGCCGTACATCTCCTGCAGGACACGCGGCGGACCGACGACGCGCGCAGCATCGGCGAAGGCGTGGTCCTCGAACGTGCGTCCGGCGTCGCCCCCGCCGATGCCGGAAAGGAGCATGAGGCG
>Ga0208219_1000271_pt1 | contig 19322 bp, 16 predicted proteins | sample NGESurshal072012_7_FD_184469 | JGI IMG/M metagenome (GOLD analysis project Ga0208219, IMG submission 184469) | Arctic peat soil microbial communities from Barrow, Alaska - NGEE Surface sample 53-2 shallow-072012 (SPAdes) | ecosystem: Environmental > Terrestrial > Soil > Wetlands > Peat ... | reverse complement strand
TCGCGGCCATCGCGGCCGACGAGCCGGAAGCCGCGCTACTGGAGCTCGAGCCGGGCAGCCCGGTACTGCGGATCACCAGGACTACCTATGACGGGGCCAACTGCCCGGTCGAGTTCGCGCTGAGCACCATGCGTCCCGGGGCCCCGATCGAGACCATGATGGAACGCGCGTCGGTGCGACAACGCCGCGAGCGGGCACCGGACGGCCGGGTCGGCTGACCCCGTGCTGGCTGACCGGGCGCGGGCTGGCCGCTGCCAACTGGCCGGGCGCAGGCGGGCGGGTCCCAGGGCGGACGGCGGGAGCTAATAGGCGCCGGATCCGCCGAAGACGGCTGACCCGGTCTTCCACAGAATCTGAAGATCAAGCGCGAGCGACCAGTTCTCCACGTAGCGCAGATCGAGCCGGACCGCTTCCTCCCAGGCCAGGTCGGATCGCCCGCTGACCTGCCACAGGCCGGTGATGCCGGGCTTGACTACCAGCCGGCGCCGCATGTGGTCGCCATACCGGGCGGTCTCGTCCGGGAGCGCGGGCCTCGGCCCGACCAGTGACATGTCCCCGCGCAGCACGTTGAGCAGCTGGGGTAGCTCATCCAGCGACCAGCGGCGCAGCCACCCGCCGATGGGAGTGATCCGCGGATCCCGCCGTATCTTGAACAGCGCCCCGTCGGCCTCGTTGCTGGCCGCGAGCAATGCCTTCTGCTGTTCCGCATCGGCCACCATCGTCCGGAACTTGTAGAGCGTGAAACAGCGCCCGTCCCGGCCGACCCTGATCTGGCGGAACAGCACGGGCCCTGGCCCAGTGACCCGGATAGCCGCCGCGATGCCCGCGAACACGGGGGCCAGCAGGATCAGCGCCAGGGCGGCCGACACCTTGTCGAAGACGCCCTTGAGCACCTGCTTGCCGCCGGCCAGCTCCGCATGGTCCACGTGCAGCAAGGGCAGCCCGGCGACGGGCCGGATCGTCGTCCGCGGGCCGGCCACATCCAGCAGGGCCGGCGCGACGCAGAGGTCCGTCCCGGTCTTCTCCAGTTCCCACGCCAGCTCACGCAGGCGCCTTCCGTCCATCTCCGGGCAACTGAGTACCGCCACGGTGTCGGCGCCGAACTGCCGGACCGCCAACGGCACATGGCTGAGTTCACCTGCTACCGGGACGTTCGCGACTTCGCCGGCCACGGACAGGTCCGGGACGCAGGCAGCAACTACCGACAGGCCGTGGTAGCGGTCCCGGTGCAACGTGGTCACCAGGTCCGCCACGGCCGCTGCGTGACCGGCGGCGATCACCCGCCGCGTGCAGGCGCCGCGACTGCGGCTGCGGTGCAGGCGCTTGCGGAGCTGGTAGCGCACCAGAAGGTCCAACGCCGTCGCGGACGGCAGCGCCACGGCCAGGTAACCGCGGGCCAGGTTCAGCCGCGCCGTGTACGACGCGATGGCCACCCCGGCGGCCAGGCACATCGCGGCGTTGAGCACCTTGCGGAACTCATCGGATCCGAGCCCGATGAACCGCGGGTCATAACCACCCGCGAGCATCACGCTGCCCCACCACAAGGCCGGGAGAACGCCGGTGAAGGCCAGGTAGGCGAGAGGCAGATAGCCCTGGCTGACGAAGCGGATCTCGACCGCCAGCACGCCGGCGGTCAAGGCGCAGGCGCAGTCCGCGACAAGGAGTCGCCGCAGGTACGACCTCATCCAGGCCGCAGAGCCGCGAAAGCCCGCAGATACCGGGTTGGCCTGCGCCCCCGGATCCGGGTAAAGCACCCGATCCGCGAGGACCGCCGGCTCTGGGTGAACCAGCGGTTCCGCGTGAATCAGTGGCTCCGCGTGAACCACCTTCATGGGCTGCGTCCCGGCCGATACAAGCTCCCCGTTCACGCCCCCACCGCCCTGTCATGCACGATCAGCCCACTCCCCACCGATCCGCTGTCATCAGCAGCGGCGAACATCCACCCGGGTGAATTGCCGGTCACGGCGCACACCTGACCGGCACCCGTCCCCCGTTTAATCCGGATAAGCCTGGCCCGGACCGGCCCGCGCACGATACGCCGATTCAGATGCAAACCTGCGCCAGGCCACCCGGTAACGCTGCAGGTTTGCTATCCAGGCAGCGACAAGAATAGCGATTGACTGCAGCCAGGTAGCTATCTTTACCCAAAGACTTCCACGGCGAGTAACGCCGCGCCGACCCAGGTGGCCCCATCGTTCTGCACATTTACATAATCCATGGCTGTCTAGCCATCTAGCATTTAGTGATTGTCTAGAGGTGAGTGCATTATGGATCGCCAGCGCCGCGCATCATTGGCGGCTCCTCGCTGGACAACCATTTAATCGTCTAGATGTGTGGTGACCGGTGGCTCATGGGTGGAGGCGCCGTCCCGGCTGCTCTCGTCCCGCCGCCACGCCGAGTAATCATCGCGGGCTACAGCCCGCCGCGATCCCAGCCGGGCGTAGACCGCGACGGCCAGGAAGAGCGCCACCCGCAGGGGCCGGACCGGGCTGGTCAGGGAGATCGTCAGCAGATCGGATACCCGGGTGCGCGCGGACGACGGGGGAGCCTGCCAGGCCCGCTCGATCTGGGCCACCCCCTCCGCGGCGCGTACCCGGCGGCGCAGCAGGTCAGCCAGGGTACGAGGCGTGTGCACCACTACCTGCGCCCCCGGCACGATGCACCGTTCCGGCGGCGTGAACAGCAGCGACACGGCGAGATCATCTGCGAGGACCGGCGGCAGGCCGGCGAAGCGCTCATGCCCTTGCTCGCTCAGCGCGACTACGCCCCGGCCGAACAGCCCGACGCGGACCTCGGGGAGCCGGGCCCAGACGTCGTAGTACCAGCGGACCGTCCATGGCCGGCCGGCCAGGTCCAGCACCCGGTCCGGCGCGGCCGCGAGTATCCCTGGCTCATGCAGGGCCGCCGCGAGCTCCTGGAGATCACTGGCCCGCACTTCGACATCGGCATCGAGGTATACCCGCGGGAAGGCCCGTGCGGCCTGGTCGCCAACGGCCAGAGCTGCCTGCTTGGAAGCGACCGGGATAGACAGAACGCGGATTGCGGGCTGGAATGACGCCGCGATGTCGGCCGTATCATCCAGGCACCCGTTTGCCACCACAATTATGTCCAGATCGCCCCGCTGCGCTGCGGGCAGAAGCTGGCTGAGCAGGCGCCCGATAACGCGGCTCTCGTTGTGCGCCGGGACGATAACGCTAATCACAACACAGCAGTATGGACGGATGGCCAGGCCAGGTAGCGGTAATTCCGCGATGACCCGGGGCGTTTCCAGCGTCCCGCGGCCGGCCCGAGTACGCCGCCGGGTCATTCTCCCCATCCCCGCAAGGCGATCCGGGCCCGCCAGCACTCAGCCCGGCAGTCCGTGTGCGCCTCGCTTCCCAGCGCCTCAGCGAGGTCACTCAGTGCCCCCTTGGCCGGGGCCGGGTCGCCCATCGGCTGGCCCGCTGCCCGGGGCAGGGTGAGCGCCAGCTCCAGCTCGATCAGCTGAGGCTGCCCCCGTACCGCGAGGTGAGCCCGGACCGGGCAGTGCTCGGGCAGCATCCCGAGCAGCATCAGCTCGGCCACGTCGACCACGGCCGGCACGTCGCTGGCCGCCAGTTCCGTGCAGCTCGCGTCGATATCCGTGGTGAGCGACCCAGCGAGCAGCCATGCAGAGCGCTGGCGCAGCGCGCTGGCCAGACGGACCTCCGGCTGCATGAACGGCCAGTCGCCGTCGACCAGCCAGCGCAGCGCCCCGGCGGCCGCATCCAGCTGCCGCAGCACCGCGTCGAGCCGCGGCACCGGCCCGGCCGGCGCCGACCTGCGCATCATCCCTGCTTCGAGGGTGCCGGCGGTGAGTTCCTGAATGGGGCCGTCGTGAAGGAAGCCGACCAGCTCACGCCGTTCCCGGGCGCGAAGCCGGCGGGTCAGGGCCAGCAGGTGCCTGATCTGGGCCGGGGTGGGTGGCTGACGGTCCCGGGACGATCCCGGTTGCGGCCCGGCCCCGGGTACCGCCGCCGGTTGCGCGGACCGAGGCGGCCGGAGATCCGGTGGCGCTGGTTCTGGTGAAGCTGGCCCGGGCCCGGGTGGGCCTGACAAAGACGGATCTGGCTGGGGCGGGGCTGGCTGCGGCAGGGTATGTACGGCGTCGAGCAGGTCAGCGGCCCGGAACGGCTTAGCCAGGAAGGCGAGGCCAGCGGGGCCAGCGGGGCCAGCGTCGGCCGGGCCGCCGGTGATCACCAGGCACCGGCGGGCCGCGGCCGGGTCCGCCGACCGCAACTCTTCGACCAGGTCGATGCCGTGCTCCAACCCCAGATGGGCATCCACCAGGATCGCGGAATACCCGGCTGGGTCCAGGCTGCGCGCTTCCGCGAGCGTGGCGGCCACATCGACCTGGTATCCGTCGGCGCTAAGCACTCGCCGGATCAGGGTCCTCATCTCGGCCACGTCGTCGACGACCAGAACTCGTTTGGTCACCTGATTCCCGCCACTCTGTCAGGTCTTGCCGACCGTCCGCTGGGGGGACCGCATACGCGCACCTACCTTACGAATAGTAGCAGTATAGTAGCTGAAAGTAACATTACTGGCAGGCGATCGTGGATGCGCCGACCTTGGCCCTCACCCATCACGAGCAGTGCCTGGAAGGGAACCACAGGATGAACGACACCAGCCCGCGGCAGGACGGTACGGACCAGCCGGTGATCACGGTGTTCCTCCTGGACGACCACGAGGTGGTCCGGCGGGGCCTGCGGGATCTGCTGGCCGAGGAACCGGACATCGACGTGGTCGGCGAGGCCGGGACGGTGGCCTCCGCGCTGGCCCGGATGCCGGCCCTGCGCCCGAAGGTGGCCGTGCTCGACGTCCGACTGCCCGACGGTGACGGGGTCTCGGTGTGCCGGGAGATCCATTCCTCTCTCCCCGGGACCGCCTGCCTGATGCTCACGTCATACGGCGATGACCAGGCACTCTTTGGTGCGATCATGGCAGGCGCAGCGGGTTACGTGCTGAAGCAGACGGCCGGCTCTGATCTGGTCAGCGCAGTCCGCACGGTGGCCTCCGGGGGGTCCATGCTGGACGCCGGGATGGTTCAGCGGGTGATCGGGAGCCTGCGCGAGCAGCCCGCGGCGGACCCGTTGTCGGTCCTGTCTGACCAGGAGAAGAAAGTCCTGGAGCTCATCGGGGAAGGGCTCACCAACCGGCAGATCGCAGAACGCATGTTCCTGGCCGAAAAGACGATAAAGAATTACGTGTCATCCCTTCTCACCAAGCTGGGCATGCAACGGCGCACACAGGCTGCCGCGTTCTCCGCCCGGCTGAGCGCAAATCAGGACTCATAGCAGCAGATACCAGCTTTAATAACTCCTGATTCCAGCCTGGGTGCTACGCCCCTTTATGCAATGAATTAATCTTCCGGGTGCTTCAAGAATTAGCGATCAAGCCACTTCCGAATTGGCTACGGTGTCTGCTCGGTGCCGCGCTAAATCTGTCGGCGGCACAGAACGGGCTTCGGCGTTCTGTTGATTCTCGGAGGACCTTGTGTCATACCGCAAGGCCGATTCACGGCTTGCGCTCTCGCAGCCCGCCCTGCGGGCCGCGGCCCGCGGGGCGGGACTCGTCCGCGGCACCGGCCGCCCTGTTGCGGGCCTGCTGCGCGCCCGGCTCCGCGGACTGGTCTCGCGGTACGACAAGCTTCGTCCGGCGCCACAGGTGGACACCTGGTCCGCACCTCTGATCGGTACCGGATCCGGCCCGTCTGGGGCGCGCGCTGCCCTCGACAGCCCATTTCCGCCCGCCGGCCCTGGACCGGCCGGGCCTGCGGCCGCTATCGGGCCAGGCCCGCGTGGCGATCGCGATCTGCCCGGGCCGCGGTGCATGATCGTCACCAGCATGCTGAATACGGGCGGACTGCAGGAGGTCGCGGCGGTCCTGGCCCGCCGCCTCCCTGAGTTCGGGTTGCGCACAGCGGTACTGGACGTACGGCCGGACCCGTCCAGGGACGGGCGGCCCAGCGGGTATCTGGGGCAGGTGCTCCACTCGGGCGGCACGGAGGTTCACGAGACGGATGAGGCGGGCGCATCGGCCTGGATAGAGCGCTGGCGCCCCGATGTGCTGGCCGCCCACGGCGCGCTGCCCGGTTCCGTCCTGGCCACAGCCAACGTCCTCGGCGTCCCCTACGTGGACACACTGCACGGCATGCACGACCTGTTCGACGCGGACTGGCGGGCCGAGGCGTCTCGCGCGGCCCGAGTCTCCGCGATCATCTCGGTCAGCGAGCTAGTCCGGCAGCAGTATCTGGCCGGAAACCCGGGCTTCCCCCCGGCGCGGATCGTCACCATCCCCAATGGGGTGGACGAAGAGCGACGCCGTGGCGTGGACCGGGCTACGGCCCGGCACCGGCTGGGGCTGCGCGATGAGTACGTATTCGTCTCGCTGTCCCGGCACTGCCTGCAGAAGAACACTTACGGCCTGCTCGCGGCCTTCGGCGAGATGGCCCGGCACCGTCCAGAGGTCCACCTGGTGGTAGCCGGGAAGCTGAGCGATGCGCGTTACGGCCGCCAGGTCCTGCGGCTCCGGGAGAGCCTGCCTTGCCGCGACCGCATTCACCTGCGGGACCACCTGGCGGCCCCGGCCCGGCTGCTCGCCGCGGCTGACGGCTTCGTCCTCGACTCGTTCTTTGAGGGCTGGCCGCTGGCCTCCATGGAAGCGCTGCACGCCGGCCTGCCCGTGGTACTCAGCGACATGGGTGGCGCCCGCGAGCAGGTGGGCGACGATCCGTCACGGGGGTATCTCGTGGCCAATCCCCTCGGCGATCCGCTACGGGTGAATTGGGAATCGATGAGAATAGCTCGCTATCGCCCGCAGTCCAACCAGGATGAGCTGGTAACCGCACTGGAGAAGCTGGTCGCCGGACGCCACGCCTATCTGCGTGACCGGGCCCAGCTGGCCGCGGAATCGGCAGCCCGCTTCCGCGGCGAGACCTGCGTGGCCCGCCATGCCGCCGTCCTGCAGGCCGTGACCAGCGGAGCGGAACTGCCCCCGCTGCTGGGCGTCCACGCCGCCTGACCAACCCATTCCCAGCCTCCGCCTAGGGCAGCCGCTGCCCATCGGCTGATTCCGGCGTGCCCCGGCCCGCCGGTTCCGGCGTGCCCGGCGGCCGGCGCAGGCCGACCAGGCCGGGGCCGAAGGTCCCGGGTCTTACGGCCCCTGGCATAGAGCCGCCTGGCCGCCGGAATGCCTTTCCTGATAGGCACATAAGACCAGAACATTACCCAACCATAATAGGGATACCGCCTCTACGGGAAACCCTCAAAAAACCGCATTGTGGTCTCAGACGACGAAACACGAATTCTTCGGGAGACCACAATGAGCACCACCACCACCACCGCCACCCGCCGCACCGGCCGCAGCACGGCCCGGGCCATCCTCGCCGCCGCCGCCACCACCGCCCTGGCCGGCACCGCCCTCGCCACCTTCATGGCGGCCGGCCCGGCCGGCGCCGCCACCACCAGCACCGGCATCACCCCCGGATTCCCCACCAGCACCAACACCGGCGTCCCCGCCGGCACCCCCATGAAAACCGTCCCCAGCCAGGTCTCCAGCGGCCCCGGATGGGCCTGGAACACCTCCGGCGGCTACCTCGAAGTCTCCGGCAACGGCGCCAACCTCACCGGCCTCAAAGTCAACGGCAACATCGACGTCTCAGCTGACAACGTCACCATCAGCCACGTCAAGATCAACGCCGGCGGCGACGGATCCATGGGCATCAGCCTGCGCCACACCAGCGGCGTCACCATCGAAAACTCCAACATCAACGGCCTCAACACCGGCGCCGGCCGCCTCATGGTCGGCATCAAGGACATCTACGGCGACGCCACCGCCACCACCGTCGAAAACAACAACATCACCAAAACCTCCACCGACGTCCAGATCTACGCCGGCACCATCGAGAACAACTACATGGCCCAGCACGGCATGACCACCGGCGACCACATCAACGGCGTCACCACCAACGGCGACGACCAGCCCCTGCTCATCCAGCACAACACCATCCTCAACAACTACATCCAGACCGACGCCGTCGGCCTGTTCCAGGACTTCTCCGACGTCTCCAACGTCACCATCAACAACAACTTCCTGGCCGGCGGCGGCTACACCATCTACGGCGGCACCGGCGCCGACGGCCCCACCTCCGGCATCGTGATCACCAACAACACCATCTCCACCATGTACTACCCCCACGGCGGCTACTACGGCCCCGCCACCGCCTTCAACCCAGCCGGCACCGGCAACGTATGGTCCGGCAACACCTACACCAACGGCCAGGCCATCCCCGCCCCCTAACCCACCCCACCACCACCCGATGCCACCCGCCCCCACAGCGGGTGGCACCACCATGTCCGGCCCGGAAACCGGCCGCTCACGGCCAACCCGTACCCGTGGCTGTAACTCCGAGTAGGGTGACGATTACACCTACTCTTGACGCCAGTCGGCGATCCACGAGCGCATGCGAGGTCACGCTGAGAGCCCGCACGGCAGTCCCGGTTCTGGCTGTGTCCCTGGTCGCCGCCGCGCTCCTGATCATCGCGTTCGCCCGCCCGGGGATGATGCGGCATGAAGCGTCTCCCCGGACTGCGTCCGGGGACCAGGCTGGGCGCCCGCTCACGGACTGCGCGCGGAGCCCGCACCAGTGCGGCTTCCCGGACGGCACGAACACGGGTGTCCCGGCCGGGGCCACGCTGAGGAAGGTGCCCGGGCAGGTCTCGCGCGGACCGGGCTGGTATTACGACCACCGCGGGTTCGTGGCCGTGGTCGGCACTGGTGCGGTGCTCAGCGGCCTGTCCATACTCTGCGGCGTCAGCGTGACCGCGTCCCACGTGACCATCAGGGATGTGAAGATCGTCACCGGCGGGCAGAGCTCGATGGGTGTTGCCCTGCGGCATGTCCACGACGTGACGATCGAGCATTCGACGATCGCGGGCACGAACACCGGCTCCGGGCGCCTCATGGTGGGAGTCAAGGACGTCTACGGAGACGACACGGGCACCAGGATCCTGGACAACGACATCTTCCAGGCGAGCACCGGCGTGCAGATCTACCAGGGACTCATCCAGGGGAACTACATCCACCACCTGGGGATGATCCCGGGCGATCACGTCAACGGGGTGACCACCAACGGGGACATCCGGCCACTGGCCATCCGGCACAACACCATCTTCGTTTCCTATGCCCAGACCGACGCGATCGGGTTGTTCCAGGACTTCGGGGTGGTGGCGAACGTAACCATCGACGACAACCTGCTCGCCGGGGGCGGCTACTCCTTCTATGGCGGGGAAGGCAGCAAGGGCCGGCCATCACACATCGTGGTGACGGGAAACCGGATCAGCACCAGGTTCTTCAGGCATGGCGGCTACTGGGGGCCCGCGGTGGATTTCGATGTGCGCGCCCCGGGTGAGGCGTGGTCAGGCAACGTCTGGGACCGCACGGGCCGCCCCGTTCCGGCGCCGTGACTGCCGGAGCCCGCTTGCTGCGCCAGGACCGCCGCATAAATCGGCTCCACCTGCCGGGCCTTGGCCTCCCAGAGGCCGATCTCCCGCGCCCGCCGCCGCGCACCCTCGCCCAGCGCCAGGCGGGCCGCCGGGTCGCGCACCAGCCGGCTCAGGGCCGAGGCCAGGTCCTGTGCGTACTGGCCCGGTGAGTCCGGGTGCACCCGGATGCCGCAGGTGCCATCCACCGCGGTCCCGGGGCCGCCCCGGTCGCTGACCACCAGGGGCAGGCTATGGCCCATTGCCTCGAAGGTCACGCTCCCGCCCGGCTCCCGGTAACTGGGGAAAACGAACACATCCGCAGCCCGGTAGAAGTCGTCGACCCGCTCCCGCGGCACCCAGCCGTGGAAGCGGACGCGCTGGCCGAGCCCCAGCTGCCGGGCGAGGGCCTCACACGCGCCGCGGTCGTACCCATCACCCACGACGTCCAGGTACACGGGGAGCCCGGGCAGCATGCCGACCGCACGGATCGCGTCCCGGGCGCCTTTGGTCCGGACCAGCCGGCCCACGTAGAGCAGCCGGACCTGACCCTGCCGCCCGGCCCGGTCCACCGGTTCCGGCAGCGTCACCAGGCCGGTGTCGCTCATGACCTCGAACCTGCGAAGGCCTGTTCCCGCCAGGTGATCGCCGACATACGGGGCGATCCCGAGCACGCAGCCCGCCTGCCGGTACGTCCTGCGCAGCAGCGGATCGTGCCGCAGGCGCAATCCATCGAGACCCCGCAGGCCCACGTACCACGGATTGGTCCCCTCTTCACCAGTGAAGGCGGGCGGAGAACTCAGGCTCCCGCCGACCGGCCCGAGCACGAAAGGGATACCCAGCCCGGCTACAGGCGAAGGGTAGCGGACCGCAACCGGAACGGGCTGATGCGCGAGGTCAAAACGCTCGCCGCGGGCGAGAGCGGCACGGATCCAGCGCCGGGCCCGGGCGTAGAAAACCACATAAGCGGGCTTGAGCATGCTGTTCAGGCGTTCGGCCCGGCCGACACCCGGCGGTTCAGCCCATTCGATGACACGAACGGCAGGGAGCTGGACAGATAGCGGGGTGGCGCCCTTTTTGTGATAAGTCAGCACCGTCACGTCATGGCGGGCAGAGAGCTGGCGCACCCATTGATACCCGACAAAGGCTTCACCCACGTCTTGCGCGTCACAGGTGGGCGCAATAAGAAGCAGCTTATGCACCCGTCCCACACTAGCCGGGCTTACCTGGCAGATCAGCAGGACGCAAAAATGACGCAGCCTTTATGATTCACGCATGGGCCCGGATCTCGATATCGTAATTGTCGCGTATAACAGTATCGGCGTAATTGGCGACCTGCTGGATTCCATCCCCGCGGCAGCCGGCGACCTCACGTACGATCTCGTCGTGGTGGATAACGGATCGACCGACGGCACCCCCGAGTTCCTGGGCGGCCGGGACGACTGCCGTGTCGTTTATTCCACGAATACGGGCTATGCAGGGGGAATTAACCGCGGCGTGCGGGCCGCGGAGCCAGCCGAGGCCATACTCATCCTGAACCCCGATGTGCGGCTGCAGGAAAAGTCACTCCCGCCACTCGCCGCGGCACTGGAGGATCCCGAGGTGGGCATCGTTGCGCCCCAGGTCCGTTCCCCGTCAGGGTCCGTGGCCCGGTCGCTCCGGCGCGAGCCAAGCCCGGCCCGCGCACTCGGCCTGAACTGGACCGGATTGCCCTTCTTCTCCGAGTACCTCACCCGCCTCCAGGACTACGAGGCGCCCCGGACGGTGGACTGGGCGCTTGGTGCCGTGCTCCTCATGTCCCGGAAGTGCTTCGACGCCATCGGCGGATGGGATGAGTCCTTCTTCCTCTACTCCGAGGAGACCGACGCCTGCCTGCGCGCACGGGACCTGGGCCTGCTCACCCGGTATGAGCCGCGTTCGGCGGTCATCCACATCGGGGGCGCCTCGGGCCGTAACCGGAGCACCCACGCGATGCTGATCGTCAACCGTGTCCGCCTGTACCGCCGCCGGCATGGCACCCGGGTCGCCTGGTGCTATTTCGGGCTGACGGTCATCAGCGAGATCTCGTGGCTGCTCCGCGGCCACCGCCAGTCCGGTTACGCCGTGCTGGCCCTGCTGATGCCATCACGCCGGCCGTCCGAGATGGGATGCAGCGACCATATCCTGCCGCGATGAAAGCAGCTGGGGCCTGCTTACGTATCAACCGGCACATATCGCGGAGCGCGCCGGCTCACTTTCTGCTTCCCGATAAAGTGAGCTGGTGGCAAGAGTCTGGTCAGATACGGCGATCCTGGATCTTGATTCTTTTCATAACGAAGACCGGCCGGCCCGGGCGACTAGGGCTATCACGCTTCTGACTGCCTATGTTCTATTACTGACTTTTATCCCGTCGCCCCTGGTCCTGGGCGCGCTGGGCGGGGCGGGAAGCCCGGCCACATTGTTCGCATTCACCCTGCTGGGCTGGTATGTGATGCTCTGGCTGCATCCCAGGTTCGCACTGTACCGCGGCCGCCAGCCAGCCCGTCTTGTCGCCGCTTTCTTCGCATTCGTGTACATCGCCGCGTATGTCTCGTCTAATCGCCATACGCTGGACAGTACCGCCCAGAACGGAGCCGACCGGGGCATGATTTTCGTGACCGGCTGGCTCGCCGTGATGCTGCTGGCCGCGGACGGCATCGAGACCTGGGATCAGCTGCAGGTGCTGCTGCGCCGGCTGGTCACCTGCATTTCTGTTATCGCAGCCATAGGAATAACCCAGTTCGCCACCGGATTCAACCTGGCCACCTTCGTCGTTATCCCCGGGCTGACCAGGCAGATCGCGTTTGTGGACCTGCTGACCAGGGACGGCATCAACCGGCCGTCCGCGACCACCGCGCATCCCCTGGAGTTCGCGGCCGTCCTGGGGCTGGCCTTGCCGCTGGCACTGCATCAGGCCCGGTTCGCCAGGCCCGGCACCCGGTTCCGGCGCTGGCTGCAGGTGGCCCTGATCGCCACCGCACTTCCGCTCACGGTCTCCCGCTCCGTGGTGCTGGGGCTGGTGATCATCGCCTGCGTGCTGATGCCGACCTGGCCAGCCCGCCAACTCCGGATTGCCTACCCGGCGCTCGCGGGAGGGCTGATTACGCTCTGGGTGGTCGAACCTCGCCTGATCCGCCTGATCTACCAGTTGTTTTCGCAAACAGGCTCTGAATCCAGCAGCGTGTCCCGCCTGGACGCGTACTCCGCGGCCGGGCCGTTCATCGCCCAGCATCCCTGGCTGGGACAGGGATTCGGGACCTTCCTGCCCCAGACGTACTTCTTCGTCGACGACCAGTACCTGACGACACTGATCGAGACCGGCGTGCTGGGCTTGATCGCCGTCCTGATGCTGTTCCTCGTCGGCTGGTGCCTGGCCCGGAGCACCCGCCGGATCTGCGTGGACCAGCAGACTCGTGACCTCCTGCAGTGCCTCGCCGTGTCAGCCCTGTGCACCGCGCTGTCATTCTCCACGTTCGACGCGCTCGGCTACTCGACTATCTCAGGTCTGACTTTTCTGCTTATCGGCTGCGCCGCGGCGGCGTGGCGGCTGGCCAGGACGGGTGCCCTGATCGAGCCTTGCTGGTGGACGACGGATGACTGGAGACGCTGAGCGCCAGGGGGCCGTGACCGGGCCCTTACCTCCGGGGCAGCAGGTCACCGGAGAGCGCCCAGGTGTCCTCGTTACCCCTGGGATGCCCGGTTCCGCCGGTCATCTGGCGGCTGACCTGCGCGTCGATGATCCAGGGCACGCCGAAGGCGATGACCAGTCCCAGTCCCGCCACGATCGCCAGCGAGCGCACCGTATGAGTGATGTTCACCGTGGCGCTCGCCGCCGGCGACAACACGGTCACCTGGATCCGGTTATCCGCGCGGACGCCGGCTTGCAAGCCGGCCAGGGTACTGCGCAGCGCCCTGATGACCCCGTTCAGGGTGTGCTCCACGTTGGCCGCCCCGCCGCCGGTGACGGCGACGAGCAGCACCGAGCCGACGACCGAGGTGGAGTACGTCGGCATCTCGACGGTGTACGACCCGGTGAAGCCGCGGGCGGCGAGAGAGTTCGCCGTCTGCGGATCCATGACCTGGCGGCTGACAGCATCAGCGGTAAGGGTGAGCGATGAGCTGAAATTCAGGTATGGATTCCCGCCAGTTCCCCCCGATTGGGACCGAGAGGCGAGCAGGACGACTGACGCGTTCGCCTGATATGTTCGGGGCAACAATGCACTCGCTATCCCGACACCGATCCCGGCCACCACCAGAAGCGTTACCGTAAGAATCCAACGGCCTCGCCAGATACCATCAGAATTCGCTGACCCCATGTCCCCTGCCCCTAGTTTGAGCTGCGCCGACGGCCCCAAACTAAAGCTACCGCCAAGTTCACTAGATGTCAGTTCTCAAGCATACGGGCTGCCCTGAGCCGGACGGGTTACACTTGCACATCAGCAGGGCCCGGCCAGTCCTTTTTTTGACAGTAAGCGGCGCGGGTTTTGTCCGGTCCCGTGGTTATTTGAAATACCGGATTACAACATCCAGTAATAAGTCTCATCGGTACCGCGCGGACGATATGAGTTATCTATACGTCTGCCTGGGCCTGGGCCGGCGGCTAGGCGAGCTCGCGGAGGTCCTCTTGCGAGGTGCGAAGTGAGGTATCTGGGTGCCACGGCGGCGAAGTGCCTGACCGCCATCACCGTGCTGGCGGTGCTGACCCTCGCAGCCGGCGCGGTTTACGACGTCAGGACCACCCCGCCCCCGTATGCCGACGAAGCCACGGTGATCTTCACGGCGGCACACCGGCTGGCCCAATCGGTGGGGGTACCGAATTTCGACCAGTCGCTCATCACCACCGAGGTCATACTGGCCCAGACCATGACCCGGCACGTCCGCACCCCAGCCGGCACGACAGAACTCCAGGCTCTCCCCTGCAACACCTCCGACCTCGAATACCCGGACTACGCCGAGCAATGCGCCACGCTGACCACTACCGCGCCGGGCGAGGCGGCCGCCCGCCAGGCGTTCTCACTGGCCTACCGGCTGCTGCGTGCCCGTCTGGCGAAGCTGCAGGCCGCGTCAGCAGTGGTGCCCCGCAACCGCATCAAGACCTACCTCGTGGGCATCAGCGGCCCACTCCCGCAGCAGGGATCGAAAGCCCGGGTACTCGCCGGCCTGGCCCTGCTGACCCTCATCGGGGTACTGACCGTTTCCCGGTTCGCCGCGCGTCATGGTGGCGGGACCTGGCGGTTCCGGCGCCGGCGAAGCGGGCACCGGGGTTCCCGGCGGCCGGCTACGACCCGCAGATGGCGCCAGAGAGAAGTCAGCTAGATGATGCGGCCACCAGGCCCTCAGCCTCGCCTGGGCTGGCCCCCCTGAATCGCCGCCGCAAGGTGGCCAGAACACTCCGCATGCGCAGCAGGAGCAGGCCGATGACCAGGAGACCGGCCAGCGCCCCGCAGGGCAGGGCCAGCCAGGCACTGGGCGCCACCGCGGCAGCCCCGGCTGCGGCGGCGCCGGCGGCAGCGGCCCCCAGCAGGGGAAGGCCCAGCCGTATCGCCAGCGACCGGCCCCTCAGGCCCGCCCGGTGCAGCGAGACGAGATACCACGGAAGCGGCAGGACCACCGCTACGGCCAGCTCGGCGAACGCAACGCCGGCGACCCCCTGCATCCTGGCCCCCGCGATCAGGCTCGGTACCAGGGCTACCAGCCAGGCGGTCTGCAGGGCGATGAGCATCCGCGACCGGCCCAGCACCGCGAAGTAGTCCAGGGTGAGCTGGAAGAAGATCTGCAGGGCAGCGAGCAGAGCGAGCCAGATCAGCGGCTGGTGCGCGGGAAGCCAGTGGATGCCGTAGACGATCCTGATGAGTGGCGCCGCGGAACCGGACTCGACCAGGCATACCGGCACCGTGACCGCACTGACCAGGGCGAGCATGGTCTCGAAGCTGGTCCGCATGGCGGAAGGGTCGTGCTGGAGCCGGGCGAGCGCGGCCGGGGCCACCTGGCTGATCGGTTCCGAGAACGCCGCCGAGGGCCAGCTGGACAGATTCGCGGCCAGCACGAAGAAGCCCAGGGCCGTGACACCCAGCATGCGGCCGACCACCAGCTGGTCCACGTTGGCGATCGCGAAAGCGATAACCCCGGTCCCAGCCAGCGGCAGGCCAAACCGGAGCAGCGCCCGGGCTTCGCGGCGGTTGAAGCCGAACCGCAACGGCTCGGGCGACAAGTGGACCAGCAGGCCCACCGCGGCCAGGCAGCCCACCACCCGGCCGATGGCCAGGCTCATCGCGCCGAGTCCGCCCAGGGCCAGGGCCAGGGTCAGGAGCATGCCCAGCCAGACGTTCACCTGGTCAGCCACGGTCCGGTGATCTGCGCGGAAGTTCCGCTGCAGCAACCCGATGGGCGCGGTGGCGAAGCCATCGATCAGGATGACGAGGGAAAGAACCCGGACGACCTCCGTCGCCGCAGGCGCGCCCATCGCGGCGGAGTATCCGGGGGCACCGAAATAGCACGCTACGTAGAGCACCCCACTGGTGATCACTGAGATCGTGGTGACGGTCGGCGCTATCTCCCGCGGATCACCGGGCCAGCGCACGATGGCGAGACTTACGCCCAGATCATTCACGTTGGTCATGATGGTCAGGGCGACCGACGCGACCGCGAAGGTCCCGAATTCGTGCGGGCCCAGCAGCCGCGCGAGCACGATTCCGACGGCGACCGAGCCTAGCTTGGCCATGAGCGTATTGCTGAAGCTCCAGCCGAGCGCCCCGCCAGCCTGAGCGCCCAGACTGCGCCCGGACGAGGCCTCTTGCCGCAGGCCACGCCGGGTGCGGGCCCGACGGTCACGGGTGGGCCAGGGGCGGCGGGCCAGCGCCCGCGGTGCTGCGGCCCGGGCCCGGGCCCGGGCGGCCCGGGTCCGGACGGTCCGGGCGGTCCGGGCGCGATGCCGGGGCTGGCCACGGGGCCTGGCCTGCGGTCGGTGCGGCACTAGCCGTGCCCTGCCCGGACCGGGTCAGGACGCCGCCCGCGGCGGTCCATGATCGCCGCGTGCATATCCGCGGCCCGCTTCGCCCAGCCGTGCTGGGAGACGAAGCCCTGGCGGCGCGCGATCATCCCAGGCGACCGGACCTCCGCCAGCGAGCGGTCCACGGCGTCGGCGAACGCGCGGGGCCCGGACGCGACGGCCACGAGATCGGTCTCCAGCCAGCGGATCGACGAGAGATCGGTGGCCACGACGGCGCGGCCAGCGGCGAGGTACTCGAGCGTCTTCATCGGGAAACTGCCGCGATTGAACGCACTGTCCCGGTAGGGAACGAGGCCAACGTCGAGCAGGCGGAGGTAGCCGGGAAGAAGCCCGAATGGCTTGGGCCCGACCCAGCAGACGTTCGGGCGCCCGGTGAGAGCGGCGAACCTCTCCGGCTCGAAGGCGGGATCCTTCGGGCCCACTAGCAGCAGGGACCGGCCGCGATCGGCGATCGCTTCGAGCAGGTGCAGGTCGATACGGGCATTGAGATGGCCGATCAGGCCGGCTATCGGGCCGGGGAGCCGCACATCGGCGGGACATGCGGCGCGGTCCACGTCCGTGAACGAAGACAGATCCGCGCCGTTCGGGATGAGCAGAGTTTCCGGGCCGCGATCGCGCCAGGTCTGCGCGAGCACCGGGCTGACCGCGGCGACGAAGTCCGCGCCAGCCACCACGTCACGCTCGCGGGCTTCGAGATGCTTCGCGTTCAGGCCCATGAGCCCCGCGCCGCCGACGAAGTCGTCCTGGGACCAGTAGACCCGGACGTCCTCGCCGCAGCTCCCGAAGACGGGGTACTGCGGCCACGCGGAAATGACCGCGTGCACGCGGCCACCGAACCGGGCCGCAGAACGGCCCAGATAGCGCCGCACCAGGGCCGACGTGAGCGGGGTTAGCGCGGGCCGGGAGGGACCGGGCTGAACCACGGGAGTCAGCTGGGCCAGGCCGGGTGACTGGAGGCGGAGCCGCGGCCGGCGCAGCGACTGCGCGGCCGAGCGATCGCGGCAGGGCGCAAGCGGTGACAGCGGGGGGTCCACGTACAGGACGGGCGCCAGCCTGGACAGGTGCTCGGCCATGTGCTGGCTGGCGGCTTTGATACCGGTGAAACTGGTGGCCGCGCAGAGCACGATCACGCCATCCCAGTCCCGCAGGCAACTGGTGTCATTCTGCGGATTCAGAGAGCAGCTTGCGTCCGGTATCATCCCGCTCCCCCCAATAGTGTGCCCGGTGCGGCTTGGCACGAATTGACCGTTCCCCGTTTCCTCCGTGGCCAGGCGGGTCATCCACGAATCACCAGGCGCCGCCGAGAGATTACCGTGATGCGGAATACGGCACGCAGTATCAGACTGATTTTGTGTCCCGCGTGCCGGGAAATCATGACCATTTACGGCATCCCGCCGGACCGCACTAGACGTCTAGCCGGAAACATCAAGGGCGGCCTTTGCCGGGCGGTGGTGTTATGCAGGCGGGGCAATGGCACCGAATTCACGGACCGTGGCGCCGGGTTCCCCGTTGACCGCGGGCCTTGCGGCGCCGGACGCCAGGCCGAGATACTGCGCGGCCACGAACGGCATGCTGAACTCGGCCCGCCGCGCGTTGGCCAGCGCCGCCGCCTCGAGGCGCCCCGGATCGGCCAGGATCGCCTCGATGGCCCCGGCCCAGCGGTCCGCCGGATCCCCCGCGCCCAGCAGCACGCCGGACTGGCCCATCGCCTCGGGTACGCCGCCCGTCCGGCTGGCCAGCACCGGGATACCGTTGGCGCAGGCCTCCAGCACCACCCGGGAGAACGCCTCCGGGCACTGGCTCGGCACCAGCAGCAGGGCGGTCGACCGGTAAACGTCGGCCAGTCCGACCGACCGCGGCCGCAGGCTCACGTTCGCCAGCCCCGACACCCCGCGCTCGAGGGCCTGACGCTCCTCGGCCCGCATGTTCCAGGCTTCTGCGAACACGAACCGGCGATGCGGGAGCAGCGCCGCCACCTGCAGGGCGACGTCGCGTCCCTTCATCGGTATCGGGTTGACGAAGGTGATGTGATCCGGTTCCCGGTCCCCCGCGAGGCAGGCCTCCAGCCGGATGGGCGGATAGATAACCGCCGGGGCGACCCCCAGCAGGCCGGCCGTCAGGGTGGCCAGAAAGCGGGACACGGTGACCAGCGTGACCAGGGGGCTGTGGATGGCCGCGTTCACGTCCGGGTCGCCGCGCGCCGCACCGGCCAGCAGTTCCGCCTCGGCCGCGGAGGTGACCCGCATGACCGCCGGGACCCCCTGCCGGGCCGCGATCCCGGCCAGCCGCGCGCCCCCGGGCCCCTGGGTTATCACCAGGTCCGGCGGGCGGCGGGCCATGTCCGCCCGGAGGAAGCGCGGGACCTGCCAGGACCCGCACCGGGCGGTCTCGTAGCCGTTGCCGGTGTCGGCCCGGTGCAGCAGGCACCGCCCGGTCAGCGTTTCCAGCACCCGGTATCCGAGCAGGCGGTTGCGGCCGCGGAGGGTGGCCAGGACGGTTACGCCGTGCCCCTGCTCCTGAAGCGCCAGGGCGAGGTCGTGGACGTCCATGCGCGAGCCGCCCATGTTGTCCGGGAAATGCAGCTCATGTGCGGCGAAAAGTACCCGCATCAGAATTCCCGGATGCCCGGCGCCGCGGAATTGGTCAGCGCTTTCATAGGGCGAAGCTAGCGCGGAAAAACACGAGAGAAAGCCAGGTCAGCAGGAATCCGGGTCCGGTTCGGGGAAAATCACGGAAGGCTCAGCGGGCATCCGCCGACTATGCCGGGCTCGGGCCGCTGCGCGGTCGTCCCCACG